>QIRE01000023.1_pt1 | contig 71555 bp, 77 predicted proteins | sample 2940141 | NCBI WGS metagenome assembly QIRE01 (sample SAMN09273532, study PRJNA473421) | Gut metagenome, whole genome shotgun sequencing project. | isolation source: gut tissue | host: Folsomia candida VU population | place: Netherlands: Amsterdam | collected 2016-03-06 | reverse complement strand
GTTGGGGTTGAGCTCCAACTGTCCGCCGCCTAATAAGCCGGGTTGTTCGGTGCCGGATAGGGTGAGTGGTTCAGTTGTTGATGAGGGTGAGCCAGCGCTGCCGAAGATGACGGCGCAAGAGCGGAGGGCGAGAATTGATGAGTTAACAGAAAATATTGCATTAAAAGAGTTGAAAGATATGGAAAGCGCTAACAAAAAATCTCATTTTTTACAAAAACATGGCGCCCAAACCACTCTAGCTTCGCAGCAAGAGCGTCTGCAATATGCTAAAAATCCTACTACGGGAAAAGTTGAGATGAAACTAAATAAAAAAACTAAGCTTATGGAGCCAAGCATTCCACGAGCTGCAACTAGATTTATAAGTCATAGAGATCAGTTGAATGCAATTAATCGTGCTAAATTAATTTTCCGACGGACTGGGAGTCTATCGCTCTCATCGCTCCCAGTGGAGATGGGAAGAAAGGTTGGAGAGGGGTATAGGGGGAAACAAGTGGAATATATAGAGCCAACAAGAACTGTCGTTATACTCGATAGTCATGGTGAGGCTATAACGGCTTATGTGGATTGATATCAAATGAAACCTAATCCAAAGCTTTCAATTTTGCCTGGCTTTCTATTTGTCTTTGACATTGACTATCCTCACGAAGGGGCTGTTGAAGAACTAATATGTTTGGCTGATGTAAATGATTCTTCTGATTTGATTAGAATTTTTGATGCTGTTCTGAAACCGGAGTTTGTTGGGTACTCTGAATCGGATAGGTGTTGGATAATTGATACGATTTCCTATTATTTGGAAAGGGGAGAAACATTTGTTGAGGTTTTGGAAAAGAGAAGTTTTTTATTTTCTGACGAGATAGTCGATGGGTGTGGCTTTATGCGCGTGTTGCTAGAATGTCTTTCTTTATATGAGGGTGAGATAGGTAAGGTTAAAGATCTATAGAGTTACATTCTATGCTTGAGGTTTTTATGTGTTTTGGGTTTTGGGCGGGTTGGTTGTTTTATTGGTTTTTATAATGAAGATGAAAATTGTGGGAGCTGATTTGTTTGGCCAAAGCCGATTCGCCATGTTTCCGATCGAGGTGAAGTGATGTTGAGGGATCCGTATTTGAGTGAAGAGTTTGAACCGGACTTGACGTGGCTTATAGGTGTTTTCGATGTTTATGATCGGGAAGAAACTCGAGGTTTGGAACTCGAGGATTACAACCCTAATGACTCTGCTGATAGAGAGCTTCTTGTTAGAAAGTATTGCCTGAATCTGCCATGCCTTTCCTATAGACATAAGCTGGTGCTGTTTGGAAATTTGGAAATGATACTTCAGGATCCAAATTATGAGTTTCAAAAACTATTCGAGATCGATGAATGCGAAGCAGCAAGTTGGCCGCGGGGAGAATGGTATTCTCTAGAGGATCCACGCGGCTTCTTCCAAGATATCTATAAGTTTGCGAAGGAAGCTTGGGGGGAGGATCTTGCGAAAGCCGCTGGTGAGGATCGGTCCACATGGTAGTTACCGAGCTTTTACATTAGCGATGACCTGAAATGAGCGCCTCGTTAAAAGGTAGCGCGCTTATGCTGTCGATAACATGCACGCTATACCCCGGAACATTCTTAGCATGATGCTTCGCCTGCGAAGCCATCTCCGCCAACTGACTCGCATCCAGTTGCGCACAAGCTTCAGGATGCAAATGCACCACGCCAATGGACAGTGACAGCAACGGAAATTCCTGGCGAATACCTTGGCGGTTCGGCGCAACAAAACACCCAGCCTCAAGGTGTTCCGGTCGATAAAACCGTCGACATTGGCTCTGGAAATCATCAAGCAATTGGTTGAGCCGTTTACGCCAATCCTCCGGGCCGAGCACCAACAGAAAATCGTCCCCCCCAATATGCCCGACAAAGTCGCGAGAAGGATCAACGCGTTCATTCAAACACTGCGCCAGACACAACAACACCTCATCCCCCCGCCCATACCCATAGATATCGTTAAAGGGCTTGAAGCTGTCGATGTCGACATAGCAAATAACCGACTCCCGCCCCTGTTGCAGCAACCGCGTCAGGCATTGTTGGATCGGTACGTTGCCGGGTAGCAGAGTCAGCGGGTTGGCATAGCGAGCCTGCTGGATCTTCAGCTCGGTAATCAGCTTGAGCACGTCAATCACCCGACCCAGGCCCAGGTAGCTGCCGTTGAGGGTGATGATGAAGTCTTCTTCGATGCGCTGCCGGGCGCGGCTGGTGATCAGGCGGCTGACTTGTTGCAGCGACTGGCTCATTTCCACGGCGAGGAAGTCGTCGTTCATCAGGCGGCTGATGGGTTTGCGGGCGAACAGGTCGGTGGCGAACGGCTTGAGCAGGGCGTCGGACAATGAATGACGATGGACGATGCCGCAGGGCTGGCCTTGCTCGTCGAGCACCGCCAGCGAGTTCAGGTTGGCTTGACGACGGAAGGCTTCGAGTACGGTGGCGGTCGGTGTGTCGCGGTCCACGGCCGGTTGATCGTTGAGCAGGGCGCTGAGATCGCTGCCTTCATCGTTTAGCGCCACGGCGCTGCTGTCGTGCTTGGGCATCAAGGCCCGTGCATCGCGTGGCGGGTGTTCCTGAGGGCGCCCGAGCAGGTAACCCTGCACCAGATCGACACCCATCTCGGTCAGCACTGCCAGCTCTTCTGGCAACTCGATGCCTTCGGCAATCACCTGCGCCCGCGAGGCCTTGGCGATTTGCAGGATCGATCCGACGAACTCGCGTTTCAAGGCATCCTGATGGATGCCATCGATAAAGTGCCGATCGATTTTCACGTAATCGGGACGCAGCTCCGACCACAGGCGCAGGCTCGAATAACCCGCGCCAAGATCATCAAGTGCAATCGAAAACCCCATGGCTCGGTAGTGATGCAGCGCGGTTTGCAGCAGCTGGAAATCGTCGATCGGCGTCTGTTCGGTGAGCTCGATCACCACCTGGCTCGGTGGAATGCCGAAATCCTGAAGCAGTTGCAGCGTACGCCCTGGCTGGTGCGCGGCTTCGAGCAGGGATTCGGGAGAGACGTTGAGAAACAGCTTGCCCGGCAGTTGCTGCTCGTTGAAACGGCGGCAAGCGCTTTGGCGGCAGGCGATTTCCAGTTCGCTCAAGCGCCCGGCCTGACGGGCCACGGCGAAGAGGGCGATAGGGGAGTGCAGCGGACTGTTGGACGGGCCGCGAGTCAGGGCTTCATAACCGAGAATGCGTCGTTCAGAGAGGCAAATGATCGGCTGGAACAGGCTGTGCAAACCGCTTTGAGTCAGGATCGAGCTCAAGGCACTCAGCTGTTCGGTCGTGGTCATGGCATTCTCTGGCGATAAAAAAAGGACTGGGAGCGTTCTCGATGAAGAGAACCGCTCCCAGTCCTTTATTGCACGACAGAATGATGACTGTTTGATGACGATCCGGGGATCGCCAGCATTAAATTGCCATCACCTTACTTCTTGGCCACCTGATTGCTCAGCTTCAGGTAATCCAGCAGCACGCGCCCGGTCTCGCTCAGGTAGGCGTCGTCTTCCGGTTTGACCTTGTCCGGCTCGGCTGCCGCGAGGGCGTCGTCGTCTTCTTTCTTCAGCTCTTTGAGCGGTTCTTCGCCTTTGGCCTTGCGACGGATGTTTTCCATCGCCAGTTGCTTGGCGTCGATATCGGCGTGCTGGGCACGGCGATCGGCTTCATTGAGGCTGACGGTTTTCTCTTCCATCAGTTTCTGCGCCAGGGCCAGCTTGTCGCGAATGAACACGAACTCCGCGTCTTTTGCCGAACGTACGTCATGCTCCGACTTGAGCTGCGCGATGTACGGCTTGAACGGGTCAACCGCAGGCTTGATGGCCGGCTTGATGGTGTCCCATGGCATGGCTTCCGGCAGGGCGCTCTCGCCGATTTCCTTGGTGTCGATGATCGACGGGTAATCGATGTCCGGCAGTACGCCCTGGTGCTGGGTGCTCTGGCCGGAAACCCGGTAGAACTTGGCCAGGGTCAGTTTCAGTTCGCCATGGTTCAGCGGCTGAATGGTCTGCACGGTGCCTTTGCCGAAGGTCTGGCCACCGATGATCAGCGCGCGGTGGTAGTCCTGCATGGCGCCGGCGAAGATCTCCGAAGCCGACGCGGACAGGCGGTTGACCAGCAGCGCCATCGGGCCTTTGTAGAACGCACCCGGGTTTTCGTCTTCAAGTACATCGACCCGGCCATCGGCGTTACGCACGAGCACGGTCGGGCCTTTGTCGATGAACAGGCTGGTCAGCTCGGTAGCTTCTTGCAGGGAGCCGCCGCCGTTGTTGCGCAGGTCGATGACCACGCCGTCGACTTTCTCTTTCTGCAGTTCGGTCAGGAGTTTCTTGACGTCGCGAGTGGTGCTCTTGTAATCCGGATCGCCGGCACGGAACGCCTTGAAGTCGAGATAGAAGGCTGGAATCTCGATCACGCCGAGCTTGTAGTCCTTGCCGTCCTGTTTCAGGCTCAGGATGGATTTCTTCACGGCCTGGTCTTCGAGCTTCACCGCTTCACGGGTGATCGGCACGATCTTGCTGGTCTGGTCGTTCGGCGCATTGCTCGCCGGGATGACTTCCAGACGAACCACGGTGCCTTTCGGACCACGGATCAGCTTGACTACTTCGTCCAGACGCCAGCCGACCACGTCGACCATCTCTTTGTTGCCCTGGGCAACGCCGATGATCTTGTCTGCCGGAGCAACCTGCTTGGTCTTGTCGGCCGGGCCTGCCGGCACCAGACGCACGACTTTCACCTGGTCGTTGTCGCTCTGCAACACGGCGCCGATGCCCTCGAGGGACAGGCTCATGTTGATGTCGAAGTTTTCCGCGTTATCCGGCGACAGATAGTTGGTGTGCGGGTCGTAAGACATGGCGAAGGTGTTGATGTACGCCTGGAAGATGTCTTCGGCACGGGTCTGGTCCAGACGCGCCAACTGGTTCTTGTAGCGCTTGGTCAGGGTTTCCTGGATCTGCTTCGGATCCTTGCCGGCGATCTTCTGCCGCAGCACTTCGTCCTTGACGCGTTTGCGCCACAGGTCGTCAAGTTCGGCGGTGGATTTGAGCCACGGGGCGTCCTTGCGATCGATCAGCAAGGTTTCCTTCGTGGAGAAGTCCATCTTGTCGACGCCTTTGTTCAGCTCGGCAATGGCGAAGTCCAGACGCGCTTTCACGCGGTCCAGATAACGCTTGTAGATGGTGAAGCCGGCGTTGAGGTCGCCGCTCTTGAGGAAGTCGTCGAACTGGGTCTTCCACTTGTCGAATTCGGCGATGTCGCTGGCCATGAAGTAGCTGCGCGACGGGTCCAGCAGTTTGATGTAGCTGTCGTAGATGATCACCGAGCGCGCATCGTCGAGCGGTGGCTTGCTGTAGTGGTGACGTTTGAGCAACTCGACGACGTTCAGACTGGCGATCACTTCATCGCGATCAGGCTGCAACTTGTCCCAGCTGTTGGCTGCGAATGTGGTGCCCGACACCGGCAAGAGGCCGATACCGATGAAAAGAGCGAGGGCGGTGCTGGGGAGCAAATGCTTCATGCTGATTCGACGCGGGGACAATTGATAACGCATATTAGGCCGTCTTTGAAGTCGCCGGTACCTCTACGCTCTGTACGATAACTGCTGTTCAGCGTTCGTTCAGACCCCAGGGCCGGTCGCATAATGCAAAAAGCCCGGCGCTTCAGCTTCGGGCTCAGTCCAGACTCACTATGGAGGCACTGTGAAGGCATTGCAAGGCGTTGAAGGTCAAGTGGCATGGGTTGATGAGCCGAGTCCTACGTGTGATGTAGGACAAGTTCGCATCCGGGTGGCGGCAGCCGGCCTCAATCGCGCGGATTTATTACAGAAGGCGGGCCTTTATCCACCGCCGCCGGGTGCCAGTCAGGTGCTCGGTCTTGAGTGCTCCGGGGTGATCAGCGAAGTCGGCGCCGGTTCGTCCTGGCAGGTCGGTGATCGTGTCTGCGCCTTGCTGGCCGGGGGCGGGATGGCCGAAGAAGTGGTCGTCGACGGGCGGCATGTGCTGCCTGTTCCGGAAGGCGTGTCGCTGATCGAAGCGGCTGCACTGCCTGAGGTGTACGCGACCGTCTGGCTGAATATTTTCCAGCTCGCTGCGCTCAAACCGGGTGAGAAAGTTCTTCTGCATGCCGGGGCCAGTGGTATCGGTTCAGCCGCCATTCAACTGTGCAAGGCGTTTGGCAATCCGTGCTGGGTCAGCGTCGGTTCGACTGAGCGCTTGGCCTACTGTGAAGCACTGGGGGCGCAAGGTGGCGTGGTGCGCACCGATGATCTGGAGAGCCTGCGGGATTTCGGGCCGTTCGATGTGATTCTGGATCCGGTGGGCGGTCATTATTCGGCGCTGAACCTGAAGCTGATGGCTCAGGACGGACGTTGGGTGCTCATCGGTCTGATGGGCGGCCGCGAAGCAAAACTCGATCTGGCCCAGGTGCTGGCCAAGCGCGTGCAACTGCTGGGTTCGACCTTGCGCAGCCGCAACGATCAGTTCAAGGCCGATTTGTTCAGTGATCTGAGCCAGCACGTGTGGCCGCTGTTTTCCGAGGGACGCTTGAAGCCGCAACTGGCCAAGACCTTTGCGATCAAGGATGCCGAGGCGGCGTTCGCCGAACTGGCGAGCAATACGGTGGCGGGGAAACTGGTGCTGGTGATCGACGAAAGCCTGAGCTGATCACCGATGCTTGTGGGAGCAGGCTTGCTCCCACAAGACAATCGCTTACTTCCAGAGATGAATCGGCCAGCCGGATTTTTCGGCCTGCTCGCGCAACACCGGATCCGGATTGACCACGTGCGGGTAATCCACCTTCAGCAGCAGCGGCAGGTCATTGCGTGAGTCGGAATAGAAACTCGCGCCCTCGAGATTCTCTTCTTCGGCGTCCAGCCATTCCAGCAAACGGGTGATCTTGCCTTCGCGGTAGGTCAGGGTGCCCACGGTGTGGCCGCTGTATACGCCATGTGCCACTTCCAGTTCGATGCCCAGAATCTCGTCGATGCCCAATCGCTCGGCGATGGGTTTGACCAGGTGCGTACCCGAGGCCGAGATCACCAGAATCCGGTCGCCGGCCTTGCGGTGGGCGGCGATGGTTTTGGTCGCGTCGCTGAAGATGATCGGCTCGATGAAGTCTTCCACCCACGGGCCGACCAGATGTTCGACTTCTTCCGGGGTGCGACCGATCAAGGGTTCGAGGCTGAATTCCATGAAGTCTTCCATGCGCAACTTGCCATGGCTGTAGGCGTCCATCAGCTCGTTGTTCTTGCGCATGAACGACTCGGGATCGACCCAGCCCAGGCGCCCCATCTGCTCGCTCCAGAGGGTGGCGCAGTCGCCGTGGATCAGGGTTTCGTCCAGATCAAAAATTGCCAGAGCCATCAGTGCAGTTCTCTCTTCAACGTCAGCAAAGTCATCAGGCTACCTCACACAGGGCCGTCGGATCGATGGAAAGTGCCAGGCGCTGACCGTCGGGGTGCAGGTCCGCCGCCGAACGGTTGAGCACATCCACCACCAATTCCACGCCCCGGGCTTCGATGCGATAGCGGATGACGTTGCCCAGCAGGCTGTGGCTTCGAATCTGTGCGTCGAGTTCGCCGTTCAGGCTCAGTTCGATGGCCTCCGGGCGAATGGCGATGCGATGGTTGATCGGCCGCTGCAACAGCTTCGAGGCACTGTCGGCGTCCAGCAGGTTGTAGTTGCCGATGAAGCCGGCGGCGAACACATCGACCGGTGCGGTGTAGAGGGTTTCGGCGTCGCCGCTTTGTACGATCTTTCCCTGATTCATCAGGAAAATCCGGTCAGACATGGTCAGGGCTTCTTCCTGATCGTGTGTGACGAAAATCGTGGTCAGGCCGAGTTCGCGCTGGATCTGACGGATCTGTTCACGCAGGTGTTTGCGAATCCGTGCATCGAGGGCCGACAGCGGTTCATCCAGCAGCAACAGACGCGGACGGGTGACCAGCGAGCGGGCGAGGGCGACACGCTGGCACTGACCGCCGGAGAGCTGGTGCGGATAACGGCTGGCGAAATCGTTGAGCTCAACCAGTTTCAACACTTCGGCGACGCGCTTGTGGCTGTCGTCGGAGTTAACCTTCTGCATGCGCAGGCCGAAGGCGACGTTCTGCTCCACGGTCATGTTGGGAAACAGTGCGTAGCTCTGGAACACCATGCCGATCCCGCGTTTCTGTGGCGTCAGCGGCACGATGTCGACGCCATCGAGCAAAATCTTGCCGCCATCCACCGGCGTCAGACCGGCGATGCAGCGCAGCAGGGTGGATTTGCCGCAACCGGACGGGCCGAGCAGGGTGACGAATTCACCCTTCTGGATTTCGCAGTTGATGTCGCTGAATACGGTTGTACCCGCGTAGTTCTTTTGAAGATGTTGGACGCTGACATAGCTCATTCGCTTTTGTCCTTGTTCAAGATGTTGGCGACCCAGGTCAGGACCAGCACGAAAAAGAAGTAGGAGATCACCAGCGCACTGGTGAAGTGACCGCTGCTGTTGCGCATGTTGTTGAGGTAGACCTGCAGGGTTTCGTAGCGGGTGCCGACCAGGATGTTGGCGAACACGAACTCACCGAACAGGAACGAGAACGACAGCAGCAACGCGACCATCAAACCCTTGCGCAGGTTCGGCAGCACCACCAGGAAGGCCGCCTGAAAAGTGCTGGCGCCGAGCAATTGGGCGGCGTCCATCAGGTCGCGCAGGTTGATCGCTTGCAGGTTGTTGGTGATCGCCCGGTACATGAACGGCAGCGCCACGGTGAAGTAGCAACCGATCAGGATCCACGGCGTGCCGACCATCGCGAACGGTCCGGAACCATAGAGCTGCAGCAGCCCCACCGACGACACCACCGGCGGCACCGCGAAGGGCAGCAGGATCAGGATGTTCATCAGCGCATCGAGTTTCGGGAAGTGGTAATGCACCACGAACAGCAGCGGCAGGATCAGCACCACGGACAGGATCAGCGCGCCGACGCACACCAGCAACGACTGGCCGAACGCGTGCAGGAAGCGCGGATCGCTCCACAACTGGATGTACCACTTGAAGGTGAAACCGCTGGGCAGGATAGTGGCCGACCAACTGCTGGCGATCGAGTAGACCAGCGTGCCCACCAGCGGCAGCAGCAGGATGGCGAACAGCAGGTACACCACGACGCGGTGGTAGACGCCGGCCGGGCCGGATTCAGCGCGAGACATGGTAGCTCCTCTTCAACAGCAGTTGATGCACGACGGTCACCAGAGTCATCAGCGCCACCAGCACCACGGCCAGGGCACTGGCCAGGTTCGGATCGAGGGAAATGTCGCCGGAGACCATCGCGGCAATGCGGATCGGCAGCACGTTGAAGTTGCCGGTGGTCAGGGCATACACCGTGGCGTAGGCGCCGAGGGCGTTGGCCAGCAGGATCACGAAGGTGCCGAGCAGGGCCGGGGTCAACACCGGCAGGCCGATGTGGCGCCAGAACTGCCAGCCGTCAGCACCCAGCAGTGCGGCGGATTCACGCCAGTCTTCGCGTAATGCGTCGAATGCCGGGTACAGCAGCAACACGCCGAGGGGAATCTGGAAGTAGGTGTAGAGGATGATCAACCCGGTTTTCGAATACAGGTTGAAGTCCTGAATGATCCCGGCCTGTTTCAGCATGATGGTGATGCTGCCGTTGAAGCCGAGCAGGATGATGAACGCGAACGCCAGAGGCACGCCGGCGAAATTGCTGGTCATGTTGGCGAAGGCGTTGACGAAGTTGCGCAGCTTCGAATCGACCCGACGCAGGGAGTAGGCACCCAGCACCGCGATGATGATCCCGAACACACTCGACCAGAAACTGATTTCGAGGCTGTACTGGATCGCCTGCAAATAGAACTTCGAATTGAAGATCTTGCTGAAGTTGGCGAAACCCCAACCGAACTCTTCCGATTGCAGGCTGTTGATCATCACCCAGACCAGCGGGGCGATTTCGAACACGATAAAGAACAGGGCGAAGGGCACCAGGCACAGGGCGGCCAGCCATTTGCCGCGAGTCATTGAGTTCACTTGAGCAACTCCCGGCACACAGGTTTGTCGTGAGGTACGCCGAGCAGCTCGCAGACGGTGCCGCAGATGTCGGTCTGCTTGGGCGTGGCGTCGGCGTTCAGGCTGAAGGCATCACCGAGCACAAACAGCGGCACCTGGCGTTCTTCCGGCAACAGGCCGTTGTGCGAGCGGTCGTTGTTCATGCCGTGGTCGGCGGTCACCAGCACTTGATAATCGGCGTCGAGCCAGCCTTGCAGGTAGTCGGCAAGGATGATGTCTGCGCTGCGCGCGCTGTTGCGGTATTGCGGGGTGTCGAGGCCGTGCTTGTGGCCGGCGTCGTCGATGTTCATCGGATGGATCAGCAGAAAGTCCGGGGCGTGGCGCAGGCGCAGGTTTTCGGCGTCGGCGAACAGGTGCGAGTCCGGATAGTGATCGTTCCAGTAAAAGTGGCCGTGCTGGATCGGTAGCGCCGGGTCATCGGTGTGACGATCCCGTGCGGCCACGAACGGCGAGCGGTTGTAGAGCTCGCTGACCCAGTGGTACGCCGCGGCGGCGGTTTTCAGACCGGCATCGCGGGCGTAGTGATAGATGCTGCGCTGATTGGACAGGCGCGAGACGTTGTTGTGGACGATGCCGCTGTCGATGGGCGGCACGCCCGTGAGGATGCATTCGTAAAGCGGTCGGGACAGGGCCGGCAGCTCGCACTCCAACTGGTAGAGCGCGGCGCGTCCTGCGCCAACGTAAGCCTGCAGATGCCCCATGGCGTGACGCGCGACTTCGTAGTTGAGGCCGTCGAGCACGACAAGGATGACGTTGTGCTTCATAGGGGCAAAAACTCCGCGAAACAGATCAGGTTTTGAATTCAACGCAGATTCCCCTGTGGGAGCGAACTCGCTCCCACAGGGGACCTTCAGTAACCCCGAAAACGGGATCTACAGCATCACTTCATTTCTACGATGACTTCTTCGTTCCACTTCTGCGGCAGAGCCTTGGAGGTTTTCTCCCACGCATCGGCGTCCTTGATCGGCGTGACCTTCTTGTACTGCTCGTTTGGCAGCAGTTTGGCTTTCACGTCTTCAGGAAGCGTCAGGTGCTCGGCGCGGATCGGACGGGCGTTGCCGCGGGCGAGGTTGGTCTGGCCGGCGTCGCTGAAGATGTATTCGCGGGTCAGCTTGGCGGCGTTCGGGTTCTTCGCGTATTTGTTGATGATGGTGGTGTAGCCGGAAATCACCGAACCGTCGGACGGGATCAGCACCACGTAGTCATCCGGGTTGGCCATCTTGGCCTTGTAGCTCAGGCCGTTGAAGTCCCAGACCACGCCGACTTCGATCTCGCCTTTTTCCATGGTGGCGATGGTCGGGTTGGCCATCGACAGGCGACCCTGCTTGGCGATGTCTGCGAACAGCAGCAGGGCAGGCTGGATGTTTTTCTCGTCGCCGCCGTTGGCCAGCGCAGCAGCGAGTACGCCGTTGGCAGCTTGTGCGGCGGTGCTCACGTCACCGATGGAAACCTTGTATTTGCCGCCCTTGAGGTCAGCCCATTTGGTCGGTACTTCGGAGCCGTGCAGCAGCTTCTTGTTGACGATGAAAGCGATGGTACCGGTGTAGGCCAGTGCCCAGTTGCCGTCCTTGTCCTTGGCCCATGCAGGCACTTGATCCCAGGTGGTCGGCTTGTAGGGTTGCACCACACCTTGTTTGACCGCGATCGGACCGAAGGCGGCGCCGACGTCGCCGATGTCGGCGGTGGCGTTGTCTTTCTCGGCGGCGAACTTGGCGATTTCCTGGGCCGAGCTCATGTCGGTGTCGATGTGTTTCAGGCCGTAGGTCTTGGCCAGGTCTTCCCAGGTGCCTTTCCAGTTGGCCCAGTCATCGGGCATGCCGACGCTGTTGACGGCGCCTTCCGCTTTCGCAGCGGCTTCGAGGGTTTTCAGATCATCAGCCGCCATGGCGGCGGTGCACATGGCAATGGTCGAGCCTAACAGTGTTGCCAGGAAAAGCTGTTTCATTCCGAAGCTCCTTGGTCGTGTTCAACGCTGCGATTGCGGTTTGTGTTGGTCTAGGTCAGCAATACCTGAGCCAATGTAGGGGGGCTGGATGACACTTTGATGTCGGCGGATACCCGGCCCGGCTTTTATTTCTCCGGTATCGACGGCTGCCGGGTAAGCGTAGACCACCCTCAAAGTCCCGGTGGGCAAGGGACTTGGCCGATGTATTGCAAGTTGTCAGGACGACCGTTCGGTAGTTTTGTCATCTCTCGGTCATCTGCACTGCCTAGGCTTGCAGCACGACCGAACGGCGCAATAGTCGTGCGGTTTTGCCCCGAAACAGTGCTGGTCTAGTCCAGATAGGTAACGTTGATGCGCGATGAGGCAACAAAAGCGGTGACAGCCATTGGCCAGATCCTTCAGGAGCAACTCGACCACGGCCTTCTCGCGGCGGGGAGCAAGTTGCCGGCCGAGCGCAAGCTCAGCGAGTTGTTCGGCACGACCCGGATTACGGTAAGGGAAGCCTTGTTGCAGCTGGAGGCGCAAGGGCAGATTTATCGCGAGGAGCGTCGGGGCTGGTTCGTGTCGCCACCGCGCCTGGCCTATAACCTGATGCAGCGCAGTCACTTTCACGCGATGGTCAGTGCGCAGGGGCGGGTGCCGTCGACCGAGGTGATTTCGGCGCGGCTGCAGCCGGCGTCAGCGGCGGTGTGTGCGTGGTTGCAGTTGCCGGCGTTGTCGAGCGTGATTCAGATTTGCCGGTCGCGGCGGATCGATGGGCGGTTGGTGTTGTATGTGGAGCATTATTTGAATCCGCAGTTTTTTCCGGGGATTCTGGAGTTTGATCTGAATCAGTCGATTACCGAGCTGTATGCGCGGCATTACGATTTGCACTATGGGCGGGTGCGGTTCGAGATTGTGCCTACGTCTTTATCGGTCGATGCGGCGGCGGCGTTGAGGGTGTCGGTGGGGAGTCCGGGGTTACGGATTGCTCGGGTCAATTATGATCAGTTTGGGCGGTTGATTGATTGTGATCTGGAGTTTTGGCGGCATGATGCGATTCACGTCGGTGTTGATGTGGTTTGATTTTTTTGGGTGAATATCCGTTGCTTCGGTAACGGCTTCTTATGGTTTCGCCCTTACGGCGAGTCACTTTTTTCAAACGCCAAAAAAGTAACCAAAAACGCTGGGCCCCGGCGTTCGGCACCTCGCTTTGGCTCGGTGTTCCTTCGTTACGGGATTCATCCGGGGGCATCGCCTACGGTTTGCTTCGCTGCACCTCCTCTCGATGCATGCGGCTTCGCCGCACGGTCGCTGAGCTCCCACCCCCGGATGAATCCCTCCACTCAGCCTTCCGATGGGGCCGGCACGTCAAAAGCGGTACTCGAGCTAACGCTCGTCGTGTTGAGTGGTAAGGAAGTTGGACTATTCCTGAGTTTGGCCACCACCGCCCGCGGTAATCACCTGCACATTCATCCTCGGCGTCGCCAGGTCCAGCCCCGCCTCATCCAGATGCCGTTTCAGCGACAAATTGAACGCCCGTGAAACTTCCCACTGTTTGATCGGTGCGGTTTTGAACCGGGCGCGCAATATCGCATTACCCGATTCAAAACTTTCCACCCCCTGAATTTCCAGTGGCGACCAGATGTTGCGGCGTTGTAATGGGTCGGTGCGCATTTTCTGGCCGACTTCGCGCATCAGTTTGATGGCTTCGTCGATGTTCATGTTGAACGGCACCGCCACGCGGAAGATCGCGTAGCCGAATTCCCGGGAGTAGTTCTTGATGCTTTTGATTTCGCTGAACGGGATGGTGTGGACGATGCCGTCGATGTCCCGCAGGCGTACGGTGCGGATGGTCAGGCCTTCGACGGTGCCGAGGTGGCCGCCGACATCGACGTAGTCGTCGATGGCCAGGGAGTCTTCGATGATGATGAACAGGCCGGTGATCAGGTCGGCCACCAGCGACTGGGCGCCGAAGCCTATCGCCAGGCCGATCACGCCGGCACCGGCCAGCAGTGGCGTGACGTTCATGCCCATGTTCGCCAAAGCGACGATCAGGGCGATGATGAAGATCGCCACGAACAGCACGTTGCGGATCAGCGGCATCATGGTTTGTGCGCGGGCGTTGGCCAGGCCTTTGCGTGAGCGGGTGAGGGCGTGGTGGACGGCGGTGTCGCTGAGGATCCAGATCAGCCAGGCGAAGATCAATGTGCCGATCAGGCTGAACAGTTTGACGCTGACGTCGTGGCCTTCGCCTTCGGTGAAGCCGATCAGCGACATGCCCCAGACCCGCAGGCCGAGTTCGATGAACGCCAGCCACACCAGCAAATGAGCGAGGGTGTAGAAGAAGCTTTTCAGGCGTTCGGAATAGAAGGCGTGGCGTTTCGGGCCGCGTTGGGGTTTGAGGGCGTGGCGGCGGACGAGGCCGTTGATCACCATGCACAACACCAGCAGCACGGTGCAGATCAGCGACTGGCGCAAGGCGGTGCTGGTGTCGCCGGCGGAGACGAAGGTGGCGAACAGGGAAATTCCCACCAGCACCAGCGCCGGCACGTACCAGAAGGTGCCGAGGATTTCGATGGTGTCGCTGAGGGCGCGGCGGGTCAGGCGGCGGGACAGCGGCTGGTTGCGGATCAGGTGGGCGATAGGGCGGCGGAAGCGCAGGATGAACAGGCCGGTCGACAGGGCCGCTAGCACATTGGCGACGGTGGCGGCGGTGTGCGCCAGGTGCACGCCGAGGCCGGCCACCAGTCGCGGGTCGTTCAGGGCTTCGCCGAACGCGGCAAAGCTGCCGATCAACCACAAGGGGCGGAAGGCCTGATGGCGCAGGATGTACAGCGCGCGATGGCGGTGCGGGCCGTCGAGTACGGAGAAGGCAATCACGCAGATCGCCGAGAAACAGGTGCCGACCACCAGCGCGTAGGCCAGAACCATCGCCAGGCTTTTGCCCAGCGACGACGGCAGCGCGTAGCTCATGTAAACCGTGATGGCCAGGGCAATCATCCATGGCCCGAGCTTGCGCAGGGCGAAGCGCAGCATGTCGAGGGCCCGGGGGTTTTGCGGCAGCTCTTCGGTCAGGCCGAAGCGCATGCGCACCCGGTGGCCAAGCCAGATCAGTGCGGCGGCCAGCAGGCTCCAGACGGCGAGAATTACGGCGAAGGCGAAGATGATCGGCAGCCATTCGCTGGCCGGCAGCATCAGGTCAGACAGTTCGTCTTTGGCCAGATCGAATTCGGCGGACCAGCGATTGAGCGGGCTGTCGCTGCCGGTAAATTGCTTTTCGAAGGTGGCGAGGGTGCCGCCAATCAGGCCCAGCACACCTTCTTCCGGGGTGGCCTGGGCTTTTTTCGTGGCGTCGCGCAGTTTCTTCAGGTCGCTCAGCAACTGGGCGCGTTGCTTGTCGTTTTCCAGCGACTTGATGACTTCGTCGAGGGACTGGCCGAGGGGTTCCTGGGCTTCGGGTTGCGCCTTGTTCGAGCCACTGAGCAGGCCGGGCAGGCTCACCGCGTGGGCAGGCGCCAACGGCAGCAGCGTCATCAGGCAGATGAGGAACAGGCAGGGCAGGGCAGAAAGACGAGCGAACACTAGGCGGTCAACCTCGCAAGGGGCGGATCGGGCGAGTGTACGAGCCCGTCAAAATCAATGCGAGCCGAGCGCGGATTTATTCGTTGAGTTTGGCGAGGATCTTGTAGACCACGGTAGCCAGGATCAACAGCATGCCGATCCACATGGCGAACACTCCGGCGTTCTTGTCGCGGAAGTTGAAGCCGATCGCCAGCAGAATCATTCCGCACAGTATCGGAATGAGCATGGCGTGGAACGCAGACATCGAGATCATGGCGACAGCCTTGTCGTAGGGGATGATTTAAGTCTAGGTGGAATTTTGCCGACCGGTGGTGATGTGTATCACAGTCACTGCGCAGTCGCCGTGGCGAGGGAGCAAGCACCCTCGCCACAGAACCGGTTACGGCAATTCGCGGCTGGCGTAGAACGCGCTCAGCACTTTGACCAGGTGGGCCAGGTCATGGCTGCCGCACAGTTCGCGGATCGAGTGCATGGCGAACGTCGGCAGGCCGATGTCGACCGTGCGCACGCCCAGGTGGCTGGCGGTGATCGGGCCGATGGTCGAACCGCAACCCATGTCGCTGCGTACCACGAAGCTTTGCACCGGGACTTCTTCGGCCATGCACAGATGACGGAAGAACCCGGCGGTTTCACTGTTGGTGGCGTAGCGCTGGTTGCTGTTGACCTTGATCACCGGGCCGGCGTTGAGTTTCGGGCCGTGGTTGGCGTCGTGCTTCTCGGCGTAGTTCGGGTGCACGCCGTGGGCGTTGTCGGCCGAAACCAGCAGGGATTTCTGAATGGTGCGTACGAATTCGTCACCTTCCGGCAGCAGGCGACGCAGGGTCTGTTCCAGCATCGGGCCGTCAGCGCCGCACGCCGAGCAGGAGCCGACTTCTTCGTGGTCGTTGCACACCAGCACGCAGGTTTCTTCGGTGCCGGCGGTCAGCAGGGCTTGCAGGCCGGCGTAGCACGACAGCAAGTTGTCGAGGCGGGCGCCGGCGATGAAGTCACCGTTCAGGCCGATGACGGCGGCGCTTTGGGTGTCGTAGAAGCTCAGCTCGTAATCGAGCACCACGTCGGCATTGAGGCCGTGCTCGCGGGCCAGTTGATCGGTGAGGACTGCGCGGAAGTCCACACGCTCGTCACCGGCGAACTGCGCGAGAATCGGCGGCAGTTCGGTCTGGGCATTGATCGCCCAGCCCTGATTGGCTTCGCGATTGAGGTGGATGGCCAGGTTGGGAATGATCGCGATCGGGGCCTTGAAGTCGATCAACTGACTCTCGACCTTGCCGTCGCGGCGGAAGGTGACGCGGCCGGCCAGCGACAGATCACGGTCGAACCACGGTGCCAGTAGCGCGCCGCCGTAGACTTCGACGCCCAGCTGCCAGAAACCCTGGCGCTGCAATTCAGGTTGCGGCTTGACTCGCAGGCACGGGCTGTCGGTATGGGCACCGACCAGGCGGATGCCGTCGTGCAGCGGAGAGTTGCGGCCCATCTTGATCGCGACGATCGAGGAGTCGTTACGGGTGACGTAGTAACGGCCATTGGCTTCGGTGTGCCAGGTCTCGCGCTCGTCGAGGCGCACATAACCGGCGGCCTCCAGGCGTTGAACAAGGCTGGCGGTGGCGTGAAACGGGGTAGGGGAGGCCTTGAGGAAGTCGATCAGGCCTTGGTTCAACTCTTCGCGCATAAGAAGCTCCAGACAGCAATGGGCGGGAGTTTAACGCATGCCGGTGCGCAGGCCACAATCGAAATCGAATGTAAAAGGAGATCCACTGCGGGGGCAGGCTCCCGCAGTGGACAGTGTGGGTCAGCGGGCGGCGGTCACGCGTTTTTTCAGGTAGTTCATGATGATTTTTTCATCTTCAGGCCGCTCCGGGCGCGGCAGTTGTTGCGGCCATCGGCTCTGGCTCAGGAGCTTTTTCTGACGGCTATCGTCCCAGCGAAGAATCTCCCGCGAGGCACATTCCCACCATTCATGGCGACAGGCGCTGTAGTACGGATGATCCGGCGCGGCGCTGCCGTACAACAGGTCACGGCCGACCTTGCGCATCGTGCCGCTCTGGTTGCGCAGCTTCCATTTGATTTTCAGGCGCTGCCAGGCGGACGGAAACGGCTTGACCCTCGGGACGTCTTTGCACAGATCCACCAGGCGCTGGCTGAACTTCTCGCCGTGCTGGGAGAAGAAGAACGCCTGCATCGCATGGAAGAAACGCTTTTCCGCGAAGTAGTGATAGATGTACTTGCGCGCCTCGACCACCGGCCGCTTGCGCAGGGCGAACGACAGAGCGATCTGTTCGATGGTATGGATCTCGAAGCCGTCGGCCGTCCATTCGTCGATCAGACGGATCGACTCTTCGAACAATTTCCCGTCGCTGTCGGTTACGCCGCACAGCCCGCTGTTGTAGAGCTTGAAGCCGTTGTCCGGGGTTACGCCGTGGGCGCTGAGGTCGCGACCGAGCTTCAGGTAGTCGTCGCGCTCGAAGACGTCTTTCCAGTCGTATTCGAAACGATCCATCACTGATTGCCCGGGGGTGATGTGCTGGAACAGCCGATTCGGGTCACTGGTGAACAGGGTGTCGGTGTCGACGAACAAGGTTTTTTCGGCCAGTTGCAAGCCGGCGGCAATCGCGCAAGCCTTGCGTCGGTGGTGATAGCCGTTTTCGCCTTGCCAGCGGGTCAGGGTCGGCTCGTCGAGCAGCACGGTGTCGACCGGCCAGCCTTCGTAGTCCTGCGGCCGGTCAGTGAGAATCCTGATCGCCGGACGTTTGCCGGTCCTGGCCTGAGACAGGGCGGTCAGGATGCTGAACTTGGCTTCGCGCCGGTAAACATCCTGGTTACCGTAAATCAGGTAGAGCAGTTGATGACGGGTCTTCTTGACGGGTGTTGCCAGGGAATCAGTACAACTCATCCGGAACAAAATCCTTTAAAACAGGCGGCTGCCGGTCAGGCAGTGCTTAAAACGGAGCCGGGCATTCGAAGCGCAAGCGCTCGCCGGACTGTGGGTGGGTAAAACTGAGCATGCTCGCGTGCAGGCACAGGCGCGGCCAGGCGGCGAGGGCTTGCTCATGAGCATAGAGCCCGTCACCGAGCAGCGGGTGACCGATGGACAGCATGTGCACGCGTAGCTGGTGCGAGCGGCCAGTGATCGGCGTCAGCTCGACGCGGCACCAGTCGCCGCAACGTTCCAGCACACGCCAGAAGGTCAGGGCGTGTTTGCCGAATTCGTGGTCGACCACGTGGCGTGGCTTGGTTGGCGGGTCATAGCGCAGGGGCAGGTCGATGCTGCCGCTGTCCAGTTCCGGCTGACCCCAGCACAGGGCGGTGTAGGCCTTTTCGGTTTCGCGGTCATGAAATTGGCGCGACAGTTCGCGGTGGGTGTCCGCGTCGCGAGCCAGCAGAATGATGCCGGAGGTTTCCCAGTCCAGACGATGGACGATACGCGCTTCCGGGTAGCCGTTTTCCTGCAGGCGAGTGATCAGGCAGTCCTTGTTGTCGTCGGCCCGGCCGGGCACCGAGAGCAACAGGGTCGGTTTGTTCACCACCAGAACGGCGGCGTCCTGATGGATGATGTGGATGTTGGACAGCGGCATTAAAACAGCCTCGTAACAAATGCCAACGGCGGCTCAGGGCCCCTCCGGTGTCGGAAGGGCCCTGAGCCGCCGTCGTTCCTGCCGGATCGACTCAGCGATCTGGCAGGGTGATGTTGAGTTCCAGAATCGAGCAACTGCCCTGGCTCTCCAGTGCAACATGTACGTCGTCGTTGCCGATATTGACGTACTTGCGGATCACGTCCACCAGTTCCTTCTGCAAGGCTGGCAGGTAATCCGGCGTGCTGCGCTGGCCGCGCTCATGCGCCACGATGATCTGTAGACGCTCTTTCGCTACCGAGGCAGTGCTTGGCTTTTTGTTGGCACGAAAGAAGTCAAAAAGGTTCATTACCTACCTCCAAACAGGCGCTCGAAGAATCCCTTCTTCTCGACATCGAGGAACCGGTGTGCTTTGTCTTTGCCCAGCAGGCGGTCGACGGTGTCGCTGTAGGCTTGGCCGGCATCGCTCTGGTCGTCGAGGATGACCGGGACGCCCTGGTTGGAAGCCTTGAGCACCGCCTGGGATTCCGGGATCACGCCCAGCAGGGTCACCGAGAGGATTTCCTTGACGTCTTCGACGCCGAGCATTTCGCCCTTTTCAACGCGCTCCGGGTGGTAGCGGGTGATCAGCAGGTGTTCCTTGATCGGGTCTTCGCCACGTTCGGCGCGACGGGACTTGCTGGCCAGCAGGCCGAGCATGCGGTCCGAGTCACGTACCGAGGAGACTTCCGGGTTGGTCACGACGATCGCTTCGTCAGCGAAGTACATGGCCAGGTGGGCGCCTTTCTCGATGCCCGCCGGGGAGTCGCAGACCACGAACTCGAATTGTTCCTTGAGCTCCATCAGGACTTTTTCCACGCCTTCGACGGTCAGCGCGTCTTTGTCGCGGGTCTGGCTGGCGGCCAGTACATAGAGGTTTTCCAGGCGCTTGTCTTTGATCAGGGCCTGTTGCAGGTTGGCTTCGCCGTTCACGACGTTGACGAAGTCATACACCACGCGGCGCTCGCAACCCATGATCAGGTCAAGGTTACGCAAGCCCACGTCGAAGTCGACGATCACTGTTTTGTGGCCGCGCAGAGCGAGGCCGGTACCGATAGCGGCGCTGGTGGTGGTCTTACCCACACCACCCTTGCCGGATGTAACCACGAGAATCTTGGCCAAGGTGTTTCACCCCTAAGGAAGAAGGACTGTTCAGCCCCTGAAAAACATCTCTTGAAAACTACTGCAGTCGGACAGCCTTGGCTGGAATTTGGCTTTTGGCCTTTTTCCTACTTCGTTTGAGCCGTTTTCGCTACGTTTTAGAGATGCTTGGAAAATGCGGCAGTATCCGTTAAAGCCGAATGATGTTCAACACGTCGCCCGATAGGCTGACCTGTACACCCGAACCCCACATCGGATCGCGACGCAGGTCTTCGGAAACCTTGTAATGGCCTGCGATGGAGATCAGTTCAGCGCTCAATTGCTGACAGAAAATCCGCGCCTTGGTGTCGCCCTTGACCCCGGCCAGCGCACGACCGCGCATCGGGCCGTATACATGGATGTTGCCATCGGCGAGAAGTTCCGCCCCCGGGCTGACCGAGGAAACCACCACCAGATCGCCGCCCTGGGCGTAGATCTGTTGGCCACCACGTACTGGCGTGGTGATGACGCGGGTCTGTTTGACGGTCGGCTCAGGCGGTTTTTCCGGCTTCTTCGGTGCGACGGGTTCAGCGGTTTCCAGCGGTCGCTCGCGGGCGCCGGACGGCGGCAGCACCGGAATGTCGATGGCGATGGCGGCGGCGATGTCTTCGATGCGGCTGGCGCGGATCGCCAGGGTGCGCAGACCGTGCTGGCGGCACACGCGCATCAGGCCCGGCAGGTCGACGGCGCCTTCGCTCGGTGGCAACTTGTCCAGCGCCAGAACCAGCGGCGCGTTGCTGAAGAAATTCGGTGCCTGGGCGACTTTGGCGGCCAATTGCCGATCGAGGCTGTCCAGGTCGTTGCGGGACAGTTCCAGCACCGTAATGGCGAGCATGCTGCCCTTCAGCTGGAACACGGGATCTTGGTCTGGCGATTCGGTTTGGCTCATGTCGGCATACAACGGCTTGTCACTAAAAGTGCCGAGACTTATAACGAGAACGCCCGCCAGCCGCAAGCCGGGTCGAACGATGTAGAATGCGCGGCCACTGTATTTACGGAAGCTTTAATGGATCGCCCGCGTTTTCGAAAAGCATTTCTTGCTCCACGCTTCTGGCCGCTCTGGTGCGGCCTGGGGCTGTTGTGGCTGATCGTGCAGCTGCCGTATCCGGCATTGCTGGCCATCGGTCGCTTTCTCGGTGCCTTGATGTATCGCTTTGCCGGCGACCGGCGGCGCATCGCCAAGCGCAATCTGGAACTGTGTTTCCCGGAAAAATCTGCTGCCGAGCGCAAACGCCTGCTCAAGGAAAACTTTGCCTCCACCGGCATCGCCTTCTTTGAAATGGCGATGAGCTGGTGGTGGTCGCGTCAGCGACTGGCGAAACTGGCCCACGTCGAAGGCCTGGAGCACCTGCAACAGGCCCAGCGCGAAGGCAAGGGCGTGATTCTGATGGCGGTGCATTTCACCACCCTGGAAATCGGCGCAGCGCTGCTCGGCCAGCAGCACACCATCGACGGCATGTACCGCGAGCACAAGAACCCGTTGTTCGACTTTATCCAGCGTCAGGGCCGCGAGCGGCACAATCTTGATTCGCTGGCGGTGGAGCGTGATGACGTGCGCGGGATGCTCAAGCTGCTGCGTTCCGGGCGCGCGATCTGGTACGCACCGGATCAGGATTACGGCGCCAAGCAAAGCATCTTCGTGCCGTTGTTCGGCATTCAGGCCGCGACGGTCACCGCCACCAGCAAGTTCGCCCGACTGGGCAAGGCACTGGTGGTGCCGTTCACTCAGGAGCGTCTGGCCGACGGTAGCGGCTATCGTCTGGTGATCCATCCGCCGCTGGAAGGTTTCCCGGGCGAGACCGAAGAAGCCGACTGCATCCGCATCAACCAGTGGGTAGAAGGCGTGTTGCGCGATTGCCCCGAGCAGTACCTGTGGGCGCATCGTCGCTTCAAGAGCCGTCCGCCGGGCGAGCCGAAGCTGTACGCCAAACGTCGTTGATCCACCCAATCCCATAAGCACCACGGAGCGTTGCGATGAGCCCAGCTGAACCGGTCACAGGTTTGATTCTTTCCGGCGGCGGGGCTCGGGCGGCGTATCAGGTGGGGGTGCTGGCGGCGATTGCCGAACTGCTGCCGCTGGGCGCGGACAATCCGTTTCCGGTGATCGTCGGCACCTCGGCCGGGGCGATCAACGCGGTCAGCCTCGCCAGCGGCGCCACGGACTTTCGCGCCGCCATCGAACGCCTGACCCTGTTCTGGCAAGGCTTTCGCAGCCATCGCGTGTTGCGCAGCGACTGGCCAGGGGTGATCCGCCAGGCCAGCCGTTTCGTCAGCCACAGCCTGCTGGGCATGGGCCGGCAACTGCCGGTGGCGCTGCTCAACAGCTCGCCGCTGCGCCACCTGCTCAATGAAAAACTGCACATGCCCGGCATCGCCGAATCCATCGCCCGCAAGCAGTTGCATGCGGTGGCGGTGACTGCATTCGGCTACGAGTCGGGGCAAGCGGTGACCTTCTATCAGGGCGGCGGCAGCATCGATGCCTGGCTGCGCCATCGACGCATTGGTGTGCCGACGCAATTGACCGTGGAGCATTTGCTCGCGAGTTCAGCGATCCCGCTGTTGTTCGCGCCGGTGAAAATCGGCGAGGAATTTTTCGGCGATGGCGCGGTGCGGCAGTCGGCACCGATCAGTCCGGCCTTGCACCTGGGGGCGAGCCGGGTGCTGGTGGTGGGCGTCAGCGGCAACCCGCGCGGGTTCGACCCGGCACAACCGCTGGAGCGCACTTATACCGGTCAACAGCCGACGCTGGCGCAGATCGGCGGGCACATGCTCAACAGTACGTTCATTGACAGCCTGGAAAGCGACATCGAGCTGCTTCAGCGTCTGAACCAGTTCAGCCATCTGATGCCCGACGGAACGCCAACGCGTGCTTTGGGTGTGGCTCCAGTGGAAGTGCTGGTGATCTCGCCGAGTCAGCCAATCGATGAAATCGCGGCGCGGCATCGTCAGGAACTGCCGGCGGCGTTGCGGCTGTTTTTACGTGGTCCGGGGGCGACCAAAACGAGCGGGGCAGGGGTGTTGAGTTACTTGTTGTTCGAGGCGGGGTATTGCAGTGAATTGATCGACCTGGGGCGGCGCGATGCACTGGCCAAGCGCGATGAGCTGTGCCGGTTTCTCGGAATCGGCGAGGCGGTGGTTCCGGCCTGAAACAGATGGCGCCCTGGCGGGCGCCATCCGCAGCACTATCAGAAGTGGAACTTCACCAGGAAGCTGGTCACGTTCTGATTGGTGGTGAAGGCACGGGTGTCATCGATCCCGTACTTGTCTTTCCAGTAGTCGTATTCAACACCGACGTACAACTGCTTCTCGCCGAAATTCAGCGCCTTGCCCAGGTCGTATTTGACCTGTGGGTTGAAGTGCAGGTTGGCGTGGTATTCGCCTTTGCTGTTGACGTCGTTGTCGACCACCCAGTCCATGTAGCCGTCGATCAGCACGTTCGAATTGCCGACCGGAATGGTGTAGGACCAGACTGGGGTGATCTGCCAGACGTTGTCACCCGGACGCGAGCCTTCGGTGTGACGCTGGTAGAAGTTCAGCTGGAAGTAGTCGAAACCTGGAATCGCCAGGTCGAAGCCCGGGCCGATCAGGTAGGACTCGACGTCACCCTCACCGAACTCGTAGGTCATGGCCAGCAGCACGTCCTTGATCGGGCCGAATTCGATCTTCTGGTCGAGGATCTTGCCGAGCGACAGGCGTGGGCTGAATTCACCGTAATAGGTGTTGTTGCCGACGCCGCCGTCTGGCTTGCCGTTGTAGAAGATCTTGTCGATGAACAGGAAGTTGTCCCCATACTTCCATGCATCGGCGTGCTCGAAGGTGACCGTCTGCTGGATGGCCGGGTTGACCTTGAAGTCCTTGCCGTAAAGGTAGGTCAAGCTGTTGTTCTGCCATTGCAGCAGGCCGTCGGCCATGGCCTGACCCCCGGCCAGCATGGTTCCCGCAAGCATCAGGCTGGTGCTCATACGTTTCATTCGGTTGCTCCCAAAGTAGGTGTTCCACGTTTATTTTTTTGAGTCGGCGCTCTGGTGTGGCGCCTTTTTTCGTTGCTGCAAAAATCATCCATCCGGTCAGCTTTCATGCTGTTAGCAAGAGCTGAGCCAAGGCTTTTCGAAAAGCAAAAAAACGCCCGTCGGCTGCTGAAAAACAGTCGACTGAGCGTGTTTTCGGGATGCCTCGGTACTGACCGGGGCCGGGATAAGTTGGCCCGTTGGTCAGGAATTAAATCCGGGCTTTTTTTTAGACCGAATTCAGAAGGCCGCGGAGAATACTGACTCAACGGCCAGGTCTCAAGTGCCCCGCAACAGAGCACCGACGACAGGTAGGGGGCACGGTTGCGGGTCATCTTAGAAGTGCACCTTCACCAGCAGGCTGGCGGTGTTCTGATTGGTGTCGAGGTTGTGGCTGCTTTCGACCCCGTATTTGTTCTTCCAGTAGCTGTACTCGGTGCCGACATACAACTGCTTCTGGCTCCAGCCGAGGGCTTTGCCCAAGTCGTATTTGATCTGCGGATTGATGTGCAGGTTGGCGTGATAGGTGCCGCGGGAGTTTTCGTCGTTATCGACAACCCAGTCGAGGTAGCCATCGATCAGCACATCGGAATTGCCCACCGGAATGCTGTAGGACCAGCCCGGGGTGATCTGCCAGACACCATCGCCCGGGCGCGGGCCTTCGGTCTGGCGGCGGAAGATGTTCAGGGTGACGTAGTTGAAGCCCGGTACCTTCAGGTCGAAACCCGGGCCGATCAGATAGGCCTCGCTCTCGCCTTCGCCATACTCGTAGGTCATTGCCAGCAGCACGTCCTTGATCGGGCCGAATTCGAGCTTGCGGTCGAAGATCTTGCCGAACGAGAAGCGCGGGGTGAATTCGCCGTAGAAGGTGTGCGGGCCTTTGTTGCGGTCTTCCTGGCCGTTGTAGAAGATCTTGTCGACGAACAGGAAGTTGTCGCCGTACTTCCACTTGTCGGCGTGCTCGAACGTCACCGTCTGCTGGATCGACGGGTTGATCGCGAAGTTCTTGCCGTACAGATAGCTCAGGCTGTTGGTCTGCCACAGCAATAAATCGCCGGCCATGGCTTGTGATGCGGCCAGCAGGCCGCCGCTCAACAGCACGTTGGTTTGAGTCCGGATCATCTGTTGCTCCCTCTTGTTTTTATTGTTTGAGGCAAAGCTGTCGCGAGGGGGCTGGCGTTGGCGAGCCCCTCTTTTACTCTTCGGATCAGTGCGGGTGTGCGTGACAGTCGTTGATGGCTGCGCGTTCGGCGCCGCCCAGGATGTTGAACAACAGGTTCAGCGTCAGCGCGCTGAGGGTGGCCATGGCGATCCCGCTGTGGGTGATCGGACTCATCCACAATGGCAAGTGGGCGAAGAATTCCGGGCGCACCACCGGGATCAGGCCCATGCCGATGCTTACCGCTACCAGCAACTGATTGCGCCGGTCGCCGATGTCGGCTTCCTGCAAGATCTTGATACCGGTAGCCGCCACCATGCCGAACATCGCAATCGCTGCGCCGCCGAGTACCGCCGGTGGAATCGATGCCACCAGGAACGCCGCTTTCGGCAGAAGGCTGAGGACGATCAGCAAACCGCCGGCGACGATGGTCACCGAGCGGCAGCGCACGCCGGTCATCTGCACCAGGCCGATGTTCTGCGCGAAGGAGGAGTGGGTGAAGGTGTTGAAGAAACCGGCAACGAACGATGCGCCGGCATCACACAGCAAGCCGCGACGCAGCATGCGCGGGCAGACTTCCTGGCCGGTGATCTTGCCCAGTGCGAGGAACATCCCGGTGGACTCGACGAAGATGATCACCACCACCAGACACATCGACAGGATCGGTGCCAGTTCGAACTTCGGCATGCCGAAATGCAGCGGGGTGACGAACTGAACCCATGGCGCATTGGCCATGCCGCTCAGATCGACCATGCCGATGGCGCCGCAGAGCACGTAGCCCAGGCACATGCCGATCAGCACGGAAATGTTGACCCAGAAACCGCGCATGAAGCGGTGGATCAACAGAATGGTGGCCAGCACCAAAGCGGCAATGGCCAGATAAATCGGTGAACCGAATTGAGCGGCGCCAGCGCCGCCACCGGCCCAGTTCACGGCCACGGGGAACAACGATAAACCGATCGAGGTGATGACCGTGCCGGTCACGAGAGGAGGGAAGAAGCGCACGACCTTGGACATGAACGGCGCGATGATCATGCCGAAGAACCCGGCGGCGATGGTAGCGCCGAAGATCCCCTGCAGACCGATGCCGGGCATGCCGGCCATGGCGACCATGCTGCCGACAGCGGCGAAACTGGCCCCCATCATCACCGGCATGCGAATGCCCATCGGGCCGATCCCTAAGGACTGCACGATGGTGGCGATACCGGCGACCAGCAGGTCGGCGTTGATCAGGAAGGCGATTTCTTCACGACTCAGGCCAGCGGCCTGTCCGATGATCAGCGGTACCGCGATGGCGCCGCCGTACATCAGCAGAACATGTTGCAAACCGACGAGGATCAGTTGCAAAAGGGGCAAACGCTGAATGGCGGGTGCGTCGGGGATGCGCGCTTTGGACAGCTCGGACATGCAACACCTCGGATCTTTTTTATTCTTGTGATGAACAGCGGCCGGGTTGCTTGCCGCTGTCCTCTTTGCATCAGGCAGACCGCTTATGCGGCCAATCGCAGGCAAGCCAGCGCCCACAGGATCCGGATGATCCGTGTGGGCGCGAGCCTGCGCGCGAGGTTTTTACGGCTTAGTTGGTCTGGGCTCCCTGGGCAATCCATGCACCGATCAGGTCACGTTCCTGCTGGGTCATCTGCGTGATGTTGCCCAGTGGCATGATCTGCGTGGTGATGGCTTGCGCCTGGATCCGCGCCGCGTTCTGGCGGATCTGCTCGGGGGTGTCGAACATCACACCGGCCGGTGCCGCGCTGAACAGCGGGCTGGTAGGTTTGGCCGAATGGCAGACCGCGCAGCGTTCCTGGATCACGTTGTGCACCTTGTCGAACGCAGGGCCGGCGTTGGACGCCTGAGCCGGAGCGGCGGCCGGTGCAGCAGGTGCGGCCGGTTGTGCCGCTTCAGCCGGTTTCGCGCCACCACCCAGGGCCGTTTCCGGCAGCGGCTGGTACTCGATTTTCGCAGGTGCCTTGGCCACTTCCGGCGCGGTCGGCATCGGCGCAGGGCCGGTGACGTAAGCCAGGGTGATCATGCCTACCGCTGCCACTGGCAGAGTCCAGGCAAACTTGTGGCTGTCGTGACGGGTGTTGAAGTAGTGACGCACCAACACCGCCAACACGGCGATCCCGGCCAGGATCAACCAGTTGTACTGGCTGCCGTAAGTGCTCGGGAAGTGGTTGCTGATCATGATGAACAGCACCGGCAGGGTGAAGTAGTTGTTGTGACGCGAACGCAGCAGGCCTTTGGCCGGCAGGGCCGGATCCGGCGTGCGGTTCTCGGCGATCGCAGCCACCAGTGCGCGTTGCGCCGGCATGATGATGCGGAACACGTTGCCGACCATGATGGTGCCGATGATCGCGCCGACGTGCAGGTACGCACCACGACCGCTGAACACCTTGCTGAAGCCATACGCCGCGCCGATGATCAGCACGAACAGGATGAAGCCGAGCAGGGCAGGTTTCTTGCCGAGGGGCGAATCGCAGAGGAAGTCGTAGATGAACCAGCCGGCGATCAGCGAACCGATGCCGATGGCCACGCCTTCAGGGCCGGTCAGGCCGCTGCCGGGTGCCACGAGGTAGAGCACGGGGTTGGAGTAGAACACCACGCACAGCAGCGCGATCCCCGACATCCAGGTGAAATAGGCTTCCCATTTGAACCAGTGCAGGTTCTCCGGCATCGACGGAGGGGCCAGTTTGTATTTTTCCAGGTGATAGATACCGCCGCCGTGGATCGCCCACAGATCACCGGCAAGACCGGTTTTCGGGTTGACGCGGTTGAGGTTGTTCTCCAGCCAGACGAAGTAGAACGACGCGCCGATCCAGGCCACGCCAGTGATCATGTGAACCCAGCGCACGCTCAGGTTCAGCCATTCCAACAGATGTGCTTCCACAGTCTTTACCTCTCGCCTGTCACTCTTGTTGTCGAGTGATCAGACCTTCTCTTATTGGTGGGGGGCGAGGATCAAACGCTCATCCTCTTTGAAAAAATGCTCATCGCAGTTATTGCCTGTGCCACTGCGATCAACCACCAGGAAGTCATCCCGCTTTTCGATCGTCAGCACCGGATGGTGCCAGACGCCGCGATGGTAATTGATGCCCTGCCTGCCGTTGGTGACGAAGGCGCGGACCAAGCCTGATACAGGTTCATCGCCAAGTGGCGCGACCACGATCAGAAAGGGGTTGCCGAGCAGCGGAATGAAAGCCTGGCTGCCCAGCGGATGGCGTTCCAGCATGCTGACGGTCAGCGGCATGTCCTGCGCGTCGGCGCGGAAGATGCTGATGATCGCGTTGTCCTCAGGCGTCGCGGTTTCGACCGTCGCCAGTTTGTGGAAGCGCATGGTCGAACCGTTGTTGATCATGAAGTGATCGCTGCCGTCGGTTTCGATCACGTCACCGAAAGGGGCGAAGGCTTCTTTGGTCAGCGGTTCAATCGTCAGTGTGCGCATGCTGTTCTTCTTAATCTCTTGAAAATTGATCGTTCCCACGCTCTGCGTGGGAACGCTGCCATGGACGCGGAGCGTCCACTGTGACGCGGAGCGTCACGGTATGCATTCCCACGCAGACGGTTCGACGCCTCGACGTGGGAACGATCGGGTGTTACTTCGCGACTTTGCCCAGTACGCGCAGGCGGCTCACACCACCGTCCGGGAACACGTTCAGACGGATGTGGGTGATCGGGCCCAGTGCCTTGATCTGCTCGACGAAGGTGTGTTCGGCGTGCATTTCCAGCTTCTGGCTCGGCAGCAGTTCGCGCCAGAACAGTGACTGGGTTTCGATCTGGCTGTCGGTGCCGCCCTTGACGAACGCGCCCTGGATCGAGCAGGTGTCCGGGTAGTTGCCCTTGAAGTGCAGGGTGTCGACGATGATTTTCTCGATCTCGCCCGGGTGGCCCAGTGCGACGATTACCCAGTCATTGCCTGGCGTGCGACGACGTGCGGTTTCCCAGCCGTCGCCCATGTTGATGCCACGGCCCGGGTTGAGGATGTTGCTCATGCGGCCGAAGTGTTCGTCGGAGCAGGCGAGGGCGCGGCCACCGTTGAGGGCTGCAGCCAGGTCGACTTGCTCGTTGTCGCCAACCGCCGACCAGTCGCGGAACGGAATGCCGTACACGCGCAGACGGGCAACACCGCCGTCCGGGTAGATGTTGAAGCGCAGGTGGCTGAACGCCTTGTCGTTGCTGATTTCGTGGTAGTGGTGGCTGTTGCCCTGCAGCTCGACGGCCGACAGCACTTCAGTCCACTGGGTGTTTTCGTCCGGCTCGCCCGAGGCCAGGAAGCACGCTTCCAGAGAGGCCGATGGCGGGAAGTTGCCGGTGAAGAATGAAGTGTCGATGTCCACGCCTTTGATCGAACCCGGTACGCCCAGGCGGATTACCGCGCTGTCGTAGCCTTCGAAGCGCTTGCGGCGCGATTCCCAGCCGTCCATCCACTTGCCGTTGTCATCGAACACGCCCTCCTTCCACACGGCCGGGGTCGGCTGAAACAGACGATTGGCGTCTGCGAACCAGTCATCGGTGACCGAGATGATTTTGGTGCCCAGACGGGCATCGGCCAGGTTGACGAACTTCTCGAAAGGTACGGCGTAAGCTTTCATTCTTCTTGTCTGCCTTTAAATAAGTGGCTTGGGATGCTTGCGAGGCCCTGGGCGTTCTCCGCGTCTGACACGCTCGGGCCATGCTCGCTAAAGAGTCAGTAAACGGAACAGGGCGATCTTGTTGATCTCCGCCAGCGCGCATTTGAACTCGGTGTCGACCGGGTTGTGAATGCGCGTTTCGAACGCCGCGAGGATCTGATGCCGGTTGCTGCCTTTTACCGCCATGATGAAGGGAAACTTGAACTTGGCCTTGTAGGCGTCGTTCAGCTCGGTGAAGCGAGAAAACTCTTCGGCCGTGCATTGGTGAATACCGGCGCCAGCCTGTTCATTGGTGCTGGCTTCGGTCAACTGGCCCTGGACGGCAGCTTTGCCGGCCAGGTCCGGGTGAGCGTTGATCAGTGCCAGTTGACTGGCGTGATCGGCGCTCAACAGGATGTCGCTCATGCGCTGGTGCAGGGTTTCGATCTGGTCGATCGACGCGTCCTGACCCAGGTCGAAGGCCTTCTCGGCCACCCATGGCGAATGTTCGTAGATGTCGGCGAAGGCGTTGACGAAGGCGTCGCGGCTCAGGGTCGACGGTTTCAGGCTTTGAAAGGTGCTCATTTGGCAGCCCCTTGGTACGGGTGGGTTTCGTGCCAGTGACGCGCGATGTCGACGCGACGGCTGAACCACACCTGTTCATGACTTTTGGCGTATTCGATAAAACGCTTGAGCGAAGCCAGACGCGCCGGACGGCCCACCAGACGGCAGTGCAGGCCGATCGACAGCATCTTCGGTGCTTCGGCGCCTTCGGCGTACAGCACATCGAACGCGTCTTTGAGGTATTCGAAGAAATCGTCGCCCTTGTTGAAACCCTGGACCTGGGTGAAGCGCATGTCGTTGGTGTCCAGGGTGTACGGGATCACCAGGTGCGGCTTGCCGGTCGGGTTGTTCGGTTCCCAGTAGGGCAGGTCGTCGTCGTAGGTGTCGCAGTCGTAGAGGAAACCGCCTTCTTCCATCACCAGACGACGGGTGTTCGGGCCGGTGCGACCGGTGTACCAGCCTAGTGGGCGCTCGCCGGTGAGTTCGGTGAGGATGCGGATCGCTTCGAGCATGTGCTCGCGTTCCTGCGCCTCGTCCATGTACTGGTAGTCGATCCAGCGGTAGCCGTGGCTGCAGATCTCGTGGCCGGCCTCGACCATCGCGCGGATCACGTCCGGGTGGCGCTGGGCGGCCATGGCCACGGCGAAGATGGTCAGCGGAATGTCGAATTCCTTGAACAGTTTCAGGATCCGCCAGACGCCGGCACGGCTGCCATACTCGTAAAGCGATTCCATGCTCATGTTGCGCGCGCCTTGCAGAGGCTGGGCCGCGACCATTTCCGAGAGGAAGGCTTCCGATTCTTTGTCGCCGTGCAGAATGTTGCGCTCGCCGCCTTCTTCGTAATTGAGTACGAAGGACAGGGCGATCCGGGCATTGCCCGGCCAGTGTGGGTGAGGAGGGTTACTGCCGTAACCGATCAGGTCGCGTGGGTAGTCAGCGCTCACTGCAGTCTTCCTTCTTATTCGTTGACAGGTTGTGTAACGGCCTGCACAGGCTGGCGTCACAGCGATGGGCTGATTGTATACAACTTTATTCTCAATTTGTAAGCCTGAATTTTCGCATTTTTCACCGGCTGTCATCTTTTACTGCTAATGGCGTGAGCCTGCAAGAAACCTGCCTGACCAGTCAGCTAATGGACTGGGGGTTCAATGAATGCATGGTGCAAGGGCAGATCACCGGGAAATCGGAGGATGGCGGGGGTAAGAGGAAAAATGTCGTTTTTATTGTGTACAATTTTTTTGAAAAGTGTCTTAATCAATCGCTCGCCGCAGCTTTTCGTGCTCCGAAACGGTGCGGTCTCCTTTTCAACTGACTTCGGGAGGCGCGAAGTCTGACTGCTCCACGCAGGCAGGCGCGCAGAATCAATGGGACGTTTGACAACACACGTTTTGGACGCTGCACACGGTTGCCCGGGCAGCTCGATCAAGGTCGAGCTGTACCGTGTTGAAGGTTCGCACCTGGAATTGGTCGCCAGTGCGCTTACCAACAGCGACGGCCGGGTCGATGCGCCGCTGCTGCAAGGCGATGACTACCGTACCGGTGTCTATCAGGTTCAGTTCCACGCCGGCGATTACTACCGCGCCCGTGGCGTCCAGTTGCCGGAGCCGGCATTTCTGGACGTGGTGGTGCTGCGGTTCGGCATCTCCGCCGAACAGGATCATTACCACGTGCCGTTGCTGATCTCGCCTTACAGCTATTCCACCTATCGGGGCAGCTGACCCCCAAGCAGCTGCCCCTACCGGGAAGCGACTGCGCATATAGCTTCTTTGGTCTTTCGCCCGCTCACACTGCGGGCTTTTTTTCGTCGGTCATTCAGCAACCTGCGATCACAGCCGCGCGTGTCCGTCGCGCACGATAAACACCGTGTCGTCAGCGTTCGCCAGCGTCTGCGGGCCGCCCCTGAGCCAGACGACTTTGTGGGTGGCGTGTGCTGCAATAACCGCCGCTGCCGCCGCTGCACCCACCTGAATGTGCAGGCGCAGGCTGGCGCTGTGCTGATCGACATTCAGCGTCTGGTTGATCTTGCGACCCCGGATGCGATGCAGGCTGATGAAAAACACGTAGTCATGCCCGGTGCGTTTGAACACCAGCGCCGGAAAAGAGTTGGACGGGCTGGGATCGAACACGGCGTAGCCGTTACGGGTCAGCAGCGTCGCCATGAAACGTTTGAGATCCACCGCCGATTGAGTGTTGGTCGAATACAGCCATTCCTGGCGAAACAGCGCCGGATCGAAATCCAGTCGCTGCAACGGGCCACCCGGTGTCGGTGTCGGCAGTTCGATGACGCGGATCGCTCCACCACCCGACGTCGGCAGAATCGGCAGCATCAGCAGTGGGTCAGCCAGTTGCGGGCGTGGATGGGAATTTCCGGTTTTCCAGTCGTTGAAGGTTTGTCGCAGCAGGGTCAGTCCCGAGCCGGTGGCGATGTTGGCGCCATTCGCCAGTACAAACTGATGGAAGGCGATGTTCTCCAGTGAGGTCGCCGATAACTCCGGAAAGTATTGGCTGACGTAATTCGTCAACGGGCGTTCGAACGGTAACGTCGGATCAATTTGCCAGTGCTGGGCCGGTGGAACCTGAATGGCGCCTCGCGGCTGTTGCTGCGGGTCCAGTCTGAGTGTGCGGTCCAGCAGGTCGAAGTCGTAGATCAGATGATTCGGGTTCTTGATGTAGACGATCGGATCGTTCGCGTTGCCGCGTGGAATGACTTTGTACTGAATCCCGTCGACGCGGATGTCGCCCGGGGTGGCGTGTTGCGGGTCGATGCTCCAACCGTTCCACGGCGTCTCCTCAAGGCGTGGGCGTTTTGACGGTACGGCGGACGGTTCATCATCCGGCACTCGGTGGCGTGAAATGAACAATTGCGAGGTGCCGGCGTCCGGCGCATTTCCCGTCAGGACCGGACGCCACACCAGCGTCCCCTCAACCCGTTCCAGCAACGGACCGGACGCGAGGAGCTCGTTCGAAAGCCTGGCTCTCATTCCATTCTGTGCATCCGGTCCGATCTGCACCGTTCCGCCCTCGACAAGATCGACATAGGCATGGCGGCCCGCTGAACGAATGCCGTTCAGCAGGTCGGGAGGCGGCAGTCGGTTGACCAGCCCGGGTGCGAGAAAATAACTGCCGATCGGCCTTTGTACGGTGCTGTCCCGGACGTGCGTCTCGGCAGGGAGGTCGTAGATTTCGATCATCTGCCGGCGGGTCACAGGTGGCGCAGGCAACTGCCAGGCCGGGTGGGTCAAGGTCGGATCGATCAAGGTGTCGGGCATCAGGCGCGGTGGTGTTGGAGTGTCCGGCGTGGTGTCCCGTACGACAGGCGTGGTATCCGGCGTATCTGTTTTCGGTCGGGTGGGGCGTTTGGGGCTCATTGATTGTTTGGCTCTGTCAGGCAATCGATTATCTGGAGGGCACCGCCTCCGTGCGCCAGATGAGGCGCACGATGCACAGAAATGATCGTCAAGCCGGGGTTTTGACGGGTGGTACATATGTATAGCGAAGACAGATGGACCCGATCGGGCAATCGTTCATCAGAAGAGGCGGGGGGGGGAGCGAAGCGTCTGCCACCCTCGCATGGCGATTCGAGGGCGGCAGTCAGTTGCAAATCTGGGCAGTCAGGATGCGATATTTCAGTGACCGCTCAGCAGCGATGCGGCACCTGCGCCGCCAAACAGACCGGCGCTGATCCGGTTGAACCAGCTCTGACCCTTGCCGCTGCGCAGGTAGCGCGCCGCACCATGGGCACCGAGCCCGTAGGTCAACTTGCACAGCAGATCGAGCACCGTCCAGGTGGCGATCATCACCAGCAGTTGTGGGAGGAACGGTTGTTGCGCACTGAGGAACTGCGGCAGAAACGCGGCAAAGAACAAGATGTCTTTCGGATTGCTCGCGCCCAGCACGAAGGCCCGGCTGAACAATGCGCGGAATTTCGGAACCGGTGCCGCTTGCGGAACCTCGGCGCCGGTCGATGGCTGGCGTGATTGCTGCCAGCTCTGCCAGGCGAGGTAGAACAGGTAGATCGCGCCGATGATTTTCAGGGCGCTGAACAGTTTTTCGGACGCCAGCAGCAGAGCACCGAGCCCCAGCGCCGAGGCACTGAGCAGGCAGATCGAGGCGAATACGCCACCGAGAAATGCCGGGTATGAACGGCGCAAACCGTAATTCAGACTGTTGCTGATCATCAGCAATGACAGCGGCCCCGGAATCAGGATCACCACAAGCGCAGCGCCGCTGAACAGCAGCCAGGTTTCCAGACTCATCACTTTCTCCTTTTTATCGTTATCAAGAATGTGCAAAAGCCCCACCCGCAAAGGTGAGGCTGTTTTGACGCTCGAACCGCGTGACGCTTACAAGAAGATGAACTTGGCGATGAAGATCGCGCAGAGCACCCACAGGCTGACGGAGATCTCTTTGTATTTACCGGTGCCGGCCTTCAGCGCGACATAGGTAATGAAGCCCAGCGCGATACCGTCGGCGACCGAGAAGGTCAACGGCATCATGATCGCGGTGACGATGGCCGGAATACTGTCGGTCGCTTCGTCCCATTCGATGTGCGCCATGCCGCCCATCATCAGCATCGCTACATAAATCAGCGCGCCGGCGGTGGCGTAGGCGGGAATCATGCCGGCCAGCGGTGCAAAGAACATCGCGGCTATAAATAGCACACCGACGGTGACTGCGGTAAGACCAGTCCGACCACCAGCCGCTACACCGGCGGCACTTTCCACATAGCTGGTGACCGGCGGAACGCCGACGACCGCACCGAATACGCTGGAGGCGGAGTCGGCTTTCATGGCGCGGGAGAGGTTTTCGATGCGGCCGTCAGCGCCTACCAGATTGGCGCGCTGGGCAACGCCCATCAGGGTGCCGGCGGTGTCGAACATGTGCACGAAAAGGAAGGCGAGCACGACGCTGATCATGCTGACGTTGAACACGCCGGCGACGTTCATGGCCATGAAGGTCGGCGCCAGGCTTGGTGGGGCGGACATGATGCCCTCGTAGTGCACCAGACCTATGCCCCAGCCGGCCAGGGTCACGGTGATGATGCTGATGAGGATTGCACCGAACACCTTGTGGTAGCTGAGGATCGCGATCATCAGGAAGCAGATGGCGGCGAGCAGCGGGCCCGGTTCACGCAGCGAGCCGAGCTTGATCAGCGTGGCCGGGCTGTCGACGACGATACCGGCGGTTTTCAGGCCGATCAGTCCGAGAAACAGACCCACACCGGCACCCATCGCAAAGCGCAGGCTGACCGGAATGCTGTTGAGCAGCCATTCGCGAATCCGCGAAAAGGTCAGGATCATGAACAGCACACCCGAGACGAACACCGCACCCAGCGCGGTTTCCCAGTTGTAGCCCATGGTGCCGACCACGGTGTAGGTGAAGAATGCGTTGAGGCCCATGCCCGGCGCCAGGCCCACCGGCCAGTTGGCGTACAGACCCATCAGCAGGCAGCCCAGCGCGGCGGCGATGCAGGTGGCGACGAAAGCCGCACCGTGATCGATCCCGGCATCGGCCATGATGTTCGGGTTGACGAAAATGATGTAGGCCATGGTGATGAAGGTTGTCAGACCGGCGATCAGCTCGGTCTTCACCGTGGTGCCATGCAAGCTGAGTTTAAAGAGGCGCTCAAGCAGGCCATTGCGTAACGGCGGCGAGAGTTCCAGCGTCGATGCTTCGGATTTGCGGCTTTCCACAGCGAGTACTCCTCAAGAGTTTTATTGTTATTTCCAGGACCGGACCCTATGAGGGGGTGGCAGCGGTCCTTTGAGGCATACGCGAATTTGTTGACCATGCGGTCAGGAACTCGCACGCTGTGGATTATGCTTTTGTATACAAATAAAGCAAATAATGTTTTTGGTTTTGTCGACGAAAGTTTTGAGGATCGGGCTATATCACTCGGCCGCGCGGTTTTTCCCCAGCGCCAGATTCACCGCCAGCCAGCCGTTGACTGCCGTTTCGCCCGCTTCGGCAAACACTCGCTCCAGCAATTTCACCTGCTCGCGGCGCAATGCCTGTTCAAATTTCGCGCCTTCGACGGTCAACGTCAGAAGCCGTTTCCGTTTGTCTTCTTCGGACGCCACGCTGTCCACCAGGTGCATTTCCTGCAATTGCCGCAACGGCATGTTCAACGCCTGCTTGCTCACACCGAGCAGCGCGAGCAACTCCTTGACGCTCAGGTTCGGGTAGCGGGCGATGAAAAACACGATGCGCTGATGCACGCGGGACAGGCCGCGACGCTCAAGCATTTCGTCAGCCTTGGCGGTGAATGCCTGGTAACCGAAGAAGAACGCTTCCATGGCTTGCTGTTGGCTGGCGCAGTTTTTAAGGTCAATCATATTGACGTTTCCGCTGAGGTTGTCGTAATTTCAGTCAACAAGTTTGACTCATTTTTCCCATGCCTCGCTAGCGGTGACTTCCATGGCTTTTTCCGAACGTGTCTCGCGTCTCAAAAGTTCTCTGATCCGTGAAATCCTGGCCGCAGCTCAGCGCCCGGAAGTCATGTCCTTCGCAGGCGGTTTGCCTGCTGAAGCCATGCTGCCGAAGGTCGAGTGGGCCGACATGCCGCTGTCTCTCGGCCAGTACGGCATGAGCGAAGGCGAGCCCGCGTTGCGCGAAGCCCTGGCGGCAGAGGCGAGGGTGCTGGGTTTGCCGTGTGAGGCGAGTCAGGTGCTGGTGGTCAGCGGTTCCCAGCAAACCCTCGATCTGGCGGCCAAGCTGTACATCGACAAGGGCACCGAAATCCTGCTCGAAGCGCCGACCTATCTGGCGGCCTTGCAGATCTTCCAGCTGTTCGGCGCCGATTGCCTGACCGTGCCGCTGGAGGCCGATGGACCAAATCTGGCACAACTGCGCCAGCGCCTGGAGCAGCATCGCCCAGCGTTCATCTATTTGATTCCGACCTTCCAGAACCCGTCCGCCGTGCGCTACAGCGAAGCCAAGCGCGAGGCCGTCGCAGCACTGCTCGACGAATTCGGCGTAACCCTGATCGAAGACGAGCCTTACCGCGAACTGACTTTCGACGGTGGCAGCGCCCAACCGATTGCCGGTCGTTTGAAGAAATCCAGCTGGATCTACACCGGCACTGTGTCGAAAACCCTGTTGCCGGGTCTGCGCGTCGGCTACCTGATCGCCAGCCCCGATCTGTTTCCGCACCTGCTCAAACTCAAACAATCGGCGGATCTGCACACCAACCGCATCGGCCAATGGCAGGCGTTGCAGTGGATCGGCAGCGAGAAATATCAACAGCACTTGAGTGAATTGCGCGGCTTCTACCGTCAGCGTCGCGATGCTTTTCAATCAGCGCTGGAAACTCACTTCGCCGATCTGGCTGACTGGAATACACCCCAGGGCGGGCTGTTTTTCTGGCTGACGCTGAAGCAGCCGCTGGACACACGTACGTTGCTGAACACCGCGCTGGCCAACGATGTGGCGTTCATGCCGGGCGAGCCGTTTTTCCCCGACCCGGATCGCAACCACGGTCATCTGCGCCTGAACTTCAGCCACATTGACCCCGCCCGGCTGGACGAAGGCCTCAAGCGTCTGGCAGCGGTGGTGCGCCACGCGCAGGCCGCACAGGCGGCATAAAAAAACCGGCCATTAGGCCGGTTTTTTTTGGTTCAGACTGCGGCGAACCGCTTGTTCAGATATTCGATGATCGTGTTGGACTCATACATCCAGGTGGTCTGGCCGTTTTCTTCGATGCGCAGGCACGGCACTTTGATCTTGCCGCCCTGTTCCAGCAGGGTCTGGCGATCCTGCTCGTTGTTCTTCGCATCCTTCAGGGCCACCGGGACGTTCAGGCGACGCAGGCTGCGGCGGGTCTTCACGCAGAACGGGCAGGCGTGGAACTGATACAGAGTCAGGTCTTTCGCGGCGGTATCCACCTGAGCCTGGGCAGCGGCGGGGCGCTGTTTCTTGCCCGGGCGGGTCAGGAAATCAACGAAGATGATCAGTTGGCCGAGGCCGACACGAAGCGCTTTGACGAACACGGTACAAGCCTCACAGGGACATTGAAGAAGGCGCGCAGCTTACCCGATTTTTCACGGACGAAAAAAAACCGGCGATCAACGCCGGTTTTTTTGTGTCGCGAGTTACTTGATCAGGCTGAGAAACTCGCTGCGGGTCGCCGCGTTTTCGCGGAACTCACCGAGCATCACCGAAGTGATCATCGACGAATTCTGTTTCTCGACACCGCGCATCATCATGCACATGTGCTTGGCCTCGATCACCACGGCCACGCCCAGCGCGCCGGTGACCTGCTGGACCGCATCGGCGATCTGGCGGCTGAGGTTTTCCTGGATCTGCAGGCGGCGGGCGTACATGTCGACGATCCGCGCGACCTTCGACAGGCCCAGCACTTTGCCGCTCGGGATGTACGCGACGTGGGCCTTGCCGATGAACGGCAGCAGGTGGTGTTCGCACAACGAGTAGAGCTCGATGTCCTTGACCAGCACCATTTCGCTGTTGTCGGAGCTGAACAGGGCACCGTTGGTGACCTCTTCGAGCGTCTGTTCATAACCGCGGCAGAGGTACTGCATGGCTTTGGCGGCACGCTTTGGCGTGTCGAGCAGGCCCTCGCGGGACACGTCCTCGCCCAGTTGGCCGAGAATCGCGGTGTAATTCTGTTCCAGGGACATGAAACTACCTGTGGGGATTTTCGCAAAGGGCAAGGGTACGGTGGCGGACACGACCCTGCAAGTTCGGTGTGACGGGATTATTCGTCGCGGCCTTCCATCATGGTGCGTTTGAGCATCACGTAAACCGCGCCGGCACCGCCGTGTTTCGCCTGGCACGAGCAGAAACCGAGCACTTGCGCATGCTGACGCAGCCAGGTGTTGACGTGGCTCTTGATCATCGGCCGCTTGCCGTCCAGTCGCACAGCCTTGCCATGGGTGACACGCACGCAGCGGATTTCGAATTTGGTCGCTTCGGCAAGAAACGCCCAAAGGGTTTCTCGGGCCTTTTCGACGCTCATGCCGTGCAGGTCGAGGCTGCCTTCGAACGGGATCTGCCCGACCTTGAGCTTGCGCATCTGGCTTTCCTGCACCCCGTCGCGGGCCCACATCAGCTCGTCTTCGGGCCCGACGTCGATCACGAACTGATCGGACAGACCGTCAACAGTGGTGGTTTCGGTGCGGATGGTCGCGGACTGGCGCAGCTTGGCGATCTGTGCACGGTCAGCCTTGGGTTTGCCGGTGTCGGCGCGGTCGTGCTTGATCGGCTTGACGCCTTGGATCGCACTTTTGAACAGGGAAAAATCGTCGTCTTGCATATCAGCCTCCGCGAAGGGCGGCCAGTTTACCCAAACAGACACAAAACGGCCCGGCAAAAAGCCAGGCCGTCGATTCAGTCGTGTTTTTTCATCAGGTGCGGGGACATGTTCAGTTCCCGCGATTGCCGTGCGCGACGCCGGCAACGACGCCACAGGGCCACGCCGAAATACAGGAACAACAGGCCGACGGCGAGAATGATCGCCGAGCCCATCGGGGTTGCGTTCAAGTCGCCGAGTGCCGGTGGGTGCCCCAGCAGGCTGGCGGCCCCGGCCAGCGCCAGCAGCACGCCGAACGTCGCCAGAATGGCGGCGATCGTTGCGCCGAAACGAAAACGCCAGTTGCTTTGGCCTTTGGGCCGCAAGCGGCGTGCGTCAAATCCATCGGATAACTTCATTCCGACCTTCCTCAATGGGTATCGGCCCTTCGACCGGGAGTTGACCGGGTTGTTCCTGAGGCTAGGGTAATTGAAGCAAATGCGAGGTCTTTGCAGATGAGCGGCGGGCTGAGCCGCTCATTTACGCTCGATCAGATCAGATCCTGGGTCAGCGCGAGGGTGGCGAAGTTGTCGGCCATGATCGCCATTTCCGCCTCCTGAACCTGTTCGGCACTGAGCACGCGACCCTTGAACGGCAGGTCACGGGTCGCGCAGGCGTCTTCGACCAGGGTGCAGCGGAAACCCAGGTTCTTCGCCGCGCGCACGGTGGTGCTGACGCTGGAGTGGCTCATGAAACCGCAGACGATCAGGTCCAGCGAACCGATGGTTTGCAGACGATCGTAGAGTTCGGTGCCGTGGAAAGCGCTCGGCAGCAGTTTGCCGATAATGGTTTCATCGCCCAGGGGTTCCAGGCCGGGGATGAATTCGCCGCGTTCGCCTTGCGGGTCGAACAGACCGCCGACGGTGCCGAGGTGGCGTACGTGCACGATCGGACGGCCGGCTGCGCGGGCGGCGGCAACCAGTTGTTTGATGTTCGCGACAGCCGCGTCCATGCCGCTCAGGGCCAGCGGGCCGCTGAGGTACTCTTTCTGGGCATCGATGATGACCACGGTGGCATGGCTCAACGTGGCCGCTGCGTAACCGCGACCGCTGAGTTGAAACATCGTTTTTGGAACGGACATTCTGGGGCTCCTTGGGGTGGGGCTTTTGCGACATTGTCCTCTGGCTGAGCGGTTCTGTGAATCGCTACCATCGTAGGCACCGTCGTTACTGGCCTGCAGCCTCGTCAAGTTACACGTTCTGTTCAATAGCTGATAAAGAATTCGGAACACTCCTACCGTCGCCCCGGGATTTTTCCTGCGTCGTCGCGGCGCGTTTTGGCTGGTAGAATCGCCAGTCGTTTTTTCTGGAGTTCTGCCCCGTGATCACTTCCCGACTTCGTACCCTGCGCGACCACATCCGTTGGGCCGTCAGCCGCTTCCATGGGGAGGATCTGTTTTTCGGCCATGGCACCGACAATGCCTGGGACGAAGCCCGGCAACTTGTGCTCGGCGCTTTGCACCTGCCATGGGAAATCGCCGACAGCTATCTGGACTGCGCGCTGGAAGACGACGAACTGGTCAACCTGCAACGCCTGCTCAAGCGCCGCATCGAAGAACGCATTCCGACCGCTTACCTGCTGGGCGAGGCGTGGTTCTGCGGCATGTCGTTCATCGTCGATGAGCGCGTGCTGATCCCGCGTTCGCCGATTGGCGAGTTGATCGAAAACCGTTTTGCACCGTGGATCGGCGACGAACCGGCGCGGATTCTCGACCTGTGCACCGGCTCCGGCTGCATCGGCATCGCTTGCGCCTACGAATTCCAGAACGCCGAAGTGGTGCTGGCGGACCTGTCGTTCGAAGCGCTGGAAGTGGCGAACCAGAACATCGAGCGTCATGGCGTCGATGAGCGTGTGTTCACTGTGCAGGGCGATGGTTTTGAGGGTTTGCCGGGTCAACGTTTCGACCTGATCGTGTCGAACCCGCCCTACGTCGACGCGGAAGATTTCGCCGACATGCCGGACGAATATCAACACGAGCCGGAACTGGGTCTGGCCTGTGGCGATGACGGTTTGAACCTGGTGCGCCGGATGCTCGCCGAAGCGGCGGATCACCTGACCGAGAAAGGTTTGCTGATTGTCGAGGTGGGCAACAGCCAGGTACACGTCGAAGCGTTGTACCCGGAAGTCGATTTCGCCTGGCTGGAATTCCAGCGCGGCGGGCATGGCGTGTTCATGCTGACCGCCGAACAGTGCCGCGATCATCAGGCCCTGTTCGCTTCCCGCGTCTGACCTGAACCGATCGTTCCCACCTCGGTGGGAACGATCATTGGCTTAGCGGTGTGTGGCAATCCAGATCAGCAAGCCGGCCTGGAACACTGCAAACGCCACCAGACACGTAATGGTGAAGCGCAAACCCGCGTCTTCACGCTTGAACTTGCTGACCTTGTCTTCCTGCTTTTTCAGCTTCACTTCCTGCTCGGCCAGGTTCTGCTCGGCCTGCTGCAACATCTGCGCAGCTTCGAGAATCTCGACGATCTGCAGCTTTTCGCTGTTCCAGTCGCCCAGCAAGTCACCGACCTGCACTTCCTTGACGCTGCCCTTCAAATGCTGGGCGTCGGCGTAAACCACATCAAAGCCATGCACGCGCAGAAAGTGATCGCGGCGCAGGCGCGTGTCTTCGTTCAGCGCGTCCTTGTTGTTCAAGTCCATGCCGTCGACGGTGTAGGTGGGCCAGCGCTTTTTCGCCCAGTTGATGCCCTGGGCGGCCATGAAGCGGCCGATGCCACGGTTCAGCGGTTCGATCTGCAAACCGCTGTCCGGACCGAAGTGCACGCGTTTGGTCTTGTGGTCGACCCACACGTCGAGCTGGTTCTGCTCCTTGCGCACACGCTGCGCGGGCAGCTTGATCGACATGCGCATCAGGCTGTGTTCTTTGCTGTTGCGCTCGGCGTAACCGAATTCGACAAAGCGCAACGGCCGCCCGCCGGTGTTGCGATCGGTCTGCAACGGCGCCAGGCGGAGCATCTTGTGGTGCTCGACGTGGACATCCGCCCATGGCAGCTCGACCGCTGGCGGTGCGTCTTTTTCAGCGGTGGTGTCGGGTGAAGTCTGGGTATCAGTCATAACGGCGAGATCCTGTCCAAGCTGCTTGCCGCCAGCCAGTACGCTGGCGACAAAGGCTTATCGGCCGTTTTCTACAGGACTAGAGGGCAAAAAGAGCTTAACGGGTGCGAAGTCCGTCAATAAATTCGAGGATGCGTGTCCCCAATTCCGCCGCCAGCGGCAAATTCGGGTCCTTGTAAGAGGCCATTTGCCGCTTCACGTCGTTGGGCACGATGCGCATCACGTGGTTCATGCCTTCGATCAACGCCAGTGTCGCGTCGGGTTTTGCCGCCTTGAGCAGGTTGGCGTCATCGACTTGAACCTGAATGTCGTTGCTGCCCTGAACGATCAAGGCCGGCATTTTCAGATGGGCGAAGGCTGCGGACGGATCCTGACGGAACAACGAAATCAGATACGGCTGCACGCTAGGGCGAAATATTGGCTGCAAGGGCGCCGGGACATTGTCGTCGGTGTGGCCGGCCTTGAGGCTGTCGAGCAACTCGTTGCTGCGCTGCATCAGTGGCGGCGGAAGACTGCGGGCCAGTTGCCGGCGCAACACCTGATCGATTGGCCGAGCCGTGCCGGACAGCGAAATGACCGCAGCGGCGTCGACTTTCGGTGCGGCCAGGCTGGCAATCAGTGCGCCCTCGCTGTGACCCAACAGGATCAACGGGCCGAAACGCGGATCAGCCTTGAGCTTCTGGCCCCAGGCCACCGCATCCGCGACATAGGCGTCCACCGACAGATTGCGCTCATCCGGCGTCGCGGCCAGGCTCGCGGCCACCCCGCGTTTGTCGAAACGCACGCTGGCGATATTGTGCTTGGCCAGCACCCAGGCCAGTCGCTTGAGGCTGTCGTTGCGCCCGCCGTCCGGGTTGTTTCCGTCACGATCCGTAGGACCCGAGCCAGAAAGAATGAGGACAACCGGCACCGGATTGTCAGACTTTGGCAGTAACAGCGAGCCGAAAAGTTCGCCGCTGCCGGTGTCCAAAGTCACCGGGCGTTGCAGGACGGTCGCCTGGACAAAGCCAGTAAACAGGGTAAGGCTCAAGATCAAAACTCGCAGCATCATCACGCCATCATTTGCAAAGGTGCCGGTTGGACTCACCAACACCGCCAAGGTTCGAGGATGAACTACTCGGTTAGCCTGCGTATACTGGCGCGCATCATGAATTTGGGTTTGATTTCACGGAGCGTCCTGCATGTCCGGCAATACCTACGGCAAGCTGTTCACTGTCACCACCGCGGGCGAAAGCCATGGTCCGGCGTTGGTCGCCATTGTCGACGGCTGCCCGCCGGGCCTGGAGATTTCCCTTGAGGACCTGCAACGCGACCTCGATCGCCGCAAGCCGGGCACCAGCCGCCACACCACCCAGCGTCAGGAGGCCGACGAAGTCGAAATCCTCTCCGGCGTGTTCGAGGGCCGCACCACCGGCTGCTCCATCGGCCTGCTGATCCGCAACACCGACCAGAAGTCCAAGGACTACTCGGCGATCAAGGATCTGTTCCGTCCGGCCCACGCCGACTACACCTACCACCACAAATACGGCGAGCGCGATTACCGCGGCGGCGGTCGCAGCTCGGCGCGGGAAACCGCGATGCGCGTGGCGGCCGGTGCGATTGCCAAGAAATACCTGGCGACGCAGGGCATCGTCATTCGCGGCTACATGAGCCAGCTCGGCCCGATCGAAATCCCGTTCAAGACTTGGGAATCGGTCGAGCAGAACGCCTTCTTCAGCCCGGACCCGGACAAGGTTCCGGAACTGGAAGCCTACATGGACCAGCTGCGCCGCGATCAGGACTCGGTCGGGGCCAAGATCACGGTGGTCGCCGAAGGAGTGATGCCGGGTCTGGGCGAGCCGATCTTCGACCGTCTCGATGCCGAACTGGCCCACGCGCTGATGAGCATCAACGCGGTCAAAGGCGTGGAAATCGGCGCCGGTTTCGCTTCGGTCGCCCAACGTGGCACCGAGCACCGCGATGAAATGACCCCGGAAGGTTTCCTCAGCAACAACGCCGGCGGCATCCTCGGCGGAATTTCGTCCGGTCAGCCGATCGTCGCGCACCTGGCGCTGAAGCCGACGTCGAGCATCACCACGCCAGGTCGATCGATCGACATTCACGGCAACCCTGCGGAAGTGATCACCAAGGGTCGTCACGATCCGTGCGTCGGCATCCGCGCCACGCCGATTGCCGAGGCGATGATGGCCATCGTGCTGATGGATCACCTGCTGCGTCACCGTGGTCAGAACGCCGACGTGCGCGTGAGCACGCCGGTCCTGGGTCAGCTCTGATGGGTCAACTCACAGCCGCTGCGGTTTGACCGTGGCGGCGCTCCCGTACTGGCGGCTGTCCAGTTTCTATCTGTTCTATTTCGCCTTGCTCGGCTCGACGGCGCCGTTTCTGGCGCTGTACTTCGATCACCTCGGCTTCAGTGCCGCACGCATCGGCGAGCTGGTGGCGATCCCGATGCTGATGCGCTGTGTGGCACCGAACATCTGGGGCTGGCTCGGCGACTACACCGGCAGACGCCTGGCCATCGTGCGCTTCGGCGCGGTGTGTACGCTGCTGACCTTCTCGCTGATTTTCGTCAGCAAGACCTACGCCTGGCTGGCGATGGTCATGGCGTTGCATGCGTTCTTCTGGCACGCGGTGTTGCCGCAGTTCGAAGTCATTACCCTCGCGCATCTGCAGGGCCAGACCTCCCGCTACAGCCAGATTCGGCTGTGGGGCTCGATCGGTTTCATCATCACCGTGGTGGCGCTGGGGCGATTGTTCGAGTGGCTCAGCCTCGACATCTATCCGGCGGCGCTGGTGCTGATCATGGCCGGCATCGTGCTCAGCAGTCTGTGGGTGCCGAACGCGCAGCCGCCTCAGGGCAATCGGCCAACGGGCGAAGGTTTTCTCAAGCAGTTGCGCAATCCCGGGGTCTTGGCGTTCTACGGTTGCGTGGCGCTGATGCAGATGAGCCACGGGCCGTATTACACGTTTCTGACCTTGCACCTCGAACGCCTGGGTTACAGCCGAGGTGTGATCGGCATGCTCTGGGCCGTTGGCGTGGTGGCGGAAGTGCTGATGTTCATGGCCATGAGCCGGATCCTCGCGCGTTTTTCCCTGCGTCGTGTGCTGATGGCGAGTTTTCTGCTGGCGGCGCTGCGCTGGTTGCTGCTAGGTTCGTTCGCCGAATTCCTGTGGGTGCTGCTGTTTGCCCAGGTGCTGCACGCCGCGACGTTCGGCAGCTTTCATGCCGCTGCCATCCAGTTCGTGCAACGTAGCTTCGGCGCGCGTCAGCAAGGGCAGGGCCAGGCGTTGTACGCCGCACTGGCCGGCACCGGCGGTGCGCTGGGCGCGTTGTATTCCGGCTACAGCTGGAATGCCCTCGGCGCGACATTGACCTTTAGTATTGCCAGTCTCGCGGCGCTCGCTGCTGCCGTTATCATTGCCACACGTATGCAAGAGGACAGGCCATGAGCCTTACGCGTGAACAGCTTGCCCAGCAAATCGTCGACGCCGGGCGTTTTCTTTACGGTCGCGGCTGGTCGCCGGCCACCAGCAGCAACTACTCGACGCGCCTGTCGCCAAGCGAAGCGCTGCTGACCGTGTCCGGCAAGCACAAGGGCCAGTTGGGTCTGGACGACGTGCTTGCCACCGACTTGTCCGGCAACAGCCTGGAACCGGGGAAAAAACCGTCCGCCGAAACCCTGCTGCACACCCAGCTCTATAGCTGGCGCCCGGAGATCGGCGCGGTGCTGCACACCCACTCGGTGAACGCCACGGTGCTGTCGCGCCTGACGCCGGAAGATTTCATCGAGTTCGAAGACTACGAACTGCAAAAAGCCTTCAGCGGTATTTCGACCCACGAATCCCGGGTGCGGGTGCCGATCTTCGACAACGATCAGGACATTGCGCGCCTCGCCGCCAAGGTGCAGCCTTGGCTCGACGCCCATCCCGATTGCGTCGGTTATCTGATTCGCGGTCACGGTCTCTATACCTGGGGCGCGCAGATGAGCGACGCGTTGCGCCAGATCGAGGCCTTTGAATTTCTGTTTGAATGCGAGTTGAAGACCCGCAGCGTCATGAACCGCCAAGGCTGACTTCACCAGAACCAGCCCATTTGCCTGATGAATGCAGTGCCCGACCGGTCTCGAAGAACCGGACGGCAAGGCCGATACCGAGGAATTGCCCCCATGAGCAGCCTGTCCGTCTATCACGTTTCCAGCCCTGAAATTCCGAACAAGGTGCTGACCCATTTCGAAGACATCGCCTCGACCCTGGCCGAGCAGGGCGTGCGCTTCGACCGCTGGCAAGCCGCCGCGAAGATCCAGCCCGGTGCCAGCCAGGAAGAAGTGATCGGCGCCTACAAAGAGCAGATCGACAAGCTGATGACCGAGCGTGGTTACATCACCGTCGATGTGATCAGCCTCAACAGCGATCACCCGCAAAAAGCCGAATTCCGTGCCAAATTCCTTGAAGAACATCGCCATGGCGAAGACGAAGTACGCTTTTTCGTCGCCGGTCGTGGCCTGTTTACCCTGCACATCGACGATTACGTCTACGCCGTGCTGTGCGAGAAGAACGACCTGATTTCGGTACCGGCCGGCACCAAACACTGGTTCGACATGGGCGAGAACCCGCATTTCGTGGCGATCCGCCTGTTCAACAACCCTGAAGGCTGGGTTGCCAACTTCACCGGCGAAGACATTGCCGGCCGCTTCCCGCGCCTGGAGGACTGAGCCGATGTCGATCAAGGTCATTCTCACCGACATCGAAGGCACCACCAGCGCGGTGAGTTTTGTGTTCGACGTGCTGTTCCCGTATGCCGCCAAACACCTGCCGGACTTCGTTCGCCAGAACGCCCAGCGAACCGACGTCGCCGAACAACTGGACGCCGTGCGCCGCGACAGCAACGAGTCGCAGGCTGACGTTGAGCGAGTGGTAGAAATTCTGCTGGCCTGGATCGCCGAAGACCGCAAAGCTACACCGCTGAAAGCGTTGCAAGGCATGGTCTGGGAGCAGGGTTATCAGGCCGGGCAGTTGAAGGGTCATGTTTACCCGGACGCCGTCGAAGCGCTCCAGCGCTGGCATCAGGCCGGGTATCAACTGTTTGTTTATTCGTCTGGTTCGATTCAGGCCCAGAAGCTGATTTTCGGCTGCTCGGAGGCGGGGGATCTGACACCGCTGTTCAGCGGCTATTTCGACACCACGTCGGGCCCGAAGCGCGAAGCGCAGTCCTACAGCACTATTCAGCATGCCATCGGGGTCGAACCGCAGGAAATCCTGTTCCTGTCCGACATCGTGCAGGAACTCGACGCCGCCCAGGCCGCCGGCCTGCAAACCTGCGGCCTGGCCCGTGAGGGTGGGGAACTGGAAGGGCATGTGACCGTCGACAGCTTTACCGGGATCGAACCGGAAGCGTTCTGATTCCACACAATCGATGCGCAAAAAAACAGGCCGTGAAGCGAAAGCTCCACGGCCTGTTTGTTTATGCGGTGTTTACATCGAGTGATAGGTTGGCAGGGCAAAACGCTGCTGGCTTTGCAGCATGCCGATTTGCGGCAGCTCGCTGGCTTGTTCGGCGAGGTCACGGCGGATCGCGCTGATCGCCCACGACAATTGGTCGCCGGCATGCAGTTGCTGATAAGTGAGCGCACGTTTGAACACTTTGCCGTCGGCACTCTTCAGCGTCAGCAGGATCCCGCCATCGGGACGCGGTTGGGTGGTGACGTTGAAGTTGGAGAACAGGGAGGTAAATTTTTCTTGGATCAGGCTCATGTCTTTCAGCTCCGTATGCACTTGAATGGCAAGCATGCAGAGGGAGTTGCAGTGATTGTGCCAGTATTCTGTTTTTATAAAATCGTTATAAATCAACAAGTTAGAAATTATGCAAATTCAAGTCGTCGTGCAATCTGCATGAATGGCCATCGTGCATCCTGCATTTTGCGGGATCGCTGTCGATCCGATGGAACCATTCCATCCGGCTGCAATCGCGTTTCGCCTTGTAGCGTTGGCGGATACAAAACATTGCAAAAACCGCGTGTACAGCCCGAGAAGCCCTGACGTATTTTCGGCCTCGACCCTCGCTCAAGAAGCGCCGGTTGCCTTACCCGATTGCCCGACAATAAAAAATCCGGCCTGCACGCCAAGGTCGAACGGGAGCTGCCATGAGCCACGCGCCTAGCGACACGATTACCTGGAGCATGATGCTCCGCAAACTGCCGATGATTGCCAAAGCCATCCCTCGGGTGGTGAAAGGCATGAAGGTGGCCAACGTCAAGGATCCGACCCAAACCTGTGGCCTGGGCTGGACCTTCGAGCAAGCGACCCTGCGCAATCCCGAGGGCCCCGCGCTGCTGTCGGGTGAGGTGGTGCTGAGTTATTCACAGGTCAACCAGTGGGCCAACCGCATTGCCCACTACCTGATCGGGCAGGGCATCGGCAAAGGCGATGTGGTGGCGGTGTTCATCGAAAACCGCCCGGAACTGCTGGTGACGATTCTGGCGCTGGCCAAGGTCGGCGCCGTCAGCGCGCTGCTCAACACTTCGCAGACTCGCGACACGCTGATTCACAGCATCAATCTGGTGGCGCCGGTGGCGATTGTCGTCGGTGAGGAATTGCTGCCAGCCTTCACCGCGGTGCGCGAGCAAGTGACGATTGCGCCGGCCCGCACCTGGTTCGTGGCGGATCAGGACACCTTCAGCCAGCCGGGCATCGCCCCGGAGGGTTACACCAATCTGATCAGCGCCAGCGCCGATGCGCCAAGCGACAACCCGGCCAGCAGCCGGCAGATTTTTTTCGATGACCCGTGCTTCTACATCTACACCTCAGGCACCACCGGTTTGCCCAAGGCCGGCGTGTTCAAGCACGGACGCTGGATGCGCAGCTCGGCGAGCTTCGGCATGATCGCCCTCGACATGCGCCCGGACGATATCGTCTATTGCACCTTGCCGCTGTACCACGCCACCGGCCTTTGCGTGTGCTGGGGATCGGCGGTCAATGGCGCCTCGGGCTTCGCGATTCGCCGCAAGTTCAGCGCCCGGCAGTTCTGGAGCGATGTGCGCCGCTACCGCGCAACCACCATCGGCTACGTCGGCGAGTTGTGCCGTTATCTGGTGGATCAGCCGGTCAGCAGCGATGACAGCCGCCATGACGTGCGCAAGATGATCGGCAACGGTTTGCGGCCCGGTGCCTGGGCCGAGTTCAAGACCCGGTTTGCGGTGGATCACATCTGCGAACTGTACGCGGCGAGCGACGGCAATATCGGCTTCACCAACATCCTCAATTTCGACAACACCATCGGATTCTCGCTGATGGCCTGGGAACTGGTCGCCTACGATCAGGACAGCGGCGAACCGATTCGTGGTGCTGACGGGTTCATGCGCAAGGTCGACCGGGGCGAGCGCGGCCTGTTGCTGGCGCGGATCGACGACAAGGCGCCGCTGGATGGCTACACCGATCCGCAGAAAACCGCGAAAGTCGTGCTGCAGGACGTATTCACCAAGGGCGACCGCTTCTTCAACACCGGCGATCTGCTGCGCAACATCGGTTTCGGTCATGCGCAGTTTGTCGATCGCCTCGGCGACACCTACCGCTGGAAGGGCGAAAACGTCTCGACCACCGAGGTCGAGAACCTGTTGCTCCAGCATCCGCACATTTCCGAAGCCGTGGCCTATGGCGTGGAAATTCCCAACACCAACGGTCGCGCCGGCATGGCGGCGATCACGCCGGCCGAATCGTTGGCGACGCTGGACTTCACCGAGCTGCTGGCCTTCGCCCGCCAGCGCATGCCGGCCTATGCGGTGCCGTTGTTCCTGCGGGTCAAGGTGAAGATGGAAACCACCGGCACCTTCAAATACCAGAAGACGCGCTTGAAAAACGAAGGCTTCGACCCCGGCCAGACAGGTGATGACCCGATCTATGCCTGGCTGCCCGGTACTGAAACCTACGTGCAGGTCACGGATGAAATCCTTGCGGACATTCGCGGCGGCAAGTTCCGTTATTGATATTGGCTATCGACTGTCTTGGAAAAAAGGGGGTGACAGCTATCGCCGCGCTCGGGAAACTATCGGCTTTCCGATTGACCGAAAGTGGAGTTGCCCCATGTCCGACCAAAGCCGCCAGATGACCCCCGAAGAAGCTGCCGAATTCACCGAGCAGGTATTCAACAAGGCGCGCGACGGCGATGCGGCGATGCTGGATCGCCTGATCACGGCCGGTCTGCCGGTCAACCTGACCAACAGCAAGGGCGACACCCTGTTGATGCTCGCCAGTTACTACGGTCACGTAGATGCGGTGCAAGTGCTGCTCAAGCACAAGGCCGACCCGGAACAACGCAATGGCAATGGCCAGAGCCCGATTGCCGGCGCGGCATTCAAGGGTGACCTGGCCGTGGTCAAGGCATTGGTGGCCGGTGGGGCGCAGATTGAAGGCGCTTCCTTCGACGGCCGCACGGCGCTGATGATGGCGGCGATGTTCAACCGGGTTGAAATCGTCGAGTTCCTGATCGACCAGGGCGCGGACCCGAAAGCCAAGGACGCCAACGGCATCACCGCGCTGGACGCGGCCCGCACCATGGGCGCTGTGGACACCACCGCGCAGCTGGAAAAACTGCTGGGCTGAACCGTCGGGCCGGAACCCGCTCTGTGGCGAAGGCGAGAATGCGCTATCCTTCGCGCCCTCAAAATTCTCTTCGCCACAGGATCCGCCCCCATGAAAGCCGCACTCGCCGAACTCATCAGCAAAATCAGCTCCGGCTGCATGGGCGACGACGAGATTCAGAAGGTCGCTGATGAAGCGGCGCAGGCCTACGCCGATGCCGACGCTTTTCTGACCGCCAATCCGGACATCAACTACGACGACACTTTCCCGATTCCTTTGGGCGAATGGGTCGTGGTCGGCAGTCTGCCGGAAACCGTGCTGTTCCAGGCCGACACCTACGTTGACCTGTTCGCGCAGATCGTGGCTTCGTTCGGCCCGGGCGTGGAGTTCAACCTCAAGCCCAAGCAACTGGCCAAGACCGAAGCGCTGACCGCACTCAACCGCATCCAGGTGCAGATGAGCAGCATGAACAAGGAAAACGGTGGCTACACGCTGATGAACTTCAGCCAGTTGCTCGACGACGAACTGCAAGTGGTGCTGGTCTACGGCAACGACGTGCCGCGCGTGCTGGAACTGTGTGCCGAAGTCGGCATCGCCGCTGCGCCGTCGCTGGAAGCCTTGAAGGTCGCCGTTCACGTCTGAGCGCAATAAAAGGGAACCCTGCGCGCGACCGTCTATCCTAAAAGTGCATGCCACTATTCTGGAGTGACACCATGGGTTCCACGTTCAACGGCCTGATCGGCCTGATCATTCTTGCCCTCGACATCTGGGCGATCATCAACGTGCTGAAAAGCGGTGCCGAGACCGGGATGAAAATCCTCTGGGTGCTGTTGATCATCTTCCTGCCGGTGCTGGGCCTGATCATCTGGGCGATTGCCGGGCCGCGGGGCAATGTGCGGATCTGACCGTTCGCGCCAATGGATTGTGCCGGGCCGATGAAGTGAGGTTCGACCTGTCATCTTCGGCAACGTAGAATGCGCGCCTTTCCCGGGCAATCGAACCTGACGATTGGCGCCCGCGCATTCATCGGAGCACTTCACCATGACCGTCACCAAGACCAGCGAATACCTGGAAACCCTCTACGAAGGCTACGGCCAGCGTTTTCGCATGGAAAAACTGCTGCACGAAGTGCGCACCGAACACCAGCACCTGGTGATCTTCCAGAACCCGCGCATGGGCCGGGTGATGGCGCTGGACGGCGTGATCCAGACCACCGAAGCCGATGAATTCATCTACCACGAAATGCTCACCCACGTGCCGATCCTTGCTCACGGCACCGCCAAGCGCGTGCTGATCATCGGCGGCGGCGACGGCGGCATGCTGCGCGAAGTGACCAAGCACGCCAGCGTCGAGCACATCACCATGGTCGAAATCGACGGCACCGTGGTCGACATGTGCAAGGAATTCCTGCCGAATCACTCCAAGGGCGCCTATGACGACCCACGCCTGAACCTGGTGATCGACGACGGCATGCGCTTCGTCGCGACCACCACTGAAAAGTTCGACGTGATCATTTCCGACTCCACCGACCCGATCGGCCCGGGCGAAGTGCTGTTCTCGGAAAACTTCTACCAGGCCTGCCACCGCTGCCTGAACGAGGGCGGCATCCTCGTGACCCAGAACGGCACGCCGTTCATGCAGATCGAAGAAGTGAAAACCACCGCCGGTCGCCTGCGCAGCCTGTTCCCGGACTGGCACTTCTATCAGGCGGCCGTGCCGACCTACATCGGCGGTTCGATGACCTTCGCCTGGGGCTCGACCAACCCGGCCTACCGCAAGCTGAGCCGTGAAACCCTGCAACAGCGCTTCATCGGCAGCGGCATCGTCACCCGTTACTACAACCCGGAAATCCACATCGGCGCCTTCGCCTTGCCGCAATACGTGCTGCAAGCGGTGAACAAGCCAAGCAACGACTGATCACTCAGCCGTTATCACTGCGGGAGCGAGCGGCTTCGTTCCCGCAGATGAAATGTTTTTCATGTTTCATCGGTGTAAAGCTTTTGAACGATCAATCCTGACAAAAGTCGAGATAGATATGAGCCCATTTGCGGGTTTGTTCGAGGAGGCACCAATGCAAAAGTGGAAAGTCACTTTCGTGGATGATCACGGTGAAATTGTCGATGAAATCTTCGAGCGCGCGGAATGCCCCAGCGACGATGAGGCCGCTCGATTGATCAAGGAACGACTCCTTCCTGTCGCCGCCGCACTGGATCTGAACGATCTGGAAGGGCGCACCTCCGATGCAGGCGCCAAAAGCCTGAAAACCCAGAACAGCATCGAAATCCGCAGCATCACGCCCATCTGAAAATCTTCTTGTCCGTAACGTACCAGGCCTTGGCAGCGGCTCTATCTTGGGGCTACTCTGCAAGCGAGATCAGCGAACGGATCGCTAAGGTCTGGTCTTGTCAGCTACATGCTTGTTTCCCGCCGGCAACACGGTTGTCGTAGCGCTTGAGCCGTTCGGCCAGGTGCAGGGAATACGGAAAGTCTATCCATCTATGCGAGGGGGACGTTCATGAGCACAGCCTATCAAGAAGACATCAGCAGCAGCGTGCTGCGCCGCATGAAAGAAGGCGGTTTCGATTTTTCCCGATTCCATCCCATCGAGTTCTACGCCATTTTCCCGGACGAGGAGCGGGCGCGCAGGGCGGCAGGCAAGTTTCGCGGTGAATCCATCAATGCCCAGGTCAGTGCGCGCGACGACGGCGCGTGGTCCCTGGAATTGAGCAAGGTGATGTACGCAACCTACGACGACATTGGCGATTTCGAACAGGGCTTTTCGGCGGTGGTCGAGCCCTTGGGCGGCATCATCGAAGGCTGGGGCGTGAAGCAGGAGGTGCGCAACCGCCATCGTTTGAACTGATAACCCTCGCAACACGTCGAGCAACGGCTGACCTTCGGGTCGGCCGTTGTCGTTTCTGCACCCTGAACATCGCCCGGCAAAACCCTGAAACAAGAATCCGGCGCAAAAAAAAGCCACCGGGAGAGGTGGCTGAAAGGGAAGACCGGAAGGAGAGGAAACCGGTCAGGGTTACGGCCGGTAGGGCTGCCAGGGCAAGCCGGATCAGTTGGGCTGCGCACTTCGTCAGGGACGTTTCGCAGCGGATGTGCGGATTATCCGCAGGCGGCGCCGGGCAGTGAAATCAACTCTGACTATGCTGGTGATAGGCGACTGCACTGCGTCGCAATGAGGCGGGGGCGATCAGGTTGGGGCATTTGCCGCACAGGAATGGTGCGGTGTTTGTGGCGTGAATATCCAACCGATTGAAATCAAAGCGTTTATGCCGATGGCACGGGCCTTGCGAAGGCCTGTATGTCCGGGGTGACAAGGAGTACGGCATGATCCGCACCTATTTTGATGAAATGTACGATGCCGGCGGCCAGGTCCGCCCGCATTACCGGGAGTTTGCCCGCTGGCTGGCCGATACGCCTGACGAGCTGTTGGCCCAGCGGCGACGCGAGGCCGATCTGCTGTTCCATCGTGCCGGGATCACTTTCACGCTCTACGGGGACGAGCAAGGGACAGAACGCCTGATTCCCTTCGACACCATTCCGCGCAGCATTCCCGCCAGCGAGTGGCGGATCGTCGAGCGCGGCTGCATCCAGCGCGTCAAGGCGTTGAACATGTTCCTCGCCGACCTCTATCACGAGCAGCGCATCATCAAGGCCGGGATCATTCCCGCCGAGCAGGTGCTGGCCAACGAGCAATACCAGTTGGCGATGCAGGGGCTGGATCTGCACCGCGATATCTATTCGCACATCTCTGGCGTCGATCTGGTGCGCGACGGCGACGGCACGTATTACGTGCTCGAGGACAACCTGCGCACGCCCAGCGGCGTGAGCTACATGCTCGAAGACCGCAAGATGATGATGCGCCTGTTCCCCGAGCTGTTCGCGGCCCAGCGCATCGCCCCGATCGACCATTACCCGAACCTGCTGCTCGACACCCTGAAAAGCTCAAGCCCCATCGACGACCCGAGTGTGGTGGTGCTGACGCCGGGCCGGTTCAACAGCGCGTTTTTCGAGCATGCGTTTCTGGCCCGGGAAATGGGCGTCGAGCTGGTCGAAGGTGCCGATCTGTTCGTGCGCGACGACAAGGTCTTCATGCGCACCACCGATGGCCCGAAAGCGGTGGACGTGATCTACCGCCGGCTCGACGACGCCTTCCTCGACCCGTTGGCGTTCCGCCCGGATTCGATGCTCGGCGTGCCGGGTCTGCTGTCGTCGTATCGCTCTGGCAATGTGGTGCTGGCCAATGCGATCGGCACCGGCGTGGCGGACGACAAGTCGGTGTATCCGTTCGTCACCGAGATGATCCGTTTCTACCTTGATGAAGAGCCGATCCTGAAGAACGTGCCAACGTGGCAATGCCGCAATCCGTCTGAACTTTCCCATGTGCTGGCCAATCTTCCGGATCTGGTGGTCAAGGAAACCCAGGGCTCCGGCGGTTACGGAATGCTCGTGGGGCCGGCGGCGACGACAGCGGAAATCGATGCGTTCCGCGAGCGGATCAAGGCCAAGCCCCACGCGTACATCGCGCAACCGACGCTGTCGCTGTCGACCTGTCCGACCTTTGTCGAAAACGGCATTGCGCCGCGCCATATCGACCTGCGTCCGTTCGTATTGTCCGGCCGCGAAACCCGGGTTGTGCCCGGCGGTTTGACCCGTGTCGCCCTGCGTGAAGGCTCTCTGGTGGTGAATTCATCCCAGGGCGGCGGAACCAAGGACACCTGGGTGGTCGAGGATTGAAGGAAGCCTGCCATGTTAAGTAGAACTGCCTCGGATCTGTACTGGATGTCGCGTTACCTGGAGCGGGCGGAAAACCTCGCCCGCATGCTCGATGTCAGCTATTCGCTGTCGCTGATGCCGCAGGACGGCCGTGGCGACGGTTTGCACGAACTGGCGATGCCGTTGCTGATCACCGGCACGCTGGACGATTACCTGGAACGCCACGGCGAGTTGCATGCCGAGCGATTGCTGCACTTCTTCGCGCTCGACGCGGCCAACCCGGCGAGCATCTATAGCTGCCTCGGCGCGGCGCGAGCCAGCGCCCACGCGGTGCGCGGTCGGATCACCGCCGACATGTGGGAGAACATCAACGCCACCTGGCTGGAGATCCGCGGGATCGCCAACCAGGGCCTCAGCCGCTATGGCATGAGCCGTTTCTGTGAGTGGATCAAGGAACGTTCGCACCTGTTCCGCGGGGCGTCCTACGGCACCATCATGCGCAACGATGCGTTTCGTTTCATCCGGTTGGGCACGTTCATCGAGCGGGCCGACAACACTTTGCGCCTGCTAGACGCCCGCTATGAAATGGCCGGCGATCAGGCCGAAGCGGTCAGCGACGGCACCGCCCACGCCTATTACCAATGGAGTGCCTTGTTGCGGGCCTTGTCCTCGTTCGAGGCCTACACCGAAATCTACCGCGACGCGCCCGGCGCCCGGCATGTCGCCGAGCTGCTGCTGTTGCGTGCCGACGTGCCGCGCTCGCTGCGGGCCTGCACCGAAGAGATCGACCAGATCCTCGCGCAACTGCCGGGAGCCAACGGTCGTCCAGCGCAACGGTTGGCGGCGGAAATGGACGCACGCCTGCGTTACACCGGCATCCACGAAATCCTCGAGGAAGGGCTGCACGCCTGGCTCACCGAGTTCATCCCGCTGGTGCGCCAGTTGGGCAACGCCATTCACAGTTCCTACCTGGAGGCCGCATGAGACTTTCCATCAGCCACGAGACCACCTATCACTACGAAGATCAGGTGCGGGCGAGCATCCAGTACCTGCGCCTGACACCTCACGACAGCGAGCGTCAGCATGTGCTGAGCTGGCAGCTCGACCTGCCGCGCCCGGTGCGCGCCCAGCTCGATCCGTTCGGCAACATCCTGCATGTGCTGACCATGGACGAACCCCACGAAGCGATCATCATCGGCGCTCGTGGGCAGGTCGATATCGACGAGTTGCGCGAAGCGGAGCACGAGAGTCAGTCGGCGCTGCCGTTCCTGCGTTTCACCCGGCTCACCGAGGCGGACGAGGCGCTGCGGGCGTTTGCCGAGAAGTCCTGCAAGCAACGACGCGACCGCAATGCATTGATCGACCTGATGCATGGGCTGAATCAGCACATGACCTACAGGCCGGGCTCCACCGAAGTCGACACCAGCGCCGCCGAGGCGTTTGCCGGGCGGGCGGGTGTTTGCCAGGATCACGCCCACGCGTTTCTGGCCTGCGCGCGCAGCCTCGGTGTGCCGTCGCGGTATGTGTCGGGTTATCTGTACAGCGAGGATTGCGAGCATCTGGCCAGTCACGCCTGGGCCGAGGCCTGGATCGATGACGCCTGGTACAGCTTCGACGTGACCAATGAACTGGCGCGGCCGGAGCGACACCTGAAATTGGCGGTGGGTCTGGATTACCTCGACGCCTGCCCGGTGCGGGGCATGCGCCGGGGCGGTGGGTCAGAGCAGATGCACGCGAAAGTGCTGGTGTCGCCGACACCAGCGCCAATCATCTCGGTGCAACAGCAGTAAACGACGTAGTCGGGTTACTTGGCGGGCGCAACCTTGCGCCCGGCCATGTGCTGCAAGTACCCCACCAGTTTCTGTAGATCCGCATCCGGTAATACCTCGGCGGAAAACCCTGGCATCTTCGCTTGCGGCCACTGGCGCAAACTCTGCGGATCGCGGATGTAGCGCTTGAGGAAGTCCGCGCCGAAATACTCGGTCGGGTTGTAAGGAATATTCAGGTCCGGCCCGAACTGCGCATCCCCCGCGCCATTCAGGCGATGGCAGGCCAGACAGTTCTTCTGGAACAGCGCAAATCCCTGATTCACCGGGTCATCGGCCTTCAATGCAGGATCCGGCAACAGGGCAGGGAAGCGCTCGGCCACCGGCGCCATGCGTTTGATGCTCGCCACTTCGAACGGCCATTGTTCCGGGCTGATATGGCCGGCCTGCGGATCGGTCCACACCAGATAGAACGGTCCGGCGCTGTGCTTGCCTTCCGACAGCGGCGGCCAAGGATGGGCCGGGTCTTCGATGGCCAGCCAGGCGCGGGAACCTTTGGTGTTCAGCAATGGAGCAGCCGACAGTTCGGCGGCAAAGCCATCCAGTGCTACGGCTTGCAGGTGATCGTCCGGTTTGATGCCGGTCAGCAATGCGGCTACGGGCACGGCGCGATAGGTCATGTCCTTCTTGTAGGACACATCATTCTTGATCGTGAGGGTTTGTACCTGAGGATGCTTGAGCAATTCCTCGGTCTGCCAGTTGCGGCTGTTCGCGCCCAGCTCCAGATTCAGCTGTGCGGCAGACAGGGGCAAGCTCAGCAGCATGGCCCCAAACAGAATGAGCGTTTTCAATTGATCGCCGTCCATGTCGTGGAAGTGCGCAAAGGTTGGCACAGCCACGCTGGCCCGGGTAGCGGGCCAGTCACATTTTCAGTGGCGATGAGCAATACCTGCCGCTTGAATCAGCCGATGACCTTGGTCAGATTCGGCAAAATCAACAACAGCGTCGTGGCGAAAAGAATGAGCCCTGCTTGACGAACTTTCGGTTGTTTGAACATGGCTTGACCGCCTTTTTTGTTATTTCCTGATGCCTGCCTGCATATCCATGATGGCAAGCGCTGCACTTCCTGTTGAAGAACGCCTGCCTCGGCAAAACCCGACGACAACGACGTACATGTTCACCTTAGGGCCCGCGTCACGCTTGGCTTAGATCCATTTCATATGTATTTGCTGCTGAATGCGATTAAAAAAGCATGAGGCCCATTGCCAGCTTCTTTGCCGCCCTTTTGCTAGACAGCTCGCTGACCTGAACCGGTTAACCTGGTCGGGAATGACCGTCCGTCTGAGCGTGCGCGTCAACGTCATTGAGCGCTGTGGTCATTGAATCCGTGCCCGTCCCGGCCAAGAGTGGAGGCACGAATTTCACTCACCGCACAGGTTCGAGAACGCCATGACCCAAGCTTTGATTTTCGACGCGTTACGCACGCCCCGTGGCCGGGGCAAGGCCGACGGTTCGCTGCACAGCGTCAAACCGGTGAACCTGGTGGCCGGGCTGCTGACCGCTTTGCAGGCGCGCACTTCGCTGGACACCAGCCAGGTCGATGACGTGGTGCTCGGTTGCGTCACGCCGATTGGCGATCAAGGCTCGGACATCGCGAAAACCGCCGTGCAGGTGGCCGATTGGGACGTCAGCGTTGCCGGCGTGCAGATCAACCGGTTCTGCGCCTCGGGCCTGGAAGCGGTGAACCTGGGGGCGATGAAAGTGCGCTCCGGGTTCGAAGACCTGGTGGTGGTTGGCGGTGTCGAATCCATGTCCCGCGTACCGATGGGCAGTGATGGCGGTGCCTGGGCGCTGGACCCGCAGACCAACCTGCACAGCCATTTCACCCCACAAGGCGTCGGCGCCGATCTGATCGCCACGCTTGAAGGCTTCAGTCGTCAGGACGTCGATACCTACGCGCTGCACTCGCAACAAAAAGCCGCCCGGGCTCGGGCCGACGGTTCGTTCAGCAAGTCGTTGGTGCCGGTGCAGGACCAGAACGGCATCATTCTGCTCGATCACGATGAGTTCATTCGCGCCGAGTCGACCCTCGAAGGCCTGGGCAAGCTCAAGCCGAGTTTCGAAATGATCGGCCAGATGGGTTTCGATGCCACGGCGCTGCGGGTCTACAGTCATGTCGAGCGGATCAACCATGTGCACACGCCGGGCAACAGCTCGGGCATCGTCGACGGTGCGGCGCTGATGCTTATCGGTTCCGAAGCCAAGGGCCGGGCGTTGGGCCTGCAACCTCGGGCGCGGATTGTCGCCACGGCGGTCACCAGCACCGACCCGACCATCATGCTCACCGGCCCGGCGCCGGCCACTCGCAAGGCGCTGGCCAAGGCCGGGCTGCGGGTCGAAGACATCGACCTGTTTGAAGTCAACGAGGCGTTCGCCTCGGTGGTGCTGAAATTCATCAAGGACATGGCCGTCGACCCGGACAAGGTCAACGTCAATGGCGGCTCGATTGCGATGGGCCATCCGCTGGGCGCCACCGGTTGCGCGATTCTCGGCACCTTGCTCGATGAACTGGAAGCCCGGCGGCTGCGCTATGGCCTGGCGACGCTGTGCGTCGGCGGCGGCATGGGCATCGCCACCATCATCGAACGCCTCTGACCCCAAGGAATCTTGTCATGACCCAAGCCATTCGTTACGAAAAAGGCCAGGACGGCATCGTCCTCCTGACCATCGACATGCCGGGCCAGAGCGCCAACACCATGAACGCGGTGTACCGCGAAGCCATGGCTGACAGCGTCGCCCGACTGCTCGCGGAAAAAGATGACATCGCCGGGGTGATCATCACTTCGGCCAAAAAGACCTTCTTCGCCGGCGGCGACCTGAATGAACTGATCAAGGTCGGCAAGCCCGAAGCCAAGGCTTTCTACGACATGGTGCTGACCCTCAAGGGCCAATTGCGCACCCTGGAAACCCTCGGCAAACCGGTGGTCGCGGCGATCAACGGCGCGGCGCTCGGCGGAGGCTGGGAAATCTGTCTGGCCTGCCACCACCGCGTGGCGCTGGACGATGCTTCGGTGCAGCTCGGCCTGCCGGAAGTGACCCTCGGCCTGTTGCCGGGCGGCGGCGGAGTGGTGCGCATGGTGCGCATGCTCGGCATCGAAAAAGCCCTGCCGTATCTGCTCGAAGGCAAGAAAGTCCGTCCGCAGCAGGCGTTGCAGGCCGGTTTGATCGATGAACTGGCGGCGGATCGCGATGAGCTGCTGGCCAAGGCCCAGGCCTGGATTCTGGCCAACCCTGCGGCCGTGCAGCGTTGGGATGTGAAGGGCTATCAGATCCCCGGCGGCACGCCGTCGAGCCCGAAAGTCGCGCAGATGCTGGCGATTGCGCCGTCGATTTTGCGCAGCAAAACCCAGGGCACGCTGCCGGCGCCGGAAAAGATCCTCTGCGCGGCGGTGGAAGGCGCGCAGGTGGATTTCGACACCGCACACCTGATCGAAACTCGCTACTTCACCGAGCTGACCACCGGCCAGATCTCGAAAAACCTGATCGGCACGTTCTGGTTCCAGCTCAATGAAATCAATGCCGGCGGTTCGCGCCCGCAGGGCTTTGCGCCTTATGTGACGAAACGCGTGGGCGTCCTCGGGGCGGGCATGATGGGCGCCGGCATCGCCTATGTCAGCGCCTCGGCCGGGATCGAGGTGGTGCTCAAGGACATCAACCTCGCTGCCGCCGAAAAGGGCAAGGCGCATTCGGCGGCGCTGCTGGACAAGAAAGTCGCTCGCGGGCAAATGTCTGCGCAGCAGCGTGAAGCGGTGCTGGCGCGGATCAAGACCACTGAAAGCGATGCCGATCTGGCGGGTTGCGATCTGATCATCGAAGCGGTGTTCGAGGATCGTCAGCTCAAGGCCAAAGTCTCGGCAGCGGCGCAACAGGTGGTCGGTGCCGACGCGGTGATCGCCTCCAATACTTCGACCTTGCCCATCACCGGCCTGGCGGCTGCGGTGCCGGATCAGAGCAAGTTCATCGGCCTGCACTTCTTCAGTCCGGTGGAAAAAATGCCGTTGGTAGAAATCATCAAAGGCGCGCAAACCAGCGATGAAACCCTCGCACGCGGGTTCGATTTCGTCCTGCAAATCAAGAAAACGCCGATCGTGGTCAACGACAGTCGCGGCTTCTTCACCTCGCGGGTGTTTGGCACCTTCACCAACGAAGGCATTGCCATGCTCGGCGAAGGCGTCAGTGCGCCGATGATCGAAACCGAAGCACGCAAGGCCGGCATGCCCATCGGGCCTCTGGCGATCTCTGACGAAGTTTCCCTCAGCCTGATGAGCCATATCCGTCAGCAAACGGCCAAAGACCTGCAAGCGGAAGGGAAACCGCTGATTGAGCACCCGGCGTTCGCCGTGATTGACTTGCTGCTCAACGAATACAAGCGGCCGGGCAAGGCGGCGGGAGGCGGTTTTTACGAGTACCCGGCGGGAGGCCAGAAACACCTGTGGCCCGAGCTGAAATCCCGTTTCGAGACAGCCGACGGGCAGATTTCGCCGAAGGATGTGCGTGACCGGTTGCTGTTTGTACAGGCCATCGAAACCGTGCGCTGTGTTGAGGAGGGCGTGTTGACCTCGACGGCGGACGCCAACGTCGGCTCGATCTTCGGCATCGGTTTCGCGGCATGGACGGGCGGCGCGTTGCAGTTCATCAATCAATATGGCGTGAAGGACTTTGTCGCGCGGGCGCAGTACCTGGCTGAGCAATACGGCGAACGTTTCGCGCCGCCAGCGCTGCTGCTGGAAAAGGCTGCGAAGGGCGAGTTGTTCTAACGGGCGGGGACGCATTTCGGGGCTTGCCTTGCCGGGTGGTTTCAAGGCAGGCTCTGGGGTGTGCATTATTCCCATCACGTGTCAGGTATTTTTTATGTCGCTACGCATCTGCATTCTGGAAACCGACATCCTGCGTCCGGAACTGGTCGATCAATATCAGGGTTACGGGCAGATGTTCCAGCGCCTGTTCTCGCAACAGCCGATCGCCGCCGAGTTCACGGTATACAACGTGATGCAGGGCGACTATCCGAGTGATGACCTGACGTTCGATGCGTACCTGGTCACTGGCAGCAAGGCCGACTCGTTCGGCACCGACCCGTGGATACAGACCCTCAAGCAGTACCTGCTGACCCGCTATGAGCGTGGCGACAAACTGCTCGGCGTGTGCTTCGGCCATCAACTGCTGGCGCTGCTGCTGGGCGGCAAGAGCGAGCGCGCGACCCAGGGTTGGGGCGTCGGCATTCACAACTACAAACTGGCGGCCAAGGCACCGTGGATGAGTCCGGTGCGCGAAGAGCTGACGCTGCTGATCAGCCACCAGGATCAAGTCACGGCGTTGCCGGAGAACGCCACGGTGATCGCCTCCAGCGATTTCTGCCCGTTCGCCGCGTACCACATCAACGATCAGGTGCTGTGCTTCCAGGGGCATCCGGAATTCATTCACGATTACTCGCGGGCACTGCTGGAACTTCGCCAGGAAGCACTGGGCGAGCAGATCTACAGCAAGGGTGTGGCCAGCCTTGAAAACGATCACCACGGCGCTACGGTGGCCGAATGGATGATGCGTTTCGTGGCGCACAAACCGAACGCCGCTTGAACCCAAACGCCCCCGTGCCGTACACGGGGGCGTTTTTTTAACTTACAGCCAACCCGATTTCTTGAAGCTCGCCCACAGTCCCACGCAGCCCACCGTGATAAAGCTCAGCACGGCGAAATAGCCGTAGTGCCAGCTCAGCTCCGGCATGTTCTGGAAGTTCATCCCGTAGATCCCGGCGACCGCCGTCGGGAACGCCAGAATCGCCGCCCATGCCGCAAACTTGCGCTGCACCACGCTTTGGCGTGACGCCTCCAGCAACACACCGATCTCGATGGTCTGGCTCGCAATGTCGGCCAGGGTGGTCAGGTCTTCCATCTGCCGCGTGACATGGATCTGCACATCCCTGAAGTAAGGACGCATGTTCTTGTCGATGAAGGGGAAGCTCAGCTTCTGCAACTCTTCGCCGATTTCCACCATCGGCGCCGCGTAACGACGCAAGCGCAGCACATCGCGGCGCAGGCCATGAAGCTTCTGGATGTCGTGCTCGTTCAGCGCGCTACACAACACGTTGCGCTCCAGTTCATCGATCTCGGCGTGGATCGCTTCACCCACCGGCTGATAGTTTTCGATCACGAAATCCAGCAACGCATACAGTACGAAATCTTCCCCGTGCTCCAGCAACAGCGGCCGCGCCTCACAGCGCTGACGGACATGGGCGTAGGACGCCGAATGGCCGTTGCGGGCAGTGATGATGTAGCCCTTGCCGGCGAAGATGTGGGTTTCGATGAACTGCAGAATGCCGTGCTCGCGCACGGGGGAGTAGGTGACGATAAACAGGGCGTCGCCGAAGGTTTCCAGTTTTGGGCGACTGTGTTTTTCCAGGGCGTCTTCGATGGCCAGTTCGTGCAGGTTGAACTGGCGTTGCAGGTTGGCCAGCTCCTGGGCATTCGGCTCTTCGAGACCGATCCAGACGAAGTGCCCGGTCTTGGCGGCCCAGGCGGCGCCTTCATCGAGGGAAATATTGGTGACTTTCTTACCGGCGCTGTAAACCGCAGCAGCAACAACTCGACCCATGGTGGTGGTTCACTTCTTATTGGCAGATGGCAGGGGAGACATGGCTTCAGCTTAGCCGTGTCGCTGCTTGAGAGTCAGTGAAATCTGCACAGTTCACCGGGCAAAAGAAAACCCGCACAGGGCGGGTTTCTTTTTCACGCAGCTTGAAGTTGCCGATCCATTGCATCGATGCATTCGCGCATCTGCTCGCGGCACTGGGTGATGAGCATGGGCATGTCGTCCATGGTCAGGCCGGCGGTAGGAATTGCCGGCAGCGAACGGATGAGAATTTTCCCGCTGCGCCAGCGGTTCAGACGCATGTGCTTGATGTAGCTGCTGACACACACTGGAACGATCGGCACACCGGCGGCGATGGCCATCTGGAACGCGCCTTTCTTGAACGGCAGCAGTTCTTCACCCAGGTTGCGCGTGCCTTCCGGGAATACCCAGATCGACGTGTCTTTGTGCTGCAAGGTGTCGGTGGTCGTCAGCATCGACTGGCGCGCCTTGTGCGCGTTCCCACGATCGATCAACACGTTGCCCGCCAGCCAGAACAACTGCCCGAACAACGGCACCCATTTCAGACTCTTTTTGCCAATGCACACGGTCCGTCGCGGCACCACATTGCCGAACACGAACAGGTCGTAGTTGGACTGATGGTTGGCGATGATCACGCAGCTGTCAGGCTTGTTCATCAGCTGACCGACGTCGGCCTTCACTCGCAGGCGCAGGATGCACATGGCCGGCAGTGCGTACAGTCGGGCGCACAGACGACTGTTGTCCGGATTGAATGGCCGGCACAGCCCGAGGATCACTCCGAGCACACCCGCCAGAATAAAGTGCAGGCCCATCAATAACATACGAAACACAAACAGCATTTTCAGGCCCCACCGGGACAAAAGGTGGCGCAGTGTACGGATGTGCACTGTTTTCGGCAATTGCCGCTATAGAGTCAGGAGATGGGCGATGTTTAAGCGCATGTTTCCGACTTGTCGGTCAGAGGCGTCCTAGAGCAGCTGCGGAGTTTTGAAACGTGCGTGCAAGAAAAAGCCCGACACGACGGTCGGGCTTTTCTATAAAGGAGCGAAGCGGGTTCAGCCCAGGTGTTCCTGATCCTGAATGATCGCGTTGTCCAGGGTTTCCAGCAGCGCTTTGCGCACTTTCAACTTGGTGTTCTTGTGCGCGGTCATGTTGATCTTCTTCAACTGACGCGCAGCGGCGAGGGCGGCACCTTGCAGCTCTTCGGCAGAAACCACCTTGTCGAGGAAACCGGCATCCACAGCGCTTTGCGGATCGAACATTTCGCCGTTGATCACCGAACGGTGGAAGGCCGAGCGGCGCAGGCGATCACGGGCCAGCTCGATGCCGGCGTGGTGCATGGTCATGCCGATCTGCACTTCGTTCAGACCAATGCTGAACGGGCCATCGACACCGATGCGGTAATCGGCGGACAACAGAATGAACGCGCCCTTGGCCACGGCATGACCCGGGCAGGCAACGATCACCGGGAACGGGTGCGACAGCAGACGACGAGCCAGAGTCGAACCGGCGGTCACCAGCGACACGGCTTCTTTAGGGCCGGCGGTCATCACCTTCAAGTCGTAGCCGCCGGAGAGAATGCCCGGCTGGCCAGTAATGATCACAATGGCGCGATCCGCCACCGCCTGATCCAGCGCCGCGTTGAAGGCCGCGATCACGTCCGGGGAAATGGCATTGACCTTGCCGTTGCTCAGGGTAAGAGTCGCGATACCGTCTTCGAGGTGGTAGGCAATCAGGTCGCTCATGGCGCAATTCCTTATAAGAAAGATGGGCAGACGTTACCCACCGTCGCCGGTCAGGTAAAGCACTGTGACTGACCCGCCGGTCACCCTCGACCGGCTGATGCACCGCAACGCGCCCCACGGCAAACGCCTCTACGCCTATATAGAAGGGCCGAGCCCACCCGAGATTGGCCGGATCGCCATGGCCCATCGGTAGCAGAAACGACTTTTTCTCTTAACCGCATGAAAATTCTGAAAAAAAGTTTGCCATCAGAAAAGCTTTCGACTACATTAGCGCGCCTCGACAGACAGAACATGTTTGAAGAGATACGGTGAAGTGTCCGAGTGGCTTAAGGAGCACGCCTGGAAAGTGTGTATACAGGAAACTGTATCGAGAGTTCGAATCTCTCCTTCACCGCCACATTCAGTAAACACAAACCCCTGATTTTCCTAGAGAAAGTCGGGGGTTTGTGGTTTTTGGCGTCTGGAAAAAGGCGATATGGGAACAGTATGGGACTGGCGCACCATTTCGCTGAGTAAAAAGCAGGCGCGGCTTTTGAGTTTCCAATGAATGTGGGTGAAATTCCCGCGTATCGTCAGTTCCCTTTGGTTATGTTTCTGCGCGATAGTGGCGTTTTGTTATCGACTTCAGGAAACGCTACTTGCCTGGAAGGTCATCGGCAGTTCAACGCAGGAAGCGCAGTGAAGACAATAGTCACGATGGTTCTATTTTTGGGGTTGTGTGGCTGCGGCTCCGACTCTCGCAGTTCTGCGCCGACACTCTGGACAGACGAGACGGCATCATGCTCGAGCAGAAGAAGGTTGTCGTCGATGATCAGCACGCCAAAGTGATCATGCAGGCATCAGGCGATACGGCCAATCCGGTAGATTTTGAAGTGATTCGAGGGAATGACCCGGACAGGCGTCCTGATCATTTGGGGACGGTAGTCAAACCGTTTCGCAATAAAGTCGGCGAATGGTTCAGTCGTCTCGACAGCGCGGTCTCCAAGCGTTTTCCCCAATTGGAAATGCAGGCCGATGCTGGCCAGGTTCTGCAAGTGGGCGGCTCATCGACGATCAGCAGTCAGGTTCCGGCACCGGGCTATCGGACTCTTTATAACGAAGACTATGTATTCAACCCGTCGAAGAACAAGTATGAGAAAAAGCTAACCGCCAATCCGACCGTCCCGTCGTCTTACTCCTGTGGGCCGATCACAAGCGCCTTTATTCCCGAGAAACAAAAGGTCTATCTGGCGGAGTTTGTCTTCGTGGATCGGGGGGACGGTTGTGAACTGCAGCTCTATGACATCACGCAACCCGAACTGCGTATCCCCGTCGTTGCCATCAAAGGAGTGCAGCCCTCGTCCGCCAGGTCGTTTCGCTACCCATAAGTTCATCAACAAGCCCCCTGGTTTCGCAAGAAGCCAGGGGGCTTGTGCATTCTGGTGTCCGGATTTCTTTGGTCACAGAGACGGGTTCGGCTTCATTTTGCCGGGGCGGTACAATCGCGGTTTTATCTGTATGTAAAAGGACGACTTCCATGATCATTTCCACTACCCACTCCATCGAAGGCCGGCAGATCACGGCGTATCTGGACATTGTCAGTGCCGAGTCGGTGCAGGGCGTGAATGTGATTCGCGATATGTTCGCCGGGATGCGGGACTTTTTTGGCGGACGTTCGCAGACGCTGGAGCGGGCGTTGAAGGAGGCGCGTGTTCAGGCGACTGACGAGATCAAGGAGCGGGCGCGGGCCTTGCAGGCGGATGCGGTGGTCGGGGTGGATTTCGAGATCAGCATGCCGGCGGGGAAGGGCGGTATGGTTGTGGTGTTCGCGACCGGCACAGCGGTCAAGTTGCGCTGAGCATCGGTTTCCGCTTGTGAGCCCATTCAAGTGAATGGGCTCGTTGCTGGCAATCAGCCCTGCGGCTTGAGCAGGACGGTGCCTTTCGAGTCGTAGGTCAGTGGAGTGTCGATCGCGACGAGTGGAGTGCCGGTGGACTGGCCAGGCTGAACCGGGTCTGGATAGTAGATGACGCCAGGTTTGCCAGGCTGCACCGGACTAGGTCCGTCCAGCGGCTTGATGACGATCTCACCTGAGGCAAGCTTCTCCTTGAATTTTTCCGCCGCGGCTTTACCGGCGGCGATCTGCTCGTCCGTGAGCTTTACAACAGGCATCGGTGGGAATCCTTTGATTTCCATGTTCTCTCCTTGAGATTCATTGCGTAGGAAAAAGGGCAACGGCCAGTCATCGAGAATCTTTAGCTCTGTGGGACCAGCGGTTCATCTTCGCGCCGAGCTTTTTGTAGGCCATTCGTCGGGCTCTGGGCGATCTGAATCACAAGTCCAGGAATGACCGGCTAGTCTCAAAAGCCTTGGAGGTCGATATTTTTTCAGGCAAAAGGGTCTTGCCGGTATCGACCCGCTTTTGAAAGGGGTGAAGAGATGACTGATCCGTACATCGAAGACGACGGGGCTGAATTTCCATTCAACAATTGCGTGCGCTGTGGCCAGACCGAGTACCAGGCGGGCTTTGGCGAAGATCCGGTGCAGACCGGCAAGATCAAGTCGACAGCACCCAAGGGGCCGAAAGCGAAATTTCTGCCCAAGGTGACGACACGTTCCAGGAAGTAATCCGGATGCCAAAGAACCCCGCCAATGAGCGGGGTTTTTTATCCGTGTTTTTCAGAAAGAAACGTCCTACAGAAATTGCGGATTCGTCTGGTTTCTTTCACAAACTTTTCACACCGGTCTACGTAGGGTGAAGCCATCCGTTAGAAAGCAAGTCTCCAGCCCGTCTCCCCAGCGGGCTTTTTTTTGCCTGCCATAAAACCTTTTCCATAATCGCTGTCCAATCGGCGCCAAGTGCGTTGCGACGCTGGACTTTACCGCGGCAACAGCATTCAATCTGCGCCCTTTTTCCTTCCTTCTGTTGAGGTTTTCGTCATGCGTTTAACTCTGCCTGCTCTGGTTCTGGGGCTTCTGGTTGCTCAAGGTGCAATGGCTGGCGACGGTACCGCCGCACTGGGTGGCGGTCTGGGTGGCGCGTTGGGTAATGTGGTCGGCCAGAAAATGGGCGGCAGCACCGGTGCAGCGATTGGTGCTGGTGTAGCGGGTGCGGCCGGTAGTGCATTGGCTGCCAAGAAAGGTGCCCGTACCAAAGCGGCCATTGGCGGTGGTGTCGGCGCGGCAGGTGGTTCGGTGATCGGTAACAGCCTGGGCGGCAAGACTGGCGCAACCATCGGTGCCGGCCTGGGTGGCGCAGCTGGCGGCGCGGTAGGCAGCAATCTGTCCAAAGGTCACAAGCGTCACTGATTGCGAATGCATGTCTGAAAAGGCCCGGCTTGATGCCGGGCCTTTTCGTTGCTGAACGTTTTCCCTGAATGCGCCTCCAATCTCACATAGCCCCTCTCCGGGCATACCGTCCCGATCCGGGACCTGTGAGGTCTGTATGCGCTCGACTTTAACTGCAACTGCGTTGGTTATTGGACTGCTCGTGGCTCAAGGCGCCATGGCTGCCGGCGATGGTTCCGCGGCTGTCGGTGGTGGGCTGGGCGGTGTGCTGGGTAATGTGGTCGGCGGTCAGCTCGGCGGCAGCACCGGTGCGGCGGTTGGTGCTGGCGTGGGCGGTGCGGCCGGCAGTGCCGTCGGGGCGAACAAGCGCAATCGTACGGAAGCCGCGATTGGCGGTGGTCTCGGCGCCGCTGGCGGCTCAGTGCTCGGCAACAGCCTCGGCGGCTCCACCGGTTCGGCCATCGGCGCAGGATTGGGTGGCGCAGCGGGTGGCGCGGTCGGCAACAACCTGGGTGACGATGGTGGTAGATCGCACTCTGGGGGCGGCCATAAGCACAAGTACAAACACAAGAATCGTCATCATTGAGTGACCGCTTCTACATAAACCCGGCTTGATGCCGGGTTTTTTGTGCCTGCTTGTCAGGCGCAGGAACGATTAGCGACCATAATTTTCGAACGTCGTATACGAATGCGATTGACGAGGTGCGCCATGACTCCCGAAACCGAAGGCAAGGAAGAAAAAGGCCCGAGTGGATTGCCGTTTATCAATGATCCGGGGAATGAAGATCCGGGGTCGTTGATGGATGACGCGACGGTTCCGCTTTGGGAGGGTGAGGGAGAGGAGCTTGAGTATGAGGATTTTGATGATGATGAGTGATGGGCACTCGTTTCGTTGAATATTGGAAATTCTATTGAGAGCGCTAAGGGAGTGAGCAGTGGTTTAACCCCGCCATTCGCTATCGAACAAACGAGACATCAATTCTGTCCGCGTTAATTTTGACGAACTGCCCATTCAGATGTGGGTATTCGTAGTGGATATCCTGATCCATAAAATCAACAAACGACCGGAAAACCTCGCCATCCAGGTAGCCATAAACCTCACAGGGGAATCCACTACCGAGCATTTTGATCTGCATTTTTTCGCATGGTGTAGCTGATACAAATTCCTCACCAGACAACACCATTTCGAACTCAGCTTCGTAAGTTTTTCCGACCTCAATTTTCGAAGCGCTGTAGCTTGCGAAGCACCTAACCTCAACGCCCTCAACAACCAGCAAAATAGCGTCTTCTACGAACGGGTCTATTTCGACGACCAATGCTTTGTGTGTCTTAGTCATGAGCAGGCCTCACTGTTTTATCTTGTGCGTTACCATTAATTGTCCGCCAAAACTCTTTTCCACTTTTGGTGTGTAGAGTCGTAATTTCATCATTTGTGTTGGTGCCCACGAAAGCAAATTTCGCTTCACCTTTCCGGTTAGTCCCCATCAATTGGATATACCCTGCTCGCATCTCTCCTTTGTATAAGTACTCCACACGCGTGCCTTGATTCACTACTCCTCGTGCGATGAGCAAGTACTCTTCGCTGGTCATCGCCTTGAATTCGGCGCCATGCTTTTCAAAATGCCCGGCAAGCTTTTCCTCACTACCAAAATTTCCCGGTCGAGATTTGGGCTTTGGAGTCAGCGGTTCACCTTCGTCAACAACCGAACCAGCTACCCCATCCGGCACCGGACATCCCGGCTTATTCGGTGGCGGGCAGTTGGAGTTCAACCCCAAT
>QIRE01000022.1_pt1 | contig 116526 bp, 119 predicted proteins | sample 2940141 | NCBI WGS metagenome assembly QIRE01 (sample SAMN09273532, study PRJNA473421) | Gut metagenome, whole genome shotgun sequencing project. | isolation source: gut tissue | host: Folsomia candida VU population | place: Netherlands: Amsterdam | collected 2016-03-06 | reverse complement strand
CGGCGCCGCGCGACGCGGGCGCAGCGCGCGCCGCCGGATCGGCGACGCCCGGGCGAGCGACACCCGATCGGCCCGCCCCCTCGGCGGCCGCGCCGGTCACGGAGTGGGCCGTGGCGACCATCCCGACCGGAGCGCCGGATACAGCCGTGCTGGCCGTGGACGACGAGCCGGAAGACGCGGCATCCGCGCCCGTGCGCACGCTCACGCTGCAGCGTGAGGGTGAAGTCATCGACGACCTCCCCGAGCAGATCCCGCCCGACGACGAAGACGACGTTCCGCCGCCGGTGGACACGCACGCGCCGGTTCCTCCGCGCGCCCCGGTCGCCGTCGAGCGCCCCGAACGTCCCGCGCCGCCGGCGCCTCTCAGCGGCGGCATCGAGCGGGTCGGCGAAGCCGTCGTCCGGCAGATGCTCGGGGCGACGTTCGTGCGCGAAGAGCCCTATACGCCCCCGACGAGGTTCAACTAAGCCATGTATGACGGCATCGTCCAAGACCTCATCGACGAGTTCGGTCGCCTGCCCGGCATCGGACCGAAATCGGCGCAGCGCATCGCCTTCCACATCCTGCAGACGCCGACCTTCGACGTCGCCCGCCTGTCGGTGCTCCTCGGCGAGCTGCGCGAGCGTGTGCGGTTCTGCGAGATCTGCGGCAACGTCTCGGAACAGGAGCGGTGCAGCATCTGCCGCGACCCGCGCCGCGACCTGTCGCTCATCTGCGTCGTCGAGGATGCGAAAGACGTCTCGTCGATCGAGCGCACGCGCGAGTTCCGTGGGCTCTACCACGTGCTGGGCGGCGCGATCAGCCCGATCGCGGGCATCGGCCCCGACGACCTGCGCATCGCCCAGCTCATGCAGCGCCTCGCCGACGGCACCGTGCAGGAAGTGATCCTCGCCACCAACCCCAACCTCGAGGGCGAAGCCACCGCCACCTACCTCAGCCGGCTGCTGCACACCCTCGAGATCAGCGTCACCCGCCTGGCCTCCGGACTGCCCGTGGGCGGCGACCTCGAATACGCCGACGAAGTCACGCTCGGGCGTGCGTTCGAGGGCCGACGCGCCGTCTGATGAGCACCCCGATCTCCGGGCGCGGGTGGCTGCTGTACGCGGCGATGGCGGTGCTGTGGGGCATTCCGTACCTCTTCATCAAAGAGGCCGTCGACAGCATCTCGCCCGCCGCGGTGGTGGCCGGTCGCACACTCCTCGGCGCCGCGATCCTGCTGCCGCTCGCCCTCCACCGCCGGGCGCTGCGGCCGGCACTGCGCGTCTGGCCGTGGGTGCTCGCGTTCGGCGCGATCGAAATGGCCGGGCCGTTCCTGCTCCTCGGCCACGCGGAGCAGACCCTTCCTTCCGGAACGACCGGACTTCTCGTGGCGACCGTGCCGTTGTTCGCGGCGATCATCGCGCTCCTGCGTGGCGACCGCTCGGCGTTCTCGCCGCTGCGGGCGACCGGACTCGTCATCGGCTTCATCGGCGTCGGGATCATCGTCGCGGGGCCCGGACTCGCGGTCGGTGACGACCCGGCCGCGCTCCTGGCCGTCGGCGAGGTTCTGCTGGTCGCCGTGCTCTACGCCATCGCGCCGTTCATCATCGCCACCAAGCTTGCCGGCACTCCGGCGCTCGGCACGATCACCCTCGCCCTCGGCGCCGTCGGGCTGTTCTACCTGCCCCTCGCCCTCCTCACCCAGCACGAGATCCTCACGGTGCGCTCCGGGACGGCGCTCGTCCTGCTCGGCGTGCTCTGCACGGCGCTTGCCTTCGTGGCGTTCTTCGCGCTGATCGAGGCCGTCGGGCCCGTGCGCGCGCCGCTGTTCACCTACGTGAACCCGATCGTGGCGATCGTCCTGGGTGTCCTCCTGCTCGGCGAGCACCTCGCGGGTGGGCTTCTCGTCGGATTCCCGCTCGTCATCCTCGGATGCTGGCTGGCCGCCACGGGCGGGCTGCGCCGCCGCCGTCACATGGCAGATGAGGCATCCGCCCCTCTCTAAGATGGTGCGGTGGGGCCGGCATCCGCTGCCGGGGCCTCGACCACACACCCGGGAGTTGCAACAGTGGCGCTGATCGTCCAGAAGTACGGCGGATCGTCGGTCGCGAATGCCGAGAGCATCAAGCGCGTCGCCAAGCGCATCGTCGACACGCGCCGCGCCGGGCATGACGTCGTGGTGGCCGTCAGCGCGATGGGCGACACGACCGACGAGCTCCTCGACCTCGCGCACCAGGTCGCGCCGATCGCGGCGCCGCGCGAGCTCGACATGCTGCTGAGCTCCGGCGAGCGCATCTCGATGGCGCTCTTGGCGATGGCGATCCACTCGATGGGCTTCGAGGCGCGCTCGTTCACCGGCAGCCAGGCCGGCATGATCACCGATGCCACGCACGGCGCCGCCCGCATCGTCGACGTCACCCCGGTGCGCCTGCGCGAAGCGCTCGACGAGGGCGCGATCGTCATCGTCGCCGGCTTCCAGGGCTTCAACCGCGACACCCGCGACATCACGACTCTCGGCCGCGGGGGGTCGGACACGACCGCCGTCGCCCTCGCCGCCGCGCTCGAGGCCGACGTCTGCGAGATCTACAGCGACGTCGACGGCATCTACACGGCCGACCCGCGCGTCGTGCCGCAGGCGCGCAAGCTCGACGTGGTCTCCGCCGAGGAGATGCTCGAGCTCGCCGCCAACGGCGCCAAGGTGCTCTACATCCGCGCCGTGGAGTACGCCCGCCGCCACGGTGTTCTCATCAACGCCCGCTCGACCTTCAGTTCGAGTCAGGGCACGTTCGTCCTCGGTCCGGGCATGAGTGCGCCGGCATCCGCCGCCACGGCAGCTACACAGGAGAGTCCCATGGAAGAGCCCATCGTCGCCGGCGTCGCCACCGACCTCAGCCAGGCGAAGATCACCGTCATCGGCGTGCCCGACGTTCCGGGCAAGGCCGCGGAGATCTTCAAGATCGTCGCGAAGTCGGGCGCCAACGTCGACATGATCGTGCAGAACGTGTCGGCGGCCACGACCGGCCGCACCGACATCTCGTTCACGCTGCCCAAGACGGATGCCGCGCAGGCGCTGCGCGCCCTCGCCGCCGAGCAGGCGGACGTCGGTTTCGAGAGCCTCGTGCACGACGACCAGATCGGCAAGCTGTCGGTCGTCGGCGCCGGCATGCGCACCCACTCCGGTGTCTCGGCGACGCTGTTCGAGGCGCTGTCGACGGCGGGCGTCAACATCGAGATGATCTCGACGTCCGAGATCCGCATCTCGGTCGTCGTCCGTGGCGACGACCTGGCCGGTGCGGCGCGCGTCGTCCACACGGCGTACGGTCTCGACGGCGACACCGAAGCGGTCGTCTACGCCGGCACCGGGCGCTGAGCCCAACCCCTCAGACCGCCCGGTACAATCGGGCAACCCCTTTCGCGATCCCAGAGGTAGAGCCATGACCCGCATCTCCGATTCCGGACCCTCCGTCGCCATCGTCGGCGCCACCGGCCAGGTCGGCACGGTCATGCAGGGCATTCTGCGTGAGCGGAATTTCCCGATCGGCGAGCTGCGGCTGTTCGCCACCGCGCGCAGCGCCGGCACGACGGTCGACTTCGCCGGCCACCAGGTCGTGATCGAAGACATCGCCACGGCCGATCCCGCCGGCATCGACATCGCGCTCTTCAGCGCGGGGGCGACCGGTTCACGCGCCCACGCGCCCCGCTTCGCCGAGGCCGGCGCCGTCGTGATCGACAACTCCAGCGCCTGGCGCATGGACCCCGACGTGCCGCTCGTCGTGAGCGAGGTCAACCCGCACGCGAGCGAGAACCCGCCCAAGGGCATCATCGCGAACCCCAACTGCACGACGATGGCGGCCATGCCCGTGCTCAAGCCGCTCGCCGAAGAGGCGGGTCTCACCCGGCTCATCGTCAGCACGTACCAGGCTGTCTCGGGTTCGGGCCTCGCGGGAGCGCAGGAGCTCCTCGGCCAGGCCGAGGCCGTGCTCGCGCAGAAGAACACCCTCGACCTCGTGCACGACGGGTCGGCCGTCGAGTTCCCGGCGCCGGAGAAGTACGTCGCCCCGATCGCGTTCGACGTCATCCCCTTCGCCGGCAACCTGGTCGACGACGGTGACAACGAGACCGACGAGGAGAAGAAGCTCCGCAACGAGAGCCGCAAGATCCTCGAGCTGCCCGACCTGCTCGTGGCCGGCACGTGCGTGCGCGTTCCCGTCTTCACAGGGCACTCGCTCTCGATCCACGCCGAGTTCGCCCGCGACATCACGCCCGAGCGTGCCCGCGAGATCCTCGCATCCGCCCCCGGCGTCGTGCTCGAAGAGGTCCCGACACCGCTGCACGCAGCCGGCAAGGACCCGAGCTTCGTGGGGCGCATCCGCGCCGATCAATCCGCTCCGGACGGCAAGGGCCTCGTGCTCTTCGTCTCCAACGACAACCTCCGCAAGGGCGCTGCGCTCAACGCGGTGCAGATCGCCGAGCTCGTCGCGGCGCGTCTCGGGGCCGCTGTCGCCTGAGCGTCATGACAGCGCGGCAAGAACGCGTGATCTTGCCGGATGCCGGCTCCCTCGCCGAGCGTGAGGCACGCCGTGCGGCCTAGACTGGGACATTGTGAGTGAACCCGTCGATGTCGTCCTGATCGGTGGTGGCATCATGAGTGCCACCCTCGGAACCCTCCTGAAGCAGCTGCAGCCGGAGTGGAAGATCGTCGTGTGCGAGCGACTCTCCGACGTCGCGCAAGAATCCTCCAACGCGTGGAACAACGCCGGCACCGGCCACGCCGCCCTGTGCGAGCTGAACTACATGCCCGAAGGGGCGGACGGCACGCTCGATCCGGCGAAGGCCATCGCGATCAACGAGCAGTTCCAGCAGAGTCGGCAGCTGTGGACGTCGTTCATCGAGCGCGGCATCCTCGATGGGCCGTCGACCTTCATCAACTCCACGCCGCACATGACCTTCGTCCGCGGCGAGAAGGATGTCGCCTACCTCAGGAAGCGCTACGAGGTCTTGAAGAAAGAGCCGCTCTTCGCCGGCATCGAGTACTCCGAAGACTCGCGCGTCATCAATCAGTGGGCGCCGCTGCTCATGCAGAAGCGGCGTGCCGGTGAGCCGTTCGCGGCGACGCGGGTGCCCGCCGGCACCGACGTCGATTTCGGCGCGCTCACCCGGCAGCTGTTCGACCACCTGAAAGACCAGGGCGTCGACGTCATCACCAACCGTGAAGTGCGGGGGCTGAAGAAGCTCTCCGACGGCACGTGGAAGGTCTCCTACCGCAATGCGGTGGGCCGCACGCCCGGGAGCCTGCGGGCACGCTTCGTGTTCGTCGGCGCCGGCGGCTGGGCGATCAAGCTGCTGCAGGCATCCGGCATCCCCGAGATCAAGGGCTACGGCGTCTTCCCCATCGGCGGGCAGTGGCTGAAGACCTCGAATCCCGCCCTCGTCGCCCAGCACACCGCCAAGGTGTATTCGCAGGCGTCGGTGGGCGCGCCCCCGATGTCGGTGCCGCACCTCGACACCCGCGTCGTCGACGGCGAGGCGTCGCTGCTCTTCGGGCCGTTCGCGACGTTCAGCCCCAAGTTCTTGAAGAACGGACGCGTCACCGACATCGTCGCGCAGGTGCGTCCCGGCAACCTCCTGCCCATGCTGAAGGTCGCCGTCGACAACCCGAGCCTCATCACCTACCTCGTGGGCGAGCTGCTGAAGAACCACGCGAAGAAGGTGGCGTCGCTGCGCGAGTTCATGCCGACGGCGAAGGACGAGGACTGGGTGCTGCTGCAGGCCGGTCAGCGCGCGCAGGTGATGAAGAAAGATCCCGACAAGGGCGGCGTGCTGCAGTTCGGCACCGAGGTCGTCACCTCCGCCGACGGCTCGCTCGCGGGCCTGCTGGGCGCATCGCCCGGGGCGTCGACGGCGGCATCCATCATGCTGAACCTGCTGAAGACCTGCTTCCCCGATCGCATCGACGGATGGAAGGGCGCACTGCAGCAGCTCATCCCGAGCTACGGGTCGACCCTGAACGACGACCCGACCGCGGCGGACGCTTCGCTCACGCGCACGGCCGAGGCGCTCGCCATCCACCGATAGGACACGCCGTGGCCAAACTCTACTTCCGCTACGGCGCGATGAATTCGGGGAAGTCCACAGCGCTGCTGCAGGCCGCGTACAACTACGAGGAGCGCGGTCAGCGGGTGCTGCTCGCCAAGCCCGAGATCGACACCAAGGGCGCCGGCGAGATCTCCAGCCGGCTCGGCGTGTCGCGGGCGGTGGACTTCCTGATCGGGGCGCACGACGACCTGCGCGCGCTGGTCGCGGCGCACGCCGAGCCACCCGTCGCGTGTCTGTTGATCGACGAAGCGCAGTTCCTCACGCCGGCGCAGGTCGATGATCTCTTGCGCATCGTCGTGGGGGAGGGCATTCCCGTGATCGCCTACGGCATCCGCAGTGACTTCCAGACGCGGGCGTTCCCCGGGTCGGCGCGCCTGCTCGAACTCGCGCACAGCCTCGAGGAGCTCAAGACCATCTGCCGGTGCGGGCGCAAGGCGATCTTCAACGCGCGCCTCGTCGGCGGTCGCTTCGTCTTCGACGGCGACCAGGTGGCGATCGATGAACTCAGCGCTGATCGTGTGACGTATGAATCGATGTGCCCGGAGTGCTATCTGCGCGAGTCCGGAGGCCGTCTCAGCTGAAGTTTGTATCGTTTCATCTCCCGGCGTGCTATCGTGGTCTGACCACTTGGGAGGGCGACGATGACCGACACGGCACCGACGCGCGCCTGGCGTGTCGTGCTCGAGAAGATCGAGGCTGATCTGCTCGAGGGCAGGCTGGCCCCCGGCGATCGGCTGCCGCCCGAGCGCGAGCTCGCGACGTCGCTCGGCGTCGGACGTTCCAGCGTCCGCGAGGCCCTGCGTGTGCTCGAGGTCATGGGTCTGATCCGCACGGCCACCGGCTCGGGGCCGACCTCGGGCGCCATCGTCACCGCCACGCCTCACGGCGGACTCGCCCAACTGCTGCGCCTGCAGGTGGCCGCACACGGCTTCACGATCCCCGATGTCTACCAGACGCGGCTGCTGCTCGAAGAATGGGCGGTTGCGCACCTGGCGGGCGAGCCGGACGCCGATTTGCATGCGGCTCGGGCGACGCTCGTGGCCATGGAGGACGAGACGCTCTCGCCCGACGAATTCCTGGCGCTCGACGCGCAGTTCCACTTGCGGCTGACGGATGCCGCCGGCAACGCGGTCGTGGCCGCCACGATGGCGGGCCTGCGTCCCACGATCGAGAGCTACATCCGCGCGGGGGTGGCCCGCATCCCCGACTGGGCGGCGACCGCTGCCCGCCTGCGCCACGAGCACGGCGACGTGCTTCGGGCGATCGACGCCGGTGACGCCGAGCGGGCACGGCAGATCGTCCGTGCGCACATCACCGACTACTACGCCGACGCGGGCCTCCCCGCCCCGTCCCTGACCGACTGAGGAGACACCTATGGTCCAGCGCCAGCTGCCGAAGATCCCCGAGCTGCTCGAGCTCATGCAGTTCAAAAAGCCCGAACTCGACGCGACCAAGCGCCGTCTCGACGGCGCGCTGACGATCGGCGACCTCCGGGCGATCGCGAAGCGCCGCACCCCGAAAGCCGCGTTCGACTACACCGACGGGGCAGCCGAGGGTGAGCTGTCGTTGTCGCGCGCGCGCCAGGCGTTCGAAGACATCGAGTTCCACCCCGACATCCTGCGTCCCGCCGAGCGCGTCGACACGTCGGTCGAGATCCTCGGCGGGCGCTCGGCGCTGCCGTTCGGTATCGCGCCCACGGGCTTCACGCGTCTCATGCAGACCGAGGGTGAGACGGCGGGCGCCACGGCCGCGGCGGCCGCCGGCATCCCGTTCACCCTCTCCACGCTCGGCACGACGTCGATCGAGAACGTGCGCGCCGCCAACCCTCACGGCCGCAACTGGTTCCAGCTGTATGTGATGCGCGAGCGGGAACTGTCGTACGGCCTGGTCACCCGCGCGGCCGAGGCCGGCTTCGACACGCTCATGTTCACCGTCGACACTCCCGTCGCGGGCGCGCGCCTCCGAGACAAGCGCAACGGCTTCTCCATCCCGCCGCAGCTCACGGTGGGAACGATCGTCAACGCGATTCCGCGGCCGTGGTGGTGGATCGACTTCCTCACGACGCCGAAGCTCGAGTTCGCCTCGCTGACGACCACCGGCGGTACCGTCGGCGAGCTGCTGAACGCCGCGATGGACCCGACGATCAGCTACGACGACCTCGAGGTGATCCGCTCGCTCTGGCCCGGCAAGATCGTCGTCAAGGGCGTGCAGAACGTCGCCGATTCGAAGCGACTCGTCGATCTGGGCGTCGACGGGATCATCCTGTCGAACCACGGCGGACGCCAGCTGGACCGCGCTCCGATCCCCTTCCACCTGCTGCCGCAGGTCGTGCGCGAGGTCGGCAAGGACGCCACGATCATGGTCGACACCGGCATCATGAACGGCGCCGACATCGTCGCCTCGATGGCGCTCGGCGCGAAGTTCACGCTGATCGGTCGGGCGTACCTCTACGGCCTCATGGCCGGCGGACGCCGCGGCGTCGACCGCACGATCGAGATCCTCCGCACCGAGATCGAGCGCACGATGCAGCTGCTGGGCGTGTCGTCGATCGACGAGCTCGAGCCGCGCCACGTCACCCAGCTGCAGCGGCTGGTGCCCGTCGCGGCGCCCGCCGCCCGCCGCGCCCCGGCGCGCGCGAAGGCCTAGCGCGCGAAGGGTTAGCGCGCGGGGGGGTTACCGCGCGGGGAGGGTCGGGATCAGAGCGTCGAGGAACGCCGCGGTGTCTTCCCAGCCCTCGACGGCCTGACAGGCGACGCCCATCGCGAGCACGGGGTAGTCGTTGCCGTCCGGGTCGAGTCGGTCGCCGACGAACAGCATGTCGCCGAGCGCGATGCCGGTGTGCTCGGCGAGCTGGTTCATCCCGAACGCCTTGTCGATGCCGCGTTCGGTGATGTCGACCGACGTCGATCCGCCCGAGCGGACCTCGAGGTCGGGAAGGTGCGCGGCGACGGCGGCACGCAGGGCGTTCTTCTTCTCGCCGGTCGGGTCCCACGTGGTCTTCACCTCGACGGGGGCCGCCTGCCCGAGCGCCGAGAACGTGATCTGCGAACCGCGGTCTTCGAGCACCTCGCCCCACGTCTCGGACTCCCAGTACCCGAGCCGGCGCGCTTCGGCCTCCACCGCGGCGCGCGCACGCGCCTTCTGGTCATCGGTGAGCGATCGCGCGTACACGGTGTGGATGCCGTCGGCGGTGAGGCGGTAGTACTGCGTGCCGCACGTGGGGAGGAGGTGGAGCGCCGCACGGACGGCATCCGTCGTCTCGGGAAGCCGGTCGACGACCTGCGCGGTGAACTGCTGCAGCTGTCCGCCCGAGATGATGGCCACCTCGACCCGCTCGGCGAGGGCGATCAGCAGCGCCCCGATGCGCGGGTGGATGGCGGTTTTGGAGGGCGCGAGCGTGTCGTCCAGATCGAAGGCGACGAGGCGGGGCGTGGTCATCAGTGGTTCCGATCAGGTCTACGTACACGAGAGGCTCCGCCGTGGCGGAGCCTCTCACTGGTCGGGGTGACAGGATTTGAACCTGCGGCCTCGTCGTCCCGAACGACGCGCGCTACCAAGCTGCGCCACACCCCGTGGCAACCTGACGAGTCTACCCCGGAACCCGCGTCAGGCCGAATCGACGGCGCGCAGCGTCAGCACGGAAACCTCGGGCCGGCAGCCGAAGCGCACCGGCGCGTAGATCGAGTGACCGAGGCCCGCCGAGACGTTGAGCGGCACGCTGCGCTCCGCCACCGTCCAGGTGCTGAGCCCGCGTGCCTGATCCAGCGGAATGTCGCAGTTGGCGACCAGAGCCTTCTTCGCGAACGGCACGCGCACCTGGCCGCCGTGCGTGTGCCCGGCGAGGATCATGTCCGCGCCGAGCGTGACGAAGCGGTCGAGGATGCGGCGATACGGCGCGTGCGTCACGCCGATCGTGAGGTCGGCCGGGGGCGTGCGCGCGAACAGACGCGGCGGGTGGAGGGCGCCGAGAGCGTCGGGGAGCGCGTCGAGGTCGTCCCAATCGCGGTGCGCGTCACTGACGCCGAACATGTCGACGCGCAGACCCGCCACCGCCACGGACGCGGCGGCGTTGTTCAGGTCGCGCCAGCCGAGCTCGTCGGTGAAGTAGGCGTCCATCGCCGGTGTGTCGAGCACGTCGGCGCGGTGGTGGCGCTGCGAGGGGCCCTGGAAGTACCGCAGCGGGTTGCGCGCCGAGGGGCCGACGACGTCGTTGGAGCCGTGCACGAAGACGCCGGGCACACCGCGCAGCGGCGCGAAGGCGGCGCGGATGCCGTCGAGCCCGTGCTCGTGGCCGAGGTTGTCGCCGGTGTTCACGACGAGGTCGGGCTGGACCTCTTCGGCGACCTCGGCGATCCAGTCCTGTTTGCGGTGCTGCCACGGCGCCATATGGGCGTCGGAGACGTGCAGCACCACGACGGACGGCGAGCCCGAGGGTAGGACGGCGAGGTCGTGGCGGCGCACCGTGAACAGGAACCGCTCGATGCACGTTCCCCATACGGCGGCCGACGCGCCGAGCGCCCCCGTCGCCGCCGCGGCGACGAGGGCGATGCGCCCTGCGGACGTCACGGCGTGCGGCCGTCGCAGCTCGTGGCCTGGTAGGTGATCGCGATCTCGGCGTTGCGGTTGGCCACGGTGCCGGTCGCGGGGCTCGTGCCCGTCACGGTCGGCGAGGCCGCGGCATCCGACACGGTGCACTGCAGCGTCGTGCTGCCGAACCCGGCGCTGCGCAGCGCCCGCTCGGCGTCGTCCGGCGTGCCGCTGACCCCGGGGATGACGATACCTTCGCCGTTGCTGGGGTTGATCGCGACGGTGATCCCTGCCGCCACCCGGCCCGCGCCGGGAAGCTGCGCGATGACGGTGCCGGCGGGCTCGACGCCGTCGACCGCGTCGCCCACGGTGACCTCGAAGCCGGCGTTCTCGATGACTCGCGTGGCCTCGTCGACGCTCATGCCGATGACCGACGGGAGGGTGCGCTGCGCCTGCTTCGTGAGGGCGGTGTCGGGGCTCGCGAAACGCTCTCCGCCGAACTTGTCGTTCGCGGCGCCCTGCATGGCGGGCCAGATCGAGTTGCGGATGCGGGAGAGCTGGTAGCCGCTCTGACGGTACCGGTTCAGCTTGATCATCTGCGGCTTGCCGTTGACCTCGATGGTGTCGACGTTGCCGACCCACACGACGGTGGCGACCTTGGTCGATGCGCCGTCCATCCAGGTCTGCTCGTACTCGTGGATGCCGGTCTTGCCGAGCACGGGCACGCCGTCGCCGATGCGCGCGCCGCTGCCGGTGCCGTTCATGACGCCCTGCAGGGCGTAGGCCGCCGTCGAGGCGACCGCTTCGCTGAGCGTGCGCTCGCAGGTCGTCTGGGGTGTGATGTCGTTGCCGTCGGAGTCGAGGGCGAGGTCGATGAACTTCGATTCGCACTTCACACCGTTCGACGCGATCGTCGCGTAGGCCTGCGCCATGTCGAGCGGGGCGACGTTCTGCGAACCCAGCACGTCGTACGCGACGTTCTGCTGGTCGAGCGCCGAGCCGTCGCCGCGCATGACGCCCATCTTCATGGCGAGGCGGTTCGTCGAGCACACGCTGATCGTCTCGGCCATCTCGAGGAAGCCGGAGTTCAGCGAGTCCTTCGTGAAGTTGTAGATCGTGCCGCGGTAACCCGGGTTCTTCTCGAAGTTGCCGATCTCTCCGGTCCGCTCCGAATTGGAGGCGACGACGGTCTGGACATCACCGGTGTCTTCGCAGTTCTCGATCTTCTTCGTGCCGACCCGGCCGTCGATGACCTCGTTGACCGATCGTCCCTGCTCCAGCCAGTTGACGAGGCTGAAGAGCTTGTACGTCGAGCCGGCGGGGAAGCCGATGCCGCCGCCGAGCTTCTGGCGCACGTTGAAATTGATCTGTGTCGTGGGGGAGTTCTTCGGCACGTCGTCGATCGAGAACGGACGGTTCTGCGTCATCGAGAGGACCCGGCCCGTCCCCACCTCGACCTGCACGCCGGTGGCGCCGAGGTCCATGTAGGTGACGTTCGGCGGAACGACCGTGATCGCGTCATTGGCGGCGGCCTGCAGGTCGGCGTCGAGCGTCGTGTAGATCTTCATGCCACCACGGCGCAGGTTTGCGGTGCGTTCGTTCTCGTCTCCGAACGCCGGGTCGGTGAGCAGAACCTGCTGCACCGCCTGGCAGAAGAACTCCGCGCCGTACGCCGTCTGGCATCCCGAGACGCGGTCGGTGAGGGTCGGCGTGATCGGCGAGGCCTTGGCTTCGTCGTACTCGGCCTGCGTGATCTTGCCGTCTTCCAGCATGCGGCCGAGCACGTAGTTGCGACGGGGCGTGGTGCCCGAGAAACCGTCCTCCGCGCTGTTGGCGCCGGTCGTGCGGTCGATGCGGTACGTGTTCGGCTCCTGCACCATGCCGGCCAGGGTGGCAGCCTGCGCGATCGTGAGATCGGCGGCGTTGACGCCGAAGTAGCGCTGCGCCGCGGCGCCGATGCCGTAGGTGATGCCGCCGAAGTTCGTGATGTTGAGGTAGCCGAGAAGGATGTCGTTCTTCGGGGTCTGCTTCTCGAGCTGGATCGCGTAGCGCATCTCCTGGAGCTTGCGCTGGTAGCCGGCGGAGCCCGTGTTCGCGGTGGTCTGCTCGTAGCAGGCCTGCACCTCTTCGTCGCCGACGGCGCCCGACTCGCAGTTCTGCTGCAGCACGTTCTTGACGTACTGCTGCGTGATGGAGGATCCACCGCGGTTCGTGCCGCTGGAGGCGTTGCCCACCAGGGCTCCCACGGTGCCGACGAAGTCGATGCCGCCGTGGGTGTAGAAGTTCTTGTCCTCGCTGGAGATGATCGCGTCGTACATGACGGGATTGACCTGCTCCCACGTCACAGGGATGCGGTTCTGGTCGTAGAACTCCGCCATCATCACGTCGTTGCCGGCGGTGTCCTTGCGGTAGAGCTGGGTCGGCATCATGAGCTTGTCGACCTGCAGGAAGCTCGGCATGTTGTCGAACGTGTCGAGGGCGCTCGTCGCGGCGTACCCCGAAACGGCGATCGCCGGGGTGACTGTCGCGGTGATGAGGACTCCGGCGATCGCGCTCAGGCCGACCAGGCCGGCGAAGCCGCCGAGCACACCGGTGGCCGTCCGTTTGAGTTGAGGCATAGGCTTGATCGTAGGGCAGATACCTGGGGGAACCCTTGGTAGGACCCGCAAGCCGCGCCCCGCGCGCCGTCACCTCCGGGAGCCTGAAATGACCACGTGGGAATACCTCACGACGCCTCTTCTGATCCACAACACCGCCGCGATCCTCAACAACTGGGGCAAGCAGGGCTGGGAGCTCGTGCAGGTGGTGCCGGGGCCCGAAGGTGGCCTCGTGGCGTATTTCAAGCGCCCCACCGGCGGCGGCGCCGCCAACACCGGCCTCGGTGCGGCGGCACAGGCGGCGACGCAGTTCGAGGCCCAGGCGTGAGCGCCGCGGTTTCGGCGCGGCTTGTCGAGCTGGGCATCGAGCTGCCGGCGGTCGTTGCTCCGGTCGCCGCCTACATCCCGGCGAAGGTGCGCGGTGACCTGGTCTACACCTCCGGTCAGCTGCCGATGGTCTCCGGTGCGCTGCCGGCGACGGGCAAGGTGGGCGATGTCGTGTCGGCGGACGACGCGAAGGCCTTCGCGCGCCAGTGCGCGTTGAACGCGCTCGCCGCCGCCGGCGACGCGGTCGGCGGCGTCGACCGGCTGACCGGGGTGCTCAAAGTCACCGGCTTCGTGGCGTCGGTGGCATCCTTCACCGGACAGCCCGGCGTGATCAACGGCGCAAGCGAAGTCCTCGGCGAGATCTTCGGCGATTCCGGGCGCCACGCGCGCTCGGCCGTCGGCGTCCCCGTGCTGCCGCTCGACAGCCCCGTCGAGGTCGAGGTCGTCTTCAGCTTCTCCGCCTGAGCGCTACTTCACGCTATTTCACCTGAGCGGAGATGACGCTCATCACCGCGGTGTCGGCGAGCGTCGTGGTGTCGCCGACCTCGCGCCCTTCGGCGACGTCGCGCAGCAGCCGCCGCATGATCTTGCCTGAGCGGGTCTTCGGCAGCTCGCCGACGATGTACACGTCGCGCGGGCGCGCGATCGGTCCGATCTGCTCGCCGACCCACGATCGAAGCGTGCCGGCCAGGCCCTCGGGGGAGTTCGCGTCGAGGTAGCTCTGCTTGATGATGACGAAGGCCACCACGGCCTGCCCGGTGGTCTCGTCCGACGCGCCGACGACGGCTGCTTCGGCGACGGCCTCGTTCGCGACGAGCGCCGACTCGATCTCGGTCGTCGAGAGTCGGTGACCGGAGACGTTCATGACGTCGTCGACCCGCCCGAGGAACCAGATGTCGCCGTCTTCGTCGAGGCGGGCGCCGTCGCCGGCGAAATAGAAGCCCTGCTTCTCGAACTTCTCCCAGTACGTCTCCTTGAACCGTTCCGGGTCGCCCCAGATGCCGCGGAGCATCGACGGCCACGGCTTCGTGATCACGAGGAGGCCGCCGTTGCCGCTGCCGACCGCGTTGCCGTCGTCGTCCACGACGTCGATGCCGATGCCGGGGAGCGGCACCTGGGCGCTCCCGGGCTTCGTCTCGGTGACGCCCGGCAGCGCCGACACCATCATTGCGCCGGTCTCGGTCTGCCACCACGTATCGATGATCGGCGTCGTGTCGGCGCCGATCACGTGGCGGTACCACATCCACGCCTCGGGGTTGATGGGCTCGCCCACCGAGCCGAGCAGGCGCAATGACGACAGATCGAACTGCTCGGGGATCTGCCGACCGAGCTTCATGAACGAGCGGATGGCGGTGGGCGCCGTGTAGAGGATCGTCACGCCGTACTTCTGCACGATCTCCCACCAGCGGCCCGGATGCGGGGCGTCGGGCGTCCCCTCGTACAGCACCTGCGTCGTGCCGTTCGCGAGGGGCCCGTAGACGACATAGGAGTGTCCCGTGATCCAGCCGATGTCGGCCGTGCACCAGAACACGTCGGTGGAGGGGTGGATGTCGTGGGCCACCTTGTGCGTGAACGCGGCCTGCGTGAGATAGCCGCCGGACGTGTGCAGAATGCCCTTCGGCTTTCCCGTCGTTCCGGAGGTGTAGAGGATGAACAGCGGGTTCTCGGCCGGGAAGGGCTGGGCGGTGTGGTCGGCGGATGCCGCGGGCACCGCGTCGTGCCACCAGATGTCGCGCTCGGCGTTCCACGACACGTCGGCGCCGGTGCGGCGGACGACGAGAACGTGCTCGACGCTCTCCTGCACTCCGGCGCCCCGGTCGGCGAGCGCCTGGTCGACGGCCGGCTTGAGCGGAGAGGCTTTGCCCTTGCGGTAGCCGCCGTCGGACGTGATGACGAGCTTCGCGCCGGCGTCGTCGATGCGCGAGCGCAGACTATCGGCGGAGAAGCCGCCGAAGATGACGGAGTGGATGGCGCCGATGCGCGCGACGGCGAGCATGGCGGCGACGGCTTCGGGGATCATCGGCATGTAGATCGCGACGCGGTCACCGGCTTCGATGCCGAGGCCTTCCAGCACGTTCGCGGCGCGCCCCACCTCGTCGGTGAGCTCCGCGTACGTGATGCGTCGACTGTCGCCGGGCTCGCCTTCCCAGTACAGCGCCACGCGGTCGCCGTGCCCTGCCTCGACGTGGCGGTCGAGGCAGTTGTAGGCGACGTTCAGCTCGCCGTCGGCGAACCACTGTGCGAACGGCGGGGTCGACCAGTCGAGCGTCTGCGTGAACGGCGTGTTCCAGTGCAGCGCGCGGGCCTGCTCCGCCCAGAACGCCTCGCGGTCGTCGCCGGCGCGGGTGTACAGGTCGGCGGTGCCGATGGCGTCCGCGGAGAACTCGGCGGACGGGGCGAACCGCCGCGACTCGTTCAAGAGGTGATCGATCTGGCTGCTCATGATGCGCGCTCCTTTGCGGCGTGAACGTCTGTGCCCCGACGGTAGCCGCGCCCGATCGGCCGTCACTACCGCCGATAGTAGGGGCCGACGCGCCGATAGATATATCGCTGTGCACGGGCGCGTGAGTTGGGAAGGCTCCGCGTGGATGCGTATGCTCATTCCCGACCGAACTTCGATTCTGGCATTGCAGCGTCCCGATCACCCCCCATTTCGGGTGCTGCACGTGGCGGCGTCCCGTACCCCCCGATGGGATGCCGCCACCTCTTTTCTGGCGCGTCGGCGTTTCCTCCCCACCGAGTCGATTCGCGGACTTCTCCACTGATGGGGGTCTCCGCCGCGTGCGCGCGCGCCCCGCAGACCTAGCGTCGGGGGATGACCGAAGCCTTCGTCGTCCGCCCACGGGGCACGCGCGGCCCCGAAGCGGTGCGCCGCGCGCCGCAGCGGGTCGGGAGCCCGCGGCCGCTTCCTGCACACGCGGCGCTCGACAGGTTGCGCCCACTGCTCTCGGACCCCGCGGTCACGGACGTCTTCATCAACGGCTCGGACGGCGTGTTCGTCGACCGTGGCACCGGTATCGAGCCGGTCGCGGGGCTCTCGCTCGACGCCGCAGCGGTGCGCGCGCTCGCGATCGATCTGATCGCCGTCGGCGGCCGCCACCTCGACGACGCGACGCCGCTCGTCGACGTGCGCTGGGAGCACGGTGCGCGAGTGCACGCCGTGCTCGAGCCGGTCGCGTGCGGCGGCGCCGCCATCTCGATCCGCCTACCGCAGGTCGATCTGCCCGACCTCGACGACCTCGGTCGGCGCGGCATGATCGACGCGGCGACCGGCGCGCGGCTGGAGAAGCTCGTCGCCGACCGCGCGAACCTGCTGGTGACGGGAGCCACCGGGGCCGGCAAGACGACGCTGTTGGCGGCCCTCCTCGCCCGCGTGCCGCACACGGAGCGCATCGTGACGATCGAGGACGTGGCGGAGCTCCGCCTGCACCATCCGCACCACGTGCGCCTCGAAGCGCGGCAGCCGAACCTGGAGGGCGCCGGGGGCGTGTCGCTCGCGCGGCTCGTGCGCGAAGCGCTGCGCATGCGCCCCGACCGCCTCGTGGTGGGGGAGTGCCGCGGTGAAGAGGTGCGGGAGCTGCTCACGGCACTCAACACGGGGCACGACGGGGGCGCCGGCACGGTGCACGCCAGCGGCATCCGCGACCTTCCCGCGCGGCTGGAAGCCCTGGGCGCGCTCGCGGGGATGGACGACCACGCTCTCGCACGGCAGGTGGGGAGCGCGATCGGGGCGATCATCCACGTCGGTCGGGATACCTCCGGCATCCGCCGCGTCCTGGGCCTCGCGCGACCGGTGGTGCGCGGCGATCGGCTCGACGTCGAGGACATGCCGTGACGGCGCCGGATGCGGCCGATGCCGCAGGCGTCCTGCAGCGCATCGCGGTGCTGATGGAGGCCGGCGTGTCGCCCGCGAAAGCCTGGATCTACGCGGCGGAAGACGGCGAGGAAGTCGCCGTCGCGGTCGCGGCCGAGGTGGACGCCGGCGCCTCGCCCGGCGTCGCACTCGGGGTGCTCGGGTCGCGCTGGGGCGGATCGTGGCGCGAAGTGTCGGTCGCCTGGCGCGTGGCCGAGACCGTGGGCGCCCCGCTCGCGCCGAGTCTGCGCCGATTCGCTGACGCGCTCCGCGATGCGCAGCGCTCGCGCGACGACGTCGCGGTGGCCCTGGCCGATCCGGCGGCGACGGCGAAGCTCGTGGCGTGGCTGCCGCTCGTCGCGATCGGTCTGGGGCTCGCGCTGGGCTTCGATGTCGGCCGCACCCTCACGCACCCGGTCGGGCTGGTGTGCGTTCTTGCGGGCATCGCCCTCATGATCGCCGCGCGACTGTGGACCGCCCGGCTCGTCGACCATGCGAAGCCGGGCGACGACATCGCCGGTCTGCAGGGTGACGTGGTGGCGATCGCCCTGACGGGTGGTGTGTCGATCGAGCGCGCACTGGACGTCGTGGCGGATGCCGGTGGCGGCCCGCCCGAAGCCGAGACCGAGCGCGTGCTCGCGCTGTCGCGCCGCGCCGGTGCCCCCGCCGTCGATCTGCTCCGCGCGGCGGCCGCCGATGCGCGGCGCCGCGCGCGCACCGAGGGACGCCTCGCGGCCGCGCGCCTCGGCGCCCGGCTACTGCTGCCGCTCGGCGTGTGCACGCTGCCGGCGTTCCTCCTGCTCGGCGTGGGGCCCATGCTCCTATCCGTGCTCTCCGGCGCGACGCCCGTGTTCTCCAGCCCCTGACGTGCCCATCCATCACCGACAGAAAGAGAAGACCATGACCCGACCGACACCCACCGATCTCCCACCCCTCACACGCGTGCGCGCGGCGGCGCTGTACGACGACGACACCGGGGCGGCGACCGCGGAGTACGCTGTCGCGACGATGGCGGCCGTGGCCTTCGCGGGCCTGCTGGTCGTCATCATGCGAAACAATTAGTTGTCGCTCGACGGCCCTTTGAGAAAGGGCCGGACAGACTATATGGCTCATGCCAATTCCCTAACGCACGGTGATCCCGAGTGCGCTGGATGCATCCACAGATAGCGCACGAATGGAGCACATTCGCTAGACTTAGAGCACGACAAAGAGAAGCGCCCCCCGGTGGCTAGACCGGAGGGCGCGGAGACCGACTGGATTGGAGTCGATCATGAACAACGGTAGTCCGCTCACAGAGCAAGACCTCACCGCAATCGCCGCCTTCTGCGACGGAGCCCTCGAAGGATGCGAGCCTCAGCCCCCGGCTGACTCGATCCTCCGACTCGCCGCCATTGTCCTCGCGGGGGTGACGCGATGATCCGCCTCGCGGAGGAGGCGTCGGCGGTTGACCGCGCGGCCCTCGAAGACCTCGCGGCTCATGCGCTCCCCGAGGACGCCCCCGGTGCGTGGATCAAGCAGGCCGTCGCCGTCATGCTCGGAGCCGACGACGGGGGTGACGCCATGAGCCACACGCTGACCGTGTTCAACGCTGTAGACGTGCCGGAGAGCGTCGCGACCGAAGTCATGCGACTGCTGGAGCCTTTCGACGCCGACACCTACCGCCGCGACTGCGACGAGAGCGGGCGTGCGCTATGAGCCCGGTGAAGAAGGCGAAGCGGGGACGCCAGCCCGGATTCGGGACAGTGCGCCGCCTCCCATCGGGCAACGTCCAGGCGTCCTACGTCGGGCCTGACGGCAAGCGGCACAACGCGGGATCGACCTTCACGAACATCGGCCCCGCCCGCGACTGGCTCGCCAGCGTGAAGGCCCAGATCAACAGCGGCGCATGGCGTCCTCCCGAGGAGGCCAAGCGTCAGCGCGAGCGCGAGAACCTGACGTTCGGGGAGTACGCCGAACAGTGGTTCGCGACGCGACGCAAGAAGGGCCAGCCGCTCCGACCGAACACCCAGCAGGCCTATCGAGCCCACCTCGACAAGCGCCTCGCGTTCTTCTCCGACATCCGACTCGTCGCCATCGACCGGGCGATGGTTCGGGCGTGGCACAGCGAGCAGATCGCGACCGGCCACGTCAGCCAGGCCACGGCGGCGTACAAACTCCTCTCGCTGATCATGGGCGAGGCGGTGGAGGACGAACTGATCCCCGCGAGCCCGTGCCGGATCAAGGACGCTCGGAGCGCCAGGACGGGTCGCAAGGTCGAGCCGCCGACGCGCGACGAACTCGCGAGGATCGTGGATGTGATCGACCCCCGCTACAAGGCGATGGTGCAGATCATGGCGTGGGGAGGCCTCCGCTTCGGCGAAGTCTGCGAACTCCGCCGGAAGGACTTCACGATCACGCGCGAGGCCGACGGCACGGTGTCGAGCATCCTCGTGAACGTCGAGCGCGCAGTCGTGCACGTGACGACGGTGCCGGACGTGCTTCCCCGAGACGTGAAGGTGTGCCCCTGCAAGCCTGGGTGCACCGTCGGCCCACCCAAGACCGAGCGCGGCAAGCGGACAATCGCCCTGCCGTCGCTGGTGTTCGCCGACGTGCTCGACCACCTCGACACCCGTACGGGGAAGTTCGGGAACAGCCTCCTCTTCGTCGCTCCGACCGGCGAACAGCGTCACCTCACTCAACCGCTGTTCTGGTGGCCCTGGAACGAGGCGCGCACGAAGGTCGGACGCCCCGACGTGTCGGTGCACTCGCTCCGGCACTTCCACCTGACCGAGTTCGCCAAGACCGGCGCGACCCTCCGCGAACTCATGGATCGCGCGGGGCACTCGACCCCGGACACGGCCATCGGCTATCAGCACTCAACCGGGCGCGACGCCGAACTCGCCGCGCGGATGGCCTGAGTCATGGCCTACGAGATGATCACGAAGAGCGGCCACGACTTCTACGTCGTCGCATCGCTGTTGCAGAAGTCCCTCCGGCGGGGAGACATGGTGCTCGCGGCCAAGGCGGCGAACGAGTTGTTCCCGCAGTGGACGAACTACACGTGGAACCGGCTCCTGACCGTGAGCGCGGAGGACTGCGCCGACATGGTGACGCAGGAGGTCGTCGCGCTGTTCGACGCCTGGATGCAGGTGAACCACGGGAAGCGCGTCAAGGACAAGGGTCGGGTGTTCATCGCCAAGGCCATCGTGCTCCTCGCGAAATCCGCTCACGCTCGGGACGCCGACGAACTCAACATCCTCGTCAGCGACCGGCTCCCGGAGTCCGAGTGGCGTGAGGCGTTGGATGCCACCGAACCGCTGATCGGGGTGGACGTGACCGACCTGGTGATCCCGAAGTACACGTACGACGTGCACACGCGGCGGGGGCGTCGGATGGGCAAGACGAAGGCCCAGTTCCTCCGTGAGGAGTCCGACGCGCTGGCCGACAAGCGCACGGTGTTCGCGAACCTCGACCAGATGATCGACGCCCCGGGGTACGTCGCCCCGAAGCCGCTGTTCTAGGCGGCACGGTGCCTCGGCGAAGGCCGACGCGAGGCTCATGACCTCGGGCACCACGACTCGGAGCCACCCGTAAGCCAGGCCCGAGCACACAACTGAACAGACCAACCGAAAAGGCACCGCCTCGCGCTCGCGACGGCGGTACGTCCCGTTGAGAGGTTGGCCTGTCATGGCTCGATCCACCCCACCCCTGTCCGAACTCCCCGACCGGATGCTGAGCCCCGGCGAAGTCGCCGAACGCCTCGGCATCTCCCATCAGACGGTGCGGAAGATGATCCAGCGGGGCGAACTCCCCGCGTACAAGATCGCCCGCCGCGTGCGCGTCCCCGAGGATGCCGTCGTCGCCGCTCTGCGCCCGGTCATCTCCGCAAAGGACGGCGACCAGTGAGCGACTTCCGATTCGCGGGGCGTTGGCTGAACGACCGCCGCGTCCTGCGGCTCACCGGCGACGACTTCAAGTCGTTCGTGCTCGCGGGCACCTGGATGGTGGAGAACCGGACGGACGGCAAGATCACCGTCGACGACTTCGAGTTCATTCCGCGCTTCGACCGAGCGTCGCCAGACCGTCTCGTGGCGTCCGGCCTCTGGGAGGTGGACGGCGACGGCTGGGTGATGGCCGACTTCGCCGAGACGCAGACCAGTCGGGCGGAGTTCGAGACGCTGGCGAACGCGCGGCGGAGGGAGCGCGAGAAGAAGGCTCGGCGGCGTGCGCGGGACGTGTCCCCGGGGACATCCCCCGGGACAGAGTCCCCCGGGTCTACACAGGACAGGACAGGACAGGCAAGGACAGGCAAGGATGACGACGCGAGTACACATGCACGCGAGGGCACGACCGAGTGGCCGGTGGCTCCGATCCCTGCCGATCCTGGCTACTGCCGAACGCATGGCGGTGTGTGGCCGTGCAGTCGTCAGTCTTCTGACTGTGAGCGTGCCGCGTGAGGTCCGGTGAAGAGGTCGGCGGCTTCGACATCGAGCGTTGCCGCGAGGCGGACGATGATGTCCAGGGTCGGGTTTCGTGCTCCGCGTTCGATCCCCGAGACGTACGTGCGATCCAGTCCTGCCCGATGTGCGAACGCCTCCTGCGACCAGCCGTGCCCAGTGCGAAGCTCGCGCACCCGTGCCCCGAAGGCGCGGCGATGAGTCGGGATCGGCACGTCTCAACGCTGTCGATATGCTGACGATGGGTCCACGGACTATAAGTCACATCACCGAAGGGCATGAGATGGCGAGCAAGAAGGATGAGTTCGAGACGAAGGTCTTGAACAGCGAGCGCGAGGCGGAGAAGTACATCCGCAAGGGCTGGGAAGTCGTGTCCTCGACATCCTCGGGCACGTGGGTGACCGGCAAACGGACCAAGGTCATCGTTCGCAGACCGAATCCGAAGTACAAGGGCTGAGTAGTCCCAACCCTGGATCATGACGAGGATTCGCCGCGCTGGTCTGAAATCACAAGCCGCTCGGCGGAGCCGTCGACCGCTCGACGGACGGCATGCTCTATCTGTGCTTCATCGGCACCCTGTGGATAACTCCCGAGGCCTGATCGGGCATCGTGGCACGCTGGCCGGATGGACGACCTCGACCCAGTGGCAGACGCGACGCCGAACTGCCCCGAGTGCCTGCATCGTCTCGACCCCGAGCGCGGCTGGTGGCAGTGCCCGTCGTGCGGCTTCATCCGCCTGTAGCTCGGATGCCGACCTTCGGCGGACGCGGGAACCATGCTGATCGCGGCGGAAACGCCCCCAGGACGCTCTAGAAGCCCCTGGCCCCTCCCCATCACCCACCCGACGGATTCTGTGGCTTCCACGGGGCTCACAGCGGAGAATCGAGTCATGACTCTCGAATCTAACTCCGGTTCGGAGCGATGCCCGATGTGCGACGCTCGCCGTCAGGACGCGGCTCTCGTGGCAAGCGCCGCGGCGAAGGTCGAACGCCTCCTGCGGCCCCGCACTAGCGAAAGCGGTGCGAAGTTGGTAGATTCGTACTAGTCGCTGGCGTGTTCGGGCCGGACTCCTTGGAAGGAGTTCACCGTGCCCGACGACCTCGACATCCCCGCCGCCGCGGCTCTCGCTGGCAGGCACCCCAACACGATCCGCACATGGGTCAGGAGCGGACTGCTCCCCGCGTACCGTGTCGGCCCCCGGGACATCCGCATCCGCCGGGATGACCTCGATGCCGTGCTCAACAGGCCGGTGACGCCATGAGCTACGGATCGGTGCATCGTGCCCTGCGCCGTCGGCGGGGGAGCGCACGCGGCCTCCCGTGCGTCATGTGCGGCAGGGCCTCGTCGGTGTGGTCCTGCTACCCCTGCGCTGACGCCGACCTCATCGACGGCACGAACTCCTCGGGACGCCCGGTCACCTACGTCGCGGACCTCGACGGCTACGCCCCGATGTGCTGGACCCACGCGAACGCCCACGACAGGGACCGCGCGGCCCGACGCCGAGCCACGGCGACCCTGGCACTGACCCCTCTCCCTCGACGCCATGCCGGCCGAACCCCGGTTAGCAGTGCTCCCTCGAACACCTCCGAGCCGGAGGCCCTCTTCGACCTCGCCGACCTGAACGATGGGAGGTGAACTGTGCCCACCAAGAGACGCGATCAGTCCCGCGTAGACCTCCGCCGCGCCGAAGCCCTCGGCCTGCGACGTGCGGGGCTCTCGTACCGGCAGATCGGCGAGCGCATGGGCCTGTCCCTGGGACGCGCCTACAGCCTCGTCAGCGAAGCGCTCAGCCAGATCATCCACGAGGAGGCGACGGCCCTCCGCGACCTCGAAGCGTCCCGGCTCGACACGATGCAGGCGGCGATCTGGAGCCGAGCCGTGACCGGCGACCTCCGAGCCATCGACACGGCCCTCCGCATCAGCGCCCGGCGTTCCCGGCTCCTCGGCCTCGACCTCGCCGACAGCGGTGCGGCGATCCCCGCCGACGAGGTGGAGACGCTGGCCCGCGTCTACGTCGAGGCCGCGGTGGATGCGGCTCCGTACCTGAGCGCCGCGCGGTTCGTGTTCGCCCTCACGTCGTGGGCACGCGCATCCGCCCGCGAGGAACTTCTCGGATCACTCCTCGGCACGGCCCCCGACGCCGCGCAGGAGTCCATCGGTCGCCAGTACGCGCTGGCCTCCAAGCAAGCCGCCGACGGCAGGGAAGCGCTCGGCTTGGCGCCGACGAGCGCGGCCCAGATCGCCTCTCTCGTCCGACAGGCAGGCCCGACCATCCTCAACCCCTCCGAGCAGAGAGAAATCGAATCATGACCGGCCCCATCATGCCCGCGTTCGACCCCGCCTGGTTCCGTGAGCAGTTCGGCGGAACCCAGCGCCGACACGTCTCCCTCGCGGACGCGAACCGCGCCCGCGCCCGCCTGGAAGCGAGCCCGCATGACGAGCGCTCGGCCTGGATCGTCGCAAAGTTCCTGCACAAGGGCGGCACCCTCGATCCCGAGCCGCTTCGAGCCTTGACCATTGAGGCCCGGCTTCGCATCAAGCGCGCGTTCGTCATCATCCAAGACCTGAACGACCACACCGTGCCGATACCCCAGCGGGTCAAGGACATGCGGGCCGCGATCCGAGCCGGTGACCTCGATCGGATCAACGTCCTGGTGACGCAGTGAGCACGCTCACCGACGACGAACGTCGCCACCTGCTCGAAGCCGACCCTCTGGCGACCGCCGCGGCCCGCGCTCGGCGACTGGCCCCTTTCGCCGACGACATCGCCCGGTCTGAGGCATCCACCCGTGCCGACCTCCTCGTCGGCATCCACGAACCCGAACCCGACTTCGACTGGAGCCCCGCATGAGCGGACGAAACGTAGACCCCCAGCGCATCCGTCGCGCGCACTTCGACCGCCTCGACGGCGAGCGCGCCACGACCGTGATGAATCGGGAGTTCCGATCAGCCGAGCCCCGCGACCGGAGCACGGAGGCTGAGCGCAGGTACGAGGCCGACGAGGAGGTCGCCGGGCAGAAGATCCGTGCCCTGGCGAACAGCCTCATCATCCCCGCCGCGCTGACCATCGCCTGCGAGCATGCGCCCGTGGGTGAGCGGTGCTACTCCAACGGCATCTGCGGGGACCGCGCCGCCCGTGCCGTCATGGTCAAGTTCTCGGCCCTGGGATGAGCCATGCCGACCTACCCCGGGCAGTCCTGGCAGAACGAGCTTCTTCGAGCCGACATCGCCAGGGCTCAGCGCGAGCGAGAGGCCGAACGAGAGGCGGCGGAGCGGAAGGCCCGGCAGGCATCCCGGCGACCTGTCGATCCACCAGTTCAGCAGGCACCTCCGACATCCGACCCCGCCCCCGACCCTCGACCCCAGCGCCGCACCTGGCGCGACCTCTCGCCCGACGAACTCAACCGCTTCTGAGGAGTACCCCATGACCTCGACCGACCTCTCGCCCATCGGCCTGACGGCGACCCCAGACGGCACTCTGCCGTGTGCCGTCTGCGGCATCCCGACGACGGGATCGAAGGCGAAGTACCCCGTGCTGTCTCGCATCGTGCCGATGGCCTCGGGGGAGCGCTTGGAAGAGATGTCGGCGGGTGCCGGGATCGACCTCCCCACGTGCTCGGACTGCCAGGGGATCGCGGAGCAGGCTCGCACCATCGTGTCGGCTCATCGCGGCCTCGTGCGCCTCCTCGGGACCGTGGCGACCTGGCAGACCACGACGGCGCTTTACGCCCTCGACACCATCGGTCAGCCGCTCCCCGGCCCCGACATCGAACCTCACCGGCTCGGCTCCCTCGTACACAGACTCGCGTCCCCCGGTGCCGGGACGATGTACTCGCGACGGTTCAGCCCGGTGATGCTGGCCGACGCCTCGACCAAGTTCTCCGCGCGGGAGCGCTGGAGCGCGGTCGATCCCGTCGCGCTCGCCGACTGCCGGAGCGGCTTCCTCGACTGGAAGGCCGACGGGCGACCGATCCGAGCGCTCGCGCACCCCGGACGCCGCCGGTGCGAGTGGTGCGGCACGGCCACGTTCCCCGGTAGGCGCGTGTCCGAAGTCTGGTTCGGTGACCTCTGCGCGAAGTGCCACGCCGTGCAGGAGGCCGGAGGCACGTCCTACGAGGCCATGTGGGAAGCCATCGACCCCGACCGCGCCATCCGCCGACGCCGCCCCTACGTGCCCGACATCGACGGCGTGCGCCCGTACTCCCAATCGCCCGGCGGCGACGGCACGCCCTGGAGTCACCTGGGCGGAGTCCTCGCCCTGCACGAGCGCGTCAAGCGACTGGTCGAAGCCTCCTGACGAAGAGCCGTCAGAACTTCGGGACGACGGGCCGCGGAACGGGCCGTTCGGGGTTCACCTGCACCTTCGACACTCTCCAGTGATCCAGGGCAATCTTCGTCGCCCTGTGGGCGAGCGAAACAACGCCGACCGCGTTCGCGGTCTTGACGGAGAAGACGCCGCTGAGGATGTCCCCGTTCTCGCCCGTCTTGGTGAACTGGAGGACATTGATGCCTCGCGTGACCGAGGGATGGGAGAGCCCGCTACACAGCCGCCAGATCGTCGGCAAACCGCGGTGCTCGATCCCCATAGCCTCACCCGCGACGGTGACTATCTCCTCCCACCCGGGTCGCTTGTTCTCGTACTCCGCGCGGTCAATGCCGTTCGCATGCGCGATAGCGCGCATGTACGCGTTTGCCTTCCTGCGACTCTTCGCGTCCTTGCGGAGCGCCGCCTGTTCCTCAGGCTTCGAGAACGACGACGCGGCGCTCTTGGTCAACTCCGTCTCGTGAGACAACTCGTTGTGCTCGAACTGGAGGCGCCGGAGAACCCTCGTGCGTCGGTCGGTCGGGGTCATGATCCACATGGCCGTCGCCGCGCACTCGATCACCGCGCGCGAGAGGGTGAAGAGGCTCATGATCGGCAGGGTGATGCCGCCGTCCTCGTCGCGGACGACTCGGACGATAGAACGGCACGTGTCGACCGCCTGGAGGAGGCAGTAACTCACGAAGTGACCGATCTGCATGGGGTGCGTCGCGATGTCATCTGCGGCGAGCACGGAGTTCGCGCCGGGCGAGGCCGGATAGACCCGCTCATGCTCAGCGACCAACTCCGCGAGGCGGTGGAGGACATGGTGGAGCAGTTCGACGGCCTCGTGATCCGTCTCGGTGATGGATACGCTCGCGTTGCCCCCAGACATGTCGCCACGATAGCGACACCTCGAACCGCGGTTAGTAAGGGGGGAGTCACCTATAGTCTGTGGGCTGTGAGCGATGGCTTCCGAATCCAGTACGACGGCACCACATACCCCGTCTCCGAGGACGATGCCCGCCGCGCTCGTGCCGCCGTGGCCCGTGCGGTCACCGACGGCCCGCAACGGGTGCAAGTGCAACGCACCGATACCGGCGGGTGGGTCGATCTGATCATGACGACAGGCATCGCGATCCGAGTTCTCGGCCCCTAGTAGCCGCCCGGATCGAGCACATTCAGCACCGCCGGACACGCTCAAAGCGCACGGATAGCGCATGCGTCCGAGAGGCCCGCGCCGGAAATGGCCTCTCATCTCGACTTCCCCGGCAATCCTCATCATCCTCATGCGATCCGACGAGGTACGGGGTATCCTCACCGATCTCGTCCGCCGAGCGCTGACGGTGGCCTGACCGTGCGGCAGGGCGACCGCGGGTCGGTCACCGCCGAGTTCGCGGTCGTCGTGCCCGCCGTTCTCCTCGTGGTCGCCCTGTCGGCGGGGACGCTCTCGGCGACGAGTCGCCTCGTGCGGCTCGAGCAGGCCGCCGCGCAGTCGGCTCGCCTCGTCGCACGCGGAGAAGACGCCGGCCGCGCCGCCGATGTCGTGACCGCCATCGCCGGCAGCGCCTCCACCGCGATCCGCGCCGAGGGCGACCTGGTGTGCGTCGACGTCTCCGCCGCGCTCGCCGCGCCGCTGCCGCTCGTCGCGCTCCGCGCGAGTTCGTGCGCGCTGTCGGACGGGCGCTGAGGCTCCGCCGATGAGCGGCACCGCGCTCAGCGTCGGCGCCCTCGCCCTGACGGCCGCCCTCGCCGTCGGGTGCGCGTCGGTCGGCGCCGCCGCCGCGCACGCCATCCGTCTCTCCGGTGTCGCCGACGCCGCCGCGCTCGCCGCCGCCGACGCCGCATCGGGGGCGATCGGCGGCGTGCCGTGCGAGCGGGCGTCCGAGATCGCCGAGCGGGCGGGAGCCACGCTCGCCGCGTGCGTCATCGAGGGGATGATCGCGACCGTCCGGGTGGACGACCCTTTCGGGCTGCTGCCGGCATCCGCACGCGCCCGAGCCGGGCCGCCTGCCGCGATGACCGGCGCCGGGCTCCCAGCGTCTTCATGACCGCGCGGTGTGTATGGTGTGCAACGAAGAAAGGACCCACGTGGCAACGCGCACGGCAACCGGCAAGAAGCTCGTCATCGTCGAGTCTCCGACGAAGATGCGGTCGATCCAGGGGTACCTGGGCGACGGATACGAGGTGCTCAGCTCGGTGGGGCACATCCGTGACCTCGCCGAGAAGAAGGACATCCCGGCCGAGCTGAAGAAGACGTCGGTCGGCAAGTACTCGATCGACATCGAGAACGGATTCACTCCTCTTTATGTGGAGAGCGACCGCGGCAAGAAGACCGTCGCCGAACTCAAGCGCGCCCTCAAGACCGCCGACGAACTCCTCCTCGCCACCGATGAAGACCGCGAGGGCGAAGCGATCGCGTGGCACCTGCTCGAGGCGCTCAAGCCCAAGGTGCCCGTCAAGCGCATGGTGTTCCACGAGATCACGAAGGATGCCATCCGCGCCGCCGTCGACAACACCCGCGAGCTCGACCTCGCCCTCGTCGACGCGCAGGAGACCCGCCGCATCCTCGACCGCCTCTACGGGTGGGATGTCTCCGACGTCACGCGCCGCAAGGTCGGTCAGGGCACGTCGGCCGGCCGCGTGCAGTCGGCCGCGACGCGTCTCGTCGTCGACCGCGAGCGCGAGCGCATGGCGTTCGTCACCGCGTCGTACTGGGACGTCGAAGCGGTCGCCGGTTCCGACGGTGCGTCGTTCGGCACCCGCCTGGCACGCCTCGACGGCGCTCCGATCGCACGCGGCACCGACTTCGATGATCTGGGCCAGCTGAAAAAGGCCGTCGTCGTGCTCACCGAGACGCAGGCCCGCGAGCTCGCTGCGGCGATCGAGGCCGACGGGCAGGCCGCCGTGACGGCGGTCGACGCCAAGCCCGGCACGCGCAGCCCCAAGCCGCCCTTCACGACCTCGACGCTCCAGCAGGAGGCCGGCCGCAAGCTCTCGATGAGCGCCAAGCACGCCATGGGCGTCGCGCAGCGGCTCTACGAAAAGGGCTACATCACCTATATGCGCACCGACTCGACGGCGCTGTCGACGCAGGCGGTCGCGGCGGCGCGCACGCAGGCCGTCGCGCTGTACGGCGACCGCGCCGTGCCCCCGAACCCGCGCAGCTACCGCAACAACAGCAAGAACGCCCAGGAGGCGCACGAGGCGATCCGTCCGTCGGGCGAGGACTTCCGCACGCCGTCTTCGGTGTCGGCGGGCCTCGACCGCGACGAGCTGCGTATGTACGACCTCATCTGGAAGCGCACGATCGCCAGCCAGATGTCGGATGCGAAGTACGAGACCACGACGGTCACTCTCGAAACCACGGCCGACGGCCGAGTGGCGGCCTTCACGGCATCCGGCACCGTGTACACCTTCAAGGGCTTCTTGGAGGCCTACGAGGAGGGCCGCGACGAGAAGCGCAGCGACGCCGATCGTGCCGACGACCAGTCCTTGCCGATCCTCGCCGTGGGCGACGTGTTGCAACTGTCGGAGGTCGACCCCAAGCCGCACGCGACGAGCCCGAAGCCCCGCTACACCGAGGCGAGTCTCGTCAAGGCGCTGGAGGAGAAGGGCATCGGCCGTCCGTCGACGTTCGCCAGCATCATCGACGTCATCATCAACCGGGGCTACGTCACCAAGCGCGGGCAGGCACTCATCCCGAGCTGGCTCGCCTTCAGCATCGTCCGGCTGCTCGAGCAGCACTTCACCGACCTGGTCGACTACGACTTCACGGCCGCGCTGGAAGACGACCTCGACGCCATCGCCCGCGGCGAACAGCAGCGCGTCGACTGGCTGCAGGAGTTCTATTTCGGCTCCGACAGCCACGTCGGCCTCCGCAACATCGTCGACAATCTCGGCGAGATCGACGCCCGCGAGATCAACGCGAACCCGATCGGCGACGTCGCCACGCTGCGCTTCGGTCGGTACGGGCCGTACCTCGACGTCCCGAACGACGACGGCACGACCCGCATCGTGAGCGTGCCCGATGAGCTGGCCCCAGATGAGCTGACGCCCGACAAGGCGCAGGAGCTCATCGACGCACCCATCGCGGGCGACCGCGTGCTCGGGCAACACCCCGACACCGGCCTCGATCTGGTCGTGAAGGACGGGCGGTTCGGTCCGTATCTCGAAGAGCTCCTGCCACCGGTGGAAGAGCCTGTCGTCGACCCCGATGCGCCGAAGAAGCGCACGAAGAAGGTCACGCCGCCCAAGCCCCGCCGCGCGTCGCTGTTCAAGAGCATGTCGCCGGACACGATCGATCTCGACACCGCGGTGAAGCTGTTCTCGCTGCCGCGCACGGTCGGGCTCGACCCCGAGACGCAGGCGCCGATCACGGCGCAGAACGGCCCGTACGGTCCGTACATCAAGAAGGGCACCGACTCGCGCTCGATCGCGAGCGAGGACCTCATCTTCGATCTCACGCTCGAGCAGGCGCTCGAGATCTACGCGCAGCCGAAGTATGCGAACCGCGCCGCGACGTCGATCAAGGAGTTCGAGGCCGATCCCGTCAGCGAGAAGCCCATCCGCATCAAGGACGGGCGCTTCGGCGCGTATGTCACCGACGGCACGACGAACGTCACGATCCCGCGCGGGCAGACCCCCGACGACATCACGTTCGAGATCGCGGTCACCATGCTCGCCGAGAAGCGCGCCAAGGGCCCTGCGCCCAAGCGCACGACACGGCGCGCGGCGACGACGCGCAAACCCGCCGCCAAGAAGAAATGACCGGCGGGGTCTGGATCACCGTCGAGGGCGGCGACGGCTCCGGCAAGACGACGCAGGCCGCGCTTCTCGAGGAGTGGCTGCGCGGTGAGGGGCGCACCGTCGTGCGTACGCGCGAGCCGGGCGGGTCGGACGTCGGCAACCTGATCCGCGATATCGTGCTGCACCATCGCGGCGATGTCGCGCCGCGCGCGGAGGCGCTGCTCTACGCCGCCGATCGCGCGCACCACGTCGCCACCGTCGTGCGCCCGGCGCTGGAGCGCGGCGAGGTCGTGATCCAAGACCGCTACCTCGACTCATCGGTGGCGTATCAGGGCGCCGGGCGGGTGCTGGATGCCGGCGAGATCCGTGCGCTGTCGCTGTGGGCGGCTGAGGGTGCGCTGCCCGACCTGACGGTGCTGCTCGATCTCGATCCGGCCTCGGCGCGGTCGCGGTTGGATGCCGCCGACAAGCCGTTCGACCGCCTGGAGGCGGAGAAAGCCGAGTTCCACGAGCGCGTGCGTCGGGCGTTCCAGGGTCTCGCCGCCGCCGAACCCGAGCGCTTCCTCGTGCTCGACGCGGCGCGGCCCGCCGACGAGCTCGCCGCCGTGATCCGCGCGCGGGTCACCACGGCACTCGGCTGAACGGCGGGCACGTCGGCGCCACCGCCTAGGCTGGATCCATGACCGCCCCCGCCGCGCCCGCTCTGCCGTGGGGTGAGGTGTGGGGCCAGGATGAGGCGCTCGCGCAGCTGCAGGCCGCGGCGGCGGATCCGGCCCAGCTCGCGCACGCGTGGCTGATCACCGGGCCTCCCGGCTCGGGCCGTTCGACGCTCGCGCACGCCTTCGCGGCAGCGCTCATCGCCGAACCGGGCGACGACAACGCCATGCGCCAGGTGCTCGCGGGCACGCATCCCGACCTCACCGCTCTGCGCACCGAGGGCGTCATCATCTCGATCAAGGATGCGCGCGCGCTCGTCGAGCGCTCGTACTTCTCGCCCTCCCTCGGTCGCTATCGCGTGATGGTGATGGAAGATGCCGATCGGATGGTCGAGCGCACCAGCAACGTGCTGCTGAAGGCGCTCGAAGAGCCGCCCGAGCGGACGGTGTGGATCCTCTGCGCGCCGAGCGACGCCGACCTGCTGCCGACCATCCGCTCGCGCGTGCGCACACTGCGGCTGCGCGAGCCCGAGGTCGACGACGTCGCGCGGCTCATCTCGCTGCGCACCGGCGCCGATCCGGCGACCGCCGAGCAGGCCGCGCGGCTCGCGCAGCGCCACATCGGCATGGCGCAGCGCCTCGCGACCGACGAGGGCGCCCGCGCGCGGCGCGACGAGACGCTTCGCCGGGTGCTCGGTGTGCGCGGGGTGGGCGACGCGGTCGAGAGCGCGGCGCGCATCGTGCTACTCGCCACCGACGACGCCAAAGCGCTGACGGCCGAGCGCGACGAGACCGAGCGCACGGCGCTGTTGCGCACGCTCGGCATCGCGCCGGGAGCGGCCGTGCCGCCCGCGGTGCGTTCGCAGCTCAGCGCTCTGGAAGACGATCAGAAACGCCGCGCGACGCGCAGTCTCCGTGACGGAATCGATCGGGTTCTCACCGACCTCGAATCGATGTACCGCGACACCCTCATGCTGCAGCTGGACCGGGGCGGCGACCTCATCAACCGCGAGCTCGAGACGGAGCTCCTAGCGCTCGCGGCCGCGTGGACGCCGCGGCGAACGCTGACCGTGCTCGATCGCATCGCCGCGACCCGCACCAACCTCGAGGGCAATGCCGCCCCGCTCCTCGCCCTCGAGAGCATGCTCGTGACCGTCGCGAGCGGAAGGACCCCGTGAAGACTCCCCGTCGCATCCTGTCCGTCGTGGCGGGCCTCGCCGTCGCCGCCGTCGCCTTCAGCGGCTGCCTGTACGCCGCGATCCCGCCGGAATCGGCCGCGACGCCGGCGCCCAGCCGAGAGCCCGACCTGAGCGGCGTACCCGCCGGGTTCGAGGACTTCTACGCGCAGTCCCTCGATTGGGATTCCTGCGCCGGCGCCGACTCGGCGTATTACGACTGCGCGACGGTCACCGCGCCGCTCACCTGGTCCGATCCGGACGCCGGCACGATCGATCTCGCCGTCATCCGTCGTGCCGCGACGAGCGGCGCTGCGCTCGGATCCTTGCTGACGAACCCCGGCGGTCCCGGTGCGAGCGGCTACGACTTCATCGCCGAGTCTGCGACGTTCGCGGTGACCACCCCCGTCACCGACGTGTACGACCTCATCGGGTTCGACCCCCGGGGTGTCGGGCGCTCGTCGGCCGTGACGTGCCTGGACGGCGCCGCGATGGACGCGATGCTCTACGACGTGCCCGCCGATCCGCGCGGTACCGACGGGTGGACGAGCGAACTGACGGCGCGTAACGAGGCGTTCGTGGCCGCCTGCGAGGCGAACTCCGGCGACATCCTTCCTTTCGTCACGACCGACAACGCCGCGCGCGACATGGATCTGCTCCGCGCCGTGCTGGGCGATGAGAAGCTCAACTACCTCGGATACTCCTACGGCACCTTCCTCGGAGCGACGTACGCGAAGCTCTTCCCGGAACGCGTCGGCCGCCTCGTGCTCGACGGCGCGATCGACCCGTCGGTGTCGGGGCTCGATGTCGGCACGACGCAGGCGGTCGGCTTCGAATCGGCGTTGCGCGCCTACATGGCCGACTGCCTGGCCGGCGCCGACTGCCCGTTCACCGGCACCCTCGACGACGCGATGGGCGATCTCGGCATCCTGCTGGCCACCGTCGACGCCCGTCCCCTCGCGGGCGACGACGGCCGCATGCTCGGCGCCGACAGCCTGTTGACGGGCATCATCGCGGCCCTCTACGCACAGGAGAGCTGGCCGTACCTGTCGCAGGCGCTGACCGAGGCCCTCGAGGGCGACCCGACGACGGCGCTGCTGCTGGCCGACTTCTACAACAGTCGCACGGGTGACGGCTCCTACTCCGACAACTCGACGGAGGCCTTCCGCGCCTACAACTGCATGGACTACCCGCTCGACACGTCCCCGGCCGACCAGGAGGCGGCGACGGCACGCATCGCCGCCGACGCGCCGACGATCGCGCCGTACTGGCAGGGCGTCGATGTCTGCGAAGTGTGGCCCTATCCGCCGACGGGCGTGCGCGAGAAGATCGCCGCCACCGGCGCCGCGCCCGTCCTCGTCGTCGGCACCACGAACGACCCCGCGACGCCCTACGCCTGGTCGGTGTCGCTGGCCGAACAGCTGTCGTCCGGCGTGCTCGTCACCCGCGAGGGCGAGGGTCACACGGGGTACAACAAGGGCAATGCGTGCGTCGACGGCGCGGTGGAGGCGTACTTCACGGATGGCGTCGTGCCGGCAGCCGACGTCACCTGCAACTGACGCGCGTCAGCGACGCAACACGCGGCGCGCCAGCGCGTTGCCGATGAACTGCACGGCCTGCACGATCACGACGATCACGAGCACGGCCGCCCACGTCACCCACGGGTTGAACTGCTTCGAGCCGTAGTTGATGGCGAACTCGCCGAGCCCGCCGGCGGCGACGGCGCCCGCGATCGCGGTCATGTCGACGAGCGCGACGACGACGAACGTGTAGCCGAGCAGCAGGGGTCCGAGCGACTCGCGCGGGACGAGTCGGAAGAGGATCCGCGAGCGGCTCGCACCCGCAGCGCGCGCCGCTTCGATCACGCCGGGGCGCACCGTCAGGAGGTTCTGCTCGACGATGCGGCTGATCGCGAACAGCGAAGCGATCGTGATCGCGAAGATCGCGAACGGCACCCCGATGCCCGGGAGGCCGAATCCGCGCGCGACCGGCTGCAGCGCGAGCAGCAGGATGATGAACGGGATCGGCCGGAAGGTGTTGACGATGACGTTCAGGATGCCGAAGACGACGCGGTTCGGGAAGAGGCTCCCTGCCCGAGTCGCGTAGAGGGCGAGGCCGACGACGAGCCCGGCGAGTCCGCCGAAGATCAGCGCGGCGGTCGCGACGAGGAGCGTCTCGAGGGTCGCTTCCCACAGGAGGGGCAGCAGTTCGATGAGCCTATCCACGGGCGTCCTCCTCGGTCAGGGTGGCGAAGGTGGACGCATCCTTGAGGGCGCGGTCGACGGCATCCGCCTCGCCGGTGAGGGCGAGCGTGAGGTGGCCGAAGACGCGACCCTGAATGTCGTTGATGCCGCCGTGGACCACCTCGAAGCGCACGCCGTGCGCCGCGAGGGCTGCGAAGACGTCGGCCTGCGCGGCGGCGCCCTCGCGCACGTCGAGCGTGACGATGCGTCCCGGGTGACGCCCCCGCAGCACCGCGAGATCGTCGCCGACGGGCACGTCGTCGATGATGCTCGCCACGAAGCTCGCGGTCGCGGCATGCTGCGGCGCGGAGAGGATGTCGAAGACCGTGCCCTGCTCGATGATGCGCCCGTTCTCCATCACGACGACGCGGTCGGCGAGCGTGCGGATGACGTCCATCTCGTGCGTGATGACGAGGATCGTGATGCCGAGCTCGGCGTTGACGCGCTTGAGGAGCGCCAGCACCTCTTGCGTCGTGTCGGGATCGAGCGCGCTCGTGGCCTCGTCGGCCAGGAGGATGCGAGGGCTCGTCGCGAGCGCGCGCGCGATGCCGACCCGCTGCTTCTGACCTCCCGAGAGCTGCTCCGGGTAGTTGCCCGCTTTGCCCTCGAGGCCGACGAAGGCGAGCAGTTCCGCCACGCGGGCGCGGATCTCGGCGCGGGGCCGGCCCGCCACTTCGAGGGGATAGGCGACGTTGCCCGCGACGGTGCGAGAATCGAAGAGGTTGAACTGCTGGAAGATCATGCCGATGTCGCCGCGGAGGCGGCGGAGGTCGCGCTCCCCGAGCGCGGTGACGTCGACACCGTCGACTTCGACGCGGCCGGCCGTGGGTGTTTCGAGGGCGTTGACGAGGCGCAGGACGGTCGATTTGCCGGCGCCGGAGTAGCCGATGATGCCGCAGATCTCGCCCGCCGCGATGTCGAGGTCGACGTCGTCGACGGCGACCACGGGCGCCGCGGCGCGCGTGGCGGGCGGAAACGCCTTGCTCACGCCGATGAGGCGGATGAGGGTCATGTGTCCTCCTGGGTGACACGCGGATGCGGCCCGCTCGAGAGAGCGGGCCGCATCCGGGGTGAGGTCTTACTGCTGAGCGCGGATGTCGTCCTCAGTATCCTTCAGCGACGTGAGCAGGTCGGCCACCGGCGTCTTCACGAGTACGGCGGTGTCGCCGGATGCCGCGAGGACGCCGTCCTGGACGTCCTGGGTCTCCTGGTAGATCTCGACGAGCTTGAGGTACGTGGGGTTCTCGGCATCCTCCGCCTTGGCGGCGAAGATGTTGATGTACGGGAACGCGGCGGCGTCGGCCGGGTCGTCCTGCGCGAGGAGCTGGTCTTCGCTGAGGCCCGACTTGGCGACGAAGTCGTTGTTGACGACGGCGCCGGCGAAGTCGGGGAGCGACGACGCGGTGAAGTCGGCGGCGACCGCTTCGACGGAGACCTTCGAGCCCGCCTCGATGTCGGCGACGGTCGAGAAGATCGACCCGCCGTCCTTCAGCTCGATGAGGCCCGCCGACTGGAGCACGAGCAGAGCGCGCGCCTGGTTCGACTCGTCGTTGGGCACGGCGATCGTCTCACCCCCTGGGATGTCGGCGACGTCGGTGTACTTCGTGGAGTACAGGCCCAGCGGGTAGATCGCGGTCGCACCGATCGGCACCAGGTCGGCGTCGGCGGCGACGTTGTAGGTCGCGAGGTAGATGATGTGCTGGAACTGGTTGAGGTCGAGCTCACCGGCCGTCAGGGCCGGGTTCGGCTGGTCGTACGAGTCGAAGTTCACGATCTCGACCGTGATGCCCTCGGCGGCGGCCGCCTCGGTGTAGGTCTCCCAGTACGGGTCTCCGGCGCCGACGACGCCGATGCGCACGGTCTCCGACGAGCCTGCGTCACCACTGGCGTCGGGCGTGGCGTTCCCCGACGAGCAGGCGCCCAGCAGGAGGGCGAGGGGGAGGGCCAGTGCGGCCAGGGCCTTCTTCGACATGGTGGTGCTCCTTGTGTTCGGGGCACCGCTGGCGCTCAGCGCCGACACGGGTGGACCGCGTCGCCTCATCGCGGTGCCACAACGACGCTAGGCGGCGGGCGCAGAACGGTGGAAATCACGGCGTAACACGGCGACACCGGCCGCACATCGCCGGCGCCGCCGCGGTTCGCGAGAGGGCCGCCGACACTGTAGGATCGATGATCGTGCATGGCGCTCACGCGCAGCACGCCGCCCTAGCTCAGTCGGCAGAGCATTTCACTCGTAATGAAAAGGTCAAGGGTTCGATTCCCTTGGGCGGCTCCATCTGTTCCCCCGAGAGGAGGACGCCGTGGATCGCACGGTCGACATCCTCTTCGAGATCTTCACGTGGATCGGTCTCGGCGGTTTCCTCGCCGTCGGCGTGCTCGCGCTGATCATCTGGGCCGCCGACGGCACCTGGATGCCGGCGGAAGCGATCGTCGACCGGGACAGCGGTGACGTCGTGCTGCGCTGGTTCGACGCCGACGGCGACGCGAACAGCGCTGTGCCGGCGGCGGCGGATCTCGCGGAGATCGGATCGCGCTCGCGCGTGCCGATCTGGTACCGCCACGGCTGGCGCGACCGCATGCGGCTCGTCGCCCGTCCGCCGGCGCTCCGCGCCGCGCTCATCGGCGCGGCGGCGCTGCTCGCCCTCGCCGTCCTCTCGTTCGTCGCCGGATGGGTGATCCTGGCGACCGGATGAGGTTGCGTCGCAGCGACGATTGCTAGATAAGCTAGCAATATGAGTTCGACTCCCTCGCGCTGGCTGCGCATCGGCATCCCCTCCCTGCTCGTCCTCATCTGGCTCGTGGGCGGGTCGATCGGCGGACCGACGTTCGGGCGCATCGACGAGGTCGCGACCAACGATCAGTCGTCGTTCCTTCCGGCCAGCGCCGAGGCGACCCAGGTGCAGGAGCGTCTGGCGGATTTCACCGGGGGAGACACGATCCCCGCGGTGGTGGTGATCACCGGCGACGGCGCGCTCACCGACGCGCAGCAGAGCGAGGTCGCCGATGTCGTCTCCACGCTCGGCGACGTCGAGGGCGTCGGCGAGATCTCGCCGCCCATCGTCTCCGACGACGGCGGGGCGGCGCAGGTGTTCGTGCCGATCGACACGAGCGGCGAGGTCGACGCCACAGTCGAGGCGGTCCGGGAGGCGCTGGCGAACGACCTCCCCGACGGCCTTCAGGGATGGGTGACCGGCCCCGCCGGCTTCACCGCCGACCTCGTGAACGGCTTCCTCGGCATCGACGGACTGCTGCTCGGCGTCGCACTCGGCGCAGTCTTCCTGATCCTCGTGATCGTGTACCGCTCGCCGCTCCTGCCGATCCTCGTGCTGCTGACCTCCGTGTTCGCGCTGTGTGTGGCGCTCTTGACGGTCTTCTGGCTCGCGAAAGCCGACATCGTGGTGCTCAACGGGCAAGTGCAGGGCATCCTCTTCATCCTCGTCATCGGCGCCGCGACCGACTACGCGCTGCTGTACGTCGCCCGATTCCGCGAAGCGATCGGCGCGGGCCTGCGCCGCTGGGACGCGACCGTCCGCGCCTGGAAGGGCGCGTTCGAGCCCATCATCGCCTCCGGCGGCACGGTCATCGCCGGCCTCCTCTGTCTGCTGCTGAGCGACCTGGCCAGCAACCGCGCGCTCGGGCCCATCGCATCGATCGGCATCGCGTTCTCGGTGCTGTCGGCGCTCACCTTCCTGCCCGCCCTCCTCGCCCTGGTCGGCCGCGGAGCGTTCTGGCCGTTCATCCCGAAGGAGGGCGCCACCGACCTCCCCGACGATCTGACGCAGCCCGTGAAGGGTTTCTGGCCGCGGCAGGCGCGCTTCGTCGCACGCCACGCCCGTCCGATCTGGATCCTCTCCACGGTCGTGCTGCTGGCGGCATCCGTCGGCGTGCTGCAGCTGAAGGCCGACGGCGTAGCCGCGAGCGACCTGGTGCTCGGCACGTCCGAAGCCCGCGACGGGCAGGACGTGCTCGCCGAGCACTTCGCGGGCGGCTCCGGCAGCCCCGTCTACGTCATGGTCGCCGAGAGCGATCTCGCCGGCGCCGTCGGCGTGCTCGAGGCGGATGCCGGCATCGACGGCGTCTCGGTCGTGTCGCAGGACAGCCCCACCGGTCAGGTCTCGGTCGCCCTGGATGCCGGCGAGCCGGTGTTCACGGCGCAGGGACCTCCGGGCACCGCGGCGCCCGAGCCGACCGTGTCGTCGGGTGATGTGCTGGTGGTCGCGACCCTCACCGACACAGCCGACTCCCTCGCGGCCGAAGACACGGTGCGAGGTCTCCGGGCCGAGCTCACCGAGGCGCTGGGGGAGGGTGTCGCACTCGTCGGCGGCACGACGGCCGTCGACGTCGACACGAACGACACGTCGATCCGCGACCGGACGATCATCATCCCGACGATTTTGGTCGTGATCCTCCTCATCCTCATGTTGCTGCTGCGCGCCGTGCTCGCGCCGGTGCTGTTGATCCTCAGCGTGATCCTGTCGTTCGGCGCGGCGCTCGGCGTCAGCGCGCTCGTCTTCAACCACGTGCTCGGCTTCCCCGGCGGCGACCCCGCCGTGCCGCTCTACGGCTTCGTGTTCCTCGTCGCGCTCGGGGTGGATTACAACATCTTCCTGATGTCGCGCGTGCGTGAAGAGGCCCTCGTGCACGGAACGAGACCCGGCATCCTCCGGGGTCTCGTCGCTACCGGCGGGGTCATCACGTCCGCGGGGCTCGTGCTCGCGGCGACGTTCGCCGCGCTCGGGGTGATCCCGATCCTCTTCCTCGCGCAGCTCGCGTTCATCGTCGCGTTCGGCGTGCTGCTCGACACGTTCCTCGTGCGATCGCTGCTCGTTCCGGCGGCGTCGTACGACATCGGCAAGGCGATCTGGTGGCCGTCGAAGCTGGCGCGCCACGACGCGGTGGCCACACCGGACGTGGCGCAGATGACCCGCGCGGAGTACCGGGCTACGCTCGAGGAATGACCCGGGCGCTGTTCATCGTCGACGTGCAGAACGACTTCACCGAGGGCGGCGCGCTCGCGGTCGAGGGAGGCGATGCCGTCGCCGAGCGCATCTCCGCCTTCCTCGCCGCCCACGCGGACGAGTACGAGATCGTCGTCGCCTCGCGCGATTGGCACGACGGCGACTCCGACAACGGCGGGCACTTCTCCGTCGAGCCCGACTTCACGGGCACCTGGCCGCCCCACTGCGTCGCCGGAACGCCCGGAGCGGACTACGACGACCACTTCGACACTTCCGCCGTCACGCATCACGTGCAGAAGGGCCAGGGTGTCCCCGCTTACTCGCTGTTCGAGGGTCGCACCGACAACGGGGCCACCGCGCGTTCCCTGCTCGACGAGCACGGCATCCTCGATGTCGACATCGTGGGCATCGCCACGGACCATTGCGTGCGCGCCTCCGCCCTCGATGCCGTCGCGGCCGGCCGCCGCATCCGCGTCTTCACGGATCTGATCGCCGGCGTGCATCCGGATTCGAGTACCGCTGCCCTCGCCGAACTCGCCCACGCGGGAGCCGATCTCCGGGAGAGCACCCGATGAGCACGCCCGCGGGCTGGTACCCCGACCCGTCCGGAGTCGGTGGACTGCGCTGGTGGGACGGTGCCGGATGGACGTCGCACACGCAGGCCGCCCCGCTGCAGGCGCCCGTGCCGCGCTACGGCGAATATGCACCGGCAGCAGCGGCACCGGTCGATGTCCAGACCAACACCGTGTGGATCTGGCTCGCGATCGCCGCGTCGATCGTGCCGTTCTTCTCGATCTTCCTGATGAACTGGGACAGCTACATCGCAATCCTCGGGGTGAGCTCGGCCTCACCGTCGTCCACCTCGGAGATCCTCCGGTGGCAGTGGAGCACGCTGCCCGTCGCGGCGCTCAGCTGGGCATCCGTCGCTGCGTACATCGTGTTCTGCTGGCTGGATTGGCGGGAGCTGCGCACCCGTGGCATCGCGGCGCCCTTCGCGTGGGCGTGGGCGTTCTTCGCCCTGGCGAGCCCCGGCGCAGCGGTGTACATGATCGGTCGCGCCGTGGTGCTGCGCCGCCGCACGCCGGATGCCTCACGCGCGCCGCTCTGGGTGTGGATCATCGCGACCGGCGTGGGATTCGTGGTCGTCATCGCCTGGGCGATGTGGCTCGTCGGGGAGATCCTGCGCACCGTCGCCGCGAACCTGCCCGTCTGACGCGCGGAGACGGCGGGGTCATGGGCGACGTCGTGAGCACCGAGCTGGTGCTGGATGCCGACACCGAGGCCGCCGTGCGCGCGGACTGGGAGCGGCTCGCCGCCGCCGGGCTGTCGAGCCTCGCGGCGTACCGCTCCGACAGCAACCGGCCGCACGTCACTCTGCTGGTGCGGCCGGCGCTGGCGCCGCATCCTTTCGACGCCGTCGCCGAACGTCTGCCGATCGAGATGGCTCTCGGCGCACCGATCGTCTTCGCGCACGGAGACCGGGGCGTCCTGGCCCGACCGGTGCTGCCGTCGCCCGATCTCGAGGCCGTGCACCGCGCGGTGCACGCATCCGTCCCGCCGGGGGAGGATGCCGCGCACACCGCGCCGGGGGAGTGGACCCCGCACGTGACGCTCTGCCGGCGCCTTCGCCTCGTCGATCTCGATCGCGCGCTCGCGCTGCTCGGTCCCCAAGTGCGCGGGCAGGCCGTCGCGCTGCGCCGGTGGGATTCCGCCGCACGGCGCGTCACCGACCTCGCCGAGCTGGACGATGACCAGCCCGGTGTCGCGACCGCCATCGCCGTCCTGTGAGGCGACGTCATGTCGTCGTTCTGCACAGCAGGATTATCCCGCGGATCGATCGATTCGGGAATGCCGCGATGGGCGTCAGGCGCGGACGCGGAAGAGTCGCCCGTCGAAGCCGACGATGTCCCCGAGCTGCAGCTGGCGTCCGCGGCGGCGGTCGATCTCGCCGTTGACACTCACGAGCCCGTCGATGATGGCTTCTTTGACGTCACCGCCGGAGTCGAGCATGCCGGCGAACTTCATGAACTGCCCGAGCCGGATCCCGTCACCGCCGATCGAGACGTCGGTGGCCGGGGCGGAGCGGGTCATGGCTCCAGGATAGGGCGTCGCTGACATGTGGAGGTGGGCCCCGTGGGGCTCGAACCCACGACCCGCGGATTAAAAGTCCGATGCTCTACCGACTGAGCTAGAGGCCCTCAGCATCCCAGCCTAGTTGCCGCGCACGGCGCACGAGAAACCGCCGGGAACCCGAAGGTCCCCGGCGGTGACTGCCCGCGTCGGGGCGAGCCCGACGTGGCGGTTTACGCGGCCGGCGGCATGAGCACCGTGTCGACCAGGTAAACCACGGCGTTGGCGGTCTGGACGCCACCGCAGATGACGGTCGCTCCGTTGACCATCAGGTTGTCACCGGATCCCGTGACCTCCAGATCCTGTCCCTCCACCGTGGTGTGCATGCCGGCGATGTCCGACGGCTCGATCTGTCCCTCGACCACGTGGTACGTCAGGATCTTCGACAGCGTCGCGCTGTCGGTCTTCAGCGACTCGATCACGGCGGGGTCGATCTTGGCGAACGCGTCATCGACGGGCGCGAACACGGTGAACTCGCCACCGTTGAGCGTGTCGACGAGGTCGACCTCGGGGTTGAGCTGACCGCTGACGGCTGCGACGAGCGTCTTCAGCAGCGGGTTGTTGGATGCCGCGACGGCAACCGGGTCCTGCGACATGCCCTGGACCGAGCCGGCGCCGTCCGGAACGGCCTCGGCGTACGCGGCGCAGCCGGAGCCGACGAGGTTGGCGGCGGGGTCGTTCTCCATCGCGTCGGGCGTCGATTCCATCGTCGCCGAGGGAGCGGGCTCCGTCGTCGGGTCGGCCGTGGTCGATCCCATCGAACACGCCGACAGGGCGAACACGCCCGCGACGGCGAGGGTCAGAGCTGCCGAGATCTTCTTCTTGGTGCTGAGCATGATGTCCTCCGTGACTCATGGGTCGCAGGTGCGGCCTCACCAAGTCCTTCGGAGCGGCGCCGGAATCGGATGGGAACAATCCGCACCGCGTTCGGCAACGAAGACTCGGCAACAGGAACGGGGTCGTCATGGACGTCATCATCATCGGTCTGCTGGGCGGACTGATCACGGGAATCTCCCCGTGCATTCTGCCGGTGCTGCCGGTCATCTTCTTGACGGGCGGTGCGCAATCGGCGCGCGTCGAGGGGCAGCCGATGGCCTCGCCGCCGCGGAGCAGGCCGTTCCTGGTGATTCTCGGGCTCGTGATCAGCTTCACGCTCGTCACCCTCGCCGGCTCGCTCATCCTTGGGGCGCTGAACCTCCCGCAAGACCTCATGCGCTGGCTGGGCATCATCGTCCTCGTCATCATCGGTGTCAGCCTGCTGATCCCTGCGTTCGCGCACCTGCTCGAAAAGCCCTTCTCCTGGATTCCGCGGCGAGAGGTCGGCAACGGCGGCAACGGATTCGGTGTGGGCCTCGCGCTCGGCGCCGTCTTCGTCCCCTGTGCCGGTCCCGTGCTGGCCGCGATCATCGTCGCCGGCGCGACGGGTCGCATCGGCATCGACACGATCCTGCTCACGGTCGCCTTCGCGATCGGCGTGGCCATTCCGCTTCTGGCGTTCGCCCTGGCGGGGCGTGGTCTCATCGAACGCATCAAGGCGTTCCGCAAGCGCGAGCGGGGCCTGCGCATCGCGGCCGGCGTCGCGATGATCGCGCTCGCCGTGGGGCTGGTCTTCAACGTCCCCCAGGCGCTCCAGCGCCTGCTGCCGGATTACACGGCGCAACTGCAGACCGACCTTACCGACAACGAGCAGGCGGCCGAGGCGCTCGGCCTCGGCGGCATCGTCACCGACGAGAACCGCGAGCTCGCGAACTGCACCAACGGCGCGGAGGAGCTCGAATCCTGCGGCACGGCTCCCGAGATCCGCGGCATCGAGTCGTGGCTGAACACCCCGGACGGCGCCCCGGTCGAGCTGTCGGAGTTGCGCGGCAAGGTCGTGCTCATCGACTTCTGGGCGTACTCCTGCATCAACTGCCAGCGCTCCATCCCGCACGTCGTGGCGTGGGACGAGGCCTATCGCGACGCCGGGCTCGAGGTCATCGGCATCCATTCTCCGGAGTACGCGTTCGAAAAGGATGCCGGCAACGTCGCCGACGGGGCGAAGGACTTCGGTATCGACTACCCGGTCGCCCTCGACAACAACCTGTCGACGTGGACCGCGTACCGCAACCGCTACTGGCCCGCGCACTACCTCATTGACGCGTCCGGGACGGTGCGTCACATCTCGTTCGGCGAGGGCAACTACGCCGCGACGGAGAAGATGATCCGCGAGTTGCTCGAAGACGCCGACCCCGGCGTCACGCTGCCGGAGACCACCGACGTCGCCGACGACACCCCCGATATGGGATCGACGACCCGTGAGACCTTCATCGGCTCGTCGAAGGATGTCAACTACGGCGGCGCCGATTCCTACGGCGCCGGCGAAGAGAGATTCGCCTACCCGAAGGATCAGGCGCAGGACACCTTCGCGCTCGACGGCACGTGGAACGTCCAGACGCAGTTCGCGACGCCGACAGGGGAGTCCGGCGGGCTCCGTCTGACATACCGCGCATCGGAGGTGCGCGTCGTCGCGGCGGGCGAGGGGACCGTCTCGGTCACGATCGACGGGAAGGATGCCGACGACATCGAGATCGGCGGCACCCCGAAGTCGTACGAGGTGCTGAAGGCCGACGACTCCCGCACGGGCGTCATCGAGCTCACGGTGCCGGCCGGGGTCGACGTCTACTCCCTCACGTTCGGGTGAGGCAAGGGGTCTCGAGATGTACCGGATGAGGCGCCGCGATGGTGCATGCTGGGAGGGATGGTCATCGACGGCATGGACGTACCCGAGGACGGATCCGCGACGGACCGCGTCGGGGAGCTGCTCGTGCGTACCGCGGCGGGCGACGAAAGCGCCTTCGCCGGACTCTACGACCTGCTCTCGTCACGCGTCTTCGGTCTCATCGTGCGCGTCCTCGTCGACCGCGCGCAGAGCGAGGAAGTCCTGCAGGAAGTGTTCCTCGAGGTGTGGCAATCCGCTGGCGCGTTCGCTCCGAATAAGGGTCAAGGCCGCTCCTGGGTGCTCACCCTGGCACACCGGAGGGCGGTGGATCGAGTTCGCTCGGCGCAATCGGCCGGCGAGCGGGATGTGCGGGTCGGAATGCGAGAACTGAACACTCCGGTCGCCGGAGTCGAAGAGCAGGTGGAGCTGCGCCTCGACAGCCGGCGGGTGACGCGGGCGCTGGGAACCCTTCCCGAATCCCAGCGTGAAGCGCTCACCCTCGCCTACTACGGCGGATACTCGCAGAGTGAGATCGCGGCGCTGGTGGGAGCGCCGCTGGGAACGATCAAGACAAGGATGCGCGACGGACTGTCGCGACTTCGGACGGAGATGGGGGTGATGTCGTGAACGAGCAGGAATTCGCCGAGCTGTCGGCAGGGCACGCTCTGTCCGCGCTGTCGTCGGAGGACGAGCGCGCCTTCGCCGCCGCGCTCGCCGCGCATCCCGAGTGGCACGAGATCGTCCTGGCAGATGAGAGGGCGGCCGCATCGCTGGCCGACGGCGCCGAAGAGATCGCGCCCCCGCTCGCGGTGCGATCGCAGCTGCTGAGCGCCATCCGCCCGGCTGCCGCACCCGAACCCGAGAAGGCGCCGGTCGCATCCGCCCCGGCCACCGAGGTCGTGCAGGCCGTGCAACGCCGCAACTGGTCGCGCGGACTGTTCGCCCTCGTGGCGTCGATGGCGCTGCTCGTCGGCATTGGATGGGGGGCCGGATCGATCTCCGAGGTGCTCAACCGCACGCCCGGAGAGAGCGCGCTCATCCAGATCGAGGCGGCGCCCGATGCCGCCGAAGCCTCGGGCGAGCTCACGGGCGGCGGCACCGCGATCGTGCACTGGTCGGAGTCGCTCGGCAAGGCGGTGCTCGTCGGAGACGGACTTCCCGAGATCGCGGCGGACCGCACGTTCGAGCTCTGGTATGTCCGCGGGGGCGACGCGATCTCCGCCGGCACGTTCACGGCTGCCGGTGGCAATGCCACCGCGGCGCTCGCCGGGGGCATGCAGCAGGGCGACACGATCGCCGTGACGATCGAGCAGGAGGGTGGCGCGCCGGACGGTGCGCCGACCACGGATCCGATCGTGGCGATCGCGACCACCTCGGCCTGAGCGGCGCCGGGCGCGGGTAGCCTGGACGGCGATGAGTGACGACTCCCGTGCCTTCCACAAGCCCGTCCGCCGTCCGGCGGAGCTCTTCGATCGCCTCTTCAGCGCGGAGGATCCCGCCGAGGTCTCGCGCGTCGCGCACGCCACCGCGGCGGCGCTGCTGAACCGGGTGCGGGAAGCGCCGGCGGATGCCGTGGTCGACCGGCTCGTGGCCTTCACCGACGAGCACGGCATCGACACGATCGCCGACCTGTGGTCACGCGCGCCGGCACGCTCGCTGCCGGGCGCGTTGTGGCGGCTTTACCTGCTGCAGCTGATGGTCCACGACGACGCGACGACGTCGGCGCTGCTGTACGAACGCGGGCGGGCGCGGCTGGCATCCGCCGACGACGTCGTCGCCGGCGCACCCACACCCGCCGGCCCCGAGGAGCTCGTCTCGCTCAGCGACGAGATCCTCCGCGGCGTCTTCGCGGGTGACTTCGCCATCGCGCTCGAGCGCGCCGCATCGTTCTGCCGCGTCGAGGCGGCGGGCGCCGCCGATCTCGCCGACGACTACGACGCGACCGAGCCCGACCGCGCTCACGGGTTCACGACGCGCGCCCTCCGGCTCACGACCTACGCCGAGGACCTCGCGGCTGCCGCCGTCCTCTGGCGGCGTGACGGGCTCACCTGAGGCCCGGCAGGGCAGAGAAATACCGGGCCGCAGAACGCCTCTCGGCGCGGTGCCGCTCGAAGCGGCAAAAGATGGAGCCCGGGGTTACTGCGGCCCGGCCCCTCCAGTCTAACCAAACCCGGGCGGCGTAGGCTCGGCCCATGGCTTTGCGCTTCGCCCTCCTCATCGATCCCGCGGCATCCGATGACGATCGCACCGACTTCTCCGCGACCTTCACCGAGATCGATCCGCTGGCGCCGGCGCTGCCGCTCGGCGAGTTGAGCGCGCAGCGCGGCGACGGGGTGTTCGAGTCGATCGGCGTCGTCGACGCGCATCCGCAGGAAGTCGCCGCCCACTTGGCGCGCCTGGCGCATTCCGCTGAGCTCGCCGAGCTGCCGGCTCCGAACCTCGCGCAGTGGCGGCAGGCGATCGCCCGTGCGGCGCAGTCCTGTCCGGCGGGGGAGGCGGTCATCAAGCTCATCCTCAGCCGCGGCGTCGAGGGCGGCGGCGGGCCGACGGCGTGGGTCACGGTCGCCGCCGCAACGGATTTCGCGGCGGCGCGGACGGCGGGCATCCGCGTCGTGACGCTCGATCGGGGCTTCGCCCTCGACGTTCCGGCGCGCACGCCGTGGTTGCTGCTCGGCGCGAAGACGCTGTCGTACGCCGTCAACATGGCGGCGATCCGTGAGGCCAAGCGGCGCGGCGCCGACGATGCGTTGTTCGTCTCGAGCGACGGCTTCGTACTCGAGGCGCCGACCGCGACGGTGCTCGTGCGTCGGGGCGACGCGTTCGTGACGCCCCCGCCGCACGCCGGCATCCTGCACGGGACGACGCAGCTGAGCCTGTTCACCCACCTCGGCTCTCGTGGCTTCGCAGTGGCCTACGAACCGGTGCCGGTCGCCGATCTGCGCACGGCGGATGCCGCCTGGCTCCTCTCCAGCGTCCGCCTCGCCGCCCCGATCGTCGCGGTCGACGGCGAGCCGCTGGCCCACGACGGCGAGTTCACGGCATCCCTGAACGACTACCTGCTGAGCCCCCGCGACTGACCCGCGCCCCGAACTGCGAGAGATTCGGGCGGCACGCCGTGCCGTCGACACCCTCTCGCGGCGTGTCGCTCCGACGCTCTCGCAGTTGTGCACCGGTCAGAGGTGACGCCCCGCGGCGACTGCGCCCAGCACAGCCGCCTCGACGGTGTCCCAGTCGTGGATCACGAGTGCGTAGTCGAAGCGGAGGGTCACATAGCCCCACGCCGCGGCGTTCGCGTCGCGCACGAGGTCTTTGTGGCGATGCGTGGCGTCGTCGTGGTTGTCGATCCCGTCGGTCTCGACGAGGAGCCGCTCACCAATCAGGAGATCGACCCGACCGACCGCGTAGACACTCAGCTGCGTGCGGATGCGCAGCCCGCGGTGGCGCAGGCGCCATCGGAACAATGACTCCAGGCCGCTGTCCGCATCGTCGCGCGACAGCGCCAGCGCCTCGCGGCCCGCGACGCCCACACGGCGGCGCAGCCAGGCCATCCCCTCAGCGCCGATCAGCCGCTTTCGGCGCGCGGACTCGAGAGTGACGAAGAAGTCCTCGACGCCGCGGCAGTGCAGGATTTGGGCGAGGATGCGGGGGATGGACAGGGCGCTCACGGTGGGGCCGGCATCCCAGTGCTCGACGCAGCCACACCGGGTCGCGTGGTAGCGGCGGCCGTTCCGCCCCATCCAGACGTGCGGCTCGAGGTCGCGGCCCACCACCCACAGTCCCGCGTGGCGCGCAGCGCTCACGCATGCGAGCACTCCGCCGTGCGCACAGGCCGCCACGACGGATGCACAGACCCCGGGCCCCGCGTACACACCTCGGCGCACGCGGCGGAGTTCGCCGGCATCCACCGCTCGTGCGATCTCGCGTCGGGAGGTGCCCGCTGATGCGAGCGCGGCTGCGGTGCGGAGGTCGCCGGAGGTGCACATCGGCCCAGCCTCGCGCGGACGCGGGCTTCCTGGGCCTGGGCGGGCGGATGTGGGGACAATCGGCGACACGGTCGCCGTGGGGAGAAGGCGCTGACGCGCGCGGAACTGCGAGAGCCGCAGGCCGACACGCCGCGGGCGGGGTCGTTTCTACGGCGCGCCGCGTCGACGATCACGCACTTCGGTACGCCCCGGCTACCGCGAAACGACGGATGCCGCGGACCCGAAGGTCCACGGCATCCATCCGGTGGAGCGATATTCAGCCGAAACGGCCCGAGACGTAGTCTTCGGTGGCCTGGACGGCCGGCGTCGTGAAGATCGCGTCGGTCGTGTTGTACTCGATGAGCTTGCCCGGCTTGCCGGTGCCGGCGATGTTGAAGAACGCCGTCTTGTCCGAGACGCGGGATGCCTGCTGCATGTTGTGCGTGACGATGACGATCGTGTAGTCGGTCTTCAGTTCCTGGATGAGCTCCTCGATCGCGAAGGTCGAGATCGGGTCGAGGGCGGAGCAGGGCTCGTCCATCAGGAGGACGTCGGGGGAGACGGCGATCGCGCGGGCGATGCAGAGGCGCTGCTGCTGTCCACCGGACAGGCCCGAGCCGGGCTTGTCGAGACGGTCCTTGACCTCGTTCCAGAGGTTCGCGCCCTTGAGGGACTGTTCGACGAGCGCGTCGGCGTCGCCCTTGGAGAGCTTCTTGTTGTTGAGCTTGACGCCCGCCAGCACGTTCTCCTTGATGCTCATCGTGGGGAAGGGGTTGGGGCGCTGGAAGACCATGCCCACCTGGCGACGCACGAGCACGGGGTCGACCCCCGCGCCGTACAGGTCGTCGCCGTCGAGGAGGACCTCGCCCTCGACGCGCGCGCCGGGGATGACCTCGTGCATGCGGTTGAGGGTCCGCAGGAACGTGGACTTGCCGCACCCGGAGGGGCCGATGAAGGCGGTCACGCTGCGCGGCTGGATCTCGAGGGAGACACCCTCCACGGCGAGGAAGTCGCCGTAGAAGACGTTGAGGTCGTTGACTTCGATGCTCTTGGACACGTCGATTCTTTCTGCAGGGAGCGGGCGGTCAGCGACCGAACTTGGGGGCGAACTTCTTCGCGATGAAGCGCGCGACGAGGTTCAGCACCATGACGATGAGGATGAGGGTGAGGGCACCGGCCCACGCGCGACCGAGGGCCGCGTCGATGTTGGTGCCGGGGTTCTGGAACTGCGAGTACACGAACACCGGGAGGGTCATCATGGGCTGGTCGAACAGGTTGAGGTTCATCGAGGTGGTGAACCCGGCCGTCAGCAGCAGCGGCGCCGTCTCGCCGATCACGCGCGAGATCGAGAGCATGATGCCGGTGGTGATGCCGGCGATCGCCGTCGGCAGCACGACCTTGGCCACGGTCAGCCACTTCGGCACGCCGAGGGCGTACGACGCTTCGCGCAGCTCGTTCGGGACGAGGCGCAGCATCTCCTCGCTCGAGCGGACGACGACTGGGATCATCAGCACGGTGAGGGCGAGGGCGCCCATGATGCCGGTGTAGGTGCCGGGCCCGACGAGCAGGGTGAACAGTGCGACGATGAACAGACCCGCCACGATCGAGGGGATGCCGGTCATGACGTCGACGAAGAACGTGATCGCCTTCGCCAGGCGCCCGCGGCCGTATTCGACGAGGTAGATCGAGGTCAGCAGGCCGATCGGCACCGAGATGATGCTGGCGGCGAGGGTGATCAGCAGCGTTCCCCAGATCGCGTGCAGCGCGCCGCCGCCCTCGCCGACGACGTTGCGCATCGTCCAGGAGAAGAACGTCGGGTCGAAGCGCAGGATGCCGTTGACGATGACCGTGTACAGCAGCGAGATCAGCGGGATCAGCGCGATCGCGAACGCGAAGCTCACGAGCACGGTGGCGAGTCGATCGGCCGCGCGGCGCGGGCTCTCGACGATGCGCGAGAGGACGACGAGGCCGATCGCGAACAGGATGAATCCGAAGAACACGGTGCCGGCGATGTTGAAGTCGGCCGGGTCGCCGCCCAGGTTGAAGATCGCGAAGACGGCGCCCGCGAGGGCGAGTCCGACCGCGAGCAGAGTCCAGGGCAGCCACTTCGGCAGCTGGCCTGCGGTGAGGGCGTTCGCGGCGCCGGCACGCGGCGCGGTGGAGACGGCGGTCATCAGTTGGCTCCAGAGAACTCGGCGCGGCGGTTGACCACCCAGCGGGCGATGGCGTTCACGGCGAAGGTGACGACGAAGAGGATGAGGCCCGTGGCGATGAGGGCGTTGACGCCGGTGCCGTGCGCCTCGCCGAACTTCAGGGCGATGTTGGCGGGGATCGGCGTCGGGTTGGTCGAGGTGAGGACGTCGAAGGTGACGACGCCCGAGGCGGAGAGCACCATCGTGACGGCCATCGTCTCGCCGAGGGCGCGGCCGAGGGCGAGCATCGCCGCCGAGACCATGCCACCGCGGGCGAAGGGGAAGACGGCCATGCGCACCATCTCCCAGCGCGTGGAGCCGAGGGCGAGAGCGGCCTCTTCGTGCAGCTTCGGGGTCTGCAGGAAGACTTCGCGGCAGATGGCGGTCATGATCGGCAGGATCATGACGGCGAGCACGAGGGCGGCGGTCAGGATCGTGCGGCCGGTGGCCGAGACGGTCCCGCCGAAGAGCGGAAACCACCCGAGGTTCGTGTTCAGCCAGACGTAGAAGGGCTGGAGGAACCCGGCGAAGGTGAGTGCACCCCACAGGCCGAAGACCACCGAGGGGATCGCGGCGAGGAGGTCGATGATGTAGCCGAGCACCGCCGCGAGGCGGCGCGGGGCGTAGTGGGAGATGAAGAGCGCGATGCCGATGCTGAGCGGCGCGGCCATGACGAGGGCGAGGAGTGCTGCCCAGATCGTGCCGAAGACGAGCGGCCAGACGTAGGCGAGGAAGCTCTCGCCCTTGAGGATCGGGTTGTCGGCGGGGTCCTCGGTCAGCGCGGGAAGCGACTGGATGATGAGGAAGAGGGTGACCGCGACCAGGATGCCGAGGATCAGGATGCCGGCGCCGAGCGCCGTGCCGGAGAACACGACGTCTCCGAGTCGCCGCTTCGCGGTGGGCGTGCCCGCCGCGGGGGAGGCGGGGGCGGGTGCCGGCGTGGGCGCGCCCACGGACGCGGACGTCAGCGCCGGATCGGTGCGGGTGGTCATCTTCTCCTCAGACCTGTGTGGTTCCGGGATGCTGCCCCGGCCCGTGAGACGGACCGGGGCAGCACGGGGTAGATGCGATCAGCCGATCAGCGCGATGGCCGCGCTGATCTGCTCGCGGAGCGAGTCGGACAGCGGCGCGGAGCCGGCCGCCTCGGCGGCGACGTCCTGGCCCTCGGCGCTGGTGACGTACTCGAAGTACGCGGCCACGAGCGCAGCGGTGTCGGCGTCTTCGTACTTCTCGCACGCGATGAGGTAGCTCACGAGCGCGATCGGGTACGAGCCGGCGGGAGCGGCGGCGGGGTCGACGTCGAAGACGAGGTCGCCGGCGCTGCGGCCCTCGACCAGCGGCGACGCGTCGACGAGGGCCGCGGCGGCCTCCGACGAGTAGGCGACGAACTCGCCGTCGACCTCGATCGCGACGGTGCCGAGGCTGCCCGCCTGCGACGCGTCGGCGTAGCCGATGGTGCCGTTGCCGCCGGTGACGGCGGAGACGACGCCCGCGGTGCCCTGTGCGGCCTCGCCCGAGGCGATCGGCCACTCGTCGGACGCCTCGTGCGGCCACGCGTCGGGAGCGACCGACTCGAGGTAGCCCGTGAAGATGTCGCTCGTGCCCGAGGGGTCGGAGCGGTGCACCGGCGAGATCGCTTGGTCGGGCAGCGTGGCGTCGGGGTTCGAGGCGGCGATGGCCGGGTCGTTCCAGTTCGTGATGTCGCCGTTGAAGATCTTGGCGACGGTGGTCGCGTCGAGGTTCAGCGAGTCGACGCCGTCGATGTTGAAGATGATCGCGACGGGGGAGATGTAAACGGGAACCTCGACGATGGCGTCGGAGGCGCACGAGCCGAAGCCGCCGGCGGCGATCTCCTCGTCGTTGAACGCGCGGTCCGAGCCGATGAACGACTGGCCGCCGGCGAGGAAGTTGTCGCGGCCGACGCCGGAGCCCGTCGCCTGGTAGTTGACCGTCACGTCGCCGTTCGCGGTCTGGAACGCCGCGACCCATGCCTGCTGGGCGGCATCCTGCGACGACGCGCCCGTGGCGTTGATCGTGCCGGAGAGCGTGCTGCCGGAGTCGCCGGGGGTCTCCCCGCCTCCGGAGCTGGGCTCGTTGGCGGCGCAGCCGGTGAGGGCGAGTGCGGTGACGGCAGCGACAGCGCCCAGCTGGGCGATGCGGTTGAGCTTCACGGTGAATCCTTCGGGTGTCAGTGTGTGTCCCCTGGTGCAGGGCCAGCCATGACGGTAGACATCGACTCTTACGAGAGTGCGCTGTCCCGGTGAACGCCAGGTGAACGCCCTACGGCTTCGGCTCGTGGGTCTCGATGGCGACGATGCCCGATCCCGGGTGGGTGGACGAGAGGTGAACGACCGAGAACGCGGCCGGCTCCAGCGCCGACGCGCTGCCCAGGTACGAGCCCTTCAGCGTCCCGGTCGCCAGCGCCAATTCGCTCAGGATGCCGGGGATCACGGGCCCGTGACTGCACAGCACGGCGGGCTTGCGCGAACGGACCCGTTTGCCGACGACCCCGCGCACATCCGACGTACCGGCTTCCCAGGCATCCTGTCCGAGATCGCGCGACGACGACACCGGCTTGCCGAGCGCCGCGGCGAGCGGCGCGACGGTCGTGAGGCAGCGCACAGCGTCGCTGGAGACGATGCGGCGCACCCCGAAGGCCCGGAGCGGTCCGACGATCGCCGCCGCCTGACGCACACCCCGCGCGGTCAGCGTGCGTGTGAGGTCGTCGCTCTTCCACTCGTCGCGCGCCGTCGCCTTGGCGTGGCGCAGCACGACCACGGGGAAGGTCGCCAGCACCCCGTCGGCTTCGAACGCGAGGAACTGCTCGACGATCTCGACGTCGACGGGGTACGAGAGGTAGGTGAGCGCGCGCCGCGGCGAGACCCATTCGAGCGCCGCGATCTCCTTGTTGGGCACGAACGTCGACTCCCGCAGGGCCGCGTCGGTCGCTTCGGCGGCCCAGTAGTGCACGATCTTCTGGCGTCCCCGCGGCATCCGGTACCGCGACACCCCCACCGGGAAGCCGAGGGCGACGCGGATGCCGGTCTCTTCGCGGATCTCACGCACCGCCGTTTCGGCGAGGGTCTCGCCGGGGTCGACCTTGCCCTTGGGCAGCGTGACGTCGGCGTAGGCGGTGCGGTGGATCACGAGGATCCTGAGCTTGCCGTCGACCAGGCGCCACACGACGCCACCGGCGGCGTAGACGGCCTTGTCGGTCATCGCACCGCGCGGGCTCGCCGCCGCCGCTGCACCTGCTGCATCGTCTTCTCCTGCAGGTCGACGAGGGGTGCGTCGGCGGCGTCGACGCTGTTGCGCGTCCAGACGCCGCCGTCACCGAGGTGCCACGAACTCGTGTCGCCGCTCATGGCCGCATCGAACAGCTCGACGAGCTCGCGGACGTGGGCGGGCGCGACGACACGCACGAGGGCTTCGACGCGGCGGTCGAGGTTGCGGTGCATCATGTCGGCGCTGCCGATGAACACCTGCGGGTCGCCGTCGCTGTGGAAGGCGAAGATGCGCGAGTGCTCGAGGTAGCGGCCGAGGATCGAACGCACCGTGATGTTGTCGCTCACGCCGGGCAGATCGGTGCGCAGCGAGCAGATGCCGCGCACCCACACGTCGACGCGCACGCCCGCCTGGCTCGCGCGGTAGAGCGCGTCGATGATCTGCTCGTCGACCATCGAGTTGACCTTGATGCGGATGTGCGCGGGCTTTCCCTCGAGGGCGTTGCGGCGCTCTTTGTCGATGTGACGCAGGAGCCCTTTGCGCAGGTGCAGCGGCGCGACGAGGAGGCGCTTGAACTTCTTCTCGATCGCGTAGCCGCTGAGCTCGTTGAACAGACGGGTGAGGTCGCGCCCGACCTGCTCGTCGGTCGTGAAGAGTCCGAAGTCCTCGTACAGCCGGCTGGTCTTGGGGTTGTAGTTCCCGGTGCCGATGTGGCTGTAGCTGCGGAGCATGCCGTCTTCTTCGCGGATGACGTGCAGCAGCTTGCAGTGCGTCTTCAAGCCCACGAGGCCGTACACGACGTGGACGCCCGCCTTTTCGAGCTTGCGGGCCCAGACGATGTTGTTCGCCTCGTCGAAGCGCGCCTTGACCTCGACGAGCGCGAGGACCTGCTTGCCCTTCTCGGCCGCGTCGATGAGCGCCTGCACGATCGGGCTGTCACCGGACGTGCGGTACAGCGTCTGCTTGATGGCGAGCACGTGCGGGTCGCGGGCGGCCTGCTCGAGGAACGCCACGACGCTCGTCGTGAACGACTCGTACGGGTGGTGCACGAGCACGTCGCCGGCGCGGATCGCGGCGAACAGATCGGCGCGGCCGTTCTGCTCCGCCGGCTGGAACGCCGGATGCGTCGTCGGCACGTGCGGCGGGTAGTGCAGGTCGGGCCGGTCGATGCGCGCGAGGTCGAAGAGGCCGCGCAGATCGAGCGGCGACGGCAGGCGGTACACCTCCTGATCGGTGATGTCGAGCTCGTCCAGCAGCAGGTCGAGCGTCACCTGGTCCATGTTCTCGGTGATCTCGAGTCGGATCGGCGGCCCGAACCGGCGCCGGAGGAGCTCGGCCTCGAGCGCCTGGATGAGGTTCTCGGTCTCGTCCTCCTCGATGACGACGTCTTCGTTGCGCGTGAGGCGGAACGCGTGGTGCTCGAGGATCTCCATGCCGGGGAAGAGGTCGCCGAGGTTCTCGGAGATGAGCTCTTCCAGCGGCAGGTAGCGGGAGCGGCCGCTCGCGGGCAGCTCCACGAAGCGGGGGAGCATCGGCGGCACCTTGAGGCGCGCGAATTCCTGGCGCCCGGTCTTGGCATTGCGGATGCGGATCGCGAGGTTCAGCGAGAGGCCGGAGATGTAGGGGAACGGATGCGCGGGGTCGACGGCGAGCGGCATGAGCACCGGGAAGACGTGCGACTGGAAGTACTCGTACATCGCGGTGCGCTCGGCCTCGTCGAGGTCGGCCCACGACACCAGTTCGATGTCCTTCTCGGCGAGCGCCGGGGCCACGAGCTGGTCCCACGCGGCGGCGTGGCGCAGCTGGAGCTTGTGGGCCTCGGCGGAGATGTCGGCGAGGGCGTCCTGCGGCGAGCGGCCGACGTTGGTCGGCACGGCGAGCCCCGTGATGATGCGGCGCTTGAGGCCGGCGACGCGCACCATGAAGAACTCGTCGAGATTGCTCGCGAAGATCGCGAGGAAGTTCGCCCGCTCGAGGGCGGGCAGTCGCGGATCCTCGGCCAGCTCCAGCACGCGCTGGTTGAACGCCAGCCAGCTCAGCTCCCGGTCGGTGTAGCGATTGTCGGGCAGCTGCGAGTCGTGCGCTTCGACCGCCTCGTCGAAATCGTCGTCGTCGGCATCGCCGAGGCCGGAATCGAGAACGTCTGTGTCGATCATTCCCACATCATTGCAGGGCGAGGTGACCGGCGCGTTAACCGATCAGGCGCCCGAGCGCTCCCGCGGCGCGGGGATCTGGTCTTCTTCGTACACGTTGAAGCGGTACCCGACGTTGCGGACGGTGCCGATGAGCTGCTCGAGGTCGCCGAGCTTGGCGCGCAGGCGCCGCACGTGCACGTCGACCGTGCGGGTGCCGCCGAAGTAGTCGTAGCCCCAGACTTCGCTCAACAGCTGCTCGCGGGTGAACACGCGCGAGGGGTGCGTGGCGAAGAAATGCAGGAGCTGGAACTCCTTGTACGTGAGATCGAGGGGCTTGCCGCGCACCTTCGCGGAGTACGACGACTCGTCGATCGTGATCCCCGACGTCGAGATGCGGCTCGAGACCTGCTCTTTCGCCATCCGGCCCACGGCGAGGCGGATCCGGGCATCCACCTCTGCGGGACCGGCCGAGAACAGCAGCACGTCGTCGATGCCCCAATCGGTCGACACAGCGGTGAGGCCGCCCTCCGTCACGACGAGCACGAGCGGCGCGTCGAGTCCGGTCGTGTTGAGGATCTTGCAGAGCGACTTCGCGCCGACCAGATCGGCGCGCGCGTCGACGAAGATGACGTCGGCGCTGGGTGCGTTCACCAGCGAGGCGGGCTGCGCGGGGATCTGCCGCACCCGGTGGCTCAGCAGTTCGAGCGCGGGCAGGACGGCGCCGCCGCCGGGGGCGGAGCTCAACACGAGCAGTTGCGCCAACACGTTCCCTTCCGCTGGGAGGATCCGCGCGTGCCCGGATCGCGTCCCATCTTAGAGCGTCGTCGGCACGGCGATCGCCGGGCGTGCGTGCGCGGGGCGGGTGCGGCACAATGTCCACATGTCCCTTCCTGAGCTGGCGCCCCGCAGCGGCGTGCGCAGCATCGTCGCGGCGTGGCTCGTCGCGCTCGTGATCGCGGTGGTGATCGGCGTCGCCGTTCCCGTCGACTGGCAGGCGGCGTGGATGGCCGTGGGCCTCGGGGTCGTGGTCGTCGTCTCCTTCGCGCTGCAGCTCGCGCACGGCCATCCGCACGGGTTCATCCAGCGGGTCGCCGCGAGCGTGCTGGGCGGGCTGCTGATCATGGGACTCATCGGCGTCGGACTCGGGCTCGCGTCACTGTTCGTCGCCTGAGCCGCTGCGGCGCGTAGACTGGCAGGTATGGACCTCGTCGCTCTCGAACTCTTCTTCGTCGGGCTGCTCGCACTCGCCTCGCTGGCGATCGTGTTCGTCTCCGGCGTCGTGATCAAGAACCTGTACCGCGGCCAGCGCTGACGTGCTGGATCTTCCGACCGATCTGCCGGCGGACCTCGTTCCGCTGTCGTGGCTGCTGGGTGTCTGGGAAGGCACGGGCGTCATCGACTACGACGCGGACGGCACGACGTACTCCGGTGAATTCGCCCACCGCGTGAGCTTCAGCCACGACGGCGGCGACTACCTCGGCTACGCCGCGAGCGCGTGGTTGCTCGGCGCAGACGGACAGCGATCGCCGCTCGTCGCCGAGACCGGGTTCTGGCGCCTCGCGCGGCCCCGCGCCGCGGCGGATGCCGGCCCCGCGCTGCTGCCCGCGGTCTCCGCCGGCGCGGCGCCGCGCACGGTCGACGACGTCGAAGCGCTCCGCACCGCCGACGGCGGCTTCGAGATCGAAGTCGCCATCGTCCACTCCGACGGCATCAGCGAGCTCTACCTCGGTGAGGCGCGCGGCCCCCGCATCGACATCGCGAGCGATGCCATCGTGCGGCCCGCCACGGCGCGCGAGTACGCGGCCGCGACGCGCATGTACGGCTACGTCGACGGCCACCTGCTCTGGGCGTGGGATGTCGCCGCCCTCGGAGGAGACCTCGCCTCGCACGCCTCGGCGCGACTCGCGCGGGTGGAGTGATGGCCGAGCCGTTCGCGGATGTGCCGGGCGCCGTGACCGACGAGCACGGCCCGTTGCACTTCGGTTCGCCGCACCGCGAACAGCGGGGCCTCGCGGCGGGGCGCGCGCTCGCCGTGCTCGGCGACCGCACCGTGCTCACGATCACCGGCGCCGACCGCCTCACGTGGCTCGACTCGATCACGTCGCAGGCCGTCGCGGCGCTCGCGCCGGGGGCGAGCACGGAGCTCCTCGTGCTCGATCCGCAGGGCCACGTGGAACACGCGGCATCGCTCACCGACGACGGCGACACGGCGTGGCTCATCGTCGACCGGGAGCGCGCGGCGGCGCTGCTGACATGGCTCACGCGCATGCGCTTCCGCTTGCGCGTCGATCCGCAGGATGCCGGTGACGCCTACCGCGTCGTGGGCGGCACGGCGGCGCTTATCTCCGGCATCCGCGCGGCGGCGACGTGGACCGATCCGTGGCCGCACGTCGCCTCCGGCGGCTGGGGCTACGCGAGCACCGATCCGCATCCGGGCGTGGAGCGAGATTGGGTCGAAGCGGTCGTCGCGGTGGACGAGTATGCGGCGCTCGCCGCAGCCGCCGCGAGCGGGCAGACCTCTGTCGCGGGGCGGCTCGCGGCCGACGCGCTGCGGGTCGCGGCCTGGCGCCCACGCGCCCAAACCGAGGCCGACGGGCGCACCCTGCCGCACGAAGTGGATTGGCTGCGCACCGCCGTGCACCTCGAGAAGGGGTGCTACCGCGGTCAGGAGACCGTCGCGAAGGTGCACAACCTCGGTCACCCGCCCCGGCGGCTGGTCGCGCTGCAGCTCGACGGCAGCGATGCGGTGCTCCCCGACGCGGGCGCCGAGGTGCTGGCGAACGGCGAGCCGGTCGGCGCCGTCACGTCGGTCGCGCGGCACTACGAAGAGGGCCCCATCGCGCTCGCGATCGTCAAGCGCACTCTCGCCGACGATGCCGAGGTGAGCGTGCGCACGCCCGACGGCGACATCGCCGCGTCGGTGGAGACGGTCGTGCCGCCGGATGCCGGGCGCACGGCCGCCGTGCCGCGCCTTCCGCGCTTGTCGCGCCGGCGCTGACGTGTCGGCCCCCGCCGAGCCGCCCACCACCCCCGTCGTAACGGGGTGGCGACGGCGCATCGATCCGCGACCGGGGCTCGAGCGGGTGCAGGTCTCCGCGCCGGCGATCGTGCAGATCGTCATCGCCGCGACGGCGGCATTCGCGTTCGCGCACTACGTGCTCGGGCACGCGGCACCGCTGCTGGCGGCGACCGTGACCGTGTCGAGTCTCGGCCTGGTGCGCGACGCACGCCCGCGCCGGGTGCTGGAAACGGTCGTCGGCATGATCGTCGGCATCCTGATCGCGGAGCTCATCCTGCTGATAGCCGGCATCGGGTGGTGGCAGCTCGCCGTGACGCTCCTGGCGAGCCTCGTCGTGGCGCGCTTCCTGTCGGCGCAGCCGGCGTTCGCGATCGCCGCGGCCATCCAGTCGGCGATCGTCATGGTGATTCCGGCGAGCGTGCCCTTCCTCCGCCTCGCGGACGGGCTGGTCGGCGGCGTCGCGGCGCTGCTCGTGACGGCGCTCGTGCCCAGGCGGCCGCTGCGCGCTGCCGTGCGGGAGGGCGAAGCGCTGTTCGCCGCGTTCGACGGTGCGCTGGCAACCCTCGTGCAGGCGCTCCGCCGCGGCGACAGCGTGCGTGCCGCGCGCGGGCTCGAGAAGGCCCGCGCGCTGCAGCCTCTCGTCGACGAGTGGCGCACGTCGCTGGAATCGGGTGCCGCGATCGCGCGCATCTCCCCGTTCCTGCGGCGGGAGAAATCAGAGATCGCGCGCCTCGAGCGCGTGCGCACGCAGGTGGATCTCGCCAGCAGGAACCTTCGTGTCATCGCTCGCCGCATTGTGTACCTGTGCGACGACCGGCAGCCGCGTCCGGTGGCGGCCGATCTGCTGGCCGAGCTCGGTGCGGGCGCGCGCGTGATTTCTGAGACGCTGGGCGACATCTCGTTCGAGCCGCCGGCGCGCGAGGCTGTGCGCGCCGTCGCGACGCGTCTCGACCCGACGGCCGTGAGCGGGGTCGGTGCGGGCACCGACCATCACCTCGTCGGGGCGCTGCGCCCCCTCGCCGTCGACCTCATGACGGCCGCCGGGATGCCGGCCTCCGACGCCCGCGCTGCCCTGCCCCGCGTGTAGCCGCCGCGTTTCGTCTGTCACACGCGCGGAGCGACGGCGGCCCAGGGGACGGTCAGCTCGCCCAGGCGCCAGCGCGCGCGTCCGCCGATCGGCCACCCGGCGGCGGTCATCGCCTCCAGCGCCGCGCGCCAGCGCTGCTCGGCCCCGAAGCTCGAGGCGGCCACGGCGCGGGTCCACTCGGCATCCAGCGCCTGGAGGAGTGCGTGCACCCGTTCGCCGGGCACGTTGCGGTGGATGAGGGCTTTGGGCAGGCGCTCGGCGGCTACGGCGGGGCTGTCCAGGCCCGCGAGCCGCAGCGAGATCGAGAGCGACCGGGGCACGGCGTCATCGCCGACCTCGACCCACGTGCAGATGCGCCCGAGTTCGTCGCACGTGCCCTCCACGACGATCCCGCCCGGAGCGAGCCGGCTCGCCATCAGGGCCCAGGCGCCGGCGACGTCGGCCTCGTCGTACTGGCGCAGCACGTTGAACGCGCGGATGACGGCCGGCCGCCGCCCGCCCGCGAGCGGCACTTCGAACCCCCCGCGTGCGAACGACACGCGGGCATCGGCGGCGAACGCCCCGCGCCCTGCCCGCACCTCGGCGAGCTGGGCGGACGCGCGCGCCACGCGCAGCGGATCGATCTCGAGGCCGACGACCTCGACGTCGCTGCGCGTGCGCCGCAACCGCGCCGCCAGCTCGAATGCGGTCACGCCGCTGGCGCCGTAGCCGAGGTCGACGACGAGCGGATCGTCCGCGCGGCGAAGGGCGGGATGCCGCGCGATCCAGCGGTCGACGCGGCGCAGGCGATTGGTGTTCGTGGTTCCGCGCGTGATCTGCCCGGTCACCTTCATCCCCTCATGATGCCAGCGTCACGATGGGTAGGATGACGAGCATGACCGCTCCCTACACGCTGATCCTCCTCCGCCACGGGCAGAGCGAATGGAACAAGACCAACCAGTTCACCGGATGGGTGGATGTCCGCCTGACCGAGCAGGGTCGCGGCGAGGCCGCACGCGGCGGTGAGCTGTTGAAGGATGCCGGCATCCTCCCCGACGTGCTGCACACCTCGCTGTTGTCCCGCGCCATCCAGACCGCGAACATCGCCCTGGAAAGCGCCGACCGCCTGTGGATTCCGGTGAAGCGCTCGTGGCGCCTCAACGAACGTCACTACGGCGCCCTGCAGGGCAAGGATAAGGCCGAGACGCTCGAGGAGTTCGGCAACGAGCAGTTCATGCTGTGGCGCCGCTCGTTCGACGTGCCGCCGCCCGACCTCGCCGACGACTCCGAGTACAGCCAGGTGGGCGATCCGCGCTACGCGGGCATCGACGGCGAGGTGCCCCGCACCGAGTCGCTGAAGATCGTCATCGACCGGATGCTGCCGTATTGGGAGGAGGAGATCATCCCCGATCTCACCGCCGGCAAGACGGTGCTCGTCACGGCACACGGTAACTCGCTGCGCGGCCTCGTGAAGCACCTCGACGGCATCAGCGACGCCGACATCGCCGAGCTCAACATCCCCACCGGCATCCCGCTCGTCTACCGCCTGGGTGAGGACTTCATGCCGCTCGAGCCCGCCGTCTACCTCGACCCCGAGGCGGCCGCCGCCGGAGCCGCGGCCGTCGCCAGCCAGGGCAAGAAGTAGTCCTGCGCGCACGTGAAAGCGGGTGGATGCCTCGGCATCCACCCGCTTTTCGTCGTACGTGCCGGCGTCAGGCTTCGGCGGACGCCGCCGCGATGACGGCGATCGTGTCGGTGTCCTGCGTCCACTCCCCAGTGGCCAGGTAGGCGACCTTCTTTGCGACCGACAGGGCGTGGTCGGCGAAACGCTCGAGGTAGCGGCTGGCCAGCGTCGCGTCGACGGTGGCGCCGGCCTCGCCCTGCCAGTTGTCGCTGAGCACCTTCTCGAACACGGCGAGGTGGTGATCGTCGAGCTTGTCGTCGAGCGCGCGCAGCGTCTCCAGCAGCGCCAGGTCTTCCGTGCGCAGCAGCTGCGTGAGCGTGTTCGCCACCTCGACGTCGAGCACGCCCATCTTGGTGAACGTGTTCTTCAGGCCCTTCGGGATGGCGCGCTCGGGGAAGCGCATGCGGGTCAGCTGCGCGATGTGCTCGGCGATGTCGCCCATGCGCTCGAGCGAGGCGCTGACGCGGAGCGCGGCCACGACGATGCGCAGGTCGCGGGCCACCGGCTGCTGGCGCGCCAGGATCTGGATGGCGAGCTCGTCGAGCTCGCTCGCCTTGTCGTCGATGATCTGGTCGGCCTCGATGACCTCTTCTGCCAGAGCGACATCGCTCGTCCCGAACGCGCGGGTCGCGCGCTCGATCGCGACGGCGACGAGCTCGGAGATCTCCACGAGGCGCGACTGGACGTCCTCCAGCGACTGGTGGAACACTTCGCGCATCTGACAGAACCTTTCTCTTCGCGTCAGGCAGGGCGCCCGACGCGGACTGAGCGATCATCTCCGTCAAAGGTTAACGAACGGTGCCGGAGCCGTGAACACTATGGGCGAACGTGTCGGCGGGCAGGCAAACGTCCTCGGCGCTCATCGGCGGCACCCTACGCTGGGGGCATGGATACGACGCAGGCGGCTCTCGTCGCCCTCGCCGTGGGCGTCCTCATCGGCACCTCTCTGGCGGGCCTCGTCCTCATGGCTCTGCGGGCGCGCGATCGCGCCCGCGTCGAGGCGTCGTTCGAGCTCCCCGACGGCACGCGGTCGGTGTTGCAGGGCATGGACGACGTCGCCGTCGTCGTCGATTCGTCGCTGTTCATCGTGGCGGCGTCGGCCCCGGCCGAGCTGTTCGGGATGCAGGAGGGCAGCGACCTGCCGGGCGACGAGCTCCGCCTCCTCGTGCGGGCGGCGCGGCGCACCGAGCATCCCGAATCCGAGACGTTGCGCCTGCGCCGCGGCATCGAGCCGCGCCTTGTGACGGCGCGGGCGAGCGCGATCACTGCGCGCCTCACCCTGGTCGTCATCCGCGACATCACCGAGCGCGAGCGGGTCGAAGAGATGCGCCGCGATTTCGTCGCGAACACCAGCCACGAGCTGAAGACCCCCGTCGGCGCCGTGACACTGCTCGCCGAGGCGATCGAATCGGCCGCGGACGATCCCGACCAGGTGCGCCACTTCGCATCGCGGCTGACCGCCGAAGCCGGACGGCTGGGGCAACTCACCTCGCGCATCATGAACCTGTCGCGGTTGCAGTCTGCCGACGATCTCACCGAGCTGCGCGACGTCTCCGTCGACGAGGTCGTCGCCGCGGCGGTCGAATCGCAGTCGCTGGCGGCGCAGTCGGCCGACATCACCATCACGCGCGGCGGCTCGCGCCGGGCGTACGTGCGCGGTGACGTGCAGGTTTTGACGGAGGCCATCGGAAACCTCGTCGCCAACGCCGTCGCCTATTCTCCCGCCGGCGCGCTGGTCGGTGTCGGGGTGAAGGTCGCCGACGGTGTCGTCGCGATCGCGGTCACCGATCGCGGCATCGGCATTCCCGAGGCGGAGCAGGAGCGGGTGTTCGAGCGGTTCTACCGCGCCGATCAGGCGCGCTCGCGCCGCACGGGGGGCACAGGGCTGGGCCTGTCGATCGTCAAGCACGCCGTGCAGCGCCACGGCGGCGAGATCGAACTCTGGTCGCGGCCCGGTCGCGGCTCGACCTTCACCGTGCGTCTGCCCGCGATCGATCCGCCGGCCGACCTTCCCGACAAGAAGCGCCGCGCGGCGAAGAAGAAGAAGAAGAAAGCCGCCCCGGCGGCCGTCGAACGAGAGAAGACTCCATGACTCGCGTGCTGATCGTCGAGGACGAGCCCGACCTGGCCGACCCGCTCGCCTACATCCTGAAGCGCGAGGGCTTCGAGGTGGAGATCGCCGAGGACGGCCCGGCCGCGCTCGAGGCCTTCGGGGCGCGGGGCGCCGACATCGTGCTGCTCGACCTCATGCTCCCCGGCATGCCGGGCACGGAGGTGTGCCGACTCATCCGCACGTCCTCCTCGGTGCCGATCATCATGCTCACGGCGAAGGACTCCGAGATCGACATCGTCGTGGGGCTCGAACTCGGCGCCGATGACTACGTCACGAAGCCCTATTCGTCGCGCGAGCTGCTCGCACGCATGCGGGCGGTGCTGCGCCGCTCGGAGGGGCCCGACCTCGACCTCGACGAGCGCATCGTGCAGGGTGGGCGGGTGGTGATGGACATGGACCGCCATACCGTCGCTGTCGACGGCGCCGTCATCTCCATGCCGCTCAAGGAATTCGAGCTGCTCGAGGTGCTCATGCGCAACTCCGGGCGCGTGCTCACCCGCGGTCAGCTGATCGACCGCGTGTGGGGGAGTGACTACTTCGGCGACACCAAGACGCTCGACGTGCACATCAAGCGCATCCGCTCGCGCATCGAGCAGAACCCCAGCGACCCGGTCATGCTGCTCACCGTGCGCGGGCTGGGCTACCGTTTCGAGGGTTAGTCGGCGGGGACGAAGTCCGCGAGGTACTCCAGCGTGCCGTCGAGCACGGGCACGTTGTAGGCGACGCCTTCGCTCTCGCCCGACTGGAAGGTCAGTTCCACGTTGGCGCCCGCGGTGGCATCCAGGCCCGTGAACAGCAGCGGCTCGGCGCCGTCGTAGCCGAGGCTGACCGCGGAGTAGGCCGGGACGCGGACGGTCTGCGTGTCGCCGTCGATGCCGACGAGCAGGCTCGCGGCCTCGCCGCCGTCGTTGACGACCGCCGCGAGGAAGTTCGCGGACTCACCCGATTCGCCCGCCACCAGCATCGCGTTTCGCACCTTCAGCGGGCCGGAGTCGGGGATGTTCACACCGTCGGCGGCGGAGTAGGGGATCGTCGTCGCGTGCGGGGTGACCATGCTGCACCCGGTGGCACCGAGCACGATCGTGGCACCGATGGCGAGCGAGGTGAGCAGGCGCGATTTCACGGGTCCTCCAAAGAGCGAGACGATTCGCATCCATCCTACCCGCGCACTCCGCGCGCTCTGCGAGGCGGAGGTGCCGAGGGGTGGGCGGCGCACCTTAGCGTATAACGCCTGTGGTATCCTGGAGGTTGCCGAAAGGACATAACTGCATGCTTTTTGAGGTTGGCGAGACGGTCGTCTATCCGCACCACGGGGCCGCTACGATCATCGAGGTCAAAGACCGGGTCATCAAGGGCGAGACCAAGAAATACCTGAAGCTGAACGTGACTCAGGGTGACCTGATCATCGAGGTCCCGGCAGACAATGTCGATCTCGTGGGCGTCCGCGACGTGATCGGCCAGGACGGACTCGACCGCGTCTACGACGTGCTGCGCGCTCCCTTCACCGAGGAGCCGACCAACTGGTCGCGTCGCTACAAGGCGAACCTCGAGAAGCTCGCTTCCGGCGATGTCATCAAGGTCAGCGAGGTCGTCCGCGACCTCTGGCGCCGTGATCAGGACCGCGGCCTCTCAGCCGGCGAGAAGCGCATGCTCGCCAAGGCCCGTCAGATCCTCGTCTCGGAGATCGCCCTGGCACTCAAGGCCGACGAAGACCACGCCGGCGGCGTGCTCGACGAGGTCCTCGCGAGCTGACGGGTAGTCACTCGGTAGTCTCGGAGGCATGACCTCCGCTGCTGTCGCCGTTCCGCACATCGCGGTGATCGTCGTGGCGGCAGGGTCGGGCACGCGTCTCGGCGCGGGCGCTCCGAAGGCGTTCGTCGGGCTCGATGCCCGCCCGATGCTGCAGGTCGCGCTAGAGGGCGTCTTCGCCGCCCCTCTCGCGCAGGTGATCGTCGTGGCACCGGGCGACCTCGTCGGCGACGCTCTCACGACCGCGCACGCGGCGGCTGGCGAGCGCACGGAGCTGGTCTCCGTCGTCGCCGGCGGAGCGACCCGGCAGGAGTCGGTCGCGGCGGGCCTTCACGCCGTGTGGCCCGACGTCCGGTTCGTCCTCGTCCACGACGCCGCGCGGGCGCTGACACCGGCATCCGTCTTCGCACGCGTCATCGGTGCGTTGGAGGCCGGCGCTCCCGCCGTGCTCCCCGTGCTCCCCGTCGTCGACACCGTCAAACGCGTCGCGGGCGAGCGGGTCGTCGCGGCCCTGGAGCGATCCGAGCTCGCGGCCGCGCAGACGCCGCAGGGGTTCGCGCGTGCCGTGCTCGACGGCGCCTACGCCTCCGCGAGCGACGACCACACCGACGACGCGGCGCTCGTGCAGGCCGCGGGTCACGACGTCGTGACGGTCGCCGGCGACGACCTCGCCTTCAAGATCACGACACCCGCCGATCTCGCACGCGCACGCGCCGTCATCGGCCGGGGGCCGCGCCCGGGTCTGCCGCGCGTCGGCGTCGGCACCGACGTGCACGCCTTCGGCGGCGCGGGCAGCCTCTGGCTCGCGGGGCTCGAGTGGCCCGGCGAGACGCCGCTGTCGGGACACTCCGACGGCGACGCCGTGGCGCACGCGATCGTCGACGCACTGCTGGCCGCGGCCGGGCTCGGTGACATCGGCACGCATTTCGGCACCGCGCAGCCGGAGTACGCCGGTGCGCACGCGGCGGTGTTCCTCGCCCGCACGCGCGAGCTTCTCGCGCAGGCCGGGTTCGAGATCGGCAACGTGTCGGTACAGGTGCAGGCCAACGCGCCGAAACTCGCCCCCCGCCGTCACGAGGCCGAGGCGGTGCTGTCGGCGGCCCTCGGCGCGCCCGTGTCGGTGACAGCGACCACCACCGACGGGCTCGGGTTCACGGGCGCGGGGGAGGGTGTCGCGGCGTTCGCGGTCGCCCTCGTGGTGCCCTCGGCCTGAGCGGCTCAGAGGGTGCGCGTCATGAACGTCGACAGCGGGTCGGCGCGATAATCGCCGAACGGCTCGCACTCGGTGAATCCTTCGCTCGCATAGAGGGCCCGCGCGGGCGCGAAGAAGCTCTCCGACCCGGTCTCGAGCCACAGCGTGCGGATGCCGCGAGATTGCGCGGCGCCGACGATGTGGCGGAGGATCGCGCGGCCGGCGCCGGTGCCGCGAAACGGCTCGTCGACGCGCATCGACTTGAGCTCGGCGTTGCCGGCATCCCGCTGCTGCAGTGCGCCGATGCCGACGATTTCGTCACCGTGCCACGCCGACCACACGGTGATGCCGGGGCTGCGGAGCTGCTCGACGCCGAGCGCGTGCACGCTCTCCGCCGGCGACGTCTCGTACATACCCGCGAGATGGATGCCGATGAGGCGCTGCGTCGCAGCGCCCGAAAGATCGTCGGTGCGGATCGAAAGTGACACGGCATCCACCCTGCCAGCGGAACGTTTCCCGAACGTTTCGCCGTGCTCAGGCCTCGATCGCGAACGGCGCCGGGTCGCGCGGTCGGCGCGAACCCCAGGCGAGGAGCGCGAGCCCCACGCCGAGCACGACGAGGCCGAGCACGGCGAGCAGCGACAGACGTTCGCCGAGCACGACGATGCCGAGCAGCGCTGCCGTGAGCGGCTCGCCGAGGGTCAGCGTCGCGGCGGTCGCCGCGGTGAGGCCCTGCAGACCCCACGTGAAGAGGGTGTAGGCCACGGCGATCGTCGCGAGCCCGAGCCACAGCGCCATGGCGAGACCGCGGGGCTCCGCCAGCCACGCCACGTCGACGAACGGCAGGGCGACGACGCACAGCACGGCCGCGCTCGCCCCCATGCTGCCGACGACGGTGAAGGCATCCCAGCCCGCATCGAGCAAGCGCCGCTGCACGTTCGCGATCACGGCGAACGAGGCGCCCGCACCGACGGCGCCGAGAATGCCGATGACGTCGGCGGCGCCGGTCGCGGTGCCGCCCACACCGAGCAGCACTACGCCGAGCGTCGCGAGGGCGGTCGCCGAGATCCACACCCGCGTCGGCAGTCGCCGGGTCAGCGCCCACTCCAACAGACCGGCGAGCACCGGCGCCGAGCCGAGCGCGATCACCGTGCTCACCGCGACCCCGTTGCGCGCCGTACCGAGGAAGAAGAGCGGCTGGTACACCGCGAGGCAGAGACCGGAGACGGCCATCAGCGCGAGGGGACGAAGGCCGAGCGTGGGCCGCACGGCGCCCCGCTGTGCCGCGCGTCCCCGGCGCGCGAGCGCGAAAGCGATGACGGCGAGCACCGTGCCGCCGATGACGATGCGCATGATCCCGACCGAGGCGGGCGTCGTGTCCGCCGGTCCGAGCGCCTGCGATGTGCCGGTCGTGCTGAACAGCAGGGCCGCCGCGAGCACGGCCAGAACGAAGCGCATCCTCTCTTTCTACCGTGCCCGAGTAGTCTGGGGCGGTGACGGTTCGGCTTTATGACACCCAGGCGCAGGCGCTGCGGGACTTCGCGCCCCTCGATCCGGCGAACGTCACGATGTACGTGTGCGGTCCGACGGTGCAGTCCGGGCCCGGCATCCATCATCTGCGGGCGGCGCTCGCCTTCGATCTGCTGCGGCGCTGGCTCACGCGCACCTACGGCCGTGTGACGTTCGTGCGCAACGTCACCGACATCGACGACAAGGTGCTCGCCAACGCCACCGACACCGAGCCGTGGTGGGCGCTGGCGTATCGCACCGAGCAGGAGTTCTCGCAGGCGTATGCCGCCATCGGCATCCTTGCGCCGACGTACGAGCCGCGCGCCACCGGGTCGATCCCGCAGATGGTCGAGATGATCGAGCGTCTCGTCGCCGCCGGACACGCGTACGCCGCGGCCGGCGACGTGTACTTCGACGTGCGGTCGTGGCCGGCCTACGGCGCGCTGACCCACCAGTCGATCGACCAGGTGGAGTCGGATGCCGACGCGGATGCCCGCGGCAAACGCGATCCCCGCGACTTCGCCCTCTGGAAGGGCGCGAAAGACGGCGAGCCGACGGATGCCGTGTGGAGCTCACCGTGGGGCGCGGGCCGCCCCGGGTGGCACATCGAGTGCTCCGCCATGAGTCGCCGTTACCTCGGCGGCGAGTTCGACATCCACGGCGGCGGCCTCGACCTGCGCTTCCCGCACCACGAGAACGAACTGGCGCAGTCGACGGCGGCCGGTGACGCGTTCGCCCGCTACTGGGTGCACAACGGACTGGTCACCGTGGGTGATCAGAAGATGTCGAAGTCGCTCGGCAATTACCTGCTCGCGTCCGACGTTCTCGCCGACCGCGATCCGCTCGTCGTGCGCTACGCGCTCGGCGCCGCGCACTACCGGTCGAACCTCGATCTCACGCCCGCGAGCTTCGACGAGGCCGAGGCCGCCGTCGCCCGCATCCGCACGTTCCAGGAACGGGCCCGGCGCGTGCTCGGCACCGCGAGCTGGCTGTCGGCCGCCGACCTTCCGGCGGCGTTCGCCGCCGCCCTCGACGACGATCTCGGCGTGCCGCAGGCGCTCGCCGTCGTGCACGAGACGGTGCGCGCGGGCAACGCCGCGCTCGACGCGGACGACCGGGCCGCCGCGTCGACGGCGTCGATCCAGGTCGCGCGCATGACCGGCATCCTCGGCCTCAACCCCGACGACCCGCAGTGGCGTACCGAACGCGGCGGAGCAGACGCCACCGCCCTCGGCCTCCTGGTGGAGGCCCTTCTCACTCAGCGCGCCGAAGCGCGCGACAACAAAGACTGGGCGGCAGCCGACCGTATCCGCGATGCCATCGCGGCGGCCGGCGTCACCTTGGAAGACGGTCCCGACGGGACACATTGGAGCATTCATGGCTAAGCCCGGCAATCCCTCCGCAGGACGCGGCAAGAAGGGACCGACGAAGGGTTCGGGCGGCAAGAACAAGCGCTCGCTCGAGGGCCGCGGCCCGACCCCGAAGGCCGAAGACCGCGCGTGGCACCCCGCCGGCAAGCGCAAAGCGGCCGCCGAGCGCTACGCCGCCGCAGGCGGCAAGGGCGCGCCCGGGCAGCGCTCCAGCTCGCCGAACCGCGCACCCAAGGCGAAGGCCGGCGACGACACCGAGAACGTCACGGGTCGCAACTCGGTGCTCGAAGCGCTCCGCGCGAAGATCCCGGCGACGGCCTTCTACATCGCCCAGCGCGTGGAGATGGACGACCGCGTCAAGGAGATGCTCTCGATCGCCACGCAGCGCGGCATCCCCGTGATGGAGGTGACGCGTCCCGAGCTCGACCGCATGGCGGGCTTCGACGGCGTGCACCAGGGCGTCGCCCTGAAGGTGCCGCCCTACGAGTACGCGCACCCGCAAGACCTGCTCGAGAAGATCGTCGATCAGGGCAAGAAGCCTCTGCTCGTCGCGCTCGACGGCATCACCGACCCGCGGAACCTCGGCGCGATCATCCGATCGACCGCGGCCTTCGGCGGTCAAGGGCTCATCATCCCGCAGCGCCGTTCGGCGGGGGTGAACTCGGCCGCGTGGAAGACGAGTGCGGGTGCGGCCGCGCGCGTGCCGGTCGCGATGGCGTCGAACCTCACCACGACCCTGAAAGACTTCAAGAAGCAGGGCGTGTTCGTCCTCGGCCTCGACGGCGGCGGAGACGTCGACCTGCCGGCGCTGCAGCTCGCCGACCGCCCCGTCGTGATCGTCGTGGGCTCGGAGGGCAAGGGGCTCTCGCGTCTCGTGACCGAGACGTGCGACCAGATCGTCTCGATCCCGATCTCGACCGCGGCCGAATCGCTGAACGCCGGAATCGCCGCCTCCGTCGCGCTCTACCAGGTGGCCACGATCCGCGCCGCCGCCCGATAGGGAATATCGCGGGCGTCCCGAGGGCTGAGACAAGGGTTACCCGACGGAAGGAAACCCATGACCCTCATCGCCGTTCTCGGTGGCACCGGATACTCCGGCGGCCACATCGTCGCCGAAGCCGTCCAGCGCGGCCACACGGTGCTCTCGATCGCCCGCACGGTGCCGTCCGAGCGCGTCGCGGGAGCGACCTACGTCGAGGGCACGCTGCTCGACGTCCCCGGCCTCATCGAGCAGTTGCAGGGTGTCGAGGTCGTCGTCAGCGCGGTCTCGCCGCGCGGCGAGATGGCCGGTCTCGTGCGCCCGAACCTCGAAGCCCTCGCGGCGGCGCTGCCGGCAGCCGTGCGCATCGGCGTCATCGGCGGCGCGGGCGGCAGCCTCGTCGCCCCGGGCGGGCCGCGGCTCATCGACGGCGACTTCCCCGACGCGTTCAAAGACGAGGCGTTCGAGCTCATCGGCGTGCTCGACGACCTGCAGGCCACTCAGAACGACCGCGACTGGTTCTTCGTGCACCCCGCGGCGGGCTTCGGCGCTTTCGCCCCGGGCGAGCGCACGGGCACGTACCGCACGGGCGGCGATGTGCTGGTGACGGATGCCGAGGGCAACTCCTACATCTCGGGCGAAGACCTCGCCCTCGCCGTCGTCGACGAGATCGAGAACCCGCAGCACACGCGGGCCCGCTTCACCGTCGGGTACTAGACGAGGTCGCGCCAGTCGACCGAGCCGGTGTCCTTCGGCACGTCCTCGTCGGGCGTGTCGTCGTCGATCAGCGAGTACGACACCGACTCGGTCGGCGGCCCCATCAGGGTCGCCTCGTCGCGGCGGTGCCGCAGCACGTTCGCGACGTACGACGACAGCGTCTCGGCCAGGGGCACGGAGCGCCCCTGGGCCTGCGACATGTACCAGCGGTGCTCGAGTACCTGGTGGAAGACCTCGGCCGGCTCGAGCTTGGCGCGGAGGTCCCACGGAATGGCCTTCACGACCGGCTCGAACACGCGGGTGAGCCACTCGTGGGCCACCATCTCCTCGTCGGCGCCGAGGCGGGAGATGCGCGCGCTGAACTCGTCCATGTCGTTGAGCAGACGCCGCGCCTGATTCTCCTCGACGTCGAGGCCGGTGAGGCGCAAGAGGCGGCGCTGATGGTGCCCGGCGTCGACGACCTTGGGCTGGATCGACACGCGCGTGCCGTCGGCGGTCGTCTCGATCGACATCTCCCCGATGTCGAAGCCGAGGGCGTTGAGCTTCTGCACGCGCTCCGTGATGTGCCAGGCTTCGTCGGCGGCGAACGTCTCGCTGCTGGTGAGCGCGCCCCACAGCGAGTGGTACGACGCCATGATGCCGTCGGCGATGGCCACGGCATCCACACCGCCCTCCAGGCGCCCACCGGCTTCGAGGTCCATGATCTCGCCGGCGATGTTGGTGCGGGCCACATCCAGGTCGTGCTCGCGCTGCCCGCGGGTCAGGCCGCCTTCGTGCAGCTCACCGGTCTCGGCGTCGACGAGGTATGCGGCGAAGGCGCCGGCATCCCGGCGGAAGAGCGTGTTCGACAGCGACACGTCGCCCCAGAAGAAGCCCACGTTGTGCAGGCGCACCAGCAGCACGGCGAGAGCGTCGACGAGGCGCCCGGCGGTGTCGGGGCGGAGGGCCTGCGTGAACAGCGCGCGGTAGGGGAGCGAGAACTTGAGGTGCGCCGTGACGAGGGCCGCCGGCAGCGGTTCGCCTTTCGGTGTGCGACGCCCGTCGATGGCGGCTACGCGGCTGACGCACGGCACGTCGAGGCGCGCGAGCGAGCCGAGCATCTCGTACTCGCGGCGGGCCATCTCGCCCGTGGTCTCCTTGACGGCCACGACGCGCCCCGACAGGTCGGCGAAGCGCACGAGGTGGCGCGAGAGGCCCTTCGGCAGCGAGACGATGGTGTCGCTCGACCACTCGCCCAGCGGAGTCGACCAGGGCAGTGCGAGCAGTCCGGCGTCGATGCTGCTGGCAGCGATCGTGAGGGAGTTCGCCACGGCGGCGCCTTTCGTGCGGTCATACGCAGACGGCGCGGGAGGTCCGAAGACCCGCCCGCGCCGTCTGTGAGGTGTATATCCGATCAGACGGACGCGATGGCCTTCTTGGTGAGGCGCTGACCCGACTCGATGTCGAACGCGTGCACGTGGTGCGGCACGGGTGCCAGCACGACCGACTCGCCGGCGCTCGGGTGGTTGCGGCCGTCGACGCGCGCGACGATGTCGGTGCGCTTGCCGGCGATCTCGGTGTGACCGTAGAGGTAGCCGTCGGCGCCGAGCTCCTCGACGAGGTCGACCGTGACCTGCAGGCCCTGGCCGTCGGCGGGGTTCACCACGATGTCTTCGGGGCGGACGCCCGCGGTCACCTGCGTGGCGTTCGTCGGGCGGTCGATGTCGGCGCCCACGACGGCGGAGCCGAACTGGATGCCACCCTCAGCCAGGTCGACCGGGAACAGGTTCATGGCGGGGGAGCCGATGAAGCCGGCGACGAACACGTTGTCGGGCTTCTCGTACAGGTCGCGGGGCGTGCCGACCTGCTGGAGGAGACCGTCCTTGAGCACCGCGATGCGGTCACCCATCGTGAGCGCCTCGGTCTGGTCGTGCGTGACGTAGACCGTCGTGACGCCGAGGCGGCGCTGCAGCGACGCGATCTGCGTGCGGGTCTGCACGCGGAGCTTGGCGTCGAGGTTCGACAGCGGCTCGTCCATGAGGAACACCTGCGGCTGGCGGACGATCGCGCGGCCCATGGCGACACGCTGACGCTGACCACCCGAGAGGGCCTTGGGCTTGCGGGTCAGGTACTCCTCGAGGTCGAGGAGCTTGGCGGCTTCGAGCACGCGCTGCGCGCGCTCGTCCTTGCCGACGCCGGCGATCTTCAGGGCGAAGCCCATGTTCTCGGCGACCGTCATGTGCGGGTACAGGGCGTAGTTCTGGAACACCATCGCGATGTCGCGGTCCTTCGGGGGGATGTCGGTGACGTCCCGATCTCCGATGAGGATGCGGCCCGAGTTGACCTCTTCGAGGCCGGCGAGCATGCGCAGCGAGGTGGACTTTCCGCAACCGGACGGACCGACGAGCACCAGGAATTCGCCGTCGGCGACCTCGAGGTTCAGCTTGTCGACCGCTGCGCGGGTTCCGCCGGGGTACAGGCGGGTGGCGTTGTCGAACGTGACAGATGCCATGTTTTCTTCTCCTTCACCGGCAGGTACGTGCCGGACGATCCGTAGTGAATGGAATGAGCGGGGGCTGCCCGCACGCCCACCATTGGGCGCGCCCCCATTATCGCACGCGCGCACCCGATTCGCTCCCGGCCATGTCTGGGTTTCTCCCAGGGTGGCGATCTAGCATCGATACGGCCTCCACGCCCGGGCGGTCACTGCCCGCACGGTGCTCACGCGCCGTCCGCTCTGCATTTTCAGAAGGATCCATGTCTAACGGCGACAACTCGAACAGCCCTGCGACCCGCAGCAGCCGCGAAGCGGTGCGCGAGAAGGCGCTGCGCGTGCATGCGCAGCAGTCGCGAGCTCGCGTCGCGCGTCGGTCGGCGCTCGTCGTCGGTGTGGTCGCGGCCGTCGCCGTCGTGGGCGTCGTGGTGGCCTGGGCGGTCGGTTCGTCGACGAACCGACCGCAGTTGTCGCCGACGAGTTCGAACGGCGACGGGTTCACGGTGACCGACGTCGCCGGGCTCGCGTCGTCGCAGGCCGATCTGGGCGATCCCTCCTCCGGTGCCGCCGAGGCGACTCCCGAAGGGGAGGGCACGCCCGCGCCCACCGAGACCGCAACGCCCGTCGTCGACATCCAGGTGTACGTCGACTACCTCTCGCCCGGTGCGCGCGAGTGGCAGATGGCCAACTCGACCCAGCTCGCGTCGTGGGTCGATGACGGCGCGGTGGCGCTCAGCTTCCACCCGGTGTCGATGCTCACGGCGAAGTCGAACGGCACGAAGTACTCCCTCCGCGCGGCGAGCGCCGCCGCGTGCGTTGCGACGTACGAGCCGCAGACGTTCTTCAAGTTCCACACGGCTCTGCTGACGCAGCAGCCCGACGTCGACTCCGACGGCATGTCGGATGCCGACCTCGCCAACCTCGCGCAGGCGTCGGGGGCGGAAGACCCGAAGCGCATCCGGACGTGCATCGAAGACGGTGCGTTCACCGGATGGGTGAAGTCGGCCACGGAGCGCGCCGTGTCGGGCATCGAGGGAACCGACCTCGCGCTCACGGGAACGCCCATGGTCGTCGTCAACGGCCAGCAGTACGTCGGTGATCTCGCCGATGCGGCGGAGTTCAACCAGTTCGTGCTCACGAGTGCGAGCGGCGCGTATCAGAAGGCCCAGACGGCGACGCCGTCGCCCACCGCCACTCCGTGAGCACGCGGGCGGCCCGATAGACTGGTCGCTCCCCGCCGGCTTGGCGCAATTGGTAGCGCACCTGTCTTGTAAACAGGGGGTTGCAGGTTCAAGTCCTGTAGCCGGCACCGTTTCACTCGAGCGCCGCGCGTCGCAGATTCGGATGGGTGCACCGGATTCGGATGGATCGGCGGTGGGTGATCCGATTCCGACGACGATGTCCGATTCCGTTGACGCGTCGGCAACCCGCGCCGCTAGGGCATGACGAGGATCTTCCCCGGCTCGTGTGGGCCCTCCAGAGCCGCGAAGGCCGACGCGACGTCGCGGAGCGGATAGGTCGCAGCGATCGGGACGATGATCTCCCCGGCCGCCACGCGCTCGGCCAACAGGGCGAGATTCGCCGCCGTGCGCGCGGCCCGGCCGGCGGCCCGCACACCGCTGTCGTCACCGGCCGCGATCTGCACCATCCGGTCGGCTCGGATGCCGAGCAGAAAGCCGGCATCCAGCGCCTCGCGTCCGTAGCAGTCGTACACCGCGGTCGCCGATCCCACACGCTGCGCGAGCCCGTCGCCGTAGGTCACCGGCTCGATGCCGAGCGACCGCAGCAGCGCGTGATTGCGCTCCGACGCCGTACCGACGACCCGCGCGCCCGCCGCGACGGCCAGCTGCGCGGCGATGATCCCGACGCCGCCGGCCGCCCCGCCGACGAGCACCGTGTCCCCGGGGCCGACCGGCACGGCGTCCGCCATCGCGACAGCGGTGAGACCTGCCACGTGCAGTGCGCCGGCGACCTCGACCGGGAGTCCGACCGGCCGGCGGGTGAGGTCGGATGCCGAGGCGATCACCCGCTCGGCGAGGGCCCCCGCCGCGCGCCCGAGCACCTCGTCACCGACCGCGATCGGGGTGCCGTCGTGGTACACGGCGCCCTCGCCGACCGCCTCCACGGTGCCGGCGAGGTCGCCGCCGATCCGGCGCGGCAACGGCGCCTTCATCAAGATCGCGCCCGAGCGAACCTTGGCGTCGAACGGATTGAGGCCCGCCGCGCGCACCCGCACGGCGACCTTTCCCGGGGCGGGCTCGGGGTCCGGCACCTCGCCGATGTACAGGACCTCCGGTCCGCCGACGGCGTCGTACAGGGCTGCGCTGCTCATCGGGTCTGATGCTACTCGGCACCGGATTAGGCTGACCAGGATGTCGACGCAGCCCGCCCACCCGCGCCTCCCGGTGGCCGTCGCGCTCGCCGGAGCGGTGCTGGTGGGCATCCTCACGGCGATCCAGGCCCGCATCAACGGCCAGCTCGGGCTCCGCCTCGGCGACGGCTTCGTCGCGGCCGTGATCTCTTTCGGCTCGGGGCTCCTCGCCCTCCTCCTCCTCTCCGCGGCCCTTCCCGCCGGTCGGCGCGGCGCGCGGGCATTGGTCGCCGGCATCCGGGAACGCACGATCCCGTGGTGGATGCTCGCCGGCGGCGCCGCGGGCGCGCTCACCGTCGCGACGCAGGGGCTCGCCGTCGCGGTGATCGGAGTGTCCCTGTTCACGGTGGGGGTCGTGGCGGGCCAGACGATCAACGGCCTCGTGCTCGATCGCGCGGGCTACGGCCCCGGCGGTGTCGTCGCCGTCACCATGCCCCGCGTCGCGGGCGGCGCGCTGGCGCTCGTCGCCGTCGGCATCTCGCTGCAGGGCGGCGTGCTCGAGCGGGTTCCGCTCTGGATGCTCGTGCTCCCGCTGCTGGCCGGTATCGGCATCGCGTGGCAACAGGCCACGAACGGCCGGCTCCGACAGAAGGTCGGCACACCGCTCACCGCGACGCTGGTGAATTTCCTCGGCGGCACCGCGATTCTGGCGGTGGCCGCGGCAGTGCACGTCGCCGTCGTCGGACCGCCGCGCGCGGCTCCCTCCGAGGCCTGGCTTTACCTCGGCGGAGTGCTCGGGGTGACGTACATCTTCTTGTCGGCGGCGCTCGTCGTGCACACCGGCGTGCTGCTGCTCGGCCTCGGCGCCGTCGCAGGGCAACTGCTGACCGCGTTCGCGCTCGATGCGCTGTGGCCCGCCGCAGCCGGCCCCGGCTGGGTCACCGAGCTCGTGATGGTGCTCGTCGCGCTCGCCTCGGTCGTCGTGGCGGTCGCGCCGTGGCGGCGCCGCGCCTGAGGATCAGGCCTTCTTCCCACTCTTCGGCATCCGGGTGACGAACTTCCTCGCCTCGACCGGCTTGCGGCGACCGGCGCGCGCGCCGGCGGGCTTGCCGCCGACGTAGAGCCAGCCGAGGAGCTCCTCGTCTTTACCGAGACCGTGCGCCTTCGCCACGGCCTTCGACCGCGTGTACGACCCGGTGCGCCAGAGCACGCCCCAGCCGGCCTCATCCAGCAGCAGGCTCAGCATGTGGGCGACGCCCGAGGCGACGGCCTCCTGCTCCCACCGCGGCACTTTGCTCTTGCGGTAGCTGGCGACCACCGCGATCAGCAGCGGCGCGCGCAGCGGCTTCGACGACGGCTTGTCGTCGCCGTCGGCCTTCGCGATCGCGGCGCCGAGGCGCAGGCGATCGTCGCCGCGCAGTTCGATCAGGCGCCACGGATGCAACGACGAATGGTCGGCCACGCGCCCGGCAGCCGTGACGAGGCGCAGCACCTCGGCGTGATCGGGGGCGACATCGGTGACCTTCGACCACGACCGGCGGGCGCGCGCGGCCTCCAGCGCCGAAGTCACGACTCGGGTGTGAACGACAGCGACAGCGAGTTCATGCAGTAGCGGTCGCCCGTGGGGGTGCCGAACCCGTCGGGGAAGACGTGGCCGAGGTGCGATCCGCACGTCGCGCAGCGCACCTCGGTGCGCTGCATGCCGTGCGAGGTGTCGTCGATGAGTTCGACCGCCTCAGGGCGCACCGATTCGTAGAAGCTCGGCCAGCCGCAGTGCGAATCGAACTTCGTGCCGCTCTGGAACAGCTCCGCGCCGCAGGCGGCGCAGGCGTAGAGCCCGGCGCGGCTCTCGTCGAGCAGTTCGCCCGTCCAGGCGCGCTCCGTTCCCGCCTGACGCAGCACGGCGTACTGGTCGGCGGTGAGCTCTGCTCGCCACTGCTCGTCGGTCTTGTCGACGCTGTAGGTCATGTCGGACTCCTCACTCCACCCTCATTCAACCCGAACTCGGGCCGCGATGTTCCGGCGACAATGGGGGAGTGGATGCTCCGACCGACGACGTCGCCGAACGTTTCGCCCGTTTCGCCCGAGACGAGGCTCCCGGACGATCGGCGCTCTACGCCGAGTGGGCCGGCGGCGTCGCCGGCGATCCCGAGGTGCGCGCGGTGCTCGCCGGCATCCCCGCCGGTCGTCGGCAACCACCGCTGGTGTTCGCCGTGACGCGCCTGCTCGGCTCGGGGGAGCCGGGCTACGCCGCGTGGCGCGAGTGGGTTCTGCGCCACGCCGACGCGGTCGTGCGGGAGTGCGCGCGGCGCTCGCTGCAGACCAACGAGCCGCTGCGCTGCGCGGCGCTGCTGCCCGCGCTCAGCCGCATCTCCGGCCCGATCGCGCTGCTGGAGATCGGTGCGAGCGCCGGGCTCTGCCTCTATCCCGACCGCTACTCCTACCGGTACGGCGGGGATGCCGGCACCCTCGCGCTCGATCCGGCGTCGGGGGTGTCGTCCGTGGTGCTCGAGTGCGAGGTGCGGGGCGAGCGGATGCCGGAGGCCGCTCTGCCGGAGATCGTCTGGCGCGCGGGCATCGACCTCGATCCGCTGGACCCGGCGGCGCCGGAGACGGGCGCGTGGCTGGAGGGTCTCGTCTGGCCCGGCGAGGAGGGGCGCTCGGCCCGCATCCGTCACGCCCTCGCGATCGCCGCCGCCGACCCGCCGCTGCTGGTCGCCGGCGACGGCGCCGACGTGGTGGCCGAGGTCGCGGCCCTGGCGCCCGCCGGCGCCACGCTCGTCATCCAGACTCCGGGCGTGCTCGCCCACATCCCGTGGGAGGGCCGGCGACGCCTCATTGATACCGCACGCGGACTCGGCCGTTGGCTGACGATCGATGCGCCGCGCCTGCACGAGGGATGGTCGGCGCCGATCGATCCGGGCACCTGGCCGGGAGGGTTCGCCGTCGCGCTCGACGGTCGCATCGGCGCGGCAGCCGATCCGCTCGGCGGCTGGTGGCGCGCGATGTGACAGCGCGTGCGTGGCGCACGGGTGCATCGGCGTTGCGGAGCTAGCGTGGACACGTGCCCCTTTCCGACCGAGATGAGACGCTTCTCGACTTCGAAGCGCGCTGGCACGCGCACGGCGCCGCGAAAGAGGAGGCCATCCGCGGCGAGCTGGCGCTCACGCCGGCCCGGTACTACCAGCTGCTGCACCGCCTCATCGAGACGGCCGACGCGCTGGCGTACGACCCGCTGCTCGTGCATCGCCTCCGCCGCCTCCGTGACGCCCGCGCGCGCGTCGGAAGCGCGCGCGCCACGGTCTCCACAGGTTCTGCCGGGTAGCATTCACGGGTGCCGAAGACCTCGTTCACCCCGGACCGCTTCGACGATCTTCCCGTCGAGAGCGCGCGCATCGGCGCGCACCGAGCGGAGAACCCGCGGCTGCGCGGCAGCGTCGTCTTCCTGTGGTCGGCGGCCGCGACGCTCGCTCTCATCGCGGTCGGCATCTTCGGCACCCTCGTCGCGACCGGGCGCATCACGGTGTTCCCGACTCCCGAGGTCACCGTTCCGGCCGAGGCCACCGTGCCGGTCGTCGACACCGACTACAAGATCACCGTCTTGAACGCCACGCCGCAGTCGGGTCTCGGCGGGCAGTTCGGCAACATCATCGTCGCCGCCGGGTGGGATGCCGCCGACGTCACCGCCGGCGAGGCGGGATCGACCGATTTCGCCACCACGACGGTGTTCTTCGCCGATCCGACCGATGAAGGCGCCGCGCGCGGCCTCGCCCAGGTCGTCGGCGGCGCCGCCGTGCAGCGCACCGACGGCTACGCCGATCTGCTGGGTGATGGCTCGACGCCGCAGCTCGTGCTCGTGATCGGCGCCGACCGCGCGACGTCGTAGCTTTTCTGCGGGGTGTTTCCTGCGTGTGAACACTTCGGTGCGGCCGTGTCAACAGTGGTGATTTCGCTGATTCGCGCGGCGCGCCGCTCGTTAGCATGGCGAGGTCCCACAGCACCAGGAGATCCATCATGAGCGAACAGACCCGCGGCACCGTCAAGTGGTTCAATGCCGAAAAAGGCTTCGGATTCATCACCACGGCCGGCGGAGACGACATCTTCGTCCACTACTCCAACATCGACATGACCGGATTCCGCGTTCTCGAAGAGGGACAGGCCGTCGAATTCACCGTCGGCGCCGGCCAGAAGGGCCCCCAGGCCGAGGCCGTGCACGTCGTCTGAGAGGCGCGCGCCGCCGGTGTCGCGCGGCTTGCACTCCCCCTTGCCGAGTGCCAGAATGGGTTAGCACTCACTCCACGTGAGTGCTAAAGACTCATCCTCACGTCCGGGAGGGACGACACACTCATGGCAAAGATCATTGCTTTCGACGAAGAAGCCCGCCGCGGCCTCGAGCGGGGCCTCAACATCCTCGCCGACGCCGTCAAGGTGACCCTCGGCCCGCGCGGCCGCAACGTCGTGCTCGAGAAGAAGTGGGGCGCCCCCACGATCACGAACGACGGCGTGTCGATCGCCAAGGAGATCGAGCTCGACGACCCGTACGAGAAGATCGGCGCGGAACTCGTCAAGGAGGTCGCAAAGAAGACCGACGACGTCGCCGGTGACGGCACGACGACCGCCACGGTCCTCGCTCAGGCGCTCGTGCGCGAAGGACTGCGCAACGTCGCGGCCGGCGCCGACCCCATCTCCCTGAAGAAGGGCATCGAGAAGGCCGTCAAGGCCATCAACGACGAGCTGCTCGCTTCGGCCAAGGAGGTCGACTCGAAGGAGGAGATCGCCGCCACGGCATCCATCTCCGCCGCAGACGCATCGATCGGCGAGCTCATCGCCGAGGCGATCGACAAGGTCGGCAAGGAGGGCGTGGTCACCGTCGAGGAGTCCAACACCTTCGGCACCGAGCTCGAGCTCACCGAGGGCATGCGCTTCGACAAGGGATACATCAACCCGTACTTCGTCACCGACCCGGAGCGTCAGGAAGCGGTCTTCGAAGACCCGTACATCCTCATCGCGAACCAGAAGATCTCCAACATCAAGGACCTCCTGCCGATCGTCGACAAGGTGATCCAGGACGGCAAAGAGCTCCTCATCATCGCCGAAGACGTCGAGGGCGAAGCGCTCGCGACCCTGGTGCTCAACAAGATCCGCGGCATCTTCAAGTCGGCGGCCGTCAAGGCTCCCGGCTTCGGCGACCGTCGTAAGGCTCAGCTGCAGGACATCGCGATCCTCACCGGCGGCCAGGTCATCACCGAGGAGGTCGGTCTCAAGCTCGAGAACGCCACCCTCGACCTCCTGGGCCGTGCGCGCAAGGTCATCATCACCAAGGACGAGACCACGATCATCGAGGGCTCCGGCGAGGCTGCGCAGATCGAGGGTCGCGTGACCCAGATCAAGCGCGAGATCGAGAACACCGACAGCGACTACGACCGCGAGAAGCTGCAGGAGCGTCTCGCGAAGCTGGCCGGTGGCGTCGCCGTCATCAAGGCGGGCGCGGCCACCGAGGTCGAGCTCAAGGAGCGCAAGCACCGCATCGAGGACGCCGTCCGCAACGCCAAGGCCGCGGTCGAAGAGGGCATCGTCGCCGGTGGTGGCGTCGCGCTCATCCAGGCGGGCAAGAAGGTCCTCGACGGCCTCGAGCTCTCGGGTGACGAGGCGACCGGCGCGAACATCGTGCGCGTCGCGATCGAGGCGCCGCTCAAGCAGATCGCGCTCAACGCCGGTCTCGAGCCCGGCGTCGTGGCCAACAAGGTCGCCGAGCTGCCCACCGGACACGGCCTCAACGCCGCGACCGGCGAGTACGGTGACCTGTTCGCACAGGGCATCATCGACCCGGCTAAGGTGACGCGCTCGGCGCTGCAGAACGCGGCATCCATCGCCGGTCTGTTCCTGACGACCGAGGTCGTCGTCGCCGACAAGCCCGAAAAGGCTCCCGCTCCCATGGGCGACCCGTCGGGTGGCATGGACTTCTGAAGTCCCGCACACAGCTGTACCGGAAAGGCCCCTCTGCGGAGGGGCCTTTCCCCGTTCGCCGGCGGCTAGCGGAAGAGCCCCGCGGCGGCGAGCTCGGTCTCTGCGTACTGCGTGCCGGCGTGCGAGAGCGCGCCGCCGATGTCGCCGAGCGCGGCCTCGAGCTCGCGTTGCGCGCCGCGCCAGCGCTCGATGACGCCCTGGAACGCGCCCGCCGCGGAGCCGGTCCACGAGCCCTGCAACTGCGTGAGCTGGGCGAGCATCGACGCGGTCTCGCCCTGCAGGCGGTCGCCGGTCGCCCGGATCGCCGCCGTGGCGGTGAGCACCGCGTCGCTGTCGACACTGAAGATGGCCATGATTCTTCCTTCCGGTGGATGTCGCTCCACGGTAGGACGGTGCCGCCGCGCGGGGTCGGGCGAGCGGGCGATCGGGGGAGAGGTCGCGCGAGTGGCGCCCTGGGGAGGAGGCGCCGGAGGCGTCACTCGTCGTCGAGGCGGAGGCGGGGGATCGGCTGCGTGTCGATGAGCAGGTGCTCCGCGGCATCCCGCGTGTGCGCCAGCGGGAAGGCGATGCGGAAGGTCGCTCCGCCGCCGGGGGTCTCGGTGACCTCGATCGAGCCGTGCAGCGCCTCGACGACCGATGCGACGATCGAGAGCCCGAGTCCCGAGCCGCCCGTCTCGCGCGTGCGCGAGGTGTCGGCGCGCCAGAAGCGCTGGAAGATCTTGTCGCGGATCTGCGGCGGAATGCCCTCGCCGTGATCGGCGACGGCGATCCACCCCATGCCGGCGGGGGCATCGACACCGACGGTCAGCTCGATGGGCGATCCGGCGGGCGTGTACCGGCGCGCGTTGCCCATGAGGTTCGCGACGACCTGTCGGATGCGGTTCTCGTCTCCCAGCACGATCGGCGGCGGCCCCGCGATCGGGGCGGGCGGCGTGACGGACGGCGCCTCCGGCTCCGCGGCCGAGCGGGGACGACGTCGCAGCAGGCCGGCGATTCCGGCGGCGGGGCGGCGCCCGACGGTCTCGGTCGGCGGCGCCGCGGGCTCGCGCGGCAGCGCGGGGGCGGGGGTGTGCGTCAGGGCGGTGACGGCTCGGTCGGGAGCCGTCGCGCCGGCATCCAACGCGGCATCGCGCGCGATGGGGCGCAGGTCCACCTCGGTGACGACGATGTCGCGCCGCTCGTCGAGACGCGCGAGGGCGAGGAGGTCTTCGACGAGCACGCCCATGCGGATCGCCTCCTTCTCGATGCGCTCCATCGACTGCGCCGTCTGCTCGGCGCCCGAGATCGCGCCCATCCGGTAGAGCTCGGCGTAGCCGCGCACCGTGACGAGGGGAGTGCGCAGCTCGTGGCTCGCGTCGCCGATGAACCGGCGCATCTGCTGCACCGTCGCGTCGCGCTGGCCGAATGCCTGATCGATGCGGTCGAGCATGGCGTTGATCGCCGTCTTGAGCCGTCCGACCTCGGTACGCGGGGAGATGTCGCCCATGCGCTGGCTGAAGTCTCCCGCCGCGATCGACATCGCGGTGGACTCCACCTGTCCGAGGCTGCGGAAGGCGAGCGTGACCAGCCACCGCGTCGCGAGCGCGCCGCCGAGCAGAGTCACGAGGGCCAGCAGGGTGTAGATGCCGATGTAGGAGGCCACGGTCTGATTCACCGACGAGAGCGGGAGCGCGACGAGCTGGGTGTAGTTGTCGCGCACACCGTTCATCGGCGGCAGCACGTCGACGCTCGCGTGGAACGAGCCCGATCCTGCAGCGTTCGGCAGGGTGAACGGTTCGGTGCCCGTCGTCACCGTCTTTTCGAGCGAGAACGTCTCGGGGAATGCCGGTTCGCCGCCGCCGCCGCCCGCCGAGGCGACGAACGAGCCGTCGGGGCCGTAGACCGCGACGAAGTACTGCGTCGCCGGGCCGCCGGCATCGCCAAAGGTCGGGATGCCGTCGTCGACCTCGACGTCGAACAGCGCACTGGCGACGTCGGTGGTCACGAGCTGCCGCAGATACTGGTCGAGCGCCGAGATCTGGGCGTTCCGCAGAAAGACCATCGTGCCCACGCCGGCCGCGAACAGCCCGATTGCGAGAACGGCGACCGTGACACCGGTCACCTTGGCGCGCAGACTGAGGCCGCGCCACCAAGAGGTGAGGCGGTCGTTCTTCTGCGCGTGCCGGGGTGAGGCCATGACGGCGGACTACGCCGTCTTGCCGGCCTTGAGCATGTAGCCGAAGCCGCGCTTGGTCTGGATGAGCGGCTCGCTCGAGTACGGGTCGATCTTGCGGCGGAGGTAGGAGATGTAGCTCTCGACGATGCCGGCGTCGCCGTTGAAGTCGTACTCCCACACGTGATCGAGGATCTGCGCCTTGCTGAGCACGCGGTTCGGGTTGAGCATGAGGTAGCGCAGCAGCTTGAACTCGGTGGGGCTGAGGTCGATCGACACGTCGCCGACGAGCACATCGTGCGTGTCCTGGTCCATCGACAGCTCGCCGGCCTTGATCGTCGATTCTTCGTCGGCCTGCATCGTGCGGCGGAGGATCGCCTGGATGCGGGCGACGATCTCGTCGAGGCTGAACGGCTTCGTGACGTAGTCGTCGCCGCCGGCGTTGAGGCCCTCGATCTTGTCTTCGGTCTCGTCTTTCGCGGTGAGGAAGAGGATCGGCGCGGTGTAGCCGGCGCCGCGGAGGCGCTTGGTGACGCTGAAGCCGTTCATGTCCGGCAACATGACGTCGAGGATGATCAGATCGGGTTCTTCTTCGAGCACGGCCGAGATGGTCTGCGCGCCGTTGGCGACGGCCCGCACCTGATAGCCGGCGAATCGGAGGCTCGTGACCAGGAGGTCACGGATGTTCGGTTCATCGTCTACGACGAGGATGCGCGCTGCGGTCATAGGGTCAGTCTGGCACCGGAATCGTTCAGTTTGCTGGATATCGCGCCGCGCGCGTGGGACACAATGGAGGTATGACGCTTCCTCCCGACGCCGTGACGGGCGGTCTCGCCTTCCACCGACTGATCTTCGCGCGCCGCCGCAGCGGCTGGTGGACGCCGCTGGTGACCGGGCTCGTCGCGCTGGCGTTCTACATCGCGATGCTCGTGCTCGTGCTCGTGGCGATGATCGTCGTCGCGTTCGCCGACCCGACCTTCCTCGACGGCATCGCCGGGCTCGCCGCCACACCCTCCTTCGATCTGACCGATCCGTGGCTCGTCTCGCTGCTGCTCGGCACGATCGCGCTCATGCTGCCGGCGTACTACTTCGCCTCGTGGATCATCAACGGCCGTCGGGTCGGTCTCATCTCCTCCGCCGCCGGTCGGCTGCGCTGGCGCTGGATGCTGCTGTGCACCGGCGTCGCCGCCGTCGTCGCGGTGGCGATCACGGCGCTGAGCCTCCTCATCCCGGTCGAGGGATCTGCGCCCACTCCCGCCGAGAACCCGATGTGGCCGGCGACGCTCATCGTCATCCTGCTCCTAGTGCCGTTCCAGGCCGCTGCCGAGGAGTACATCTTCCGCGGCTATCTGATGCAGGCGATCGGGCGATGGCTGCGCCACCCCGCGTTCGCGATCCTGCTGCCGGTGCCGCTGTTCGTCCTCGGGCACCTGTACGACATCTACGGGCAGATCGGGGTCGGGCTCTTCGCCGTCGCCGCCGGGTGGCTCACGTGGCGTACCGGCGGGCTCGAAGCCGCGATCGCGATCCACGTCGTCAACAACCTGCTCGGCTTCCTCATGGGCCTCGCCGCCGGATCCGACCCGACCGCGACCGACCAGGGCATCTGGAGCCTCGTGTTCTCCACCGTGCTGATCGGTGCGTTCGTGGCCGCGGTGGAGCTGCTCTACCGCCGGTCGCGCCTGCCGCGGACCCTCGTGCTCACGCCCGCGCCGGTGCCGGTCGCGCCGCCGGCGTGGACCCCGCCGGCCGGCTGGCCCGCGCCCGTCGCCTGACGCGTTTCGCCTCGCTGCGTTCGCGGGGCGGGCGGGTAGAACCCGGTCGCCCCGCGAGGAGCGCAGCGACGAGACGAAACGTCAGGCGGCGATGCCCTCGGCATCCAGGATCGTGTAGCTGTAGCCCTGCTCCGCCAAGAACCGCTGGCGGTTCTGCGCGAAGTCCTGATCGACCGTGTCGCGCGCGATGAGCGTGTAGAAGCTCGCCGTGTGGCCACTCGTCTTCGGGCGGAGGAGCCTTCCGAGGCGCTGCGCCTCTTCCTGGCGCGACCCGAACGAGCCCGAGACCTGGATGGCGACGGATGCCTCGGGCAGGTCGATCGAGAAGTTCGCGACCTTCGAGACGACGAGCACCGGGATGCGGCCCTCGCGGAACGCGCCGTACAGTTCTTCGCGTTCGTCGACGGGCGTCGCGCCGGTGATCTTCGGGGCATCCAGCGCGTCGGAGAGCACGTCGATCTGGTCGAGGTACTGCCCGATCACGAGGATCTGCTCGCCCGCGTGGCGTTCGACGAGGCTCCGGACGACGCCGATCTTCGCGTGCGCCGTGGCGGCGAGGCGGTAGCGTTCGTCGTCGGCGGCGGCGGCGTACTCGAGCCGGTCGGATGCCGGGAGGTCGACGCGCACCTCGTAACAGACAGCGGGGGAGATGAAGCCCTGGGCCTCGATCTCCTTCCACGGTGCGTCGAAGCGCTTGGGCCCGATGAGGCTAAACACGTCGCCCTCGCGGCCGTCTTCGCGCACGAGCGTCGCGGTGAGGCCCAGGCGCCGGCGCGCCTGGAGGTCGGCCGTCAGCTTGAACACCGGGGCGGGCAGGAGATGCACCTCGTCGTAGACGATGAGACCCCAATCCAGCGCATCCAGGAGCGCGAGATGCGCGTACTCGCCCTTCCGCTTCGCCGTGAGGATCTGGTACGTCGCGATCGTGACGGGCTTCACTTCCTTGGCCTGACCGGAGTACTCGCCGATCTCCTCGGGTGTGAGCGAGGTGCGCTTGAGCAGCTCGTCGCGCCACTGCCGCGCGCTCACCGTGTTCGTCACGAGGATGAGGGTCGTGGTCTTCGTCTCGGCCATCGCGGCCGCGCCGACGAGGGTCTTCCCCGCGCCGCAGGGGAGCACCACGACACCCGAGCCGCCGTCGCGGAAGATGTCGACCGCTTTCTGCTGGTAGGGGCGGAGGGTCCAGCCGTCTTCCGTGAGGTCGATCTCGTGCGGCGTGCCGGGCGTGTACCCGGCGTGGTCTTCGGCGGGCCACCCGATCTTCAGCAGCTCCTGCTTGATGTGGCCGCGTGCCCATGCATCGATGACGAACGTGTCGGGCGCCGGACGGCCGATCAAGAGCGGCTGGATGCGCTTGTTCTTGGCGACCTCGGCGAGCACGGCGGCATCCATCGCCCGGAGGATGAGGGTGCCCTCCGCGTCGCGCTCGATCACGAGCCGGCCGTAGCGGCCCACGGTTTCGCGCAGGTCGATCGACACCGACGGGGGCACGGGGAAGCGCGAGTACCGCTCGAGGGTGGCGAGCATGTCGTCGGCGTCGTGCCCGGCGGCGCGCGCGTTCCACAGGCCCAGGCGGGTGATGCGGTACGTGTGGATGTGCTCGGGGGCGCGTTCGAGCTCGGCGAAGATCGCGAGCTCGTGGCGGGCGCTCTCGGCCTCGGGGTGGGCGACCTCGAGCAGCACGGTGCGGTCGCTTTGGACGATCAGGGGGCCATCAGCCATAACGGGCAAGTCTACCCGCGGATCGGGCGGGTCAGACGGCCCGGACGCTCACGATGCTCGAGACCGGGAGCGTGCGTTCGACGTCGGCACCGCGGTCGCGTCCGCGCAGGCGCCCCCCGCCGAGGCCGGTGACTTCGAGGGTCACCTCGCGCTCGCTGCCGTCGGGCAGGCGCACGGTGACGAGGAGGATCGCACGGGCTCGCGCCGCCTGTTCGAGCTCGCGGCCGAGCCAGGCGGCATCAGCATCGCCGGCGTGCGCGGCTCGCAGGCGCGCCACGAGGGGCGCATACGCGTCGGCGGGATTCGGGGCGGCGACGGGATCGGCGGCGAGGCGGTGGCGATCGAGTGCGCGCGGGCGTCCGTGCTCGTCGACGGCCGCGACCGGATAGCGCGCGTCGGCGATGAGCCAGAACGCCGTCTCGGCGCCGCTGCGCGTACCGAGGCCCTCGCCGTGAGCTGTCAGCCCGAGCGGACGCAGAGCCTGATCGACCGCGAGGGCGCGCAGGAGTGCGACGTCGTCACTTGTGACGACGGTGTGTCCGTCGGCGTCGGGCCCGACACGGATCGCCCCGTGCCGGGTCGCCGCGCGCTCGATCTCGTACGCGAGGGGCTGCGGGAGTCCCGTGAGCGACAGAGCCGTGAGGAAATCGCGCATTGATTCGGCGCTCTCACCGGCGGTGAACGCGTCGGCGAGCGTCTCGGACGTGAAGCGGTAGGTGGATGCCTGCGCCCGCGATTCGCGGCGCGCCATCGAGCGCAGGCGCATGTCGAGGTGCGGGGCCAGGGGGCCGGGCGCGATCGCGGTCAAGTCGTTCTGCAGGTAGACGCGGTCGACCTCGGGGGGAAGGAGCGCCTGCAGTGCGGCGAGGTCTGCGGCGGCGCCGTCGGCGAACGCGCGTGCCCAGCCCGGTGCCGTGCCGTCGGGGCCGATCAGCGCCCACCGTTCGAGGTGCGCGCGCAGCAGGGCCGCGCGCGCCGGCCACGTCGGATCGAACGGGTGGGCGCCCGGCCAGGTGGCCACCGGCATCCATCCGCCCTCGTCAGTGCGGACGGCGCGGGGGAGCGCCGCGCGGAGGTGCTCGGCGACCCACGCCCAACGGTCGACCGTGCCGAGCCCCATCCAGTCGAGGCCGGCGCGGGTGACCAGCCAGTGGCGGTCGTCGATGGCGAGCAGGCAGGTGCGTTCGGCGATCGCGATGAGCTCGTCGGCCGCGGCGCCGTCGGCCGCGGCGCCCGACTCGACGAAGCGGCGGCGGTCGGCGGCGCCCAGAAGGCCCGATCCGATGCGCGCGGGTGGAACCAGCAGCGTCGCCTGGATCATGTCGGCGAGGGCGGCCGAGGCCGCGAACGCGCTCTCGGCGGCGTGCTCGTCGCCGATCGGCGATCCGGTGGACGCCGGTTCGATCTCGGTGCGGGCGACGAGGGCGCGCCCCGCCGCGACGGCGGCGTAGGGTCGGCCGGTGTCATCGACGAGCGCGCGGGAAAGGAGCGGCGCGCGCTCGGTTGCCGCCGTTCCCGTATCCAGCGCCGCGTCGAGAGCGTCGGCGGCGGCCGCGGGCAGCTCGGTGAGCGCGCGGGCGATGGATGCCGGCTCGAGCAGCGCGTCGGCCGCGTCGAACGCATCGGCCCAGGTCGCACTCAGCGGGGCGTGACGGAGAGCGAGCAGGTCGGCGAATGCCGCGTCGTCGAGGTGCGCGAGGCGAACCGCGAGCGACCGGGCATCCGAGGCTGCCACGTCAGGATCGCCCTCCTGCCCGTGCCCTCCGGATGAAGGTCATGATGAGCACCGCCATGAGCAGCAGGAACGCGATGATCGGCGCGACGTAGAGCAGTGCGCTGGCCAGCGGCCACGCGCCCCCCTGGAAGTCGGCGTGCTTCATGCCCGTCGCGGTGCCGATCATGATCGCGATGAAGCACACGATCGACAGCACCAGCAGGCCCAACGACATGAACGCCAGGATGCGGTCGATGCGGCGTACCGGCAGGTCGTCGCGGGAGGGAGGGGTCGAGGAGGACATCGGGTTCAGCCTACTGCGCTTCGCGCGTCGCCGCGGTGGAGCGGTGCCGTAGGCTGAATGCGGCGCCGTCCGGCGCCGCATTCAGTGATCAGCGAGGTTGAGATGCCCACCGGCAAGGTCAGGTTCTACGACGACGAGAAGGGCTTCGGCTTCATCTCCGGCGACGATGGCCAGGACGTCTTCCTGCACGCGACGGCGCTGCCCGCCGGCACGCCCGCGCTCGCCGCGGGCACGCGCCTGGAGTTCGGCGTCGCCGACGGCAAGCGCGGACTGCAGGCGCTCGCCGTGCGCATCCTCGACGCTCCGGTGAGCCTCGCCAAGCGCAATCGCATGAAGGCGGATGACATGGCCGTCGTGATCGAAGACCTCGTGAAGGTGCTCGACAACGTCGGCGGCGACCTCCGTCGCGGTCACTACCCGAGCGGCGGGCACGGCAAGAAGGTCGCCGCGATCCTCCGCAAGGTCGCCGATGACCTCGACGCCTGAAATTCCGGATGAGCGCCTGATCGGTGCACACGACCTGGCGCTCGCCGCCCTGCACGAGATCACGCCGGCCGCGACGGTCGGCGCCCCTGTCGGGCACACGGTCGAGGAGGGCGGCGTCGTCTCGCTGCGCTTCGCGAACCTGCAGCCGGGCTATCCGTCGTGGTTCTGGACGGTGAGTCTCGCGGTGGTCGAGGATGCCGAGCCCACCGTGCTGGAAGTCGAACTGCTTCCCGGTGAGGGCGCGTTGCTCGCGCCCGAGTGGGTGCCGTGGGCCGAGCGGCTCGCCGATTACCAGGCCGCCCAGGCCGCCGCAGCGACCGACGACGACGCAGACGACGACGAGGACGAGGACGACGAAGACCTCGACGACGAGTTGGACGAGCTCGACGATCTGGATGCCGAGGAGTTCGACGCCGACGGATCGTCGATTCTGCACGCGGGCGACGTCGACGGCGTCGACATCGACACCCTCGACGAAGACGCCACCGACGACGACGAGGACTGACGACTCCGGCATCCTCGTCGTTGGGGCTTATGGCGAGTCAGTCGCATGGACGACCGGCGCGGCGGCGCCTCAGGAGTCACTCCAGTGCGCATGCGCACCACACGCCATACGGCTGAGCCACATGCGGCCGCGCGTCAGCGGGCGAGGTTCTCGATCGTGTAGTCGATGCTCTTGATGAGCTGGCGCACGTCGTCGGGCTCGATCGAGACGAACGTCGCGACGCGCAGCTGGTTGCGACCGAGCTTGCGATAAGGCTCGGTGTCGACGATCCCGTTGGCGCGGAGGCTCGCGGCCACCGCGGCGGCATCCACCGACTCGTCGAAATCGATCGTGACGACGACGGGGGAGCGGTCTTCGGGGTCGGCGACGAACGGGGTCGCGACGGCCGACGCCTCGGCCCAGTCGTAGAGCGCGCCGGACGATTCCGCCGTGCGCGCCGCGGCCCAGCCGAGCCCGCCGTTCTCGTTGATCCACTCGAGCTGCTTGTCGAGGAGGAAGAGGGTCGTCACGGCGGGCGTGTTCAGCGTCTGGTTCAGGCGCGAGTTGTCGAGGGCGTTCTTCAGGCTCAGGAACTCGGGGATGTAGCGACCGGATGCCGCGACGCGCTCGATGCGGTCGATCGCCGCCGGGGACACCGCCGCGAACCACAGTCCACCGTCGGAACCGAGGTTCTTCTGCGGGGCGAAGTAATAGACATCGGCCTCGGACACGCGGAAGTTGATGCCGCCGGCCGCGCTCGTCGCATCGATGACGGTGAGCGCACCGTCGTCGCCCGCGACGCGGGTGACCGGGGCGGCGACACCGGTGGAGGTCTCGTTGTGCGGCCAGGCGTACACATCCACGCCGGCGACGGCCTCGGGGGCGACGCGGGTGCCGGGTGCGGCCTTGCGGACGTCGGGAGCCTCGAGCCACGGAGCGCCGGCGGCGGCGGCGAACTTGCCGCCGAATTCGCCGAAGACGAGGTTCTGCGCGCGCTTTTCGATGAGGCCGAACGAGGCCGCATCCCAGAAGGCCGTCGATCCGCCGTTGCCGACGATGATCTCGTACCCGTCCGGCAGGCGGAGGAGGTCGGACAGGCCCGCGCGCACCTGGCCGACGAGGCTCTTGATCGGCGCCTGGCGGTGCGAGGTGCCCAGTAGCACCGAGCCCGGGCCGGCGAGGGCCGCCACCTGCTCGGGGCGCACCTTGGACGGGCCGCAGCCGAAACGTCCGTCGGCGGGCAGGATCTCGCGGGGAAGCGTCACGTGGGCCATGCACCGATTCTAGGGTCGGGCCGCCGCCGCGCCGATCTCGCCTCCGTCACAAACGGATAGGCTGGGAGCGCATTTCATCACCCGTGTATTGAGGCCAGCCATGACCGATCTGATCGACACCACCGAGATGTACCTGCGCACGATCCTCGAACTCGAGGAAGAGGGCATCGTCCCCCTGCGCGCGCGCATCTCCGAGCGCCTCGGCCACTCCGGCCCCACGGTGTCGCAGACCGTCGGCCGCATGGAGCGCGATGGGCTCGTCATCGTCACGGATGACCGCTCGCTCGAACTCACCGGCTCGGGCCGCCAGAAGGCCGTCGACGTCATGCGCAAGCACCGGCTGGCCGAGCGGCTGCTCAGCGACGTCATCGGACTCGACTGGGCATATGTCCACGAAGAGGCCTGCCGCTGGGAGCACGTGATGAGTGAGCAGGTCGAGCGTCGCCTCGTCGAGCTCCTCGGGCATCCGACCGAGTCGCCCTACGGCAACCCCATCCCCGGTCTCGCCCAGCTCGGCGACGTGCCGGCATCCACGTTCGACCAGGGCGTCGTCGGCCTCGTCCGCCTGCTCAACGACACGGATGCGCCGGTCAGCGGAACGGTGCGCCGCCTCGCCGAGCCGGTACAGGTCGACCCCGAGCTGCTGGAGCAGTTGCGGGATGCCGGCGTGGTCCCCGGAGCGGCCGGAAACTACCGCTTCAGCGAGGGCTACGTGCTCGTCGAGATGGACGGCAAGGACGAGGGTCTCGAGCTGCCGATCGAGGTCGCCTCGCACATCTTCCTCACCGATCCGCGCCCGCGAGTCTGAACGTAGCCAGGGAAGGCCCTGGGGAGGTGAGCCTCTACGTGACTTATTCGTTACATTCCGGTAGCCTCGAAAAGTCCGACGGCGAGAAGCCCGCCACAGGATCTCCGCACGAATTGCCTTTTCGGCTCGTCGTTCGCGCGGTGCACCCGTACATCTGTGCCTGACACTGAAGTGCCGACGAGCCAGCATCCGCTCCGCAGGAGTGAATGCAGAGGCGCCGGAGGATAGCTTGGCTGAACAGTTCGACTCGTCGGCGGAACCCGAAACCGCAGCGACGACCCCAGATCAGCGCGGTCCCGCGCGACGTTTTCTTTCCCGGCGGTCCACCGCCACCGCCGTTTCGACGGCCCCGGTGAAGACCCCGAAGCTGGCCCGCACGACGCACCCCGTGCGGAGCTTCCTGACGGTGACCGCTGTCGCCGGCCTCGTCGCCACGGTCGCCATCCCCGCTTTCGCCGCCGGCTCGGGCACTCCCGCCGCCGAAGCGGTCACCCTGCAGCAGGTCGCGTCGGACAACGCGCAGTCGCTCGTCGTCGCCTCCGAGGCCACGCCCGAGGCGATCACCCGCGACAGCTACTCCGCGACCACTCCGCAGGAGATCCAGACCAAGAAGGACGAGGAGGCCGCGAAGGCCGCCGCCGCCGCGCGCATCGCCGCCGCCGCATCCGCATCGGCGAAGTCGTCGACCACGTCGAGCTCGTCGCAGGCCTTCAGCGGATCGGTCGCCCAGTCGATCGCCACGTCCGGTTCGGTCGTGCGTCCGCTCACGTCGTTCAACAGCTTCGGCACCCCGTATGCGGGCCACAAGGGCACCGACTACATGGCCGACCGCTACACGCCGATCTACGCGATCGCCGACGGCGTCGTCGTCGAGTCGGCCGAGAGCAGCAACGGCTGGGGCGTCTACGTCAAGATCGCCCACAACATCAACGGCACGACGGTCACGTCGCTCTACGCGCACATGAGCTACGGCACGCGCCGGGTCTCGGTCGGCCAGTCGGTCTCGGCCGGTCAGCTCATCGGCCAGGTCGGCGACACGGGCCGCGCGTTCGGTACGCACCTGCACCTCGAGATCTACGTGAGCGGCTCGTGGGTGTATCCCGAGAACTGGTTGCAGGCCAACGTCGGCTGAGAGTCGTACACTGATCCCGATGCGTCGAGCAGAGGGGGACCAGATGAACGCGATCGGTCGTCATGTCCTGCGGCATCACGAGTTCGACTGCCGCGGTCTTCGCGGTGGATCAAAGGCGCTGTCTTCATGACAGCGCCTTTTTTCGTCCCCGCTCGAGAGGCCTGACGTATGCGCACTCTGGTCCTGAACGCCGGCTACGAACCGCTGGCCATCGTCTCCTTCAAGCGAGCGCTCGTGCTCGTCATGAACAACAAGGCGACGGTCATCGAACGCATCGACGGCGACCCGGTCTGGGGCATCCGCGGGGTCTACGACCGGCCGGCCGTGATCGTCCTCACCCGATACGTGCGGGTGCCGGGTAGCCGCCGGGTGCCGCTCACCCGGCGGGGCGTGCTGCGCCGTGACGGGCACCGGTGCGCCTACTGCGCCACCGTCGCCACGACGATCGACCACGTGCTGCCCCGCTCGCGCGGTGGCGCGGATTCGTGGGAAAACCTCGTGGCGTGCTGCCTGCGCTGCAACAACGTCAAGGGCGACCGCACGCCGCAGGAGATGGGCTGGGAGCTCCGTTGGAACCCGCAGCCACCGCGCGGCGGACAGTGGGTGGTGCGGGGCACCGAACGGGCCGATCCGACGTGGGAGCCGTACCTGTCGCTCGCCGCCTGAGCGATGTCGGAAGTCGCGGATATCTTCGATTCCACGGGTTGAGTAACTAGAACAAAAGTTCTAGCCTGTGGAGATGAGGTCGACCGTGGGCAGCGTAGAAGAGGTGTCGCGTCTGCGCGCGCAGCTCGAGCGCGTGCAGGGTCGCAAGCTCGACGCCCCCGTGCTGCCCGTGCACCCCGCGCTGGCGGCGCTGCTGCCGGGCGGGGGCCTGCGCCCCGGGTCAGCGTACTCCCTCGGCGCGTCGACCTCGCTGCTGTTCGCGCTGCTCGCGCGGCCGTCGCAGGCGGGATCGTGGTGCGGGGTCGTGGGCGTGCCGCGGCTCGGCGCCGAAGCGGCCGAGCACGCCGGCATCGACCTGTCGCGCCTCGTGCTCATCCCCGATCCTGGGCAGCGCTGGCTCGCGGTCACCGCGACGATCGCCGAGGTGCTGCCGGTGGTCGCCATCCGTCCGCCGGCGCGGGCGAAAGATGGAGAGGTCTCCCGTCTCGCGGCCCGCATGCGCGAGCGCGGATCGGTGCTGCTCGTCCAGGGGCCGTGGCCGCAGACCGAGGCGATGATCGACATCGCCGACCCCGAGTGGGAGGGCCTCGGCGACGGATACGGTCTGCTCGAACAGCGCGAGATCACGGTGACGGTTTCCAGCCGCCGTTTTCCGGTGCCGCGGTCGGGTCGCATGCTGCTGCCGGATGCCGCGGGCTCGCTTGCCGCGTCGGTCACCGCGCCCGTGGCGGCTCCCGGGTGGGACCGCGCGGAGCGCCTCGCGGCGGCGGTCTGATGGATACCCCCGTACGCACCCTGGTCGTCTGGGTGCCCGACTGGCCCGTCGTCGCCCTGACGCGCGACGGCGACGACCCGCCCGATCCCGAACTCCCGATCGCGATCTTCGAGAAGGGGGCGGTCGTCGCGTGCTCTCCGGCAGCCCGCGACGAGGGCGTGCGACGCGGGCAGCGTCGGCGCGATGCGCAGTCCCGCTGCACGGCGCTGCTGGTGGCCGACGCCGACCCGGTGCGCGATCAGCGCGCGTTCGCGCCGCTCATCGCCCGCCTCGAAGAGCTCGCTCCGGGCGTGCAGCTGCGGCATCCCGGGCTCTGCGCGCTGCGCGCGCGTGGCCCGGCGCGGTACTACGGCGGCGAGGCGGCCGCCGCGACGGTACTCGCGGGGGTCGTCGCCGAGTTCGGGCTGCCCGATGTGCGCGTGGGGGTCGCCGACGGGCCGTTCACCGCCGAGCAGGCCGCACGCGCGGGCACGCATCAGGACGCCCCGGTGCGGATCGTCCCGGAAGGGCAGGCGGCATCCTTCCTCGCGCCGCTGCCGGTCACGGTGCTCGAGGAGGGCGACATCGTCTCGCTGTTCGCGCGGCTGGGCGTGCAGACCCTCGGGGCCGTGGCCGCGATGCCCGAGGCTCGCCTCGTCGAACGGTTCGGCGTGCGGGGAGCGCGCCTGCACGCTCTCGCCGGCGGCGCCGATTCGCAGCCGGTGACCGTCCGCACGCCGCCCCCCGAACTCCACCGCGAGGTGGCGTTCGATCCGCCGGTAGTCCTCGCCGATCAGGTCGCGTTCGGCATGCGGGTGCCGGCGGAGGAGTTCATCGCGCGCCTCGGGGCACAGGACCTCGTGTGCACCGAGCTCCGGGTGATCCTCACGGGAGACCGGGGGGAGCGCAGCGACCGGGTGTGGCTGCATCCCGGCTCGTTCGACGCATCGGCGATCGTCGACCGCATCCGTTGGCAGCTCGCCGAGCAGGGGCTGAAGAGCGGCGTCGAGCGGGTGCTGATCGAGCCGGAGGGGGTGGATGCCGCCGCGCACCACACGGCGCGGCTCTTCGGCGGCGGGCCGGAGGAGCGCGTGCACCACGCCCTCTCGCGCGTGCAGGCGATGCTCGGCCACCGGGGCGTGCTCACCCCCGCGATCGGCGGCGGCCGCTGGCTCGCCGAACGTCAGCAGCTCGTGCCGTGGGGCGACCGGGCGGTCACCGCCGCGCAGCGCGCCCAGCCCTGGCCGGGGAGCCTGCCCGGCCCGTTGCCGGCGACGGTGTTCGCCGAAGCGTGGGAGGTCGAGGTGGTCGACGCCGACGGCGACATGATCGCGGTGGGGGCGCGCGGCGAGCCGACGGGTGAGCCGGCGACCCTCGTGGCGGCCGGGCGGGGTCGCACGATCCGGGCGTGGGCGGGGCCGTGGCCGATCGTGGAGCGCGGGTGGGACCCGGTACGCGCGCGCCATGCGCACCGCTTCCAGGTGCTCGACGCCGATCAGCGCGCTTGGCTGCTCGTGTGCGAAGAGGGCGCCTGGCGCGCGGAGGGGGTCTACGACTGATGGGCTTCAACAATCCGTCCGTCCCCTGGTCCGAAATCGAGCGGCTGCTCAGCGGGCGGCTTCCCGACGGCGGCGACGGCCCGGCCTTTTCGCGCAAGCGCGGAAAGTACGAGGCGCCCGCGATCGAGCGCCCCGAGGGAGCCGTGCCCTACGCCGAGCTGCACGCGCACTCGTCGTTCTCGTTCCTCGATGGGGCGTCCTCCCCTGCCGAGCTCGCCGAAGAGGCCGAGCGGCTGGGCCTCCACGCCCTCGCGATCACCGACCACGACGGGTTCTACGGCATCGTGCGCTTCGCCGAGGCGGCCGAGAAGCTCGCCGTGAAGACCGTGTTCGGCGCCGAACTCTCCCTCGACCTCCCGAAGCCGCAGGCCGGCAACACCGATCCCGACGGCGAGCACCTCCTGGTGCTGGCCCGCGCCGAGGAGGGCTATCACCGCCTCGCGTCGGCGCTCACCCACGCGCAACTGGCCGGCGGCGAGAAGGGCCGCCCGCTCTACCGGCTCGACGAGCTGGCAGAGCAGTCGGAGGGGCACTGGGCGATCCTCACGGGATGCCGGAAGGGGGCCGTCCGCCAGGCTCTCGCCACCGGGGGTCCCGATGCGGCGGCGACCGAGCTCGACCGCCTCATCCACCTCTTCGGGCGCGATGCCGTCAACGTCGAACTCATCGACCACGGTGCGCCCCGCGACACCCGCGACAACGACCTGCTCGCCGCGCTCGCCGCCGAGCGGGGACTCCCGGTGCTCGCGACGAACAACGTGCACTACGCCGTGCCGGAGAAGGTGCACCTGGCCGCCGCGATCGCCGCCGTCCGGGCGAACCGGGGCCTCGACGAACTCGACGGGTGGCTCCCGTCGCACGCGGGCGCGCACCTGCGCTCGGGCGCTGAGATGGCCCGCCGTTTCCGCCGCTACCCCGGCGCAGTCGCGCGCACCGTCACCCTCGCCGACGAGCTCGCCTTTCCGCTCCGCCGCGCCAAGCCCGCGCTGCCGAAGATGGCCGTCCCCGAGGGGCACACGCCGATGTCGTGGCTCCGGCACCTGGTGTGGGATGCCGTGCCCCGGAAGTATCCCGACCTCTCCGGTGACGACCGCGCGCGCATCGAGCGCGAGCTGTCGGTGATCGAGCAGAAAGACTTCCCGGGGTATTTCCTCATCGTGCACGGGATCGTCGCCGAGGCGCGGCGCCGCGGCATCCTGTGCCAGGGGCGGGGGTCGGCGGCCAACAGCGCCGTCTGCTACCTGCTGAACATCACCGCGATCGATTCGATCTTCTACCGGCTGCCGTTCGAGCGGTTCCTCTCGGCGATGCGCGATGAGGAGCCCGACATCGACGTCGACTTCGACTCGGGGCGCCGCGAAGAGATCATCCAGTGGGTGTACGAGACGTACGGGCGCGACCGGGCGGCGCAGGTGGCCAACGTCATCCAGTACCGCCCGAAGAACGCCGTCCGAGACATGGCGAAGGCGCTCGGGCATTCGCCGGGGCAGCAGGATGCCTGGTCGAAGCAGATCGAACGGTGGGACGGGATCACTCCCGGCACGCACGACATCCCCGGCCGGGTGATGGCCTACGCGAGCGAGTTGCTGAAGGCCCCGCGGCACCTCGGCATCCACTCCGGCGGCATGGTGCTCACCGATCGTCCCGTGGGGGAGGTCGTGCCGATCGAGCACGCGCGCATGGAGAACCGCACGGTCATCCAGTGGGACAAAGACGACGCCGCGTGGATGGGGCTGGTGAAGTTCGACCTGTTGGGCCTCGGGATGCTCGCCGCGATCCAGTACTGCTTCGACGAGATCGCGGGCGCGACGGGGGAGCGGTGGGACCTCGACTCGATGCCCAAAGAGGAGCAGGCCGTCTACGACATGCTGTGCCGGGCCGATTCGATCGGGGTGTTCCAGGTCGAGTCGCGCGCGCAGATGGGATTGTTGCCGCGCTTGCAGCCGCGGAAGTTCTACGACCTCGTCGTCGAGATCGCCCTCATCCGGCCGGGGCCGATTCAGGGCGGCGCCGTGCATCCGTATGTGCGGCGGAAGCTCGGGCACGAGAAGATCACGTACGCGCACGAGAAGCTCATTCCGGTGCTCGAGCGCACGTTCGGCATCCCGATCTTCCAGGAGCAGCTCATGCAGATGGGCATGGCGGTCGGCGATCTTTCGGGGGAGGATGCCGACGTGCTCCGCCGCGCGATGGGTTCGAAGCGCGGTATCGAGCGGATCGAGTCGGTGAAGGCGAAGCTCTATGCCGGCATGGAGCGCAATGGCCTCGTGGGCGACGCCGCCGACGACATCTACGCGAAGATCCAGGCGTTCGCGAACTTCGGGTTCGCCGAGAGCCATTCGCTCTCGTTCGGGCTGCTCGTCTACGCGTCGTCGTGGCTGAAGCTGCACTATCCGGCGGCGTTCCTCGCGGCGCTGCTGCGCGCCCAGCCGATGGGCTTCTATTCACCGGCGACCCTCAGTGCCGACGCCCGCCGGCACGGCGTGGAGGTGCGTCGCCCCGATCTCCACGCCTCCGCCGCCGACGCCATCCTCGAGCCGGTGCACAGCGACGTTTCGACTCGCTTCGCTCGCTCAACGACCGATTTCCCGTTCGTTGAGCGAGCGAGCGCAGCGAGCGAGACGAAACGCCCCGGTCCCACCCCGACCGGCCTCTCCTCGTGCACCGATCGCCACCAACCGCCCGTCCCCGACTTCGACCCCACGGCCCCCGACGTCTCGGCCGCACACCGCCGCGACGGCGGCTTCGCGGTGCGGTTGGGCCTGGCATCCGTCACCGGCATCGGCGAGACGCTCGCCGAGCGGATCGTCGCCGAGCGCACCGCCGAGGGCCCGTACCGTGACCTGCGTGATCTCGTCCGCCGCACCGGGGCGACGGCCGCGCAGGTCGAGGCGCTCTCGACCGCGGGGGCGTTCGAGAGCATGGGCATCACGCGTCGCGAGGGCATCTGGCTCGCAGGCGATGCCGCCCTCGATCGCAGCGAATTCCTCGCCGGGTCGCTCATGTCGGTGCAACCGCCGCTGTTCGGCGATCAGTCGAGCTACGACGTGCTCGCCGCCGACCTCTGGGCGACCGGGATTTCGACCGACGACCATCCGATGCTCCACTACCGCGCGCCCCTCGATGCCCGCGGTGTGCTCACCTCTCGCGAGCTCCGCACGCACGAAGAAGGGCGCCGGGTGGAGGTCGCGGGGCTCGTGACGCACCGGCAGCGGCCGGCCACGGCATCCGGGATCACTTTCATCAACCTCGAGGACGAGCACGGTCTCGTCAACGTGATCTGCTCGGTGGGGGTGTGGAATCGCCATCGCCGGGTGCTGCGCGACAGCCCGGCGCTCATCGCCCGCGGGATGCTCGAGCGCTCACCCGAGGGGGTGACGAACCTGGTCGCCGACGCGTTCGAGGACCTTCGCGTCGGGGTGCAGCACCGCTCACGCGACTTCCGCTGAGGATGTACGCGATGTAAAATTACATCATGCTTCGTACCCAGATTTCACTCACGCCCGAAGAGCGTCGGCTCCTCGATGCGGAAGGGAAGCGAACGGGACAGTCGATGTCTGCGTTGATCCGGGACGCGGTCACTCAGGTCTACGGGACCCAGCGAGATGCGGATGCCGACCTCCACGCGATCGACTCGGCTCTCGGAGCGTGGGACGAGCGCGACATCGACGGCGAAGAGTATGTCGAGGGACTCCGTTCCGGCCGCCGACTCGGTGACGGCGCCGCGCGATGACGGTCGTCGTCGATACCTCCATCCTCATCGATGTCCTCCGAGGTGACCGCGCGGCTGCCCAGGTCCTCCGCACCTCACGTGAGGGCGGTCCGCTGCACGCGAGCGAGGTCGTGCGGCTGGAGGTGCTGGCGGGCATGCGTGCGTCGGAGGAGGCGGCCACCCGTTCTCTCCTCGGTGCGTTCACGTGGCACCCGGTCGGCGACGAAATCGCCGAGCTCGCGGGCGAACTCGGCCGCAGGTGGCTTCCGAGCAACCGCGGCATCGACTCAGCGGATCTCGCGATCGCGGCCACGGCCATCGCCCTCGACGCGCAGCTTCTGACGAAGAACGTGAAGCACTTCCCGATGTTCGGGGACTTGTCAGCGCCCTACTGAGCGCGGGATGCCTTCGCGCGCCGCTCGCGCCACGCCTTCCAGGCGTCGGTCGACCACAGCGCCCAGATCACCAGCAGGGGTTGGAAGAGCAGCCGGATGCCGCGTGCCAGGTCGGTGTTGAGCCCGAAGGCATCTGTCCCTCGGACGAACTGCTCGATGTTGCCCGGGAAGATCGCGACGAAGAACGCCGCGACGATCCACCCGACCGCGACGCGGTAGCGCACCAGCACGATGAGGGCGAGCCCGAGCGTGATCTCCACGATGCCCGAGGCAACGACCACGACGTCCACCGGCAGCGGCAGCCATTGCGGCACCTGGGCGACGAAGTCGTCGCGGGCGAACGTCAGGTGTCCGACGCCGGTGAAGATCAGGAATGCGCCAAGCAAGACGCGCAGGGTCGTGCGGAGGAGGCTCATGTCTTGACCGTACGTCACTCGGCCAAGGCGACGACTTCGGCGATCACGCGCGGGTGGGCGAGGATGCGGAAGTGCCCGCCGGTGTCGAGCAGCACGTTCTTCGCGCCGGCGAGTTCGCTGCCCCCGGGGATGTGCGGGTCGAAGAGGGCGTAGACCGACACGATCTTCGCGTTCGCGTCGGCGTTGGCCGCAAGCGACCGGATCGTCGCGTCGCGGGGGCGGAGGGACCGCAGCGACCGGGTCCACATGAGACGCGCGTAGAACGAGCCGGCGAACGGCGTGGCGACGGCCACCATGCCGCGGATGCGATGCGCTTCAGGCCCGACCATCACCTGTTTGCCGACAAGCCCGCCGCGGCTGTGGGCGAGGAGCACGACATCGGTCAGGTTCTGTCCGGCGAGGTAGGCCGCGACACGATCGGCCATCTCGATGACGGGCCGCCGGCTGCGGCCGAGCACCTCGAGGACGTGCACGGGATGCCCGCGCGTGTGCGCCGCCTCGACCAGCGGCTGGAGGAACTTCCAGGTCTCGTAGATACCGGGGAGCGCGATGATCGCTGTGTTCTCGCCCGAGAGGAACGCCGTCGGGGGAGTGCGGCTGAAGAATGCCCGCACCTGCCAGCGCGCGGCGTAGAGGTAGTCACGCGTCCACCAGACCGCGATCTTGAGGGGGGACATCACGAGGGCGCCTCGCCGCGTTTCGTCTCGCTCCCTGCACTCGTTCGCGGGGCGACCGGGACATCGCTCGTTGAGCGAGCGAAGCGAGTCGAAACGCCGGTGTCGCTTCCGCCCGTTGAGCGAGCGAAGCGAGTCGAAACGCCGGTGTCGCTTCCGCCCGTTGAGCGAGCGAAGCGAGTCGAAACGCCGGTGTCGCTTCCGTCCGTTGAGCGAGCGAAGCGAGTCGAAACGCCGGTGTCCATCCCTGACGCGTCGGACCTCGGCATGACTCCACCGTAAACCGGTGGTCGACACACGCGGGAGGGCTGGCGCATCCGAGGGCGAGCGACTACAACGGCGGCGGGTCGACGGCGATGACGTCACCGCCAGGGCGGCTTCGCCGAGTTCGCCGTGGCACCCGAGGGCGCGCTCGCCCGCAAGCCCGCGGAGCTCACGTTTGAGCAGGCATCCACCCTCCCGCAGTCCGGCGCGATCCCCCTCGCCGCGGAGCGCGGCATCCACCTCACCGCCGTCGACAACGCCGGCAAACTCGCCTTCATGCGGGGCCTCGGCGCCGCGGAGGTGCTCGACTACCGCGTCGCGGACTTCACACGGGAGGGCCCGTTCGATGTGATCATCGACCTCGTCGCCCACCGGTCGGTGTTCGCGTACCGCCGGGCGCTCGCGCCGGGAGGACGAGCGCTCATCGTCGGAGGGACGACCCGCGCCCTCCTCCGCATGCTCACCCTCGGCGCGCTGGTCGGGCGGCTGAGCGGCAGGCGGCTCGGCGTGATGGCGGTGAGGGAGGGCCCGGAGCATTTCGCTCCGGTGGCGGATGCCGTCGCCGCCGGCACGGTCGAGATCGTCATCGACCGCGTCTTCCCGCTCGAGCAGGTCGCCGAGGCGCTCACGCTCCACGGCGAGGGGCGCACGCTCGGCAAGGTCGTGGTGCGCGTGAAGGCTCAGCCGCAGACGTCGAACACGTAGTCCGGGTCGCTCGGCGCGACGAGGTTGCGATCGCGCAGCACGATGGATGCCGGCGTCGCCGGGTCGTCGCACACCTCGCTCCACGGGCGGGGGAGCGTATCGGCGTATTCGATCGCGAGCACGCGCTCGCCGTACACCGCGGTGTAGGCCGCGCACTCGTCGTAGGCGGCGCACTCCTCGACGACGGCGAAGTCGAAGCCCGCGCGGTCGCGCAGCACCTGCGCGTCTTCGGCCGCGTTCTTCTGCCCGGCCGCGAGACCCACCTCATGCGCGATGCCCACGAGCCGCGTGGCGAGCGCGACGGCGTCGCTGCGGGTAAGGGCGCCGTCCGTGCGGGTATAGGTGTCGAGGTTGTCGAACTCCACCGCCGCGAACCCGTCGGCCGCGCACTCCCGGATCCAGGGGCCGACGATCGCGGCGATCTCGTCGGTCTTGCGGGTGTCGAGGATCGCCTCGTCGGGCCAGTCCGGGTCGAAGACGACGTCGCCCGAGGTGTCGTGGAGCAACAGATCGCTCGGCCAGATGCCCTGCTCGCCCGGCTGCGTCTGGAACCCGTTGACGTAACAGATCGAGTACACGTCGTCGAGGGATGCCGCGCTCCGATCGCGCGCGACGATCTCGACGCCGTCCGGCGGGTCGTAGGCGCCGCCGAGCTGATAGTCGAGCGCGGCGCCCGCCGGCGGCAGCTGCGGGCCACCCGGCGGGTCGTAGGGAGCTTCGGCCGCGCATCCGGCGATCAGGAGGACGGCCGCCGCGAGCGGCACGAGCAGGCGGCGAACGGTCATGCCGCGACGCTACCCGACGAGGCGCGGTCGGTAGACTTGCGGGGCCAGCCTCTGTAGCTCAGTGGAAGAGCCACTCCGTCCTAAGGAGAGGGTCGGGGGTTCGAATCCCTCCAGGGGCACACCCCTTTTTTGCTTCTGACCAGGCATTTCTTCTGTGGTCAGGCCTCTCAGAGTCCACTTTTGGCCGCTCTTTGGCCGCATTTGAAGAATCTGTGAGCTGAAAGCAGGGCTCTTCAGAGGGCTCCGTTTGGCGTCTCAGACCGACGAAATCGGGCAGATTCCCCTTCTCGAGCCGCGTCGGAAAACTGAGCAATGTGCTCGGGGCGGTCACTGCGGACGCCGGTAGCGCGTCTGCGGACCGGTCGGCAGTGCGATCAGCGGCATGGCGTCGTTGAGGCGCGCCGCGACGGCATCCAGATCGTCGTCAAAGAGGTCGGCGTAGGTGTCGAGCGTCATGGCGGCGGACGCGTGCCCGAGCATTCGCTGCACTGCCTTCACGTTGGCGCCGGAGCTGATCGCGAGCGATGCGGCGGTGTGGCGGAGGTCATGAGGGGTGAGCCGTGGGATGGACGGATCGATCGCCTGCGCGCGCTTCACCGCGTTTGCGAACCATCCCTGCGCCCCCGAGTTGCGCATGTGGTGGACGCCGTCGCCGAAGAGCAGCCCTTCCGGGCCTTTGTCGGCGCAGGCTTGCTCGATCATCGGCGCCAGGCGGTCTGGGTAGGGGACCGAGCGCTTCTCGTGTGTTTTCGGTGTGCCGACATGGATTTCGTAGCCGATCATCACCGCGTTCTCCTCGATGACGAACCGCTTACGCAGCCGGTTCACGCTGCGCACCCGAAGGCCGGTCGCCTCGCCCCAGCGCAAGCCCGTGTACGCCAGCGTCAGGACCATGGTCGGGTGCGCCGAACACGCGGCCAGCGTCGCCACCTGATCATGCGAGAGATATACGCGACGCTTCCCGGGACCGGTCCGAGGGAGATTGCGGATGTTTCGCGCTGGGTTGGTCGCGAGGCGACGATCGTCGATGGCGACATCGAGGATGCCGGCGAGGACGCCCAGCGCGCGAAGAACGACGGTGCGCGACTTCTCCGTCGCGAGCTCGGACACCCAGTCCTGAACTTCGGACCGTCGGATCGACCAGATCTCGCGCTCGCCCCACACCGGAGCGACATGGTTCTTCCACGCCCGCTCAAGCGTCATGTAGTACGAGGGCTTCGACATCGGCGGCCGCTTGGACCGCAGCCAGCTGTCGGCGAACATCTTCACCGGCACCCGTGATGCGGTGGGGTCGATGTACTCGCCCTTCGACTTCGACACCGTGACCATGGACAGGTAGAGCTGCGCTTCGCGCATCGTGGTGAAGCCGCGCTTCTGCGTCTCGGTGAGATCCGGCCTGCGATACCGCACACGGTAGCGACGACCCTTCACCGTTTCGTACGGGGTGATGGTGCCCATGTCGACCTCCGCTCGTGCCGGTGATGGTCAGTATTAGGGCAGTGTCGGACACTGCGCGGGTGGCGTCAACGTGACCGGCGACAGTTGTGGATAGATCAGCGAAGACGTCGCCGAATGCACGCGGAGAGATGACCGGCGCTTCCTCCGACGCCGAGAGTTTAGCGCTCTGTCGCGACTCCGTTCTCACCCGCTCCCTCTTTGCAGACTTCGCGCTGGCGCGCACCGCTTAGCAACCGTTCATGGATGCGCGCTGCGTCGCGCCCGAGCGCAAAACGGCTGATTGTCAGCGGATGAGGGAAGTTCGATTTCGCGACGCGGTTTCGCCGGTTCTGTCGGCGCGCATCGATACGCTGTATCGGGGCGCGGCTCGTCGTCTCCAAGCCCACGCTCAGCGCTGTCAGGGTGGCGCGATCGCGGCGAGTTAGGACGCACAGGAATGGGAGTCCCAGTGGCACGGCTGAACCTCAGGGCTATCGAGGAGCGCGTTGCGCCACTGGCTGGTCGCGAGAGTTACGACCGCGAGTTCGTCTTCGATCTGCTGCTCGCGTACGGCAAGCCTCAGAGCAGCGTCACGCGGCTGCGCAACGGAGATTTGAACGTTGCTATCGACCCGGCGGCGGAGGTCGCACAGAAGAAGGTCGTCTACTTCAAGGAGACGACCAGTGACCCGCTCGCTGTGCTCGAGCAGCTGAAGACCTCTCCCGATGTGGTGCGTTTCAGCCCCCGCTTCGTGATCGTCACCGACTACGACGAGCTCGTAGCGCACGACACCCAGACCGGCGAGACGATCGGCTTACCGATCGGTGAGATCAACCAGCACTTCACGTTCTTCCTCCCGTGGGCTGGCATGGAGAAGGCGCAGTACGTCGCCGAGGCACACGCCGACGTCAAAGCTGCCGAGCGCATGGGCAAGCTGTTCGACGAGCTGCTCCACGCCAACCCGGGCCTACTGGAGGAGCCCCACGGCCGCCACGCGCTGAACCTCTTCTTTACGCGTCTGCTGTTCTGCTTCTTCGCTGAAGACACGGGGATCTTCGCGGCGAACCAGTTCACGAACGCCGTCGGATCGCACACGCTGGTCGACGGTTCAGACACTGGTGAGTTCCTCACCGATTTGTTTTTGGCGCTCGATACGGAGAGCCCCGCAGGGAAGCCCAACCACCTGACGGCGTTCCCCTATGTCAATGGCCGGCTCTTCCGAGCGGACAACCGGTTCGTCGTGCCTCAGTTCACGAAGGTCGCCCGCGACGAACTGATCAACGCAGGCAAACTCATCTGGCGTGAAATCAATCCCGACATCTTTGGCTCGATGTTCCAGGCGATCGTCACCCCCGGAAAGCGCAGCGACCTCGGCCAGCACTACACCTCGGTGCCGAACATCCTGAAGACGATCGAGCCGCTGGTCCTCGATGCGCTCAAAGACGAGTTGGATGCCGGCCACGACTCGGTGAAGAAGCTCGAAGCCCTCCTGGAGCGCATCAGTGCGATCAAGGTCTTCGATCCGGCATGTGGCTCGGGGAACTTCCTTGTCATCGCGTATAAGGAGCTGCGCCGACTCGAGCACGCGATCCTCGAGCGCCTCGCCGAGCTGGACGAAAAGCACCGCGTGCTGTTCGCAGAGTCGAAGATCAACATCGAGAACTTCTTCGGCATTGAGATCGACGACTTCGCAGTCGAGGTCGCGATCCTGTCGTTGTGGATCGCCAAGCACCAGATGAACTCTGAATTCAAGGACAAGTTCGGCGTCTCGATCCCGCTGATTCCACTGAAGGAGACGGGCCAGGTCAAGCAGGGCAATGCGATCCGCGTTGACTGGAATGAGGTCTGCCCGAACGAGGGCGGTGAGATCTACCTGATTGGCAACCCGCCCTACCTTGGTAGCCGAAAGCAGTCTGCCGATCAGAAGCGGGACCTCGCGTCTATCACCCCGAAGTACAAAAGCCTCGACTACGTCTCCGCATGGTTGATCAAGGGGGCCGACTATATTCGCGGGTCGACGGCTCATCTCGCGTTCGTCACGACGAACTCGATCACGCAGGGGGAACAGGTCGGAATCCTGTGGCCCCGAGTGCTCGGGAATGACCTCGAGATTGGCTACGCTTACACATCGTTCAAGTGGTCAAACCATGCGAAGAATGCCGCCGGCGTGACTTGCGTTGTCATCAGCCTGCGGAAACCGAAGGGGGAGGCGAAATACATCTTCACCGACGGTCTCCGCCTCGAAGTGTCGCGTATCAACCCTTACCTGGCGGACGCCAAAGACATCTGGATCGGTAGGCGCAGCAGCCCTCTAGCGGCGCTACCTCGGCTCGGGTTCGGGTCGATGCCGAACGACGGCGGGAACCTCATCCTCAGCGAACCGGAGAGGGCTGCCCTGCTATCGGCAGCGCCGGAACTGGCGGTGTTCGTCAAGGGATTCAGCGGAGCGGACGAGTTCATCAAGGGCAAAGCGCGATGGTGTCTGGTGATTCCCGACTCTGCGCTGGAGACGGCTACCAAAAACACGGTGATCGCTCAACGACTCAGGTCGGTGCGTGCTCATCGCGAGAAGAGTACCGAGGAGTCGACACGATCGAAGGCCCTCGTGCCCCACCGATTCTATTTCTGGGCGCACCAGGACACAGATGCGATCATCGTCCCCTCCACCTCCTCAGAAAACCGTGAATACATTCCTATCGGCTACCTCGATCGCCAGACCGTGATCTCGAATCTTGCCAACGCGGCGTACGGGGCGGAGCCCTGGGTGTTCGCGCTCCTGACGTCGCGGATTCACATGGCCTGGGCGCGTTCAGTCGGAGGACAACTCGATACTCGTCTTCGCTACACGAACACGATCGTCTACAACAACTTCCCGGTGCCGCCGCTCTCAGACGCAGTGAAGGAGAAGCTCGCGGTCGCAGCGCTGCGCGTGCTGGATGTGCGCGAGTATCACTGCGAACAGACGCTCGCCGAGCTTTACGATCCCGGCAAGATGCCCGACGATCTGCGGGAGGCACACGCCGAGGTCGACGCACTGGTCGACTCGATCTACTCCAAGAGGCCGTACGAGACTGACGAGCAGCGACTCTCCGACCTGTTCGCGATGTACGAGCGCATGACCGCCGAAGAGGCCGCTAAGGCCCCAGCAGGGAAGACCAGAGGAACCCGCAAGTGAGCGCGATCAAGAAGCTCGTCAACATCGTCGACGTCACCTACGCCCAGACCAAAGCATCGGTGAACACCGACGGCCTCGGCATGCGCGAGATGCAGCAGCGGGTGTTCGCGCAGCGCGACGCCCAGCACCTGCTGGTGAAGGCCCCGCCCGCTTCGGGAAAGTCGCGCGCGTTGATGTTCGTGGCGCTCGACAAGCTCTACAACCAGGGCCGCAAGAAGGTCATCGTCGCGGTGCCGGAGCGCTCGATCGGCGCGTCGTTTGCCCCGACGGCGCTTACGAAGCATGGCTTCTGGGCCGACTGGGAGATCAACGACAAGAACAACCTCTGCGACGCGGGATCGTCGGCCGGAAAGGTCGACGCGTTCCTCAAGTTCCTCGAAGGCTCCGATGCGACCCTGGTCTGCACACACGCGACGCTGCGGTTCGCGTTCGAGAAGCTGGCGCCTGACGCCTTCAACGGCACAGTGCTCGCCATCGACGAGTTCCACCACGTCTCCGCTGACACCGAGAGCTCGCGCCTGGGCGCGCTGCTGCGTGACGTGATGAACGGCTCCGACGCGCACATCGTGGCGATGACGGGCTCGTACTTTCGTGGCGACTCGGTGCCGGTGCTCTCGCCTGAGGATGAGGCGAAGTTCACGCCGGTCACCTTCAACTACTACGACCAGCTCAACGGGTACGAGCACCTGCGCTCACTCGGTATCGGCCACCATTTCTACCAGGGCAGGTACACCGACGCGATCAACGAGGTCCTCGACCTCGACAAGAAGACGATCGTGCATATCCCGAACGTCAACTCCGGCGAGTCCACGAAGGACAAACTCGAGGAGGTTGGGTTCATCCTCGACACCATCGGCGAGGTTGTTGACGAGGACAAAGACACCGGCATCATCAGCGTGCGCCGGAGCGACACAAACGAGATCGTGCGAGTCGCGGACTTGGTCGACGACACCGACCAGAAGAAGCGTGGAGACACTCTCCACTTCCTGGCGCACACGGCCTCGAAGAACCGGGATGCGGTGGACGTCATCATTGCCCTGGGGATGGCGAAGGAGGGCTTCGACTGGCCGTTCGCCGAGCACGCCCTGACCGTCGGGTACCGAGCCTCACTCACCGAGGTCATCCAGATCATTGGCCGAGTGACCCGCGACTCCGAGGGCAAGTCCCACGCCCAGTTCACAAACCTAATTGCAGAGCCCGATGCCTCGCAGGGAGAGGTCAAGGTCTCGGTAAACAACATGCTGAAGGCCATCACTGCGTCGCTGCTGATGGAGCAGGTGCTGGCACAGAACTTCCAGTTCAAGACGAAGAAGTTCGACGGCGACGATGTGAAGAAGCCTGGCGAGCTCAAGATCAAGGGCTTCAAGGAGCCTTCGACCGCGCGCGTGACGCAGATCGTCGACACGGACCTGAACGACCTGAAGGCGACGATCCTGCAGGACGACACCTTCGCCAAAGCTGCCGCCGGGTCGGTCGACCCTGAGACGACTAACCGGGTGCTGATCCCCAAGATCATCCGCGACAAGTACCCGGACCTCACCGAAGCTGAGGTCGAGGAGGTGCGTCAGCAGGTGGTCGTCGACTCGGTCATTAAGACCGGCGAGGTGCGCGAGGTCGGCGACAAGCGTTTCATCAAGCTCGCGGAAAAGTTCGTGAACATCGACGAGTTGAGCATCAACCTCATCGACTCGGTGAACCCCTTCCAGCGAGCATTCGAGGTGATGTCGAAGTCAGTCACGCCGTCGGTGCTGAGGATCATCCAGGACCAGATCGCGGCCACCCGTATCGAGTTCACCGAGGAAGAGGCGCTGGCGCTGTTCCCGAAAATCCAAACGTGGGTGAAGGTCAACGGGCGCCGTCCCGACGTACGCGCCGAGGACCCGAACGAGAAGCGTCTCGCGACCGCCCTGCTGTTCCTGCAAAAGCTCAAACAGCAGCGCGAGGCCGAGATACGGGCAATAGAGACGGCGACTGAAGCGTGAGCACGAATGAGGACATCGGGTTTGTCGACTTCGTCCTGGCCGACTTCCAAGCGGTTCTTGACGCCGACGTCGACGGCCTACTCGATACGCCGGAGAAACCCCAGAAGGCCACCTCGTCCGATCGTCTCGAGCGAGCGTTCCTGGAGATTGTGAGCTTCTACCGGGTCCACGGTCGCGCACCGAGCTCGGTCACCCGCGAGATCGCCGAACGCAAGCTCGGCGCGAGGCTCGACGGCTTCCATGCGAGCGAGGCACGGGCGGCTGCCGTCAAGCACCTGGATGAGTTTGGTCTGCTTGAAGCGCCGCAAGCGCCGGCGTCGATCGACGAGCTACTCGAGGGGAACGACCTGGACGACCTGCTGGATGATGACGGCGGTATCCTCGACGTCTCAAACCTCCCGCTCGGTCGGAGCTCCCAAGCGCCTGACTCGGTAGCGAAGCGCACGAAAGCGCAGGACTTCGAGAACTTCGAGCACCTGTTTCGCGCCAAGCACGCCGAGCTGAAAGAGGGGACGATCACGCTGGCACCCTTCAAAGGCGTGCACAGTATTCAGGAGGGCCGGTTCTTCGCCCTCAACGGCATGCTGCTCTTCGTCGCCGAGGTCGGCGAATCGCTGTCAATGGTCGTCGGCGGCAAGGCCGAGCAGAAGCAGCGACTCCGTGTGATCTTCGAGAACGGGACTGAGTCCTCGTTGTATCGGCAGTCGCTCTCGATCCGGTTGCATGAGCAGGCAGGCCAAGCGCTCGTCCGGGCTGGAGCATCAGCTGACGACATCCTCGACGGTGATGCCGAGTCCGGGCACATCTACGTCCTTCAGTCGCTCAGCAGCGACCCCCTAGTCGCGAATATGAAGGACCTGCATAAGATCGGTTTCTCGACCACGAGCGTCGAGCAACGCGTCAAGAACGCGGAGAAGTCGCCGACGTACCTGATGGCCCCCGTGAAGATCGTGGCCGACTATCGGTTGTATAACATCAAGGCGTCTTGGCTCGAGCATTTGCTTCACCGAGTGTTTGCCGAGGCGCGGCTCGATTTGACGCAGGTTGACAAGTCCGGTCGGGACTACGACCCGTCGGAGTGGTTTGTTGTTCCTCGAACGGCAATCAATGCGGCGGTTGCGATGATCGCGACGGGTGAGATCACCGGCTTCGTTTACGACGCTCGACGTCAAGTGTTCGTGGAGCGTGATTGAGTCAGATGAATCGCTGAGCCACAGTGGCTGCGATCCACGTAGTGGCGGATCAGTTACCCCCTGACCAATCTGCCGCGCCACACTCGCTGTGAGAGCAACCACGAGTTCCTGAAGAGGGCGTATCGAGTTCTCACGGTGACGTCAAGTTCTTGTCCGCTGTCGCCCGTCTTCGGTCTGGTGCTCGCGACCGCTCCTGACCGACCGTGAGCGTTCCGAGCTGCTTCTAACTAGATGCTCTCGAGAAGATCGCGTTCTGCACGAACTACCGCCGCCCGCTCGTCCTGCCCGACCTGCGATAGTCGGTTCGCATGGTTGTTGAGCGACTTGGCGAGGCTGGCGGTGTATGCGGCGGGGTTGGCGTCTGCGAGGGCGCGGTACAGCTGGACGGCTTCTTCCGAGGCTCGCAATGCGTCCTCGCGGCGTCTGGCCTCGGAGAGTCGGTTTGCGTGATTATTCAGCGACATGGCGAGCCCGGCAGTGTAGGCAGCGGGGGTAGCATCCGCGAGGGTGCGGCGAAGCTGGACGGCCTCTTCCGAGATCGGCAGTGCATCCTTTAGTCGCCCGATCTCGGACAGTCGGTTCGCATGGTTGCTTAGCGCGCCGGCGAGGTCGGGGGTGTAGGCGGCGGGGTTCGTGTCTGCGAGGCCACGGTACAGCTGGACGGCCTCTTCCGAGATGGGCAGTGCATCTTTGAGTCGTCCAACCTCGGACAGGAGGGCAGCCTGGTTGTTCAGCGCGCCGGCAAGGGCGGGGGTGTGAGCGGCGGGGTTGGTGTCTGCGAGGCCACGGTACAGCTGGACGGCCTCTTCCGAGACCGGAAGCGCCTCCTCCTGATGCCCTACCTGCGACAATAGCGCCGCGTGGTTGTTCAGCGACATGGCAAGCGTGTGGCTGTGCACGGTGGGGTTTGTGTCGTAGAGGGCGCGGCGAATTCGAACGGTCTCGTCCGAGGCGGGCAGTGCGTCCCCCCGGCGCCCGGCCTGGGAAAGTAGGGCCGCGTGGTTGTTCAGCGACATGGCGAGGTCGGGGGTGTAGGCGGCGGGGTCTGCGTCTGCGAGGGCTCGGTACAGCTGGACGGCCTCTTCCGAGGCGGGGAGTGCGTCCTCACGCCGCCCGACCTCGGATAGCCGGTTCGCGTGGTTGTTTAGTGATAGGGCGAGGTCCGGGGTGTACGCGGTGGGGTTGGTCTCCGCGAGGGCTCGGAACAGCTGGACGGCCTCCTCCGAGGCGGGGAGTGCGTCCTCACGCCGCCCGACCTCGGACAAGCGGGCCGCGTAGTTGTTCAGCGATCCGGCGAGGTGGGAGCGAGCGGTTCGGGAACGCGGATGCTCAGCGACGGAAACTCGAAGCTGGTCGGCAGCAGCCTGCGCGAGAGCCAGGGCGAGAGGGGCGATTACGTGGTGCCCGAGCGGGATGCCCGCCTCAGCGACGCCGGTCGCTATCGGGTCGAGCATGCCACCGAGCGCGGTGCACAGCGTCGCAAGCGCAGCGGGTGTAACGACGCGACCGCTCATAAAGCGGTCGCGATCGGTGGATTCCTCCAGCGCGGTGTCGACCAGCTTTGGAATCAATACTTCGACTGCGGGGGCAACCGCAGCTGCAAATTCGGGATCGGAGGCGGCGCGCGCTAGCACGGTGAGGGGACGTTCGAGCAGGTCCCACTCGCGTCCTGAGTCGATCGCTACTGAGATTAGGTCGGGTGAGAGGGTCGAGCGGATTAGGTGCTCTCCGAGAGTGTCGGGTTCCAAAACGCCCCAGCGATAGGGGTGCGGTTCGCCCGGTGACGCAGGGTAAAGGCCGGCGAGCCATTCATCAACCCGATTCAGGTCACTGAGGAGGCGCCCCTGAAGTTCGGGAAGTAGCCCCAGCAGGTAGGTTGCTTCGTCAGGGGAAGCTACGCCAGTGAAGGTGGCGAGCGCCACCGCTTCACGGTGCGCGCGCGGGTCCAGTGTCAGACTCTGTGCGACCCACCTACCTTTCCAGTACCGCGCCTCGTGGTCGAGGATCGCTTCGAACATCGCATCCCGCGATTCCGGCGCAGCCTCGCCTCGTGCGGCAAGATACCCGGCCATCACTACCATCAAGGGCTGTGCGAACAAGGCTTCACCGAGGTCTGGCGCCGGGACGAACGTGGGCGATTCGGCTGGCTCAGCCGCGGTCGACGAGTGTGGGGCTGGGGCCGGGGCGGGGGCGGGAATCAGCGCTGTCCGCGCTTTCGTGAACAGCTCCGCGCGTTCCGGCATGCTCAGCGTTGCTCGATCGAGGATGGTTTCGGTGGCGGCGTCGAGGACTTCATCGGCAACCTCATCCGTTGCACGGACCGAGTCGACCCACGCGGACCCGCCAGACGCGTTCCCTAGACGCATCTGCGCGGGCCTTCGCACCAGGAGTACGACCCGAGCGGGATACTGATCCGTGGCGTTCTCAGCGAGAGCCCGAAGGAGAGTCTCCACCTGGAGGGCCTTAGTCTCCGCATAATCCACCACAATGAACCGGCGCGCCGGAAGCATCGCGAGGGCATCGATCGCCGCCTGGCCAAGCCCCGTCGCTAGTACGCCCGCCTGCCAACGCTCCGCCTGCCCTTGTGGTTCGCCGTCGTTGAGACGCAGACACGCCTCCGATCCGAGGCGGGTTTTGCCCACACCCCCCTGGCCCCCGATCACGTGAACCGCGAGGGCGCCCGGCGTATCGGCCCACCTGACGAGATCTTCAAGTACACCACCGCGGTCGATGAACGGAACCGGGGTAGATCGGGCCCGCAGCATCCGTGAGGCGCTGGCCGTTGCAGGGAGAGTGGTGCGGCGCGGCTTATCAATCAGACTCACACGCTCCCCGCCGATGATGGCAACCACCGAGTTGGTGGCCTGCACGATGTGGTGCCCATGTGCATTGAGCAGCACTCGGTCCCCCTGCCGGGCAGCATCTTCCTTCATCCCTCGACGCCCAGGGTCATTTGTTCCAATCTGGGCTGTTGAGCATGACCGTCGAATTGCTAGCCTGCACGATGTGATGGCCGATCGCGCTCTGGTGAAGGCCCGGGTCGCGCTCCTTCACGTCATCCAACAACGCACGGAGCTCCGAGACGTCGAGCTCATTGACAATCTCCGCGTCGATCACGTCAGCGAGTTTTTCTACGGCGCGCTTACTGTCGGGTGCTTCCGTGACGAGCTCAAGCTCCTTCTTCGAAGAGAGCTTGCCCTTGAGCCAGGCGATTACCTTCGCGCCCACCGACGCACCCGCATCCACCACACCCTCGGCGGCCTTCTCGGTGGACTTCTCGATCATCGCTGCGACCACACCGGCCGCGATCGCACCTAAAGTCAACGACACCGGTTCCACCATCGCAATTCCCCCCGACACGATCACGGGCACCCGCCCGCACTTCATGACTACCCGCTCGGTCGTGGAGCCGTCAACTCCGGAGGTCGGCACGAGTCGATCCCCGCGACTCCAGGTTTGTGAGGATGCCGTGTGACATCATTCACTGCCGCCATGAACGTTGGTTCGACCTGTCGAACGATAGCCCGAGCGAGGCAGATTCAGAGAGCCGCCGACATGAGAACGCCGCGACCAAGCGGAGGGAGACGCGGAAGATGTCTAGCCCCGCCAACCCAGACCGATGAAGACGAAGGCTGCCTATGTGCCCGCACGACTATGAAGGCGATCGATTAGACCAACGATGCACGCAGGCATCCGGGATGACCGGCACCATGCAAATGCATCGGGCGCCACTTGCTTGCATCGGTGAAAAATACCTGGATAAGCCCTAAATCGTGAGCCTACCCTGGCTCTATGCGCGGGGGACTGGAGCGGTGGAAGCGGGGCGTCGACTGCCGGGGCGTCCGGCAGGCGATCGCGTACGCGCTCGAGGGGACCTGCGATGCACACCGAGCGGACGCGAGCGGCGCGGAGGCGCTCGAGGCGTACGCCGAGGCATCCGAGTCGACCGTCACCAGGTTCATCGTCGCGAGCGGCCGGATCGGCAGTGATCAGCTCACCACCGGCGGACTGCGCGTTTGGATCACCGGGCACGACCCGATCACGGGGGAGGAGCGCGGCCACCAGCGGCTCTGCCCTGACGCGGACCTGCTCCTCGACGCGACGATCAACCACCCCAAGACCTACAGCATTGCCGCGGTCTCGCATCCGGAGCTCGCGACCGAGTTCGAGGCACTGCAGGATCGCCTCCGGGGCCGCATCCTGCTCACGTGGCAGACCGAACTCAACGCGCGCCGCGGACACAACGGACGCATCCGCGAAGACATCACCCGCATCGAAGTGGTCGAGCTGCAGCACCGCCGCTCCCGCGCGCTCGACCCGCACATCCACCGTCATCTGTGGTTGAACATCAAGGTGCTCGGTGCGGGCCGACTTCAGTAACTGGGTCGCTTCGTGAACAGTCATCGCGTTGCTTGTCACCATCGCGCCTCCAGAAAGCGCGCAGCAATATCCATCCTCGACGTCAGGTGGCTCGCTCGGGACTGCTGCACGAATAGGTGACAGGTTGTAGTCACGCCGCCAGTGCGACGGTCGTGTTCATGATGGTCTCGAACTCGATGGGCGTCAAACGG
>QIRE01000021.1_pt1 | contig 142965 bp, 152 predicted proteins | sample 2940141 | NCBI WGS metagenome assembly QIRE01 (sample SAMN09273532, study PRJNA473421) | Gut metagenome, whole genome shotgun sequencing project. | isolation source: gut tissue | host: Folsomia candida VU population | place: Netherlands: Amsterdam | collected 2016-03-06 | reverse complement strand
GGGCGTCAGGGCATCAAGGAAGGCGATTACGAAGTCATCGATGCGCTGGGCAAAAGCATCAAGGGCAAGCTCGACGGCAAGGGCTTCGCCAGCGTCGCCGGCGCCGCACCGGGACCGGCGCGCGTGCTGTTCGGCAAGGATCCGGCGGACACCTGGAGCGAAGGCAGCTACATCGGCAAGCCGGAATGGCCGTTGAATCCACCGGGCGCTGAGGACGTGCCGAGTCAGGTGCAGGCCATGGTCGCGCAGGCACTGCCGAGCAAGAACTGGGACTTGTTTGAGAAGGGCAAGGAATTGGCACAGACAGGGATGGGCGCGATGCAAACGGCGCAGCAGGTGAAGGGCGTGATGCAGGGCGGAGCGGCTGGGCTGCCGAAACTGGCGAGTGCGGCGAGGCCGAGTGCTTCCGGACTTCTCGGGGCGGCGAGCAAGGCGGGCAAGTTGCCGAGTCTGCCAGCACCCGCGCTACCGAAATCCTCGCTTAAAACCCCTGGGCTGATTGCAAGTGAGATGCTGTCATGACTACCGCAAGCGCAACACAAAGCCGAGAGTCTCAAGTTGCTGTCGTGCCACTGAATCAGATTCAAGTAGCGGATGTCGGACGCGATGCTGCCAAGTTCGATGCGTGGCTGCAGGAAGTCAGTGGCGGTTACGTCACCCTCGAGCGAATCAAATATGTCGCCGGAGCCCTGCCGGTAGTTGGCAACATCATGGCGTTGGTCGATGTCTTGAATGACATTGCCGTTTTATCTCGAAGTGAAAAGCGCGATCCGCTGGATTGGGTCAGCCTGGGCATCGACCTTATCGGTGTAATACCTGTCCCTGCGAATATGGCTGCCGCACGCATGAGCCTTCGACCGACGCTTTACCTGGTTCGGCAGGAAATGAAGGTGGCTGGCAAGGCGCTTTTGGGCGACGCGTTGATCAACGTGATTGCCGGTCACTTGAACGCAACGATTGTTGGCGAGATTGATCACTTCGTTAAGACCGCCCAATCTGCCTTGCCTGATCTGCTGGATAAAGCCGGGCAAAAGGGTGAAGAGTTCCTCAAGCAGATTGCCACGGGATTGAACGCTGTTGTCGATGCTGAACTTGATGCCGGTGCTGACCTCAAGCGAGCAGGGAAAAAAATGGACGGTGTGGGGGGGCAACTCCTGCACGATCCCGGCAAGGCCATCAGCAATATTTTTGACGCAGCCTTCGATGTCTATAAGGCCGCGGGAAAGGGCGTAGTCAATAGCGCTGCAAAGCATCTGTTGCCTCGGGAAGCCAAGAAGCTCGTTCACGATCAAACCAAGATACTGGTTGCCATGGGGCCGGAGCTAAAGGCTCAACTGAAAAAGCTCAGTAATCCGAACATGCCGTTTTCCATCGGCGCGCTGCTGATCGTACTGACAAAGGCTGTCGAGGCCTGGAATCTGCGTAACAGGCGTGGTGTCGCCGGTCACGTGAAAGTCGGCGGAACGAGCCAGGCCAAACACAGGGCAGGTGAGGGCAGAACCGAAGTCAGGAAAACGGAAGTCCCGGCGAAGAAGAAACCCAATGCTGAAAAAAACGGTACCTGCCCGGGTACCTGCGACAGCATCAGCTTTGCAGTGGGCTCCGAAAGCATTGCTCACACGGATTTCAATTTGACCGGCCCGTTCCCGATCGAGTGGACGCGTATTTACAGCTCGGATCTGGATACCTATGACCAAGGCGATTTGGGTGCACGATGGATCACTTCGTTCACCACACGATTCGACCTCGTTGACGGTGCCTTGCAGTTCCATGATGCGGATGGCCGCAGCCATGACTATCCGCTGCCCAAAGTTGACCTGTTCCATTACGACGCGATCGAAAACCTCACGGTTGTCCGCGTTAGTGACGACAAGCTGTTGCTCTGCCGTGGTTTCGAACGCAAGGAAACCTATGTCCGTCGTGGCCAGCAGTTTCTGCTGGTCGGTGTGGAGTTGCGCAGCGGCGCCGGCATCATGCTGCATTACGAGCATCGCTACGGTGACCGGACAGTACTGTCCGACCTGATTACGTACGAGGGGGATCCGGGCAAGGTGCATCTGCACCTCGGCACGATGATTGATGGACAAGGGCGCTTGACCGGGCTCTGGGAGATCCGTGACGGTGAGCCTCTGCGTCAGCTTTGTTCCTATGTTTACGATTCGGCGGGCGATCTGGTTCAGGCACAGGATGAAAACGGTGCTGCATGGCGTTATCAGTACCAGCATCACCTGATCACCCGTTACACCGATCGCACCGGGCGCGGCATGAACCTGCAATGGCTGGGTCATGGTGCAGACGCCAAGGCAGTTCGTGAGTGGGCGGATGACGGCAGTTTCGATACCCGTCTGGAATGGGATGAAAACATTCGACTGGTGTACGTCACGGATGCGCTCGGTCATGAGACCTGGCATTACTTTGACAGTCTGGGTTACACCTACCGTATTCGGCACGCCGACGATCGTTCTGACTGGTTCTTCCGCGATAGCGCAAAAAACGTGATCCGCCACGTCCGTGCCGATGGGCGCTCGGATCGCTACAGCTATGATGAACGAAGCAATCTTCTCGAACACATTCGCACCGATGACACGGTGGTCCACTTCGCCTACGACGATCTCGACCAACTGATCAAGATCAGCGATGCCGAGGGCGGGCAATGGACAAGGGCCTATGACGACGCTGGCAACCTTGTCGAGAGCGTCGATCCACTGGGCAACAAGACCGAATACGCTTACAACCCGGCCGGGATGCCAACCTCGGTCAAAGATGCCAACGGCAATGAAAAGAAACTGGCCTACAACGCTTCCGGGCAATTGGTGGAGTACGTCGATTGTTCAGGCAAGACCAGTGCCTGGGAGTACAGCGAACGCGGCCAGATGATTTGCTTCACGGACGCTGCCGGCCACAGTACCGAATACCGATACAGTGCCGGGCAATTGACGTTGATCATACACCCGGACAAGACCGAGGAGCGCTTCGAGCGTGATGCCGAGGGCCGATTGCTGGCCCATGTCGATGGTCTGGATCGTTGCACAACTTGGAAGTACAGCGCGGCGGGGCTGATCGCCGAGCGGGTGGATGCGCTGGAGCATGCCGTTCGTTATCGCTGGGACAAGCTCGGTCGACTGATTGCACTGGAGAACGAGAACGAACGTCGTGCTCACTTCAACTACGACCCGGTCGGTCGTTTACTTGAAGAAACAGCTTTTGACGGGCGTTCAACCCGTTATTCGTACGAGCCCGAAACCGGGCGGCTTGCGAAAATCTACAACGGTGAACATTGCGTCGAGATACGTTTTGACTCAATGAATCGTTTGATCGAACGCAGAGCGATTCTGGGTGATCAGCAGCAAAGCGAAACCTTCGATTACGACGGTAACAGCAAACTGATCATGGCTTGCAACGCCGATAGCCGCCTGCAGTGGTTCCATGATCTGGCGGGTAACATCCTGCGTGAGCATCAACACTATCTGGGCCTCGAGAGCCCGATGGTCGCCATATGGCAGCATGAGTACGATGCACTCAATCAACGCGTTGCAACCCTGCGCCCCGATGGCCACCGAGTCAGTTGGCTGACCTACGGCAGCGGCCACCTGCTGGGATTGCGTCTGGATGACCATGAACTGGCCGGATTCGAGCGTGACGATTTGCACCGTGAAGTCGCTCGCCATCAAGGAAATCATCTGTTGCAAACGCAGAAATGGGACCCGGCCGGGCGCTTGCAAGCTCAGGTGCTGGAGCGCAGTGCCGACAAATCGGTGCTGCTCAAGCGTGACTACCAATACGATGCCGCTGGTCAACTGACGGATATCAATGACAGTCGTCGGGGCCCGCTTTCCTATCGTTATGACCCTGTCGGTCGTTTGATCAATGCCGTTACGCGTATAGGGGTCGAAACCTTTGCGTTCGATCCTGCCGGGAATCTCCTGGATGAACGAGCCTTTGAAATCCGCCGGCCTCTGGACCAAGAGCCTGCGCGAAGCAAACTGCTGGATAACGTGTTGCGTGAATACGCGGGCACGAATTATGAGTACGACGAGCGCGGCAATCAGATCAAGCGCTGGAGTAACGGCAGCGTCTGCGAAATGCGATGGGACCTGTTCGATCGCCTGGTGCATTTCGAAGATGATCGTCTGTCGGTGGATTATGCATACGACCCGTTAGGTCGCCGCCTGCACAAGAACTCTCGAGCGCACTACAAGCATCGTCCAGAGGCAGGCTCTCTGTGGAACAGCAATGAACATGCACGTAAACAACGTGAGCATGACTGTGGCTTCACGATGTTCGGTTGGGATGGTGACAATCTGGCGTGGGAGAGCAGTCCCCCGCAGCTGGATGGTGATACCGGACGCACGGTTCATTACATTTACGAACCTGGTACCTACAACCCCGTGGCACAGGCGCTGAGTCAGCAGCCTGTTCGTCTGGTGCCTCAACCCGAATACGGTGACGTTTACGCGGCGGACGAGGATCCACTTTGGAATCACGCTCCGGTTCCGCCCCCGTTTGATGCGATTGCCTGGTATCAGTGTGATCACCTCGGTACACCCCAGGAAATGACCGATCAGCAAGGGAATGTGGCTTGGAGCGCTCATTACAAAGTGTGGGGGCGGGCGATTGAACAGCGCTCATCATCAGCGCTGCAGCAAGGGTTGAAAAACCCATTTCGCTTCCAGGGTCAGTATCACGACCATGAGACCGGCCTGCATTACAACCGTCACCGGTACTACGATCCAGACGTCGGTCGCTTCGTTTCTCGTGATCCGATCGGGTACGCGGGTGGTATCAACTTCTATCAATATGCAATCAGTCCGACCCAGTGGGTCGATCCGAACGGTCTTTGCAGCACTGCACTCAATCGGGCACTGGGCGGAAAAACCCATGACAAGATGCAGGCCCATCACCTGATTCCCGAGGAAGTATGGGGACGGCAGGCCAGCTTCTTCTCGGATATCGGGATGGGTGGAGAACGCGATAAAAAGGAAAACGGATTGTTGATGCCCGACAGTGCCGATCAGGCCAAGAAAACCAAGCGTGTTTTTTACCACTGTGGGTCGCATGGTAAGGTCTACAGCCCGATGGTTAACAACATGGTAACGACCGTCAGAAGCAAATATGAAGCTGGTGTGATTGACGAAGCGCAGGCGCGAACTCAGATATCCGCGATTCAGACAAGACTGAGAGCCAGTCTTTCCGTACCTGGCACAACACAGCGCAGACTTAGATAAGCAGGGAGAAGGGATTATGGAATACTTTGTGCTTTCTCAAAAAGAAGAGTCCGGTTGCCCGGTCGGATTCTTGCAGGCGGATCTATACGATAAGTTCTATTCAGATACCAAGGACGTTGAGCATGGTTTTTTTTCGTGGTACGCGGAGAAAATTCATTACAAAACGCACACGCCTTATCCAGAAGGCATGGTGCTTATTTCAAAAGACAAGCTCTATGACTTTGATATACGTAGCATTGCCCGCTTTTATATAGTCAGTGACGAATTCATGTCTGTTTGCAGCGAGATGGATGTTGCTGTTACTGATTCGGTGCCAATCAAGGTGGTTTCCAAAGCTGGAGAAAGTATTTCATCCAGAAACTACAATGCTGTTCTTTTTGAGGAACTGGATGCGCGCTCGCAAACTGACCCGGCATCGACTTTTATAGAGGAGGATGGGTTGATTTTCAGATTCAAAAAGCTTGTATTGCCAGCAGGCTTTAATCGGAATCTGTTCAAGTTCAAGGGGCTGATTTCAGGTAGTAATACGCTTATCTGTTCCAGTGAGTTCAAGAAGCTCGCGGAGGGGATCAAAGGGGTGAACTTCACTCCTCTGAAGGATGTGATCTGGTCGGGCGTGAGACCTATTTGACTGCGAGCACAGAGTTTATGAATTTTTATGTGCTTTCACAGAAAGAGGAGCAAGGCTGTCCTGCCGGGATTTTACGTGCTGATCTTTTCGACAGATATTATTCCTGCACAAGAGATGTTGAATTTGGTTTTTTTCCCTGGTACGCGGAAAGGGGGAAGCCCGGGCCGCGTACCCCCTTTCCGGAGGGCATGGTTTTAATTTCCAAAGATGAAAACTATGAATTCGATATTCGAAGCGTTTCGAAATTTTTTTATGTGGTGAGTGACGAATTTTTAGCCGCCTGCAATAGCTTCAACGTGAATGTGGTTGATAGCGTCAGGATTGACGTGCTTTCGGAGGGCGGAAAACGCACTTCCTCAAAACATTACAATGCTGTGTTGTTCGATGAGTTGGATGTACGGACAAACTGCGATCCAGCCTCTACGTTTGTAGAGGAAAAGGGCAGGCCAATCAGGTTCAAAAAATTAATTCTCGGTGATGATTGGAAATTCGATCTTTTCAAGTACGGGAGACAGGTGTCAGGAAGTGATAGTCTGATCTGTTCTCAGGCGTTCAGGGATGCGGCAATCGATTTCAAGGGTATTGATTTTACCTCGTTGGAAACAGTTGTGTGGTCCGGGGTTAGGCGAATATGAACGATACAAAGCTGAGTTTTCGCATAGCCGACAAAACCAACCCTGTTCATATTAAGGTATTTGCAGGCAGCCACTCTGATGGTCCGGTATACGAGGAGCTCCCGGCTCGTCATGTAGGCGCGACAGCCTATGAACTGCTGTCCTCACCCGGGCTGGCGCTGAATATGGCTCGCGGAGACGTCATATCGATCAAAAACAAAAACACCCATGCGGTGGTGCTTGAACGAGGTGGTAACTTTTGCATTCACATCTACGCCGATTCCATTCGTGCTGCGGATATCGCTGAGCTGGAAGTCGATGTGCTGCGTGAACTGGGTGGAACGCTGGACGGCGTGTTTGAGGGCAATCTTTCGTTGGCTGTTCCAGCGAGCAACGGGATGAACAAGATCAACGAGGTTTTTGACCGATTTCGCGATAGAACCGGGATTCAATGGTATTACGCCAACATCTATCAGAACCTGGATGACGATGATGACGAGACGCTGTTGAACTGGTGGCTCGAAGGCTGACGACCCTGAACCCACAATCGAATGGAATCGGATCAACAAACAAGGAGTGGCTGTGAGCGAACATGAGCGGGTTTATCCCAGTGCTGCGCAGAACGCGATCTGTGAAAAATACGGGATGTCTGTGCTTCCTCCCGAGGAAATGGTCGCTATCGCCATCGAGTCGCTAGGGAACACACCCATTTATGGCACACGCGTTTGTTTGCCGGATGGGGGGAATGTCAGCTGGTTCATCCACGGCGGCACGCATTCAGCGGCGATTGATTTTTACCAGCCGGTTTGTATTGAACACTTACCCGAAATGCTTCCGCTGGTGATGAAATATCTGTGTTTACCCACGGGCGCCAAATTCATCATCGATACCCAAGGGTACGAAGACGTCTGGATGGCTGAGTAACCTGGTCAAAGGAGTGACAACATGAAAGACGCAATTCGCCTCGGCGACTCCACCACCCACGGTGGCAAGGTGCTCGAAGCCTTCTCCCGGACCGACCTCAACGGCAAGCCGATTGCCGGGGTCGGCCACAAGGTCAGTTGCCCGTTGTGCAAAGGGATTTTTCCGATTGCCGAGGGCAGCAGCACCTACACCGTCGATGGTGTGCCCATCGCGCTCGACGGCATGAAAACTGCCTGTGGGGCGGCGCTGATTGCCAGCGGGCCCAAAGGTGCCGTTGTCAGCTAAAACCATACTTGTACATTGATTGCCATCTTCATGACGCGGCCTTTTCGGCGCGTTTTTTGATAAGAAATGCTTCAACCAAAGCAGAGTTCAAAACCCTCCAACATTTAAAGGAATAAATATGAAGACCGCTTCTTTGATTCTCGCCATGGCAGCCGCTTTTGGCACCAGCATGCTCGCCCACGCCGAAGGGCAAGACGCCGCCACCCTGAAAGGGATATACGACAACGGCCGCAACATGTCAGGCCTGATCAAAAGCTGCGTCGACAAGGGGTTCCTGAAAGCAGATAGCACCGAGAACGCCAACAAGATGGTTGCATTCGTTGGCAACATGCCTGGCGATTTCGACAAGCGTGACGGCGATAAAAACGAACAGTTTGGCCGTAAAGGCGAAGTGTTCACGGATGGGGAATACAAGAGCCTGGAAAGCAACCTGCCGCCGAACCTCACCCTCAAACAATGGTGCGAACAGGCCGATCAAGGCATGCGCGAAGGGTTGAAGCGCGTCGGTCTGTAGCAGTCAGCCGATTCAGGACCGACGGTAACGGCAAGCCGATTGCCGCGGTCGGTCCTGAGGTCAGTGGAGCACCCTCGATAGACAGACCTAAGCTAATGCAAAAAAGATATTTGTTCGGAGTTTTATATATCGTTTAGTTTTGATTCACAGACGAATCAAAGCATCAAACCGACAGACCCCCGATTGCCATGACGGCACACGCTGAATCGATCACAGGCTCTTCAGGTTTGATTCACACGGGAGTGAATCATGCCGCACACCTCAGACATCACCGCATTACCCATCCTCGACCTGTCCCTGCTCGACGGTACGCCGCAGCAGCGCCAGACCTTTCTCGATGACTTGCGCCACGCCGCGCGCGACGTCGGTTTTTTCTACCTGACCGGTCATGGCATCGACGCTGGTCTGCTCCAGCAAGTACAAGACCACGCACGCCAATTCTTTGCCTTGCCTGACAGCGAGAAAACCGCCGTCGGCATGGTCAACTCCCCGCACTTTCGCGGTTACAACCGCGCCGCGTCGGAGATCACTCGCGGCCAGCCTGATCAGCGTGAACAGTTCGATCTGGGCGCCGAGCGTGACGTCTTGCCGTTGACGCCCGACAGTCCGTTGTGGGCGCGCCTGCAAGGGCCCAATCAATGGCCGCAGGCATTGCCGCAACTCAAACCGTTGCTGCTCGATTGGCAGCAAGCCATGACCCAAATGTCTTTGCGCCTGTTGCGCGCTTTTGCCAAGGCGCTCGCGCTTCCGGAAGACGCCTTCGACCAGTTGTACGGCGATAAACCCAACGAACATATCAAGTTGATTCGCTATCCCGGGCAGCCTACGACGGCGAGCAATCAGGGCGTCGGCGCGCACAAGGATTCGGGCTTCCTCAGCTTCCTGCTGCAAGACCAGCAGGCCGGTCTGCAAGTGGAAATCGAAGAAGGTCGCTGGATCGATGCGTTACCACGGGACAATACCCTGGTGGTCAACATCGGCGAGTTGCTGGAGTTGGCCACCAACGGTTATCTGCGCGCCACGGTGCATCGCGTGGTCTCGCCGCCGGCAGGCAGTGAACGGTTGTCCATAGCGTTTTTCCTCGGCGCGCAACTCGACGCTGTCGTGCCGCTGTACCCGCTGCCGGCGGTGTTGCTGCGCGAGGCACGGGGCCCGGCGAGTGATCCGCTCAATCCGTTGTTCCGTGACGTCGGCTGGAATTATCTGAAGGGCCGACTGCGCTCCCATCCCGATGTCGCGCAGCGCTTCTATGCCGATGCGTCGAACACTCAGACACCGCTTCGCAAGACCGCCAACGCCTGATCCATCACTCGCAAAAGGACTCTTCCCATGTTGAAAAAAGCAGGCTTGACCCTGGCCGTCTTCGGCGCGCTGGTGACTTCATTCAGTGCTCAAGCGCTAGAGCCATTGCGCGTTGCCGCCGACCCGGTGCCCCACGCGCAGATTCTGGCGTACATCCAGAAGATCGATCCACAACTGAACCTCAAGGTGATCGAAATCCCTCAGGGCGTGAACTCCAACGAGCTGCTGGTTCACGGCGATGTGGACGCCAATTACTTCCAGCATCTGCCGTATCTGCAATCCCAGGAAAAAGCCCTCGGCGAGAAACTTGCGGTGGCCGCGACGGTGCACATCGAACCGCTGGGCATCTACTCACATCGCCACAAAACCTTCGCCCAAGTGCCGGACAAAGGCACCGTCGCCGTACCGAACAACGTCACCAACCTGAGCCGTGCGCTGTACCTGTTGCAGGACAACGGCCTGATCAAGCTCAAGCCCGGTTTCAATGATCCGGCGGCCGATCAGGCAACGCCCAAGGACATCGCCGAAAACCCGAAACACCTGAAGATCCTCGAAATCGAATCGCCGCAACTGCCCCGCGCATTGGATGACGTGGACCTGGCAGTGATCAACGGCAACTACGCGCTGGAGGCCGGTCTGGTGCCGGCCAAGGATGCGCTGGGCCTGGAGAAGGCCGAGCACAACCCATACGCCAACATTCTGGTGACCACGCCGAAACTGGAAAACGATCCGCGCATTCAGCAACTGGCCAAGGACCTGACTTCGCCGCAAGTCGCCAAATACATCGCCGAGAACTTCAAGGGCTCGGTGATCCCGGTGGCGGACGCCAAGCCATGATCGTCGTCGAGCAGTTGAGCAAGACTTACCCGTCAGCGCCGACACCGGCGCTGGATCAGGTATCGCTGAGCATTCCCGATGGTGCGATCTACGGGATTCTCGGGCGCAGCGGCGCAGGCAAGTCGACGCTGTTGCGCTGTCTCAATCTGCTCGAACGCCCGGACGCCGGGCGGATTCTGCTGGATGGCGAAGACCTCACTGCGTTATCCGATAGCGAACTGCGCCGCCAGCGCCAGCGCATCGGCATGATCTTTCAGGGCTTCAATCTGCTGCATTCGCGCAATGTGTTCGACAACGTCGCGGTACCGCTGGAAATCGCCAAGGTCGCCAAATCACAGCGTCATGAACGGGTTCGGGAGCTGCTGGATCTGGTGGGGTTGAGCGACAAGGCCGAAGCCTTTCCTTCGCAATTGTCGGGCGGCCAGAAGCAGCGGGTGGGCATCGCCCGGGCCTTGGCGGCAAGGCCGGCGTATCTGTTGTCGGACGAAGCCACCAGCGCCCTAGACCCGGAAACCACCGCTTCGATTCTGGAGCTGTTGCGCGATATCAACCGGCAGTTGGGTTTGACCATTGTGCTGATCACCCACGAGCTGGACGTGGTCAAGTCGATCTGCGATCACGCTGCGTCCATGGCCAACGGAAAACTGGTGGAGGCGGGGCCGGTCGCCAGATTGCTGGCGACTCCGGATTCCGCGCTCGGTGCCTCGCTGCGTCCCAGTTGCGGTTTGCCGCTGGGGCACGACGCGCCGGGGCTGAGTTTTCTGCGGCAATACGGCGTACGGGCGGCCCACTCATGAACCGTACCGTCGACTGGAATGAAATCCTGCAACTGGTGCTCAACGCCACCGGTGAAACCCTGTACATGGTGCTGCTTGCCGGGCTGTTCACGCTGTTGATCGGCCTGCCGCTGGGCGTTTTGCTGTTCATCAGTCGCCGTCAGGGTTTGTACCCGTTGCCCCGGATCAATCAGGTACTGGGCGCAGTGATCAACCTCGGTCGGTCGCTGCCGTTCGTGGTGATGCTGATTGCCCTGATCCCGCTGACCCGGCTGGTGGTCGGCACCACGTTGGGCAGCACGGCCGCCGTGGTACCGATCACTATTGGAGCTTTTCCGTTTTTTGCGCGGATCGTCGAAAACGCCCTGGACGAAGTTGAAAAGGGCCGGATCGAAGCGATCCTCGCCATGGGGGGCGACATCCGTCATGTGATTTTCAAAGTGCTGTTGCCCGAAGCGCTACCGGCGTTGCTGGCGGGCGTCACCCTGACGCTGGTGATGCTGATCGGTTTTTCCTCCATGGCAGGAGTGATCGGTGGCGGCGGACTGGGCGATCTGGCAATCCGTTACGGCTATCAACGGTTCAACAACGAAGTGATGGTCGCCACCGTCGTGGTGCTGGTCATCCTCGTTCAGGGCGTGCAGAGCCTGGGCGATCGGCTGGTGCGATCGCTGGCTCATCGACGTTGAAGGTCGGTTGCTACTTTTTGAGGGGCGTGACGAGCGCCGTTTCGTCGGTGTCGAGGACGAACACCGCCAACAAACGTGCCGGCTGGGTGTCGCTGGCGTTGGCACTCACCAGGTGCACGGAGCCCGGCTCCTCGACGAAGTTTTCGCCGACGTGGTAGATCTTTTCCGGCTCGCCTTTGACTTTGATCCGGAACGAGCCTTCCAGAACCGTGGCGTAGATAAAGGCAGTTTTCGGATGAGTATGGGACGGCGATGCCGCTCCCGGCCCGTATTCGACCACCACACCTCTCATGCTCTTGCCGGGGATGTTGGGAATCGGCCGGTCAAAGACCACCGAGACCTTGCCGGCGGGTGGCTCGGCGGCCGATGCGGCGCTGATCGACAACGCTGCGAATACGGCGCTCAACAAAAATCGAATAACCATGATTTGTCTCCTGGGCAGACAGCAAAGGGAATGGCGCGAATGACTATCGCGCGATCGACCGAGTGATCCAGTCTTCAAAACGGATGGCACCCAGGCGCGAGTGCTTGCCGGTGACCAGCGATTGATCGTCGAGCAACGTCCCGTAGTAGCGTGCGTGCACGTCCGGTACGACCTTGCGGTTGTCCTGGCTCGCCTGCAGAAAACGTCGGACCAGTTCGTCCAGTGGCAGCGCTTCGGGCCCTCCGACATCCACTGAGCCGTTGAGCGGGGCGGCCAGGACGACGTCTGCCAGCGCCGCCACCACGTCGTCAGAAGCAATCGGTTGAATCAGCGCCGGAGGCACGCGAAGTTCATCGGCGACGGCAAAGGATTCAGCGATGCCACCGACAAATTCGAAAAACTGCGTGGCCCGCAGGATCGAGTAAGGCATGCCGGATGCCTTGATCAGGTTTTCCTGGGCCACCTTGGCGCGCATATAGCCGGCCTCGGGCAAGCGTTCACAACCGACAATCGACAGTGCAACGTGATGACGCACCCCGGCAGCTGCTTCGGCCGCCAGCAGGTTACGGCTCGAGGTTTCGAAGAAGTCGAGGACGGCCTGATCCTCCCACGACGGAGCATTGGCCACGTCGACCACGACATCGGTGCCGTCCATGGCGGCCGCCAGACCTTCGCGGGTGATGCTGTTGACGCCCGTGCTGGGGCTGGCGGCGAGCACGTCATGGCCGCGCTCGCGAAGAAGGTTCACCAGTTTCGAGCCGATGAGGCCGGAGCCTCCGATAACGACGATCTTCATGGGGTCTCTCCTCGATGACGCCAACCATTGGCGTCGTTGGAATGGAGAGTGCCGGTGCAGGGGAGAGAAGTCCTTGTGGCGACCTTGGGTTTGCCTTGTCGAACCCTTGCATTTTTGTCCAGCCAGCGCCCCGGAATGGACGCAGTGGCGTGTTCAGGTCAGGCGTATTATCGTTCTCGACTTCTCACCATCTGCCGCCCGGGACACGGAGTTGAAGGCGCGTCGCCAAGGGACGTTCGCTGTGCCATTCACGTTTGAAGACTATGTACTGGATCAGGAACGTCGCGAGCTGACCTTGCGCGGGCAGGTCGTGGCCGTCGGCCCGCAGGTCTTCGATCTGTTGCTGCTGTTCGTCAACAACCCCGAACGCGTGCTGAGCAAGGACGAATTGCTCGGCACGGTATGGAGCGGTCGCATCGTTTCCGAGTCGACGATCACCAGCCACATCAACGCCGTGCGCAAGGCTATCGGTGATACCGGCGAGGAGCAGCGTCTGCTGCGCACGGTCGCCCGCAAGGGCTATCGTTTCATTGGCCAAGTCAGTTCCGATATGACCGAGCCGGTGCCTGACACCGACGAGGGCTCAACTGCATCTCCCCGCGTATTGGCGCTGCCGGACAAACCCTCGATCACCGTCCTGCCTTTCTACAATCTGAGCGGCGATCCCGAACAGGATTACTTTGCCGACGGTGTCGTGGAGGACATCATCGCGGCGTTGTCGCGTCTGCGCTGGCTGTTCGTCATCGCACGCAATTCGAGCTTCACGTTCAAGGGGCGCACGGTCGATGCCCAAGGGGTCGGGCAGGAACTGGGCGTGCGCTATGTGCTGGAAGGCAGTGTGCGCAAATGCGGAAATCGGGTGCGCATCACCGGGCAACTGATCGACGCCACGAGCGGGGCACACATCTGGGCCGAGCGTTTCGAAGGCACCCTCGACGACATTTTCAAGCTGCAGGATCAAATCACCGAAAGTGTCGTCGGGGCCATCGCGCCACAACTGGAGCGCGCGGAGATCGAGCGCGCCAAACGCAAACCGACGGAAAGCCTGGACGCCTACGATTACTACTTGCGCGCCATGGCAAAGCTGCACAGCGGCACCCAGGAGGCCATCGAGCAGGCGCTGCCGATGTTCTACAAGACCCTCGAACTCGATCCGGAATTCGCATCGGCCTATGGCATGGCCGCCTGGTGCCACTTCTGGCGCAAGCTCAATGGCTGGATGACGGATCGGCCGGCCGAGATCGCCGAGGGCATTCGCCTGGCGCGTCTGGCGGTTACGCTGGGGCGCGATGACGCTGTGGCGTTGACGCGCGGCGGACATGCGCTTGCGCACCTGGCGGGGGATGTGGACGCCGGCATCGCATTGCTCGATCGCGCGCGCCTGCTCAATCCCAATCTCGCACCCGCGTGGTTTCTTGGCGGAATTCTGCGTGCGCTTCGCGGTGAAACCGCGTCCGCCATCAAGGACTTGAACCATGCTGCGCGCTTGAGCCCGCTGGATCCGGAAATGTTCAGAATGCACGTCGGCATGGCCCTCGCGCATTACTTCGCCGGGGACTTCGAGGCCTCGGCAGATTTCGCCGAAAAAGCCTTGGGTAACCTGCCCACGCTGTTGGTGGCTGCGGCGCTGGTGGCGGCCAGTCATGCGCTGGGCGGGCGTCCGGATAAAGCCCGCTGGGCGATGCAGCGTTTGCAGACGCTGAATCCGGCGTTGCGCCTTGGCCACCTCAAGGACTGGCTGCCGATTCAACGACCCGAGGATTTTGCCCGGTTCATTGAAGGGCTTCGACTGGCGGGGTTGCCGGAGTGATGGCTTGAGTGCACCTGCTCCGATCTCGCGGACATGCACGGCGGTACCGGGCCTAAGCTAATACCAAAACGGTATTTGTTTGTTGTTTTTAAGATCGTTTAGCTTTTACTGACTCACCAATCAGACTTTCAAATAATAGAACCCTCGATTGCCATGACGGCACGCGCTGAATCGATCAAAGGCTCTGCAGAATTTTCTTGCTGATGGGCGCCACACACTGGCCCATCGACTTTAAGGATTTGTATGAGTGCGCCTGTCGCCGTGGCCTCCGAGCCGCTGATTCGTGTACGTGAACTGAGCAAGACCTTCGGCTCGAACCGCGCGCTGGATCGGGTCAGCCTGGAGATATTTCCTGCCGAAGTGGTTGCGTTGCTCGGTGCCAACGGCGCGGGCAAGTCGACGCTGGTGAAGATCCTCGCCGGCAGCCAGTCCCATGAGGGTGGCGAGATCCGGATTGATGGCCAGCCCCGGCATTTCAGTTCGCCGCTGTCGGCGCGCCGCTTCGGCATTGTCGCGGTCCATCAGCAGATCAACGAAGGCATCGCGCCCGGATTGAGCGTGGCGGAAAACCTGCTGCTCGATGAACTGTGCCGCCCCGACGCCGACTTCTGGCTCAATCGCAAACGCCTGCTGGAGCGCGCCGCAAGCATCGCCGCCGGCCTCGGTCTGGTGCTGCCGCTGGAACAACCGATCGAACACCTCGGCCAGGCTGAACGGCAACTGGTGGTGCTGGCCCGCGCCTTCGCGTTGCAACCACGGTTGCTGATTCTCGACGAACCGACAGCAGCGCTCTCGGATGCCGAAGCACAGCGCCTGTTCGGCCTGATCGACACGCTGCGCAGCCGGGGCGTGGCGATCGTTTATATCTCCCATCGCCTGTCGGATCTGCAACGGGTGGCCGACCGCGCCATCGTCCTGCGTGACGGGCAATTGGCCGGTGAATTCAGTGCCCGGCAACTGCCTCAGGCGCTGGAAGCCATGCTCGGTCAGGCGCTGGAGGCGCATGTCTATACGCCGAGAGCGGCGGGGCGCGAAGTGCTGAAGCTGCACGACGTGAAACTGCTGCCACGCACCCGAGCCTTCGACCTGACCCTGCATGAAGGCGAAGTCGTGGTGCTGACCGGATTGCTCGGTGCCGGCAAAAGCGAGATCGCCGAAGTGCTGTTCGGTCTGCGCAAACCCTTGTCCGGATCATTGCAACTGGATCACGCCGACTGGCAACCGGGCTCACCTCGGGTGGCGATCCAGAGCGGGGTGTTCTTCGCCGCCGAAGACCGGGCCAGCCAATCGCTGGTGCCAGATTTTTCATTGCGCCGAACCCTGACCTTGCCATTTCTCGAACGCTTCACCCGTGGCGGTTTCATTCGTAACCGAGCCGAAGCGGCAGCGGTGGAGGCGCAAATCGCGGCGCTGGGGATCAAGACCGTCGGCATCGATGTGCCGATGAGCGCACTGTCCGGCGGCAATCAGCAGAAAGTCGTGCTCGGCCGCTGGCTGCTCGGCGAGGGCAGGGTGTTGATCCTTGATGAGCCCTTTCAAGGCGTTGATGTGCGTGCCCGACGCGAGATCGGTCAGCTGCTGCGTGATAGCGCCGACGGTCGTGCCACGCTGGTGATCTGCTCGGACGTCGATGAGGCGCTGGAGATCGCCGACCGGATTCTGCTGGTGCGCGATCACGCCGTGGTGGCCGAGTACCCGCGTGCCGGGCTGGATCGCGCCACCCTGGTCGCCGCGCTGGCCGGCACTGATCCAGAAAATTCTTTTGTTCAAGCCGCGCCAAGGAGTAGAGCGAGTGCCTGATTCGAGTTCCCTGTTGTCATCCGCCCCGGCGCCGTCCGAGCGCTTCGTGCAAGCGTTGATCCGCTACGGCCTGCTGTGGGTGCTGGCGTTGATCGTGGTGTTTTTCAGTGTCGCGGAACCAGCGTTCCTGCGGGTCGGCAACCTGTTCAGCATCTTGCAGTCGGTGTCGATTGTCGCGCTGCTGGCGTTGGGCGTGACCCTGACCATGGCTGTCGGCGGGCTGGATCTGTCCATCGGTGCGGTGGCGGCCATGAGCCTGATGATCGCCAGTTACGTGATGGTGGTGCTCGGTTGGGGCGCGGTACCGGCGGTGCTGATCAGCCTTGCCGGTGGCGCGCTGGTCGGGCTGCTCAACGGCTGGCTGATCGTGAAGATGCGCGTGCCGGACATTCTCGCGACGCTCGGCAGCATGTTCCTGGTGATCGGCGTGCAACTGATTCCCACGGGCGGACGCTCGATTGCGGTGGGCATGACCCTGCCCAATGGCGATGAAGCCGAAGGCGCGTTCAGTGCGCTGTTTCTTGCGCTTGGGCGCGGGCGGCTGTGGGACGTCGTGCCGATTCCGGTGTTGATCACGGCGGTTGTCGCGGTGGCGGTGTGGCTGTTTCTTGAGCGCACGCGCATCGGTCGGTTGTTCTATGCAATTGGCGGCAACGAACAGGCGGCGCGCTTGGCCGGAGCGCCGGTTCAGCGTTTCAAGTTGCTCGCTTATGTGCTGTCGGCGCTGCTGGCGTCGCTCGGCGGATTGTTGTTGGCGGCGCGGTTGGGGCGCGGCGATGTCAGCTCCGGCAACGGTCTGGTGCTCGATGCACTCGGCGCCGCACTGATCGGTTTTGCCGTGCTCGGCGCGAAGAAGCCCAACGCGTTCGGCACGCTGGTCGGTGCGCTGCTGGTGGCTTCGTTGCTCAACGGCCTGACCATGCTCAACGCGCCGTATTACGCGCAGGATTTCGTCAAGGGACTGGTGCTGGTGCTGGCCCTGATGTTCACCTTCGGCCTCGCGCATCGGGCGCGCTGAGCCGGTTCATTGAAGCTTCAAGGAAAGATCCATGCACGGTTCAATCAAGCAGTTCGCACGCCATTGTCTCGCTGGTGCCTTGCTCTCGGCACTGGCACTCAACGCCCAGGCCAAAGCCTTGCCGGGGGCGCCGGCACCGTTCGACAAAGGTCAGGTACAGATCGCGCTGGTGGGTTATCTGTTCTCCGGGGATTTCCCTGAAGCCTACCTGCGCGGCGTCGAGAAACAGACCGAAGCGCTGGGCGCCAACCTGCGGGTGTTCGACGCCCGGCAACAGGCGGCCAGCCAGGGCGAAATGATCGATCAGGCCGCCGACCTTGGCGTCGACGGGATCATCGTGCAACTGGGTCTGGCGGAAACTCTCAAGGGGCCGATCGACCGTGCGTTGGCCAAAGGCATCAAGGTGGTTGCGTTCGACGTCGACCTGAACACGCCACAAGTGACTCAGGTTGAGCAGGATCACCACGCGCTGGCGCGTCTGGCACTCGATCAAGCAGTCAAGGACAACGGCACCCGTTTCGACGCCGGGTACGTCTACATCAGCGGTTTCACACCGATGGAACGCCGCGACGAGATCTGGAGCCAGGTCAAGGCGAGCAATCCGGGGATCATCGAAAAGGCTCGATTTGGCACGCTCAATCCACCGATTGCCAACTCGGTGGCCGATCAGGCCAGCGCCGTGTTGCGGGCCAATCCGGGAATCAGCGTGATCTTCGCGCCGTTCGACGAGTTCGCCAAAGGCGCGAAAATCGCCGTGGACGAAGCGGGTCTGAGCAGCAAAGTGAAGATCTACAGCGCCGACATTTCCACCGCCGATATCCAGATCATGAAAGAGCCGAACAGTGCCTGGGCCGCGACGGCAGCGGTCAATCCGCAAGTGGCCGGCGCGATCAGCGTGCGCAGTCTGGCGCTGCTGATCGCCGGGGAAAATCCGGGGCACAAGGTGCTGGTGCCGCCGACGCTGATCACCCGCCAGCAACTGCTGGATCTGGACGTGAAGAACGTGCGCGACCTGGGGCAGAAACTGCCGTCCTTCGGTGACACCGCCAATGTGGCGCGGGCGCCGTGGATTCCCGTGGCGAACTGAGGAACCGACATGCACGACAAGGCTGCGCGTCTGCGCAAAAGCCGTTCGCCGCAAGCCGATGTGGTGCTGGGCGAACGGCTGCCACCGGGGCAGGTGCTGACGGAGCGTTTCCCGATCCTGCACGAGGGCGAGGTGCCGGCGTATGACCTGGCGACGTGGTCGCTGCGCCTGTTCGGCACCTTGGCTAACCCGGTCGAGCTGACCTACGCCGATCTGCAAGCGCTGCCGCAACGCCAGTTGCAATGCGACATTCATTGCGTGACACGCTGGTCGAAGTTCGACACCCGCTGGAGCGGGGTGCACCTGCAGGATCTGTTGCAGGCCCTGGACATCCGGCCGACGTCGTCCTTCGTCATGGCCCACGCCGATCACGATTACCAGACCAACCTGCGTCTCGAAGATCTGTTGCACCCGGACAGTCTGCTGGCCACTCATTACGACGGTCAGCCGCTGACTGCGCAACATGGCTGGCCGCTACGTCTGGTGGTGGCGGGTCGGTACTTCTGGAAGAGCGCGAAATGGCTGCGCGGGCTCGAATTCGTCGATCAGGAACAACCGGGCTTCTGGGAGCGCAACGGCTTTCATTTGCACGCCGATCCGTTCATTGAACAGCGCTTCAGCGGTGATGCGCTGGATATTGCTGAAGATGCCTGGCGGGGAAAAGATTTCGACTGACCGCATTTAACTTCGCGCCGAAAAAACACAGATTAAAAACGTGCTCTACAACAGCGTGGCGTGAGTTTTTGTGCGTGATTAGTTGTTCGTTAGTTGGTTGTTCATGTTGTTGCGTAAACACAAGTGTTGCTCAGGCAACACTCCGTTCGTTGGGCATAACCTAAGCGTTATTGGTTCTTTTGCGGCGGGCGACCGCTCATCTAGGATCAGTAAACAGGGGGTTCTACTAACTTTGGGGTTCTTGCGTTCTAACAGTCGATAGTTGTTCGATACACTTCGCTGCCTTTCTGAACATCAAAACTACAGCAGAAATTACCGTGCACTGATTGCCGACGCTTAATGATTCGGCAGCGGCCGGTTATTAACTGCGATTCAAGGAGCTGTCACATGATTCACCGTTCCCGTTCATTACTGGCCGTCGCTGTTGTCAGTGCGATCTGGCAACTTCCCGCACAAGCCGAAGACTCTTCTGCCCGCGCTGACGATGACACACGGTTGGGTACCGTGCTGGTCACCGGCACCCGTGGCACCGCCCGGACGGTGCTGGATTCACCGGTACCGGTGGACGTGCTGACTGCCGAAGACCTGAAGACCGCCGGCGCCAGTGACGGCGAGTTGGGTCAGGCGTTGCAGACGCTGTTGCCGTCGTTCAGTTTTCCGCGTCAATCCAACTCCGGCGGTGCCGACCATGTGCGTGCCGCGCAGTTGCGCGGCATGAGCCCGGATCAGGTGCTGGTGCTGGTCAACGGCAAGCGTCGGCACACCTCGGCGGTGGTCAACGACTCGTCGAAAATCGGTCGCGGCACGGCGCCGGTGGATTTCAACTCGATCCCGATCAGCGCCATCAAACGCATCGAAGTGCTGCGTGACGGCGCCGGTGCGCAGTACGGCTCCGACGCGATTGCCGGGGTGATCAACATCATCCTCGACGACGCCCCCGAGGGCGGTGAAGTATCCACCAGCTACGGCGCCTATCACACCCATCAGGACGCCATCGGCAAAACCACCACCGACGGCCAGAACAGTGTGACCACCGCCAAGATCGGCACGCGGCTGGGCGAAGAGGGCGGCTTCATACGTGGCGGCACCGAGTACAAGAATCGCAACCCGACCAACCGTGCCGGTTACGACGGTTTTGCCGACACACCGAACCAGCGCAACTACGTGATGGGCGACGGCATTGCGCGGGACGTCAACCTCTGGTTCAACAGCGAATTGCCGCTGGCCGGCGGCAAGGCTTATTCGTTTGGTACCTACAACCAGCGGCACACTACAGGCGCCGAGTTCTATCGCTATCCATCCGAGCAGCCGCAGTTCTACCCCAACGGTTATTTGCCGCAGTCGATCGGCGACAACAAGGACATCTCCGCCACGGCCGGTTTCAAGGGCCTGATCGGCGACGACTGGGACTTCGACAGCAGCGTCACCCACGGTCGCAACCGCTTCGATGGAGCCACCCGGCGCACCCTCAACGTCAGCCTGGGCGAAGACTCGCCGACCCGATTCGACACCGGCGATTACGAGTTGCGCCAGACCACCGCCAACCTCGATTTCAGCCGTGAACTGCGGCTGGGCGGACGCTCCTTCGTCCTCGCGCTCGGCAGCGAATACCGCTACGAAAACTACCTGACCTACGCCGGTGACGAGGCCTCTTACATCGGCTCCGGTGCAGACGGCGCCAACGGTTTGCGCCCGAGTGAAGAGTCGGACCTGGACCGCAACGTGTTCGGTACCTACGCCGAATTGTCCGGTGATCTCACCGACCGTTTCTTCGTCGATGCCGCCACGCGTTGGGAGCATTACGACGACGCCGGCAGCAAACTCACCGGCAAGCTCAGTGGTCGCTACAAGTTGACCGAGCAGTGGGCGTTGCGCGGTGCGATATCGAACAACTTCCGTGCGCCATCGCTGGCGCAAAGTGGCTTCCAGAGCACCACCAGCAACTTCGGCGACGGCGGCACGCTCACCGACATTCGCGTGCTCTCGGTCAACGACCCGATCGCCCGTGCCCTCGGTGCGCAGAAGCTCGATCCGGAAACTTCGAAGAACTACAGCCTCGGCCTGACGTTCCAGTTGAACGAACGTTTCGACGCGTCGCTCGACGTGTTCCGCATCGACGTCAAGGACCGCATCACGCTGTCGCAACGCATCGGCAGCGACGCGCTGGAAAGCTACATCAATGACAACTTCGGCGTGGCGGGCGTCCACGATGTCAACTTCTTCACCAACGCCGCCGACACCAGTACCCACGGCGCCGAACTGGTGCTCAACTATCACCAGCCGTTCTACGAAGGGCAACTGGGCCTGACCACCGCGTACACCTACAACCACACCAAAGTCACCAGCACCAAGGGCACTCCGTCGCAACTGACCGCGTTGGGGATCGGCAACGATGCACTGGTCGGCGTCGAGGAAACCAACACCCTCACCGATGCGGCACCGAAGGATCGCTTCGTGTTTTCTGCCAACTGGGCCAGCGAACATTGGGGTTTGCTCGGCCGTCTGACTCGTCAGGGCGAGACCACCCGGGTGTTCGATTTTGGCGACTCGCAGCCTGAGCAAACCTACGGCGCGGTGTGGCAACTGGATGCCGAGGTGACCTACAAATTCACCCCGAAATTCAGCATCGCCCTGGGCGGCAACAACCTGACCGACAACTACCCGGAACGCTCCGGCTCGGCCATCAACTACGGCGGCAACCTGCCGTACGACGTGCTCTCGCCGATCGGCACCAACGGCGCTTACTACTACGCCACCGCCACCTACGGCTTCTGAGTCCTGCCGCCAAGGATGGCGGATCATCAGCGGGAACCTTCATGACGCAAACCAATGGCCCCAAGCGGCATCTGCCGGTATTCCAGGCATTGCTGATCACGCTGGGCATGGTCATCACTACCGACATCCTCAAAACCGCGCCGACCGTTGCCTTGAACGTCGGGCCGGAACATTTCTATTGGGTCTGGGTCCTCGGCGGATTGGCGTCGATGGCCGGGGCCTTGTGCTTCGCCGAGATGGCCACCGCATTTCCGCACCCGGGCGGTGACTATCATTTCCTGCGCACCGCCTATGGCGAGCGCATGGGTTTCCTGTTCGCCTGGTCGCGCTTCTCGGTGATGCACACCGGGTGGATCGCGTTGTCGGCGTTCATGTTCGCCGATTATTTCAACGCGGTTTTTCCGCTGGGACAGTACGGATCGGGGCTGTTTGCCGGCGCGATCATTGCCGCACTGGTGCTGCTGAATCTGACGGGCAAGCACATCGGTTTCATCACCCAGACCGTGCTGGTGGGGCTGCTTGCTGTGGGCTTTCTGAGCATTGCCAGCGCCGGTGTGTGGCTGGTGTGGCAGGGCGTCGAACCGCTGGCGCCGAGTGCGCCGGTCACACCTGAGCACACGGGGGCGGCAGGATTTTCCGCTGCGATGATCTTCGTGTTTCTGGCCTTCGGCGGCTGGAGTGATGCGGCGACGCTGTCCGCCGAAGTGCGCGATGGCCGACGCGGAATTTTCATTGCCATGCTCGGTGCACTGACGGTGTTGATGGCGATCTACCTGGCACTGAACTGGGCGTTCGTCCAAGGCCTGGGGTTCGAAGGCCTGGCCGCGAGCAGCGCGCCGGCGGTGGAATTGTTGAACCGCGCATTCGGTGCGCCGGGGGTGATGCTGATTCTGTTGATGGTCGGTATCGCGGCCATCGCCACCATCAATTCAACGCTGTTGGTCGGTGCCCGCACAACGTACGCCGCCGCCCGCGACGTGCCGCAACTGCGTCGCTTCGGTGAATGGGACGAACGCGATGGCGTGCCGCGCAAGGCCTTGCTGGCCGAGGGCGCGGTGGCGTTGTTGCTGGTGTTGTTCGGCAGTTTTACCCAGAGCGGTTTCAACACCATGGTCGAGTACCTGACGCCGGTGTACTGGTTGTTCCTGAGTTTGAGCAGCCTGGCGTTGATCATCCTGCGCAAGCGTTTTCCCGAGGTGCCACGGCCGATCAGGGTGCCGCTTTATCCGGTTTTGCCGCTGCTGTTTTTTGGGTTGTGCGTGTACATGCTGTATTCCAGCGTGACGGTGGTGGGGTTGGGGGCGTTTCTGGGGATTGGAGTGTTGCTGGTGGGCGCGCTGTTGCTGGCGGTGTTGAGCCGCCTGGTGTCGACACCTCGGCAAGCTCTGCAGCGCACCAGCGATTAGAACGATACCTGCGCCGGTTGCGACAAACGCAGCACCGACAGATCCCCTGTAATCCGTTTGTAAGCCAGCCGAATCGCCTCGATGTCGCTCTCACGCTTCGGGCTGCCTTCGTGCAGGATCACAATCACCTTGGTCGCCAGCCGCTCCGGCGTTTTCGCATCGTGGTCCTTCCACTGCCCATAGGCATCGAACACGCTGAAACCGTCCGGAAAGCGCGTCGTCACTTCCTGATCGAGAAACTCGCGCCAGCGCGCCGGGCTCACCACACCTTCCTTGCCTTCAATCGGCCCCACCGAGAAGTACAACTCGGTGCGCACCCACTGCGCCTGCGCCGGGCGCGTGGCATCGCCTTGCAGAGTTGAGCTGGCGGGGTCTTTGGTATGTACGGAAACAGGAGGAGGGCTGGCACAACCGGCGACCGCCAGGAACAGTGCTGCCATCAGGAAACGTTGCGGCATGGAACTTCCTTATTGTTAAGAACTGTCTCGAATTATAGGAGGAGGTGGTAATAGCAATAAAAGATTAAAAAGTGGATCGGTCGTTAACTAATGGAATAAGCAGATGGCGTGAAAATAATTCCCGCTGGTTAGAACGATTATTTCTTTAAGTTATTTGCTTGGTATTGGATCGCATATCCAGGGCGTTCAAAAACCTGTTCTTGCATTTGATAGATCTGTCATTGCGTCTACTCTGCTGCTGCAACGGTTCAAGGCGCACGGAATGCTGCACTTGAAGCGTTTGAACAGCACTTTTTGCTGCTCGATGGGCAGCTTGTTCCGGTTTGGCCAATCCTTAGAATCAGCCCCATCAACTTCTCATCCAGTTCTTAATCCTCAGGGAGCTTCACCATGATGAACGCCATGCAGATGCAAATGCCGATGAACGCCAACATGCCGATGATGCCGATGACAGGCATGCCGATGATGATGGCAACCATGTCCTGTGAAATGATGGACGACGGCATGATGTGCAAGATGATGCCGGCCGCCGGCATGGACATGGCGATGTTCAAGAACAGCTGCGAAATGATGCAGATGATGATGGACTGCGGCATGCCGATGATGATGCATTGCGGCAACATGAGCATGATGTGCATGTCCCAGGCGGCCATGGCCATGCCGATGATGAACATGATGATGCCGATGCCGATGATGGGCATGCCGATGCCTTCGATGAAGTGCGTGATGGAATGCACCATGATGGCCGACTGCATGATGTGCAAAATCATGCCGATGCCGGGCATGAACATGGACATGATGAAAAACTGCTGCGCCCTGATGATGAAGATGATGAACGACTGCAGCATGCCGATGATGATGAGCTGCAACGGCATGCCGATGATGTGCTGCACCTGCTGATTTCTGACCGCGCATGAAAAAGCCCCCGCAGCTTGATGCTGCAGGGGCTTTTGCATTTCTGGAATTCGGTGAAAACGGTTTTCAGTCCAGACGTTCGGGGTAGGTGACAACCAGATAGGCCACCGCCTCACTGTCAGCCGGATTGCGATAGCGGTGGGGCTGGTCGGCGTAGAACAGGATCGAGTCGCCGGTCGACAGCAGATAACGCTCGTCGTTGACGCTGATCTCCAGCACGCCCTGGGACACCACCAGATTCTCCTGCACACCGGGGCCGTGGCCCTCGGAGTGATCCTCACCCAGGGGGCTCAGGCGTAATTCGTAGAATTCCGATTGGCGCGCCACATCGAACGGGAACAGCGCCCGACTGACAAATGCACCGCTGGCACTCACCAGCCGTTTGCTCTGACTGGCCGACAACACGGCCACACCTTCGAACGCACGGTGCTCCAGAAACGCCGCCACCGACACTTTCAAACCCTTGGCAATTTTGCACAGCACCTTGATCGACGGCACGCTGCGGCCGGACTCGATCTGCGCCAGCATCGCCCGGCTCACGCCGCACTGGCGGGCGAGGGCATCCAGCGACAGATGCCGCTTGCCACGCAGGCGTTGCAGGTTCTGCGCGACGCGCTCGCAGATCGGGTCTTCTTCCAGTGATTCGAGGTTGTTCAGATCCAGCACGGGTTCGTCGGCGCTCGCCAGAAAGCGCGAGGGTTCACGTGCGTTCACGCTTGACGCGGCTCGTCGGAACGAGCGGCCTGCACCCACTGAAAAGCCTGGTAGCCGGCGTTGCGCGCATACATTTCCCACATGGCCCGGGCCCGTTGCTGAGCTTGGCGGCGTTTGCGGTAGGCGGCGAAGTCGATCAGGTTGTCGGTTGGATTCATGGCGCACTTCACTGTGATCAATGACGGGATGAGCTGAGAGTACGCCGATATTTTTATAACGATAAATACTGATTTTGTATTTATTAATTCTTTTAGGTTATTTAATCAGCGCCCCTCATGCTGCTTGCGATAAGCCCCCGGTTGCACCCCCACCGACTTGGCAAACGCCCGTGTGAACGCGGCAATCGACTGATAGCCCACGGCAGCGCAAACCTGCTCGACCGTGTGATTGTTCTTCAGCAACTGGCAGGCATGGCGGATGCGCAGCGCCAGCAGTACCTGCCCTGGCGACTGCCCTGCGAGTTCGTTGAAGCGCTTGAAGAACGCCGAGCGCGAGAGTCCGATGCAGGCCGCCATGCTTTCCAGTGACCACGGCAGTTGGGGTTGCTCGATCAGTCGGTCCAGCAGCGGCGCGAATTGCGGATTGCGCGCCAGCGCTACCAGACCGCCGAGTGACGGGTTGTCGGCCATCTGTTGGCGCAGTACATACAGAAACAGCAGGTGACTCAGCCGCTCCAGCAGCGCCGAAGAGGGCGTCGGCTGGCGTTCGCATTCTTCCAGGATCAACTCGAACAAGGCCCGCGCCGCACTCGAGGAAGGATCCCCCGCTCGCAGGACGATCCAGTGCGGCAAGCCTTCGATGATCAGCGACGACAACCCTGACTTGAAGTGGAAGAACCCGCAGACCAGTCCGACGCCATCCTCTGCCTGACTGTCCAGAGCCGTCATGGCCTGGCGCGGCAAGGTTTGCGCAGTGCCTGAATCCTCGGCGCTGGACAGCCGATAGTTGAGGTCGCGCAGCAGGAACACCGCATCGCCGGCATTCAGGCGTAAGGCCTGAGCCTCGCCCTCGATGTGCAGCCAGCAATGGCCCTGAACGATGAGGTGAAAACTGGCCCGCGCCAGGCCATGCGTGCTCGCGTGCCAGCCGCCGCAATAGCGGCCGACATGGAACAGGCTGGCGTCGAGTTCGAGGCTCTCTAATAACCAATCAACCAGTGGGCTGGACGAAATCATCTAATGGAAACACTCAGGAGCAAGTAATCGCTACTTTAGAATATGGATCGGAATTCTTATAACCAACAGACTGGCCCGACACCCCAATAGCAGGAGTCCAGCCCATGTCACGCGTCACGCTACACACCTTGCAAAGCGCGCCCGAAGCGGCCCGGCCGTTTCTTGAAAATGCGCAGAAGAATTCCGGTTTCATTCCGAACCTGCTGGCCGTTCTGGCCAACGCGCCGGCCGCGCTGGAAACCTACGTTACGGTATCGGCGCTCAATGGCAAAGCCGAGTTGAGTCTGGCCGAGCGCGAAGTGGTGCAGTTGATCGCAGCGACTAACCATGGATGCGATTTCTGTGTCGCAGGTCATACCGCCGTCGCGCTGAACAAGGCAAAACTGCCGCAGGAAGTGGTCAGCGCATTGCGTGAGCGGGCGACCGTTCCCGAGCAAAAGCTTGAGACGCTGGCGGCGTTCACCCGTGAAGTGATCGCCACCCGTGGCAACGTCAGTGAGCAGACCTACAACCAGTTCAAGGCCGCCGGTTACACCGAAGGCAACGCGCTGGAAGTGATTCTCGGCGTGAGCCTGGCGACCCTGTGCAACTTCGCCAACGTGTTCGCCGATACGCCGCTCAACCCGGAGCTGGCGCCGTACCGCGCGTGACCGGCGGATCGATTCAGGCAGCGTGGTCTATGGTTGACGCTGCGTACAAGGAGAGAAACGACATGCTCGATCCGGCATTGAGTCAATGGCTGGACACCCACGCCCAGGCCCTGGACCTGGGCGACAGCGACCCACAGCAGGTGCTGACGCAACTGGCGGCGGCCGATGTCCTGCGGGTCGGTATCAGCCCGTCATTGAGCGGCAGCGGCGGCGACATCAGCGACGCCGTGGAAGTGTTGGCCGAAGTGGCCAGTCATTCGCTGGCAGCGGCTTTCGTGTTCTGGGGCCAGCGGGCGTTTATCGAATACCTGCTGCAGAGCCCGAACGTGGCACTGCGCGAGCGGCTGTTGCCCTCGTTGATCAGCGGCGAGCTCGCCGGCGCGACTGGGCTGTCGAATGCGATGAAATTCCTCTCGGGTATCGAAGCCCTGCAAGTGCGCGCCCGCACCGAAGGCAACGGCTGGAGCCTCGGAGGCCGGTTGCATTGGGTGACGAATCTGCGCAAAAGCGGTTTTGTCGTGGCTGCAGCAATAGACCACGGGGAGGGCGGCTCACCGTTTGTACTGGCGATTCCCGGCGAGGCCACTGGTGTGTCGCGTTCGGCGGATCTGCAACTGATGGGCTTGCAGTCAAGCAACACGGCGGCCATCGATTTTGCCCAGGTGCAGGTCGGTCACGAGTGGTTGCTGCATGACGATGCGCGGGCGTTTTTGCCAGCGGTGCGTCCGGCGTTTCTCGGCTTGCAATGTGGTCTGGCCATCGGTCTGGCGCGGCGCGCCTTGAGCGAAGTGCAAAGCCATTTACAGGACGGTCGCTCGATCCTGCTGGAGCCGCTGCACGAACAGCGCGAGCAGTTGCAACACACGGTGGAACAACTCAAACAGGGCCTGCTCGATGGCCGCTTCCTGGCAAGGCCCGCTGCGCTGTTCCAGCTGCGCATCGCCCTTGCCGAATCGGCGGCCAGCGCGGTGCAACTGGAGTTGCAGGCCAGTGGCGGCAAAGCCTATCTGACCGAACATGGCAGCGGGTTCGCCCGGCGCTGGCGCGAGTCGGCGTTCGTGCCGATCGTCACGCCGAGCCTGGTGCAATTGCGCGCCGAACTGCAACGGCAGAAGCGGGAAGCGGCGGTATGACTCAGCCGTTGCTGCATGCCCGCGATATCAGTCTCGGCTATCCGCGCGCCGAAGGCTGGCACACGGTGCTGGAGGCGTTCGACTTGCAGTTGCAGCCGGGTGAAGTGGTGTCGATCCTCGGTCCCAGCGGCGTCGGCAAATCCAGTCTGTTGCGGGTGCTGGCGGGGTTGCAACCGGCGCAGCGCGGCAGCGTCAGCCTGCTCGGTGAACCGCTGAGCGGTCCTCATCCACGGGTGGCGGTGGCGTTTCAGGACCCGAGCCTGTTGCCCTGGCTGACGCTGGAAAAGAACGTGGCGTTCGGCCTCGACTTCGCCCGTCAACCGCACCTGAGTGCCGAGCAACGCAAGGCACGGGTCGACCACGCCATCGCCGCTGTCGGCCTGGAACACGCCCGGCAGTTTCACCCGGCGCAGTTGTCCGGCGGCATGGCCCAGCGCACCGCACTGGCCCGGTGCCTGGCACGGCAGCCGCAAGTCCTGTTGCTCGACGAACCGTTCGGTGCGCTGGATGAAATCACCCGCGCCGACATGCAACAGCTGTTGCTGCAACTGATCGCCGAGCACAACACCGCAGCGCTGCTGATCACTCACGACATTGACGAAGCCCTGCTGCTTTCCGAGCGGATTTTGCTACTGGGTAACAGCCCGGCGCGGATCCTCGGCGAATGGCGCGTCGACCTGCCTCAGCCCCGCGCCGAGCTGGTGGACGAACTGGGTGCGCTGCGTATCGATATCCTCAAAACCCTTCGGCGGGCGAGCCGCAATCCACTTACCCAACCTTTGCCCGAACCGTCGGAGATTGATCATGTGCCTGGACGACTTCACTCACACACGTCGTGACTTCCTCAAGCTCAGCGCCTTGCTGACCGCAGGCGGCGCGCTGCCGCTGCTCAACAGCCTCAATGCCCGCGCTGCGTCGGAGCCAAACGCGCCGGTGCGCATCGGCTACCTGCCGATCACCGACGCCACGCCATTGCTGGTGGCGCACAACAACGGGCTGTTCGAAGCCGAAGGCATCCAGGCCGAGCGCCCGGTGCTGTTGCGCAGTTGGGCGCAGGTGATCGAGGCGTTCCTGTCGGGGCAGGTCAACGTGATTCACCTGCTGTCGCCAATGACCGTCTGGGCCCGTTACGGCAGTAAGGTGCCGGCTAAGGTCGTGGCCTGGAACCATGTCGGCGGTTCCGGCCTGACCGTGGCCCCGGGCATCACCGAGGTCAAACAACTGGCCGGGCAAACGGTGGCGATTCCGTTCTGGTATTCGATCCACAACGTGGTGGTGCAGCAGTTGTTTCACGATCACGGACTGCTGCCGGTGAGCAAACCGGCAAGCGCCGCGTTGGCCGCCAACGAGGTCAACCTGGTGGTATTGCCGCCCTCGGACATGCCGCCGGCACTAGCCGGCAAACGCATCGCCGGTTACATCGTCGCCGAGCCGTTCAATGCGCTGGCCGAAGAACTCAAGGTCGGGCGGGTGCAGCGTTTTACCGGCGACGTCTGGCGCAATCACGCTTGCTGCGTGGTGTTCATGCACGAGCAGGATCTGAGCAACCGCCCCGAGTGGTCGCAGAAAGTGGTCAATGCCATCGTCAAGGCGCAACTCTGGACTCGCGACAACCGCGCCGAAGCCGCGAAGCTGTTATCCAGGGACGGCGACAACCGCTACACACCCCATGCCCAGACCGTGTTGAACCGCGTACTGGCGCCAGACGCCGCAGATCGCGAGCAGTACCTGGCCAGCGGCGCAATCCAGCACAGTCATTGGGACGAGCAGCGCATCGACTTCCAGCCATACCCGTTCCCCAGCTACACCGAAGAACTGGTCAAGCGCCTCAAGGACACGTTGGTCGAAGGCGACAAGGGCTTCCTCGCCAGCCTCGACCCGCAGCACACGGCCAGGGATCTGGTGGACGACCGCTTCGTGCGCAACGCCATTGCAGCGGTCGGCGGGATGAAGGCGTTCGGCTTGCCCGAAGGCTTTGAGCGCAGCGAGGAGTTCAGTCTCTGATGAGCAAGTCGAGTTCACCCATCGTCCACGGGTTGCTGGGCGTGGCAGGATTGCTGGGGTTGTTGCTGCTGTGGTGGTTGGGGGTGCATCTGGCCGGTGGGGCCGATGGTCTGGCGGCGCGGTTTTCGCCGCAGGCGACTCTGGCCAGCCTTGTTGAGTTATTAGGGCGGGCCGAGCTCTACGAACATGTGCTGGTCAGCCTGAAACGGATCGTGGTCGGCTTGCTGCTGGCCTTGCTGATTGGCGTGCCGCTGGGGCTGATGATCGGCAGCTACCGGCATCTCGAATCGGCGACCACACCTGCCTTTCAGTTCTTGCGAATGATCTCGCCGCTGTCGTGGATGCCGGTGGTGGTCATGCTGATGGGCGTGGGCGATCAGCCGATCTATTTCCTGCTGACCTTCGCCGCGATCTGGCCGATCCTGCTGAACACCGCCGCCGGGGTACGCCAGCTCGACCCACGCTGGCTGCAATTGAGCCGCAGCCTCAGTGCCACACGCTGGGAAACCTTGCGCAAAGTCATCCTGCCCGGCGTGCTCGGTCACGTGTTGACCGGGGTTCGGCTGTCGATCGGGATTCTCTGGATCGTGCTGGTGCCGTGCGAAATGCTCGGTGTCAGCGCAGGGCTGGGCTACTTCATCCTCGACACACGGGATCGGCTGGCGTACTCGGAATTGATGGCGATGGTGCTGTTGATCGGTGTACTCGGATTTGCCCTTGATGCGCTGGCTCGAGGACTGCACCGGCGCTGGGCACCGGCCTGAACATCGAATGGCTGCTCAGGCCGGGACCGATCACTCAAAGACCTTGAGGGTCCATTTTTTCTCCCAGCCTTTTCCGGAGAAATGCAGGGGCACAAAGAGTCCGTAAGTTTGCAGATACGCGTAGGTGATCGTGCCGTCACCGATGATGTCGTTTGCGCCAGTGCAACCGATGATTTTGGCAGTACCGGTCCAGGACGGATAAAGCTCGTTGGCAGCCTTTTGTTCCTTTACGTCGCAGTTGAACTGTTTTTCGATCAGCGGCTTGGGCTCCTCGTACCACTTGTGAGGCCTTTGAATCGTGTAACTCAGATGCGCGCCGAGCGGCATGGTCGCCCAGTCGCCGGTGAACCTGAGATCGGTGAGTCCTTCTTCCTCTGTTTCCAGAGGTCTTTTATAAGCAAACGTGGATTTGGCGAGGGGGATCAATCCGCGAAAACTCAATTCGACCGACTGATGCAGATCGAAGCCTGAACGTTCGGTCAGTTGGCTGCCCGCCCTGGCCGGAAGGAATTTATTCATCGGCCCCATGCGTGGCGGCTCGCTTGGCTGGCCTTGGGAAGTAATGACCGTTGACTGTCGCAGACGAGCGACGCTTTTTTCCGGCTCGGGCATCTTCAAGGCTTCGATGGCCTGCTTGACGGTTGGCGCCAGCTCGGGCTCCCGCAACACAAAGGGCTTCAGCTCACGGCCGGTGAAAAGTCTGAGCTGATCCAGCGCCAGCGGCCTGGTGCAGACTTGCTGAAAGATCCGGCGCTGATCATCGTCGAGATTTTTCAGGTCAACCGGTTCAATCGTGGTTTTCAACTCCCCACCCAGCACTTGGCCATATCTGTTGAGCTGGAACATGCTGAGTGGAGTCAGTCGCTGCGAGACGCAGTCGGCTGTCCAGCGTTGCCGGACCTGTGAATACAAGGAAGACGAGCCTGGCGTCCGTATCTCGGCAGGTAGCACCCGGGCTGACCAGAACGTCACGGAATTACCGTCTGCTTTCAGGTTGGCCTGGTCGATCATTTGCCAGACTTGATCTTCGGCTGTCGAAAACACTCGCCATTGTGGTGTTGCGGTCTGGGCGCATGCGTCTTTGAATTGATTGCTGTGCAGGTATTGGCTCTTTTGCTTGTCTGGCAATTGTCTACGATCGCTGGCGCCCCGGCGTTCAGTCGTGAGTACCACGAGCCCGGATTTGGTCGCGTAGCCCATTTGTGCATCCGGTCGATGGCAGTCCGCATCAAATCGCGCGATGTAATTCAGCTTTCCGTTCGCGGGAGATGTCACAAAATAAGTGACGATGTCGGCCTCGCGCACGATCGAGTTGGGGGTGGGGAGCCCCTTCAGGGCGTCATCAAAGATCTCGAATGCAATCGGAGGCGGCTTGGGGGTTGTGTCTATGCCATAGAGCGACTGGCAACCGGACAGTGCGACAACCAGAAAAATCGGGGATAAACGTTTGAGATGATAAATCGTGGCGTCCATGCGGAATCTGCTGAGGATTAAAATGGTGGCATATTAGCATTATCCCTTGCCATTACTGATGCCGGCCAGCGATCACCTGTTCCAGTCAGCAGGTCTGGAACAGGTGAGAGGCTAGTTTGCTGTTTGTTTCTTACTGGCTGGCGTTCAACACAATCCGATACCGTGCCTTGCCACTGCGCAAATGATCGATGGCTTCGTTGACCCGGCTCATCGGAAATTCCTCAACCTGCGGCAGGATCTGATGCCGCGCGCAGAACTCCAGCATGGTCGCCGCCGTGGCAGGCGAGCCCACCGGTGAGGCGGACAAGGATTTTTGCTGGGGAATCAGATTGAACACGTGCACCGGAATCGCGTCGGGCACGATACCGACGAAGTGCAGCCGGCCTTTGCCGCGCAGGGTGGCGAGCATTGCCGTCCAGTCGAGGTTGGCGTTGGCGGTGATCAGCAGGAAATCCAGAGTACCGGCAATCGCTTTCAAGGCATTGCTGTCGGTGGAGGCGACGACCTTGTGGGCGCCGAGGCGCTTGGCTTCGTCCTGTTTGCTCAGTGACGAGGTGAATGCCGTGACGTCGCAGCCCCAGGCATTGAGGAAACGCAGCGCCAGGTGACCGAGACCGCCGATCCCGACGACACCGACCCGGTCAGTGGGTTTGATGCCAAATTCCACCAGTGGGTTGAACACCGTGGAGCCTGCGCAGAACAGCGGGCCGGCGAGGGCAGGGTCGATGTTGTCCGGGAGCTTCAGCGCCCAGGCCCAGTGAGTACGCAGTCGATCGGCGAAACCGCCGTGGCTGCCGATGATCGTGGGTTTGGCGGTCGGGCAAAGGTGATGAGAGCCGCCGATGCAGGACGAGCAATGCATGCAGCTGCTCTTGTACCAGCCGATGCCGACCCGTTGGCCGACTTCGAGGCCGCGGACCTGCGGGCCTGCACGCACGATGCGGCCAACCACTTCGTGACCGGGAATGAACGGGTACTGGCTGATGCCCCAGTCGTTGTCGATCAGCGACTGGTCGGAGTGACAGACGCCGCAATATTCCACGGCGACTTCGACTTCTTCATCCCCGAGCGGACCGGGATCGTAACTGTAGCGCTCCAGTGGTGCGCCGGCCGATGTGGCGGCCCAACCGGTAAACGTCGTCGGTTCGGTGTTATTGCTCATTGGACACCTCCAGGTCTGGCGACAGGGCCATGGCGGCCCGGTGCTGCGGGCGCAGCCTGAAGAGTCTAGCGGGTCATCGGGCGATCGCTAGAGCCAGGTGTCCAGCACGCGTCGGTCCAGTTCTTCCCAGTCCGCCATGCCCAGCACTCGCGTGGTATTGAGCCCGCGCAGATAGCCGCGCAATTGATTGGCGACGGCCCGCACCGACTCCGAATCGTCCGCTGACTGGCCCAGCACGGTTTCGTATTCGACGAGGTATTCGGCCACCCGGTCGCGGAATTCGGGCAGCACGGCATCGCGGATCAAATCAAAGGTTCGCACGGATAATCCTCATTTGTTTTCGTTGTGATCGAGTGTGCAGCAGTCTGCACGCTGCGCAACTATTGGTTCAAGTAATAGTGACCATCAAGAAACGCAAGTTCTGCTTTGCGGCCGACAGGCGGAAAATCGCCTCCATCGAAGACGCTGCTGAAGGAACTTGCGCGATGAAGACATTGACCCGACTGGCTGTAGTCGCCCTGCTGATGGGCGGGGTGGCCGTGACCGCACCGACTTACGCAAGCGACGCCGGTACGTGCCATTTTCTGCCCATCGCCGGTGCCAGCAGCGGGCTGCAGCATTCGCAAACCGTGGGTGTGCTGTACAGCGAAAACACGCTGGAGAACCAGCAATACCTGGAGCGTTATCACGACGTGGCGGTGAATGGGGCCAAGGATGCACTCGATGCGCGGATCCGCGACGCCTTCGTCAACAGCTCCGATCCGGAACTGGCCATCGACTGGTTGATGAGTTCGCTGCAACAGCAATTTCTCTCGGTGACCGTCTACGACAATCTCGATTCATTGGTGCAAGCCCATCCGGATGTGGTGGTGATGCTCGACACCCACAACCGTTTGCTGACGCAACGCAACAGCCAGGTCGAAGCACGGTTCGCCGCACGCTTCTACGACGCCAACCTGCAATACATCGGCAAGGCGGAAGGCGCAGTGCAAAAGCAGATGCCTTCGGTGTGGGTCCACAACAAGGCAGCGCCCGAGATCGCAGCGCAGATTGAACAGCAACGGGATCTGCAATTCAGTGCCCTGAAGCAGTTCGATGACTCGCTCAAAGCCCTGGTGACTGCTGGCTGAACACCCAAATCAAAAATCGCAACGGCAGCGCCCGTGACGCTGAACGTTGCTTGAGAACCGAACCGTTTATTTTCAGGATTTTATCCATGCGTGCTTTTTTTATCCCTGCCATGGCGTCTGCCACTTTGTTGCTGACTGCTTGCGCCTCCGCACCGAACGACCCGACGCTGACCTTGCAGACCCACAAGACACCCGCCCAGTACGCCGAATGCGTTGTGCCGAAGTTGCAGCATGGTGCAATGAACCCGACGGTCTCGCAGACCCAGCGCAGCTACCGGATCGTGGTGCCGAGCAAAGTGTCGGCGGACAACGTGCTGGAAGCCTACAAGGCGCAAGACGGCGGCAAGGTGTTTTTGTACGAGCGCCACTTGCTGGCTTCAAGTTTCACACCGTCGAGTTTTGAACGGGCTGCCCAGGAGTGCCTGTAACGCCTGACGGTTAACGCTTTTGACGATGCTCCTTTGGTTGGCCGCAACCAACCAATTCCTTTGCCCCGCATTTTGCGGGGCTTTTTTTTGCCCGGCGTTTGGCGCAGTCGGCGCTACGCTGGAGAGCGGATAAGGTTTTTCGGGAGAGTAAGGAGATGAAGAAAGACAGCAGCGACTCGGCGGCTGAACAGCCTTCTGCACTGATCGACGCAAGAATCCAGGAACTGAACGACTGGCGCGGCCAGAAACTGGCCGAGATCCGCGCGATCATTCACGAGGCCGACCCGCAGGTCGTCGAGGAGTGGAAGTGGCGGGGCGTTCCGGTCTGGTCACACAACGGCATCATTTGCACCGGGGAAACCTACAAGGCCGTGGTGAAAATGACGTTTGCCAAAGGCGCGGCGCTGGAGGATCCCTCGGGACTGTTCAATGCCAGTCTGGAGGGCAATACCCGGCGGGCGATTGATGTTCACGAGGACGACAAAATAGATGCAAAGGCACTGAAAGCGCTGGTGCGTTCGGCGATTACGTTGAATACAAGGAAATGATTTGCCGTTGAGGCAGAGGTGAAGCGGGGGAGGGTGAAACGAGGAAAAAATGGCAGGGGCGGCTGGATTCGAACCAACGCATGGCAGGATCAAAACCTGCTGCCTTACCGCTTGGCGACGCCCCTGTAGCTATTGGTTTCAGTCCCGAGAGGACCTCTGCAACAGTGGGCGGCACTTTACCAGCGCTCTTGCGTTCTGGGAACCCCTGAAGCAAATAAATTTCATGGAAAACAGCTACTTATTTCCCGGAACGGTTGAAGCGGCCGGATTTTCAAGACTCCTGAGGGGGCCAAGCGCCCGAATCCGGCGGGCGCTTGAACCCGATTTCATACCAAAGTACTCGGCGCCACCCCCAGCAACCCCGTCAATGTGTTCATGATCGCCTGCTGACGGGCGCGGTCCGTCTGGTGCCTGGCTTCGGCGGCGGCGACGTCGGCGTGGCAATGCGGGCAGATCGATTCATGGGGGTGGATGTATTGCAGGCAGCTGCGGCACAGCGTCAGTTGCACGGGGATGCGTCCTTCCTCAGGGGATTTCTGGCCCTGATTGATCCAGGCGAGTTTGATCACCTGGCCGCTGTCACTGACGCTGCTGACGTGCTCGCCGGTGTCGATGCGTTCGGTGATCAGGTCAAAGCGTCCGACGGCGAAGGAACGCTGCGCCGCATCTTCAATCTTGACGATACGCTCGCGCAGTCCGCGTTTTTGCAGTTCCAGGGTACGGTAATGGCAGTACGGGTTATTGCCGGGTTTGCCCAGCAATGAGTGCGAAGTCCAGGTGCAGCCGCCCCGGCAGACATCGTTGTAATAGCAACTGCGACAGTAGCCCCACAGGTCGTCGACCGAGCGCAGGCGACCGAAGTGGATGCCTTCGCTGTAATGCCAGATATCGTGCAGGCTCATGTTGCGCACGTTGCCGCCGGAGAAACCGACGGTCGCCAGTGACGGGCAGCCTTTCACCGTGCCGTCGGCTTCGAGCGCCAGTACGGTCTGACCCGCCGCGCAGCCGCTCCAGTGCACGCGCTCGTCACCGAAGCCACGCCACAAATGTTCGTAAGGTCCGTAATAACCGATGTTGTTGCCGACGTTCATCAGCAGGCCGCGATCCACGCCTTCGCGGTACAACCGCGCGAGCAGCGGCATCACTTCAAGCAACTGGTAGGGTTGCAGCAACAGTTCCGGGTGATCCACCGCATTGCCCATGGCCACGGTGATCTGGATCTGCCAGTGGGTGGCGCCGAGTTCAATGATCGTGTCCATCAGCTCCGGCAAATCAGGCAACGTAGCCGCACCGATCTGGGTGTTGACGCTGACGGCCAGCCCGGACGCCTTGGCCCGGCGCAGAGTGTCGACCGCCTTGTCGAAGGAGCCGGGGACGTTGCGCACCTGGTCGTGCAACGGCGCGAGTCCATCCAGAGAAATTCCGACCCCGTTGAGGCCCGCATCAACCGCCGCTTGCATCTTCGCCGGTGTCAGGTTGCGTCCGCCGGTCTGGATCGCGCAGTACATGCCGTGGTCGTGGATGGCCTGGATCAGTTGCGTCCAGTCCTTGCGCAAATAGGCTTCGCCGCCGATCAGAGTGATTTCGCGGGTGCCGAGTGCGGCGAGGGAATCGATCACATCAAGGCATTCACGGGTGTTCAGTTCATCGGGGCGTCGATGCCCTGCGCGTGAGCCGCAATGCAGGCATTTGAGGTCGCAGGCCAGGGTGATTTCCCAGACCACGTGCACCGGCACGTAGCGTTTGAGATCGGTGTCATTGAGGTAGCGGGCAGGGCGGATGTCTGTCATGGGAGATCCTTGCGCACGGTCCTGTGCGCGGCACAATTGGACTGATCTCGATTCGCCGCAAGACCGGGCGAGGCCAGCAGTGACCTCGCCCGGGGCGTGCGGTTTAGCGTGCTTCCAGACGCGCGATTTCTGCGTTCAGATGCTCAAGGGCACTGCGTAACGCGCCTTGGTGGGCCAGTTGCTGCTCACCCTGTTGCACCACGGTTTTCAGCTGCGCCAGATCGCCACTGGTTTGCGCTTGCTGCACGGCCACGGCATACAGCGGCTGGAAGTGACGCTCGTGCGGTTGCGGCTCGATGGTCGGCGCCTGATGCACGGCGACGTGTTTCACCTGATGCCCGTCGTAGCTGTAATCGACAAATCCGCTTTCCCAGGTGCCATCAAGGATGCCTTTGAGATGAAAAGTCTCGGCGATCTGGCTGTACGGGCCGCTCGGGCTGCCGTCGAGGACGAGGACGATGTGATTCTCGACCGCCGAGGTCAGTTTGGCCTCGCTGTAGTCGCCCCAGACTCGCGCCCGGAAATTGACCGGCGGCCAGGTGCTTTGGAAGACACTGGCAACTCCGCTGACCTTTTTGCTGACGGTATTGACCAGCAGGTCGAGGGTCAGAACCGGCGCGCCGAGCAATGAATTGCTGGCGATGAGGCGGGTATGGAAAAGTCCGATCGACATGGTGTTACTCCCTAAAGTGAATGATGGATTCAGTGGTCGGCTCAGCGTGCCTGCAACCGGCTGATTTCCTTCTTCGCGGCTTCCAGTGCGCTCTGCAATTGCGGTTGCTGGTCCAGTTGCTGCTTGGCCAGCTTCGCCAGATTCTTCATCTGGGCCAGGTCGCCGCTGGCGATGGCGCTCTGGATAGGAGCGGCATACAGGGGCAGAATCGGCGGGTAATGCTGAATGATGACCGGGCCTGGCTCAAACGGTGGGAAGACCTTCGACTGCACTTCCGCCAGGTGCACAGGGACATTGTTGACCTCGACCCAGTGCGTGCCATTGAGGTATTGGTAATTGGCGATACCTTCTTTCCAGTCAGTACCGACCACCAGACGAATCTTGAAGTTGATGATGGAGTTGGAGCCGTGGCCGCCATGATTGCCTTCGGCGGTTATCAGGATTTTGCTGACGCCGGGCTTCATGACGGTCAGGTAGGTGTACTCGCCCCACACATCAGAGTGGATATCGAGCGGCGGGTTGGTCGCTTGAGTGACGGTGGCGCCGCCGCTGACCTCATGCTGCGGCGTGGACACCAACAGGTTGAGCAACAGACTTTGCGCGCCGGGCAGCCCCGTACCAATGCGGTAACTCAACGGGAACAAGCCGACATTTTGCTGAGTAGCTGACATAGTGATTGCCTCCATTGCAATGTGGGAAATGGCCTTAGTGTTTTTCCAGACGGGAAACTTCTTTGGCCAGTTTTTCGTACGCGGTTTGCAGCTCTTTCGCTTCCGGCTTCGTCGAATCGCGCTGTTTCAACAAAGTCTTCATCTGTTGCAGATCGCCTCCCGTGATAGCGCTCTGGATGGCGACGCCGTAAGGCGGCATGTTGTGTTTTGAGCCAGTCATATCGAGGGTTTCCTCGTGGTGGTTGCCAAACGTCCCCTTCAGGCGAGGGGAGCCTTCCCTGACAGGCAGGCGACAGCCAACGGCAAGAACGACTGGCGACAGTGGTTCCCGGCTACGTGAACGCCTGATCCGTCTGGATCCGGTGGAGCGGGTCAGTTGATTCGCGCGGGTTCGAGGTCTTTGTCTCGACTCACGCGCAGGCGTCGTCAGCCAAAACCGTCAGGCCTCGCGGCGGGCGTCAGTAATGAGGTTTGCCGGAACGGCAAAGGGGGGGAGTTCACCTGTACGTTGGTCATCTTTCTGTCCTTGATAGAAAGCAACGAAACACAGGGATAGGTCGTAATAACCCGCAACCACAAAAACCATCCCTGATTTTTCTTCCAGTGCGGCTGATGGCGCCCATCGAGAGATGTTTGCCAAATGGCCAGCATATCGCCAGCCACGCAACCCTAGCCCCGTTTGTACGGGGCTGCCAGAAAAAGCGCCGAACGGTCATGGCCGCTGCTATCCTGCGCAGATTGCGAGATAGAGCGTGGAAAAACTCGGCCTATGAACACGAATCGTGACCAATTTCCCTTGCCCGAAGACCTCAAGGTCTTCCTCACCGTCATCCGCAAGAACAGCTTCGCCAGCGCCGCCGATGAGTTGGGTTATTCGCCGGCCTACGTCAGCAAACGCATCGCGGTGCTCGAAACCACGCTCTCGACAAAGCTGCTGCACCGCACGACCCGGCGCATTGCGCTGACCGACGATGGCGAGCGGGTGCGGGTCTGGGCGGAAAAACTGCTGGGTGATTTCGATGACTTTCTCGGCGAGATTGCCCAGGCCCGGCACCAGCCGGCGGGTTCGCTGCACATTTGCAGCAGCTTCGGGTTCGGCCGCAATCACGTCGCGCCAGCGATCAGTGAACTGTCCCGAACGTGCCCGAAGCTCGACATTCGTCTGGACGTGTTCGACCGCGTGGTCGATCTGGTGGGCGAGGGCTTCGATCTGGAAATCCTCGTCGGCGATGACCTGCCGGGCCAGCATCTGGCGCGCAAACTGGTCAGCAATCGGCGAGTGCTGTGCGCCACGCCGGAGTACCTCGAACGCCGGGGTACGCCGCAATCGCTCGAGGACCTGAAGGATCACGATTGCCTGGTGCTCAAGGAGCGCAACAATTCATTCGGCATCTGGAACCTGACCCGCAACGGGCAAGAAGAGTCGGTACGGGTCAGCGGGCCGTTGTCCTCCAACAGTGGCGAAATCGTGATGGAGTGGGCCTTGAGCGGCGGCGGGATTCTGTTGCGCTCGATGTGGGACGTCAAACCGATGCTCGAACAAGGGCGGCTGGTACAGGTGCTGGAGGATTACACCCAGAGCGCCAACGTCTGGGCGGTGTACCCGACACGGCTCAGCGAGTCGGCCAAATTGCGGGTGTGTGTGGAATTTCTCGAAGAGTATTTTCGCGACTTGTCGGTTGAATGAAGCCGGGTGGTTCAGTGAACCGCCCGGTTTTTTGTTTTCAGCCCAACCAGGGATTTTCCGCGAGATGCCGCGCTTCAAAAGCGCGAATCTGCTCGGTGCGTTGCAGCGTCGTGCCGATGGCGTCCAGCCCCAGCAACAGTGACTGTTTGCGCAGCTCATCAATCTCGAAAGCGATCAATGTGCCGTCCGCCAGTTCGATGGTTTGCTGGGGCAGGTTCACGCGGATGTGCGCGGTCGCCGGAACGCTGATGACGTCGGCGATCTGTTTGAACTGCTCTGCATCAAGTTGAATCGCCAGCACGCCGTTGCGCTGACAGTTGTCATAGAAAATCCCGGCAAACGTGGTGCCGATCAGTGCCCGGATCCCGACCTGCTTCAAGCCCCATACCGCGTGTTCCCGGCTGGAACCGCAGCCGAAATTGGGGCCGGTCACCAGAAACGCGGCGTCCTGCCAGGCCGGTTGATTGAGCACGAAGTCAGGGTCGGGTTCACCGGAGGCGAGAAAGCGCAGATCGAAAAACAGCCCTCGATCCAGCCCCTGACGATCAATGCCCTTGAGGAACTGCTTGGGCATGATCACATCGGTGTCGATGTTGGCAGCCAGGAACGGCGCGGCACTGCCGCTGATGATGGTGAACGGTTGCATGGCTCAAACTCCCGGCGCGAAGGCGCGAACGTCAGTCAAATGTCCGGTGATGGCGGCTGCCGCGACCATCGCCGGGCTCATCAGGTGGGTGCGCGCACCGGCGCCCTGACGGCCTTCGAAGTTGCGATTGGTGCTCGATGCGCAGCGATCACCTGGCGCTAGTACGTCGTCGTTCATCGCCAGGCACATCGAGCAGCCTGATTGCCGCCACTCGAAACCGGCATCGAGAAAGATCTGCGCCAGCCCTTCGTCTTCGGCCTGATCGCGTACCCGCGTCGAGCCGGGCACGATCATCGCCCGCACGTGAGCCGCGACTCGCTTGCCGCGCACCACGCGGGCCACGTCACGCAAATCTTCGATCCGCGCGTTGGTGCAGGAGCCGATGAAGGCGTGGCTGATCACCACTTCGTTCAGCGGCGTGCCGGGTGTCAGGCCCATGTAATCGAGGGCGCGTTGCAGGCCCTGACGCAGAATCGGGTCGGGCTCGCCGGCCGGGTCCGGCACTCGTCCGCCGATCGGGGCGGCCTGATCCGGGCTGGTGCCCCAGGTGACCATCGGTTCCAGCGCGGCGACATCTAGGCTGACTTCACGATCGAACACCGCGCCATGATCGCTGTGCAGGGTTTTCCAGCGCTCGACGGCCTGTTCCCAGATATCGCCCTTCGGTGCGCGCGGTTTGAGTTGCAGGTAGGCGAAGACCTTGTCGTCCGGCGCCATGAACGCACCACGGGCGCCAGCCTCCACGGCCATGTTGCAGATGGTCATGCGCGCTTCGACGCTGAGGTCGCTGATCGCCGGGCCAGTGAATTCGATCGCATAACCGGTGGCCCCTGAAGCGCCGATCTTTTCGATCAGGGCCATGATGATGTCTTTCGACGTGACGCCCGCACCGAGCTCGCCATTGACCGTTACGCGCAAGGTTTTCAGGCGTTTGTAGACCAGGGTTTGTGTCGCCAGCAGGTGCTCGATTTCCGAGGTGCCGATGCCAAAGCCGAACGCGCCCAGTGCACCGTAGGTGGTGGTGTGGCTGTCACCGGCCGCCACCACCATGCCCGGCAGAATGAAGCCTTGTTCCGGTGCCACGACGTGTTCGATGCCCTGGCGCTTGTCCAGCACATCGAACAGTTCGATGCCGAAGTCACGGCAGTTCTCTTCGAAATACGACACCTGCCGCGCACCGCCCGCGTCGGGCATGGTCGCAGTGCGTGTGGGCGCTGTAGGGTTCACATGATCGACCACCGCCAGCGTCGCTGCCGGGCGCCAGACCTTGCGTCCGGCGTCGCGCAAACCGCTGAAAGCCTGCGGGCTTGTGTATTCGTTGGCGACCTGCCGGTCGATGTAAAGCAGCACGTGGCCCTGATCGTCGAGGGTGCAGACCGTGTGACTGTCGATGTGTTTCTGGTACAGGGTTCTCGGGCTGGGCATGGCGTTGGCTCTTTTCTGTCAGGGGCAAAAAAACGGCTACTGACAGAATATTGATCGCCGAAACGGCATCAAGAGCGCTTTGGTGAAGCCGTTGAACACGGATTGTGAGCAATTCGAGTTGCTCGCTGCCGCTTTGAGCGGCAGCGAACCGTTACGCGGTCGCGTCGAAAGCCTCGTGATACTTCACGACACCGACCGGCAACTCACCGCCAAACGCCAACGCCTGAAAATACTCCGCCGGAATCCCCGGCAACTCCAGACCTGCATGGGCCTTGTAGCCGAAGCGGCCGTAGTAGCCCGGATCGCCAAGCACCACGCAGCCAACCCCGCCAATGCGCTGCAACTCCGCCAGCGAGGCTTTCATCAGCGCCGAGCCGATGCCTTGCTGCTGGCGGGTCGGGCACACGGAGATCGGGCCGAGGCCATACCAGTCCTGTGTTCCGGAGGAAATCGTCACGGGTGAAATGGCGACATGGCCGACCACCGTGTCGTTCTCGACGGCCACCAGCGAAACGCTGAGCTGACCGGCGCGGCGCAAGGCGTTGACGATGAATTGTTCGGTGTGGCTGGAGTGTTCTTCGTGCTGGAACGCGGCCTCGGTGATTCGGGCGATGGCGTCGATGTCTTCGGGGCGTTCGTTGCGGATTGTGATGTTTGTATTCATGCGTTCTCGGGTATCCCGGTCGATCAGGGTTCGAAGGGTGTCGAACAGCGGATCGGCGTTGGTGTATTGCTTGCCGTAGGCCAGGTTGAAGCCATAGTCGAAGTCTGGCGGATTCTTTCCTTGAGTGTGTTGTAAAAGTGTTTCCAGCTTGTCGAGGGCCTTCACGGCTTTGGCTTCGGGGGAACTGGCGTTTTCGTAGTCGTCCCAGAGCGCGAGGATTTCGTTTCTCAGCGCGTCGTCCAGGGAACGGGTGAGCAGCAGCAAGTCATTGCGCTCCTGTTCTCCCTTGTCGGGAAAATCGGCTTGATCGACCGCCGGGATGTCACCGTTGATGGCTTCGCCGAGGTCGTGGATGACGCACATTTTCAGGACTTTCAGCACGTCGAGCCCGGCCAGGTCATCGGCGAACACGATCGCCATCAGGCACAGGCGCCAGCTGTGTTCGGCGGTGCTTTCGTTGCGACCGGAGGAGGTGTGGGCGCTTCTGAGGACGTCCTTGAGCCGTTCTGCTTCGCGCAGAAAGTCGAGGCGTCCCTTGATTTTTTCGAGGTTCATACAGTGGCCGGGATAAAGAGAGCAGGGCTCAAAGCCTAGGCCCGGCCTCGATCATCGTCCACGCATAAAATATGCGGCACGCGGCCTACAGCGTTTCCACCAGCCGTGCGGCGGTGCCGTCCGAAAGTGCGATCCGCGTCCAGCGGCAAAGACTTTCGCAAATGGGGACGAGGGCTGAATCATTGCGGCCGGTGACGAATTCCAGTGCTGGTGGCGCCTGGACTTCTCGCCAGCCAGCGTCATCCAGCAAGGACTCCTTGTGCTGGATTTGCGCCGTCGCAAAGCGCCACAGCGATTGCCCCAGCAGATCGCTCAGCGGACTGCTGAACTGCGCGGCGCGGGCCGGGGAACAGGCCAGCAGGCGATGAGTCAGATCGCAGACCAGGTGAACCGGGCGTGCACTGTCCGTAACCAGTCGTGCGAGGGCCTGATCGGCCGCGCTGTCGAGTCGTGCTGCGAGCAAAGTCTCGAGTTGTCTGTGCGCCTCCGGGTCCATTGCCTGCATGCCGCTTTCCCAACGGGAAATCGTCGACTGGGTGACCTTGAACAACTCGGCGGCATGGCTCTGCTTGACGCGGTGCAGCACGCGCCAGCGGCGCAGGGCGATGCCGGGCAGGCTGGGCTTCAACAAGGTGTCGGGCATGGCGATGGATCGCAAAAGGAAGGCGAGCCGACAGTCTGAAGACTGTCGGCTCGTGCTGCAAATCGACGCGATATCAGGTCATTCCGGGAGCTTGGCGATTACCTTGATCTCGAACTGAAAGCCATACAGCCACGTCACGCCGACCGCCGTAATGGTCGGATGCGGCGCTTCGCCCCAGAACTCGGGCACCACTTCCCAGATGGTTTCGAAGGTCGATTGCGGGTCGACCATGAACACGGTCACGTCCACCACGTCATCAAAGCTGCCGCCGGCCGCGCCGAGAATCGCATTCAGGTTGGTGAAGGCCAGGCGCACCTGTTGTTTCAGATCTGGCTCGGGCGAGCCGTCCTCAAGACTGCCGACCTGGCCGGAGACAAACAGAAAACCGTTGGAGCGTACGGCCGGCGAATAGCGATTGCGCTCGTAGAGGGCATGGCGTCCGGGCGGGAAAACCACATCGCGTTTTGGCTGGGTGTTGGTCATGGAGTGTCTCCTTCAATGGGTTGAAAACCTGCGATGGAGAAACTCTAGGGACTTGCCTCGTCGCGATAAACGCGCAACCTTGGCGATCACTGTTTGTAAATCCCAAACAATCGAGCCGCTATTAGAGGTGGGTGATGGACCGTTTTGACGCGATGCAAGCCTTCGCCCGGGTGGTGGAGGCGGGGAGTTTCACCAAAGCCGCCGAGACCCTGCACATGAGCAAGACCACCGTGACCCATCTGGTGCAGCAGCTGGAGGCACGCCTGCGGGTCAAGTTGCTCAACCGCACCACGCGCAAGGTCAACGCCACGGCGGACGGCGCGGCCTATTATGAGCGGGTGATCAAGTTGCTGGCCGACATGGATGATGCCGAAACCAGCCTTCCCGGCGCGTCAGCCCAGCCCAAGGGTCGCTTGCGGGTCGATGTGCCGAGCCCCTTGGCCAATCTGATTCTGGTGCCGGCGCTGCCGGAGTTCTGCGCGCGTTACCCGGAGATCCAGATCGACATGGGCGTCAGCGACCGGATCGTCGACATCATCGATGAAAACGTCGATTGCGTGGTGCGCGGGGGCGAGCTGCGGGATCAGTCACTGATGGCCCGGAAGGTGGCGGATCTTCAACTTGGCGTGTATGCCGCACCGAGCTATCTGGCCCGTGCCGGCACCCCGGCGCATCCCCGAGAGCTGGAAGACAGCCATCACCGGGTGGTCGGTTTCCTCTGGGCGCGCACCGGCAAACCCGTGCCTTACGCCCTGCACAACGAACACGAAGATCTGCAGATCAAGGGCCGGCACGTGCTGGCCGTCGATGACGGCAATGCCTACCTGTCGGCGGGCCTCGCGGGGCTGGGCGTGTTGTGGTTGCCCAAGTACATGTCCAAAGGACACGAGGCGAGCGGTGATCTGGTGCCGCTGTTCGAAGACTGGCGCCTCGATCCGATGCCGCTCTACGTCGCGTACCCGCCGAACCGTCACATCAGCCGCAAGCTGCGGGTGTTCATCGACTGGATCGCCGAGGTAATGGCCCGCCACGCACCGGTCATGGATCGCTCAGGTTCGCCAGCAACCACTCGGTAAAACTGCGCGCCATCGGATCGCTCTCGCTGTCGCGGTGGGTCAGCAGCGCCCAGTTCGGGCCGCGAATGGTGTCGTCCACCAAGGGCTGCAACAGCCCTTCGGCCCGGGCCTTGCGGCTGAGCAACTGGCTGACCAGCGCGATGCCGAGCCCGCCGCACGCTGCGTCCAGCAACAGACCCGGATCGGAGAAGTTCAGGCCCTGATCCTGCTGGCCGACGTCGATCCCGGACTCCACTGCCCAATGGCTCCAGTCCATTTCCCGCTCGCCGTGCAGGGTGGTGCGCTGTGCAGGCGGAACCGCCAGCAGACTTGGATGACACGCCGGATACAGTCGATCAGCGTGCAGCACTTTGAAGCTGCATTCGGCCTGGGAGCTGATGTCGTCGCGCACCGCCAGATCGATGGTCTGGGTCGCCATCTCCGGCACTTCGTCGGTGCTGAAAATCCACAGGTCCACATTCGGGTGCTGGCGGCGGAAATCCCCCAGCCGTGGCAGCAACCAGTGCCTGGCAAACGCCGGCGTGGTGTTGAGCACCAGTTGATTGGGTTTCTGGTATTGCCCCAGCCGCCGAATCCCGACCGACAGTTGCTGCAGCATCGCCTGAGTGGTGCTGAGCAGGTCGTGGCCGGCGTCGGTCAGGCTGACGCTGCGTCCGCTGCGGAAAAACAGCGGCTGCTCCAGGTACGCCTCAAGGCTGCGAATCTGCTGGCTGATGGCCGATTGCGTGAGGCTCAGTTCCTCGGCGGCCTTGTGGAAGCTGCCCAGCCTTGCGGCGGCTTCGAAGCCGCGCAACGAGCTGAGGGGTGGCCAGTGTTTCAGCATGATTGATAAGTTCCTCTAATCAGTTTTCCGCTAAATCCATCGTTTGTTTGCCCGTAAGGCCGCCATTAGCATGCACGTCAACGCCGCCAAGGCTGTTTTCATTGAACACAATGGCTTAACTCAAAGGGCTTTTTACCATGCAGCAGAACAAAAACAACAACAGCGGTTGGATGATGCCGGCAGAGTGGGTAACGCACGCCGCGACCTGGATGGTCTGGCCACACAATCAGGCCCTGTGGGAGTCGGGCTGGCGCGTCACCTTGCCGTTGGTGCAGGAAGATTTCGCCCGGGTCGCCAATGCCATCGCCCGGTTCGAGCCAGTGAAAATGGTCGTCGATCCGTCGGCCATCGCCAGCGCCAAAGCCTTGTGCGGGCCGAACATCGAACTGATTCCGCTGGCGGTCAACGACAGCTGGTGCCGCGACTCCGGCCCAAGCTTCGTGGTTCATCCGGAGCAAGGTCTGGCCGGGGTGAGCTGGCGCTTCAACGCGTGGGGCGGCAAGTCGGCTCACGACCTGGACGAAAGCCTGGCCCGTCGCGTGCTCAATCACCTGGGCGGCGAGTGCTTCGGCACGGCGCTGAGCAACGAGGGCGGCGCGATCCACGTGGACGGCGAGGGCACGTTGATCACCACCGAATCGGTGCTGCTCAACCCCAACCGCAATCCCGGCGTGAGCAAGGCCGAGATGGAAGAGATCTTCAGTCGCCTGCTCGGCGTGAAGAAAACCATCTGGCTGCCGGGCGATCCGGATTACGTCACCGGCGACATGACTGACGGCCACGTCGATGGCGTCTGCGCTTTTGCTCGTCCCGGCGTGTTGCTGGTGGACGCCACCCATGATCGCAGCTCGGTGTACGCCGAAGTGGTGCGGGAAAACCGCCGCGCACTGGAACTGGCCACCGACGCCCAGGGCCGCAAATTCGAGCTGATCGAACTGTATGAAGCCACCGATGCGGTGGACACCGAAGCCGAAGTGTTCTGCGCCTCGTACACCAACTTCTACATCGCCAACGGCGCGATCATCATGCCGGCGTACGGCATCGAGGCCGATCATGTCGCGGCAGAAACGCTGGCCAAGGCGTTCCCGGGACGTGAAGTGGTGCCGGTGCAGATCAATCATCTGGCCCATGGCGGCGGCGGTGTGCACTGCATCACCCAGCAACAGCCAGCCTGGCCGGTGGAGGGTTGATCGATGACGTTGCTGAAAGTCGCCACTACCCAGATGCCGTGCACCTGGGATCTGAAAAGTAACCTCGATCGCGCCGAGCAGTTGGTGCGTGAAGCGGCCGCACAGGGCGCACAAGTGATCCTGTTGCAGGAGCTTTTTGCCACGCCGTATTTCTGCATCGAGCAGAGCCACCACCATATGGCGCTGGCCGAGGAGTTCCGCGACAGTCAGGTGCTGTCGCGGTTCGCCGCGCTGGCTCGGGAACTGGGCGTTGTGTTGCCGCTGAGTTGGTACGAGAAGGCCGGCAACGCTTACTTCAATTCCCTGAGCGTGGCCGATGCCGACGGGCGTCTGTTGGGTGTGTACCGCAAGACTCACATCCCCAACGCCATCGGCTATCAGGAGAAGGAATATTTCAGCCCCGGCGACACCGGTTTCAAAGTCTGGGACACCGCGTTCGGCCGCCTCGGCGTGGGTATCTGCTGGGATCAGTGGTTCCCGGAGACCGCCCGTTGCCTGGCCTTGATGGGTGCCGAAGTGCTGCTGTTTCCGACCGCCATCGGCTCAGAACCGGGCTGCGCGGATCTGGATTCGCGGGACCACTGGCAGATGACCATGCGCGGCCACGCCGCTGCCAATCTGTTGCCGGTGATCGCGTCCAACCGCGTTGGCCGTGAAGTGGCGGGCACCGATGCGACGCTGCAAATGAATTTCTACGGTTCGTCGTTCATCTGCAACCACAAGGGAAAAATGCTCGCCGAAGCCGACCGCGCCAGCACCGGTGTCTTGGTGCAAAGCCTGGATCTGACAGCCATGCGTGAAGATCGCTTGAGCTGGGGCATCTACCGCGACCGTCGCCCGGAAATGTACGGCGCCTTGTTGAGCCAGGACGGCCGTCACCTTCACGCCCGCTGGAATCCTCAAGGAGTCTGATATGCCTACTTCACACAAGTGGTTGCTGGGCGCTCTGGGCCTGGCGCTGGCCGGTTTGATGCCGGCCGTGCACGCCGAAGACAAGACCCTGCGGCTGTACAACTGGGCGGATTATTTCGCCGAAGACACGCTGACAAAGTTCACCGCCGAAACCGGGATCAAGGTGATCTACGACGTGATGGACGGCAGCGAAACCCTGGAGGCCAAGATGCTCTCCGGTGGCAGCGGCTACGACCTGATCTTCCCCGGCGACACGGTGGCCGAGCGGCTGATGCGTGCCGGCAGCCTGTTGCCGCTGGATCCTTCGAAGGTCACGGCGATGAACGACATCGAGCCGGGCCTGCAAAAGCTGCGCAGTCATTACGAGCATTCGAACAAGGCCACGGTGCCGTACACCTGGGGCACCATCGGCCTGACCTACAACGCCGAGCAGATCAAGCAGCGCATGGCCGACGCCCCGGTCAACAGCCTCGACATGCTGTTCAAGCCGGAACTGGCCGCCAAGTTTGCCGATTGCGGGATTTCGATGATCGACTCGCCGGACGAAGTGCTGGCCGTGGTGCTCAATTATCTGGGCCGCGATCCGCGCAGCGCCAAACCTGCGGATCTGGCGGCGGCCAGTGACTTGTTGATGAAGCTGCGGCCGCACATCCGCAAGTTTCAGTCGCAACCGGTCACCGATCTGGTCAACGGCAACCTGTGCCTGTCCCTTGGCTACAGCGGTGACATGACCCAGGCCCAGCGCACCTCGGACAGTGCCGGCAAACAGACCCGCTTCCAGTACCGCGTGCCTCGCGAGGGCACCACGGTGTGGATGGACACCATGGCCATTCCGGTCGATGCCAAACACCCGGAATACGCTTATGCCTTCATCAACTTCGTGATGCGCCCGGAGAACATGGCCGCGATCAGCAATTTCACCGGTTACCCGACCTCCAACGCCAAGGCCCGGCCAAACGTGGATGAGGCCATGCGCAACAACCCGGACATCTACCTCGACGAAGCGACCTATGCTCGTCTGATACCGGGCAAGGACATTCCCCAGGCCGACATGCGTGCCCGCATGCGCACCTGGACCAAGTTCAAGACCGCCACTGCAAAGTGATTTTTCCGGGCCGCTTCGGCGGCCCCTTACACCACAGGAACGTACACATGCCGACTCGTCGCGAGTTCATCAAACAGGTTTCAGTCGCCGCCGGCGTAGGCGCTGCCGTCATGGGCCTCGGCCTGTCCCCGGCGCGGGTGCTGGCGGCCAGCGAAGGTCGCTGGTTCATGCCCGACGAGGGCGACAAACACGAACGCGCCTACATGGCCTTCGGCGCGCAGGACGCGATCTGGGAAGATTTCACCGAAGACGTCCAGGAAGCGCTGGGCCGGATCGCCCGCGCCATCGCCCGTTACGAGCCGCTGACCATTTACTGCCGCAGCGGCGAACGCAGCCTGGCCGAAGAGATTTGCGGCACCTCCAACATCACCTACCAGATCGCCAACCTCGACGACATCTGGATGCGTGACATCAGCGCCAACTTCGTCATCGATGACAAAAGCGGCCTCGGCGCGGTGGACTTCAATTTCAGCGGCTGGGGCAACAAGCAGCAGCACTCCAAAGACGCGAAAATCGCCCAACGAGTGGCGCAAGACGCACAAGCGACCTACATCCGCAGCGAACTGGTGGGCGAGGGCGGCGGCATTGAGGTCGATGGCCACGGCACCGGGATCATGACCGAAAGCTGCTGGGTCAACAGCAACCGCAACCCCGGCTGGAGCAAGGCTGATGTCGAGGCGGAACTGAAGGCACGCCTGGGCCTGCGCAAAATCATCTGGCTGCCGGGCATCAAGGACAAGGACATCACTGACGCTCACGTCGATTTCTACGCACGCTTCGTCAAGCCTGGCGTGGTCATCGCCAACCTCGACACCGACCCGAAATCCTACGACAACAAGGTCACGCTGGCGCACCTGGAAATCCTGAAAAAGGCCACCGATGCCGACGGTCGTCCGTTGCAGATCCACACCGTGTCGCCACCGCTGAAACCACGCAAGACCAAATTCAACAAGAACAACGACGACTTCGCGGCCGGCTACATCAACTACTTCGTCATCAACGGCGCGGTCATCGCCCCGGAGTTCGGCGACAAGGACGCCGACAAGAAGGCCTTCGACCTGCTCAAGCAGCTCTACCCGAACCGCGACGTGGTGCAGATCAACATCGACGCCATCGCGGCCGGTGGTGGCGGGATTCACTGCGTGACCAGTCACCAGCCGGCGTAAGGGCCGCGTTCAGCGAAACCGTGGGGGAATCGCCTCGGCAAAGGGATAGAAGTCAAACCACGGTTTGGCTTCTTCAAGGACCTGTTTGAAAGCGGGGCGCTGAACCAGCCGCTCGAAATAGGCATTCAAGTGGCCATGGTCGCCGGGGAACGGCACCAGCGTGCTGGCGTAAAACAGGGCCGGGCTCGCGGAGCAATCGGCCATGCTGAAGTCCGGGCTGGCGATCCACTGACGGGTCGCCAACTGACGTTCGAGCATGCCGTACGCGGTGTTCAGCAGGGTGCGCTGGCTGGTCAGGTCGCCGTGTCGGTCGTGGATGCGGTCGGCGACAATCTGCGACATCGGCGTCATCACGTAGTTGTCGAAAAACCGGTCCCAGAGGCGCACTTGCAGGGCGGTGTCCCAATCGTCGGGGATCAGCCGGCCAGCACCGACATGGTAGTGATCCAGATACTCGATGATCACGCTCGACTCCGGCACGCTGCGCTGGCGGGCACGATCATGCAGCACCGGGAATTTGACCAGCGGCCACAGAGCCCGCAGCTCAGCGCGCTCGGCTTCACTGGAAAGGTCGATGACACGTTTGTCGAACGCGGTGCCGTGTTCGTAAAGGGCGATCAACACCTTGTGGCAGTAGGACGACAACGGATGGTAATAGAGGGTCAAGTCCATGGTTCAACGCCTCGCGTTGGTGGTGAAAAGCACTACACAGGTATAGCGCGCCTGCGCACGGCCATGCATTTGATTTCCACCAGCAGCCCCGAACGCTGAATCGGGTCACTTCGCGCGAAAGTACCGGATCAGGTTGACCGATTTTGTGAACACCGCGTAAGCCACCGCTGCGATCATGAGTCCGGCGATGGCCGGGCCGACCGCATTGAGGCCGGTAATGAGCAGCATGTAGAGCGACAGCATCAGTATCAGCACGACATAACTGGCGAGTGTCTGTCTAAAGAACGCCAACAGCAGCGGGATGAATGCCACTGCCACCGAGTGGATGGCCACCGCCTGCAAAATCTCGATTATCAGATACGAGAAAGCATCTTCGCCGCTTGCTTGCGTGGCGATCAGCCAGGATTCGTTCATCAGCCAATTCAGGCCGCCAACCACCATCAGGCTGATGACGACAATCAGCGCCATGTTTTTTGCTCGGCTACTCATTGGTCTTCATTGCGCCCATGTGCGGCCGCCGCCAGTTGTTCGGTATCCACCCGAACAAACACCGAATCACCCACCGCCGTCAGCACCTCCCCGGCATACACCTCGCAGATCACCCGGCTCTTGCGTCCGACTTCACCTTCGACTCGGGCCTTCAACGTCAGCGGCACGCCCATCGGTGTCGGCTTGATGAACTTGATGCCGAGGTTGCCGGTGACGCAGTTGATGCGCGGCAGGCTTTCGGCTTCACGCCCTTCAGCGCGGTAGTGATAAGCCATCGCCGTCCAGTTGGAATGGCAGTCCACCAGCATCGCGATCAGGCCGCCGTAGACCAGCTCCGGCCAGCCGCAGTATTTGGCTTCGGGGATGTGCTCGGCCATGACGTGCACGCCGTCCTCGTGCCAGAAACTCTTGATGTGCAATCCTTGCGGGTTGCTGCTGCCGCAGCCGAAGCAGACGCCGTCGGGGGCGGCGGTGTCTTGCAGGGAGGTGTCGAGGGTGGACATGCCGGGGTCATCCTTAAACTGTTAGCCGAACCGGGCGGATTCTAACCCCGAATAAAGGATGAAGCGTGATTTAGTCCGGCGCCAGATCCCCATACCAGTAGGCCGCCGTGACGCCGCCATCCATGAGGAAGTCGCTGCCGGTGATGAACGTGCCCTCGGGTCCCATGAGCAATGCGCCCACGGCCGCCACTTCGTCCGGTGTGCCGCCACGACCGGCGGCGCTGCGTTCGATCATGCGCCGGTAGCCTTCACCGCGCGGGCCGTTCAACTCATCCCGGGCCAGTGGCGTGAAGATGATGCCCGGGCTGATCGTATTGACCCGTGCACCCCGTTTACCCCAACGCACGGCCTCTGCCATGACCCGCAGCGAATTGCCGCGTTTGGAGACTTGATAGGCGTGCAACGGGTCGCTGATGCGCTCGGCCGACAGCATCGGCAACGCCAGCAGTTCCTCGGTCGGTGTCGTGGCCAGCGCCTTGTTCTGTTCAGCGCTCAGTGCCGGCAAGCGGTGACCGGATTGCGAGGCAATCACGATGGCCGAACCGCCGGCAGCGATGACATGGCCGAATTCCTCCAGTACGACGGCCGTGCCGTACAGGTCGACGCGCAAAATGGTTGCGGCTGACGCTTGCGAGGGCGAGACCCCAGCCGCATGAATCACCCCGCTGATGTCACCGAGGGCGGTAGCGGTCTGGACCAGCGCTTGCACCGAGGCGCGAGAGGCGACGTCCACCACGGTGGTGGTCACGTCGAAACCTGCATCGAGCAAGACCTTTGCTGCTGCGTCGGCGTTTTCCTGCTTGAGATCGGCCAGCACTACATGCTTGCCGGCACTGACGCGCCGGGCAATCGCCTGGCCGATGGCACCCGCACCGATCACCACGATCACTTTCGCTGAATTGTTCATGGGTTCATCTCACGTGAGAGCCGGATTCCCGACGAGGTGAACGACTCTATATTGCTGCTGATTGCTCAACAATATAGGGTTGGCTGCATGCCTTAGTGAGGGATTTTCATCAATGTTGCGCGCAGATCTGCCGGGCCTTACAGCCTTTATTGCCATTGCCGAACAGCGCAGTTTCAGTGGTGCCGCGCGGGTGTTGGGAGTGTCTTCGTCGGCGCTCAGCCATTCGATGCGCAACCTGGAGGCGCGCCTGGAAATGCGCCTGTTCAACCGCACGACGCGCTCGGTGTCGCTGACCGAGGCGGGGGAGCAGTTGCTTAACGGAGTGCGGCCGTTGATGAATGATCTGGCGAACGTGGTCAACGAGGTTACATCTGCCCGGATCAGCCCTTCAGGGTCGATCCGCATCAGCGCCTCAGAGTCATCGATCCGGCCGCTGATTCGCCACGTGGTTCCCGAGTTCATTGTCCGCTATCCGAACATCCACATCGAGTTCGTGGCCGACGGTGCGCTGCAAGACATTGTCGGTGACGGTTTTGATGCTGGCATCCGGCTGATCGATGACGTGCCACGCGACATGATCGCCATTCGCTTCGGGCCCGACGTGTGTTTCGCTGCCGTGGCCTCGCCGGACTACCTTCAACAGCATCCGGCGCCACAAGCGCCGCAGGATCTCAAGGCCCATCGCTGCATTCGCTTTCGCTTCACCGGTGGTGGTCTGTTTCGCTGGGAATTCAAACAGGGCGAACAAAGCGTCAGCCTGGATGTGGAAGGTCAGTTGACGATGGACAACCTCAACCTGATGGTCGAGGCCGCGCTGGCCGGTGCGGGAATCGCCTGGGTGCCGCAGTCACTGGTGGCGGAGGCTCTGCAGGCCGGACGGTTGGTCCGTTTGCTGGAACAATGGAGCCCGAATTATTCCGGGCTATGTCTGTATTACCCGTCTAACCGTCATCCGCCCACCGCGCTGCGGTTGTTCGCTCAGGCCGTGCGGGACTGGGCGAGCCAGGGTGTGTCGTAGCTTTGCGTCAGATCAACAGCCCCGGCGTATCGCAGCGCATCAGTTGCGCTGCGCCAGGTTGCGTTGAAACTCTTCGAAGCTGCACGGCAGCGTCGTGGCCTTGCGCTTTTTCGACTTGTCGCGCTCGTCCGGCAGTTGATCGCTGAGCTCCCAGACCTCGAGCATCTTCGCGTATTCGAAGGCGTGGCGCGGGTCGGTCTGAATCCAGTGCTGGAATTCCAGGCGCTCGTCAGGTGTGCAGGTATCGTCTTGCAAACGCAGGCACCAGTGCGCCGCTTGCGTCAGGATTTCTTCGTCTGCGTCGTTCATTGACGGTTCCCAGGATGGCCGAAGCGAGCAATTTACGTGGCGTCTTGCAAAAAAAACGTCAAAGCACGGTGAGGATTTAGTCCGCGTCGCGGACAGAACGCGCACCCGCCGGACAGATCGCGCCGCCATTTACACTTTTCGAAGATTTGCCATATTCAGTCATATTGCGGTGTAGATAGTGGGCAGCCCAACCGGTTTCCAATGAGGCTGCATCGTGTTTCCACGTCTTCTGTGTTCGCTGTCCGTGTTGAGTCTGTCCATCGCCGCCGCCCACGCGGCCGACCTTGATACCCCGCGCCTGAAGGGCATCGACAACTTCCGCGATATCGCCGGTATCACCACGGCCTACTCAACGACCCACGACGGCACGATGCGCGCCGGTGTGTTCTACCGCTCCAACGCGCTGACGCCGACGGCGTCGGACCTGGCGACCCTCAACGGTCTGGGCATCAAGGCCGTTTACGACTTGCGCACCCCCAGCGAAATCGCCGGCACGCCGGACACGATGATCAGCGGCGCGACCTACCAGAACATCGACATCATCGGCGCCACCACCTCGGGTGCGAACATCACCACCGTCTCGTTCAAAAGCGCGGCCGATGCGGTTGCGATGATGCAGGAGACCAACCGTGCGTTTGTCAGCGACGCCGGCATGCGCGGTCAGCTCAATGTGCTGTTCAACGAACTGGCCGGCGTCGACGGTGCCGCGCTGTTCCATTGCACCGCCGGCAAGGACCGCACCGGCTGGACGGCCGCTGTGCTGCAAAGCATCGCCGGGGTCGACAACGCCACGATCATGAGCAACTACCTGGCGACCAACGATTACACCGCCGCCCGCGTGGCGAAAACCCTGGCGATGATGCCGCCGAGCATGGCCGCGATCTACGCGCCGCTGCTGGGCGTGGAGGCGAGTTACCTGCAAGCCGGTCTGGATCAGGTGACCGCGCAATACGGCAGCATGGACAACTACCTCAAACAGGGGCTGGGTCTGTCCCAGGAAACCATCTACGTACTGCGCGGCAAAATGGTCGAGTACAACAGTCTGCCCGGTCAGGCAGGGCTGATCGGCAACGCCGCGGCTGGCGCGCAACTGTTGCAGGAGTTGCAGAACAGCAAGCTGTCGGGCACCTACAGCGCCTACAACTACTACCTGCAATCGGCCATCGACGCCGGCACCCTCGGCGGCGTCGAATCCACCGTCGGCGGTCAAGTACACGCCGATGCGGCGAGTTATCTGCTGCGTCAGAACGCGATGATCGAGCAAGCCGCCGCGCCGTTCGCCAGCGGTTCCGATCTCAAAGTCGGCCAGTACCGGTTGTGGAGCACCGCGCTCGCCGGCTATCTGGGCACCGACGGTTCGGCCCATGCCCAAAGCAGCAATGAACACAGTCAGGGCTTGATGGTCGGTATCACCCAACGCTTCTCCGAGCAACTCAGCGCGCGCGGCGGCATCGGTTACAGCAAAGGCACTGTCGGCGGGGCGGGTGGTGAGGCCGATACCGATTTCACCTTCTTCGACCTTGGCGCGCGTTATGGCTTCGCCAGCCTTGAACGTGGCCTGTTTGTCGATGCCAACATCGGCGCCGGTTACGTCGACTACGACAGCAAACGCGACCTCGGCGGTGGCCTCGGCTCGGCGAAGGGCGACACCCACGGCAACCTCAGCGGCGCGACGCTGGCGCTGGGTTATCGCCTGCCACTGAACACTGTGATTCTGGAGCCAAGCCTTGGCGTGCGCGTCAGCCGTCTGGACCTGTCGGGCTTCCAGGAGAAGGGCAGCGAACTGGCCCTCGACGTTGATGGCATCCAGCAAACCCGGCGCAGCGCCGTGGCCAATATCGACGTCTCGTTTGCCCCGATGCCCATGGGCGCGTGGCAACTGGTGCCGGGCGTGCGGGTCGGTTACGAGCGTGTGCTCGGCGATCATCAGGTCGACAGCGAAGCGCATCTGCTGGGGCTGGATATCGAACAGCGTGCGGCGTTCGACAACCGCGATCAGTTCAGCGGCGGCGTCAACCTGATGGCCAACCTCGGCGCCCTGAGCCTGGGCGCCGAAGTCGGTGCCAGCGGTGGCGGCGACAGCCACGGTTTCAGCGGTGGGCTCAAGGCCAGTTATCAGTTCTGATCAACTGAAAGTGAAGAAAAAGGACTGCCTCAGCGCAGTCCTTTTCGCATTTCTGCGGGGCTCACGCCGTAGGCATCCTGAAAATACTGGCAGAACCGGCCGACGTTGCTGAATCCGTATTGCAGGGCCACATCGGTCACCGAAGACGATTGGCGGTGCTTCAGCGCTTCGCAGGCCCGCTCCAGCCTGACCTGGCGCTGATACGCGACAATCGAGGTGCCGACGAACCGCCGGAAGCCTTCCTGCAAGGCCCGCAGGCTGACGTTCACCAGTCCTGCCAGATCCGTCCCGCTGACCAGTTGCTCGGGATGCGCCTGAATGTATTCGATGGCCTGCTTCACATGTCGAGGTGCAATCGATGCCTCGGGGCGGCGCAAGGCTTCGCTGAAGTTGTGCGGCCAGGCTTCCAGCACCGCGTCCACCAGCATTTCCCGCAGGCGCGACGGCATCAAGGAACCGGCGTTCAACAACAGATCGAACTCGGTGCCGGTGGCCAGATCGATCAACGCGCGAATGCCCTGAAACGCCGGGCTGTTCAGATCCACCCTCGGCTCGAAATGCAGCTTGTGCACGATCGGTCGTCCCAGCAGCGACGACAGCCGTTCGGTGAGCGCTGCGCGGCTGATCGACATGCCGTGCTGGGCGTGATTGTCGACGAAACGCATCGAGCGCAGGTCCGCCTTGTCGATGGCCAGCCCGATGTGCGGCAGGCCCAGGGATTCGGCCGAGTCGTTGAAGATGATCCGGCCGGCAGTGGGAATCACAAAGGTGATTTCATCGTAGGGTTCGGGGAACGCCACGGTGAAATCGCCCCGGTAATGCATGCGCCGGAAACTGACCCCGTCGTGCCGGCCGTACACGCCGCCGATGATGATGTCCTTGGGCGGTGGCGGTGTGTCGCCATAACGATTGCCGAACATGCGGGAAAACAACGCGCCGAAGTCGTCGCAGGACATATCGGCGGATCTGAGGATGATGGTCTGGCGCGTCGGGCTTGAGTACACCGGGAGGGTCACCTTGGCAGTCGGGGCAAAGAGGCGCGAGGACGTTAGCAACCGAGAGTGACAGCGACATGACACAAACGGATTACGGCGTTTGCCAGTGCGCCTTCAGGAAGTCGATAAACACCTTCACCTTGCGTGTATTGCGCCGATGGGCCTGATACAGCACGTAGATCCACGGTCCGAAAGCGCTGGGCTCACGCCAGTATTCGGGCATCAATTCCACCAGTTCGCCCCGGGCGAGATACGGCGCGGCGCTCCACTGCGGGAGAAATTGCAGGCCCTGGCCGTCGAGCAGGCAGGCCAACAGGAAATCGTAATTGTCGCTGGCGATGCGCGGCGTCGGCTGGGTCATGCGCAGGCGTCGCTCGCCCTGTTTGACCCACCAGAAATGCCGGTTGAGCAACGGATGACGGAAGATCAGCCAGTCGTGCTGGTGATAGTTGTCCAGTGACACATCGCTGCCCTTGCGCGCCAGATAGGCCGGGCTGGCGCAGAGCTGTACGCGGTTTTCCACCAGCGGTTGAGCGATCACCCCCGGCAGGTCGATCGGCCCGTCACGCAGCGCCAGGTCGTAGCTGCCATCGACCGGGTCGTCGTAGTTGTCGCTCAGATCCACTTCGAGATTCACCTGCGGGTGCTCGTTCAGGAAGCGACAGCACACCTGATTGAGAAAGGCCGGGGCGAAGGAGGGCGGGGCGATGATGCGCAACTCGCCGCGCAATTCGTGCTTGAGCTGTTCGACGCCTTCGCTCGCCAGTTGCAGTTGCAACAGCGCCTGACGCGCGCCTTCCAGATAGATCCGCCCGGCCTCGGTCAGCGCCATGCGTCGTGTCGTGCGGTCGAACAAGCGGCTGCCGAGTTCCTCTTCCAGTTGCGCCACGGCCTTGGTCAGGGCCGACGGCGTGTTGCCGAGCACCTCGGCGGCACGGCTGAAATTACCGTGTTCGGCGGTGGCGACGAACATGGTCAGGGCGCTCATTTTGTCCATTGATCTATTCCTGATGGGCACAGAAGTTGTGCGTGAGACGGCATTCAGTTATCCGGCGGGCTTGGCTAATCTGGCCTCAGCCTAACAAAAATAACGAGAACGCTCATGAAGCAGCTTCTGACCCTGATGGTGTCGTCCGCACTGGCTTGTGCCTCGCTGGAAAGTCTGGCGGCCACCGACCTGATCCTGCACAACGCGAAGATCTACACCGCCGAACCCGGCCAGCCGTTGCAGCAGGCTGTTGCCATCGAGGGCGACAAGGTCGTGGCGGTCGGTTCGGATGCGCAGGTGCTGCGCCTCAAGACCGCCGACACCCGCCTGATCGATCTGGGTGGCAAAGTGGTGATGCCCGGTTTCATCGACTCCCACTCCCACACGATCAAGGGCGGTTTGCAGCTGCTTCAGGCCAATCTCGATGGGCAGATGCTGCCGCTCGATGAGCTGGAATCGCGGTTGCGCCAATGGCGCGAGGACGGCAAGGCCCGGCGTGGCGAGTTCCTTAGTGTCGGCGGATTGCCTTCGACCTACTGGAGCCAGACCGACGCGCTGGAACAGCGTTTCAATCAGGGCGAGTGGGCTGATCAGCCGCTGTTGCTGCTGGGCTGGGACCTGCACACCGGTTGGGCGAATCGGGCGATGCTCAAGCGCGCCGGCATCGATGCGGCGCGCATTCAGGCCCTCAAGCCCGAAGAGAAAGACACCCTCGGTCATCACCCAAACGGACAGCCGAACGGTTTTATGGTGGACGCCGGGCTCTATCCGGTGCAGGCCTTGTTGCCGCCGCCGACCGATGAGGCGCTGCTGGCGGGTGGTCGCGCCGCGCTGGATTACTACAAGAGTCTGGGCATTACCGGGTGGATGGACCCGCTGGCCAACGAACTGCCCGGCGCCGACGTGAAAAACGACTCGCTGGGCGTGCTGCCGACGTACAAGAAGCTTTCGGAACACGGCGAACTCACCGCCCACGTTGCCGCGTTGCTGATGGCCGATTCGAAAGCCACACCCGCCGACCTCGATGAGCTGGACAAGGTGCGCCAGCAGTTTCTCGGCGTGCACAACCTGACGCTGCCGGGCATCAAGGTGTTCGCCGACGGCGTGGCCGAATCGCCCGCGCAAAGCGCAGCCATGCTGGAGCCTTACAAGAACTCGAAAAAGTCCGGCGAGTTGCTGATCGACCCGGCGCACTTTGGCGAGCTGGTCAGCGCCGCCGACGCCCGTGGCTGGCTGGTGCACATCCACGCCATCGGCGACCGCGCGGTGCGCGAATCACTCAACGGCATCGAGCAGGCGCGCAAGGATCGTCAGAGCGGCATCGCTCATTCGATCACCCATTTGCAGATGGTCAACCCGAAAGAATTCGCCCGGTTCAAGGCGCTGAACGTCATCGCCTCGATGCAGATGTACTGGGCCAGCGCCGATGAATCGAGCATGGATCTGGTCAAGCCATACGTCAGCGCCATGGCCTTCATGTACACCTATCCGGCGCGCTCGCTGCTCAAGCAGGGCGCCACCATTGCCGGTGCCAGCGACTGGCCGATCACCACGCCCGAACCGTGGAAAGCCATTTACCAGGCCGTCAGCCGCAAGGGCCCGAAAGGCGTGCTCAACGCCGCCGAAGACATCGACCGCCAGACCATGTTCCAGGCCTACACCCTGAATGCGGCCAAGGTTCTGCGCCTTGAAGACAGCATCGGCTCGCTCAAACCCGGCAAGCAGGCCGACCTGATCGTGCTCGACCGCGATGTGTTCACCGTCGCCCCCGAAGCCCTGCGCGACACCCAGGTGCTCAACACTTTCTTCGCCGGCCGCGAAATCTATCGCCGCCAGCCGTAAGCCGCACTCCGATTACAACGCTAAAAAAGGAAACCCTTTCGTGAACCTTCATTGCTTCGTCACAGACACCCATAACCCGCAAACCCGTGGGCACCAGATCGGTGACGCCTTCAGCGCGCAGATTCGCCAGACCGTCGCGCTGTATCTCGACTTTTTCAATCAACTCGACATCCCGCCACAGCAAGTGCGCGCCATCGGCGACGCCAGTCTGAAAGCCCTGGAAGACTGGAGCCCGGCACTGGCCGAGGAAATCGTCGCCATGGCCGAAGGCGCGGATCTGCCGCTGTGGCAGCTTGCGGCCCTCAATGCTCGCACCGAAATCCTTGCCGTTATGCCATCGACTGAAGGCGAATGCTCGACGGCGGTCTTCGCCCCCCATGGCTCGGCGGCACCAAAAACGATTCAGACCTGGGACTGGCACGACACGCTGGTGCCCAACGGTTTGATCCTGCAACTCACCACCGACGCCGGGATGACCGTCAAGCTATTCACCGAATTCGGCATGCTCGGCAAGATCGGCGTGAACAGTGCCGGGCTCGGGCTGCACTTCAACATTCTTCACCATGCCAGCGACAACGGCGCCGCCGGTGTACCGGTGCATGCGATTGCGCGACGGATTCTGGAACAGGCCCGCAGCGTGGAAGAGGCCATCGAACTGGCGCGTTCGGCGCGGGTCAGCGCGTCCACGGTGTTGACGGTGTTCTCCCGCGCCGACTCGACCCTTCGTGCCGCCAGCATCGAGCTGTCGCCAGCCGCCACAGCCGTGGTGTTGCCGAACGCCGAAGGCTGGATCACCCACACCAACCATTTCCTCGATCCGAGCCTGAGCGCTGGCGAACGCACGCCGGACGCCTCGACCACCTACGCCCGCATCGACCATGTGAACGCCTTGCTGAGCGGCATGACCGAGGGCGACCTGATACTTCGGGCCGATGCCATGTGCGGCGCGGCCGGCGAGGAAGCACCGATCTGCTTCCGCCCCGATCTGAGCATGCCGGCCACCGAGCGTTGGGAAACCTTGCTGACCATTGGCATCGACACCGAACTGGGCGTCCTCGAATACGCCGCCGGCAACCCGAAACAGTTGGCCAGAAACGGTTACCAGCGTTTCTGAAACCCTGAAGCAACGCCCCGAAAAACAACAACAAGAGGAGCACCCCACATGGCCAGTCACCCTGAACGCACGGCGGGTTCACCATCGGCGCTGAGAACCTTCTTCGTCTCCGGCATGGGCACCGCCCTGGAGTTCTATGACTTCGTGATCTACGGAACCGCCGCCGCGCTGGTGTTTCCGAAGGTGTTTTTCCCGCAGATGGATCCGCTCACCGCGACGCTCGTTGCCTTTGGCGCGTTCGGTGCGGGGTTCTTCGCCCGGCCGTTGGGCGGCATGGTGTTCGGGCATTACGGCGACAAGCTCGGCCGCCAGAAAATGCTGGTCATCACCTTGTTGTTGATGGGGCTCAGTACGTTTCTGATCGGGTGCCTGCCGGGCTACGCGTCGATCGGATTGGGCGCGCCGGCGTTGCTGGTGCTGCTGCGACTGGTGCAGGGCTTTGCGGCGGGAGGCGAGTGGGGCGGGGCGGCGCTGTTCGGCATCGAGTCGGCACCCGTGGGGCGTCGAGGGTTGTGGGGCAGTTTCACCAGCATGGGCATCGGCATCGGCGGGATTCTCGGCTCGGCGGTGTTCGCTGTGGTCAGTGTGGCGGCGAACGATGACCTTGCCGATTTTGCCTGGCGCATTCCATTCTGGTTGGGCGGTGTGCTGGTGCTGGTCGGGCTGTATGCACGGTTACAGAAACCGGCGCAGTCGCTCAACGAACCGAACGTCCACGGGCGCATGCCGTTGATTGAAGCGTTGCGTGCGCGACCTCGGGCCATGTTGCTGTGCACCGGCATCGCGTTTGGCTACGTGACCATCGCGTATATCGGCAGCACGTTCTTCCTGTCCTACGCCACGCAGTTGGGTTATGGCAGCACCGATGCGCTGATTTTCGACATCGCGCTGTCGGTCGCCATTGTCATCACCGCGCCGCTGTTTGCCTTGCTTTCCGACCGCATCGGCCGGCGCAAGGTGATGATCCTGGGGGCATTCATCATGGCGGCCGGGTTCTTCATGTTCTTCCCGTTGGTGGGTTTGAAAAGCCTGTTGATCTCGACGCTCGCCTACATCGTGATCGGTGCCTTCATGGGCGCAACGCAAGGGCCGATCCCGGCGTTTCTGGCCGAGCAATTTCCACGGGACATGCGTTATTCAGGGATGTCGGCGGCGTACCAGATCGGTGCCGCGCTGGGAGGCGGGACGGCATCGAGTGTGGCCACGGCCATTCTGATCGCCAACAACCACGACGCGTTTGGCGTTGCAGTTTACGGCGCGGTGGCGTTGGGGATCGTGGCGGTCTGCTCGTTCTTCCTCAAGGAGACCGCGCACTTGAGTCTGGAAGAAATCGATGCGTCAGTGACGGCTGCTTCGACAATCCCGCCTGCCGTGCAACGCTGGGAAACACGGTGAGGCTGGCGCCGCCCCTTCTTTGCAGAAGCGGGCGGCGCTCTATCCTCAGGTGTGATGGATGTCCCGATCCTTGGTTTCCGGCATGAAGAAAATGCCGAGAGTCGCCGTCATCACTGCGATGACAATCGGGTACCACAGGCCGTAATAGATATCCCCGGTGGCCGCGACCATGGCGAACGCCACGGTCGGCAGGAACCCGCCGAACCAGCCGTTGCCGATGTGATAGGGCAGCGACATCGAGGTGTAGCGGATGCGCGCCGGGAACAGCTCAACCAGCCATGCCGCAATCGGGCCGTAAACCATGGTCACGTAGATCACCAGCACGGTCAGCAGGAGCAGCACTATCGGGTAATTGGTCTTGGCCGGGTCGGCTTTTTCCGGGTAACCGGCTTCTTTCAACGCGGTACCGAGGCTGGCGGTGAAGGCGTCGTTGCGGGTCTTGAAGTCGGCGGCTGGCATGGCGGTGCCTTCGAAACTTTCGATGACCTTGTCGCCGATGCGCACCTGGGCCACGGTGCCCGGTTCCGCCACCACGTTTTCGTAGGGGATCGCCCGTTTGGCCAGAATGGTTTTCGCCAGGTCGCAGGAACTGGTGAATTTGGCCTTGCCCACCGGATCGAACTGGAACGAGCACTGGTCAGGGTTGGCGACCACTTTGACCGGGTTCTTCTCTTGGGCGATGAACACGTCGGGGTTACCGTACTGGGTCAGCGCGTGGAAGATCGGGAAGTAGGTCACCGCCGCCAGAATGCACCCGGCCATGATGATGCCCTTGCGCCCGATGCGATCGGACAGGCTGCCGAAAATCACGAAAAACGGCGCGCCGATCAGCAGCGAACCGGCGATCAGCAGGTTGGCGGTTTGCGGGTCGATCTTCAGTGTTTGCAGCAGGAAAAACAGCGCGTAGAACTGCCCGGTGTACCAGACCACCGCTTGCCCTGCGGTGCCGCCAAGCAGGGCCATGATCACGATTTTCAGGTTGTCCCAACGGGCGAAGGATTCGGTCAGCGGCGCTTTCGAGGATTTGCCTTCGGCCTTCATCTTCATGAACACCGGTGACTCGTTCAGTTGCAGACGGATGTACACCGACACGGCCAGCAAGAAGATCGACAGCAGGAACGGAATCCGCCAGCCCCAGGCCTCGAACGCCTCGGTGCCCAGCGCGGTGCGGCAGGCCAGAATCACCAGCAGCGACAGAAACAGCCCCAGCGTCGCCGTCGTCTGAATCCAAGACGTGAAATACCCGCGCTTGCCCTTCGGCGCATGCTCTGCGACATAGGTCGCCGCGCCACCGTATTCACCGCCCAGCGCCAGACCTTGCAACAATCGCAGGGTGATCAGAATGATCGGCGCCGCGACCCCGATGGTCGCGTAACCGGGCAGGAACCCCACAATCGCCGTCGACACCCCCATGATCACTATCGTGATCAGAAACGTGTGCTTGCGCCCGATCATATCCCCCAACCGCCCGAACACCACCGCCCCAAACGGCCGCACCGCAAAACCGGCGGCGAAGGCGAGCAGGGCGAAGATAAACGATGTGGTCTCGTTGACCCCGGCAAAGAAGTGCTTGGCGATGATCGCGGCGAGCGAGCCGTAGAGGTAGAAGTCGTACCACTCGAACACCGTGCCGAGGGAGGAGGCGAAGATGACCTTGCGCTCCTCTCGGCTGACGCTGTGGTGCGGGGCACTGCCGGTGGACATGCTGTCGAGTACTGCCATGGGTGTTCTCCGTCGTGCTTGTTGTTGTAGGCCGGAGCACTTCATCAACATCGCGTACCCGAGGCCTTTGGTTGGTGCTGGAGCTGGTGTTTCTTGGAGCGTGCACAGAATCAGGACCTCGCGCGGGAGGGCGGGGTTTCATTGAGCATAATTGGGATTGGGGGGATATCCAGTGGTGGCGGATGTGGGCAGTGACAGAGAGAGGTTGGCTGGTTCGGGGAGAGAATGAACTAAATGAGTCCGTGTCCTCCGTTCCTTATCGTTATTCAGAATTTCGTTTGTTCTGAATAAGTATTAAAAACTGTTATTTCTATCAGGTGTGGTTGCGGCAGTTTGTGTTGATACTTTCTTCGTGGGGGGCGGAAAATAAATCTGTCCCCTTTGATTCAAAAATAAATTTGTCCAATTTGAGTATTATTGATGTCAAAGGGAGGTTTATTATGTTGGATTCTATATTTTTGAGTAAGGTGCCCTTAGGTTTTTCTGTTTCAGATATTACAGAAAGATTGCGAGAAAAGTTTGAAGTTGAAGGGGGCGTAAGGTTGTTGGGTGTGCACCTTGATGAAGAGGAAAGAGTTGCTGTACTTGTTGTGGATGTCCCTCCCGGTCGAGTGGCTGTCACTCAAGTCTCCAGAAGCAATCTGTATAAAGAAGGGCGCGTACCACTTCATGCGCTTCGTGCTGATATCGATTATGCGACATATGAGGCTCATACCACCTACGGCGTTATTGGTATACGGTGATTGTATTCAAAAGGGGACAAATTTATTTAATCGAATCAAAGGGGGACGAATCAAAGGGGGACAGATTTATTTAATCGTCCCCTTTTGGTGTTAAGCAGTTTTTTCTGGCCTTCCGCGCTCTCTGAGCTGAATGCGTCTTCCGGTGATATTCTCGATTTCGTCGACGAATTTCTTGTTTCCAGTAAGTTGTCCCCGCTGAAGCGCGCCTCTTATAAGTTGCAATTCATTGGCGGGCGTAGCTATCTCAACAAACGATCTATAGCGCTCACGCCGGATTGCATCGGTGGGCCCTAGCTCTAGAAAGCAAGGATCTTTATCCAGCCATGTGGATTCAGAGAAGTCGCTCAGGCGCAAAGCGAAACTCGACCAGGGGTAGTCTTCTGCACGATCCACCATGTGGGCGCGCACGGGGTTTAGCTCTATGTATCGACTACAAGCCAATAGATAGGTGTCGGATTGTACAACGCTGGATTTGTAGCGACTTTCCCACAGCGTGCCAGTCCTCCCCTCAACCTTGTTGCGATACCGCGTCATCCGCCCGGCGAGGGCTTTCATGAGCTGCCCCAGGTTGGACGCTGCTTCGCCTGGGGCTAGCAGTAAGTGGACATGATTGGTCATCAGGCAGTAGGCATAAACCTTTATACCTAATGCTTCCTTGAGCTCGCGCAGGTCAGAAAGATAGCGCTCGAAATCTCTTGGCTCAGCGAAAACGACCTGCCTGTTGTGACCGCGCTGCACGATATGGTGCGGGTAGTGCGGTAGCACGATGCGTCCCGTTCTGGGCATAAGTCTTCCTACGTCCTTGTTTTGACGGACGAAGCTTAGAAGGTGGCGCGGCTGAAGCAGGCGGGATGTGTCAGAGAATGTATCCGCCTGAGGGGCGAGAGTCATTAAATTAATCTGCGTTATTTGCTTCTTATAGTTTTTCAGAATTTTGGTAGTTCTGAATAAGTATTAAAAACTGTCATTTCTGTCAGGTGCGGCTGCGGATGTTTGTGTTGATACTTTTGGTAGGTGGGTTTGGAAAATAAATCTGTCCCCTTTGCTTTGATACTTTTTCTGGTGTAGGGCCGGAAAGTAAATCTGTCCCCTTTAAATTCCGTCCCCTTTAAATTCCAAATGAATATAAAAAACTGGCATTTCTGACAGTGGATTTGCAGAAGTGGAAGCGCAAGTATGATTTTGGCTCAAGTTGTTAAGAGCTAAGAACAGAGTGCAAAGGGCACGGATCTATTAATGGAATTCAAGGAGGCGCGGCAATGGCTACTAAAACGCTTTTGGTCACGGACTTGCCTGAGGGGGCGACGCCTGACAGTGTCAAGGCTGTAATTCAACGCAAATATAAAGTGCAGGTGTTAGAGATGGGATCTGTTAGTTGCAAGGGTAGCATTACGTCAGTACAGGCTATCTATGTCCCCGCAGATGATTTAACTGACCCCGCTCCCGCGATGACTTTTGCACAGTTGGACGCTACAACAGTTTTGTCGCGGTGAGTTCGCTGGAGCCAAAGGAATAATAGGGGGAACTGTTTTTAAACCGTCCCCCTAAATAGCAGTGAAATGAGTCCTGTAGCTACGGATTATTCCGTCGGTACGACTTTATCCAACACCTGATTCACCGCCAGTTCCGCCAACATCACAACCTGCGCAATACCCTGCGCGGTCTTGCGGTGGGGGCCCTGGAGCAGGTCGGCGAAGTTGTTGAGCATGACGTTGGCCGAGCCGAGGGTTTCGACGGCGTCGACCAACAGGGATTCGTTGTTGCTGGCCGGGTTGGCCTGGTAGAGGCGGTTGGGGGAGTAGGGCGCGGCCATCATGTGGGCTGAGATCGGGCCGAGGTGGTAGTCGAGGGCGCGGTTGGCGGCTTCGTTGAATTTCTTCGAGTCAGGGCATTCGTAGGGGGAAGTTGGGTCGGTGATGCTGGCCGGTTCGGTGACCGGGGGATTTGGAGTTGCTTTGAACATGCGATCTTCCTTTTACAGTAGAGCCGCAACCTGTTCGCTGCTAAACGAAGGGGGTGGCAGCTGTGCGCAAGTTAGCAGACCGGAAGGAAGACCAAACCCGGCGCACCCGAAGATGCCATGCACACAGCTACCATCAAGCGCAGGTGAGTACCTGACTGATGATGCCAATGCAACCGTAAGTCCATCCTGTCCGGGCTGCTAAACCCGATCACTGCGAATCAGTGACCCGATCCAAGTTACCGGCCGACCCCAAGGCGCACAAGCCGGCGGATTCTGGCGTAGCCGTAGGCTCTGGCGCAAGGATTTGTGGGCAATTGCGCGTAACTCCAGGTGTCTTTAAACACACGCATCGAAACCTGTTTATCAGCCAACAAAACACGCTGAAACATCCGTCAGAAATCACCCCAAAAACCGCCATGACTTCAAACCCGTCGCCGTGTCTGTAAACTGGCCGCCCGAAACGGCGCGCGATGGCGCCGTCCTCACTGCCAGCGAAGGACTTTCCCATGGCCAACCAAGACATCACCTACACCCCGGATCCGGATGCAGACTCGATCTCTTCGGACGTGACCGAATTCAACGGCATCCTGATGTCGACCCAGATTCCGACCCGTGCCGACGGCAGCCTGGAACTGGGCGACGTCACTGCGCAAAGCGAATGCACGCTGCAGGCGCTGAAAGTCGCACTGGAAAAGGCCGGCAGTTCGATGGACCGCGTGCTGCACCTGACCATTTATCTGACCGACATGGCTGATCGCGCCGCGTTCAACGAGGTGTACAAGCGCTTCTTCGCCAAGCCTTGGCCGGTGCGCGCCGCGGTTGGCGTGGCGGCGCTGGCGGTTGAGGGGATGAAGGTGGAAGTCACCGCAATGGCCGCCAAGGCCTGATTCCTACCGCAAAAAAAGAAGCGCACGCCGGACAGGGATATTCAGGTTCGGCTGCGCTTCAATATTTCTCGAATACAACCTGATTAGCCTTCCACACAAAGCGGGCCTGTGGCGTTCAGAAAGATTCTCCCTTCGGCGTGATATTCCTCTGTTTCCTCCTCCTCGTGTTTGTGTGGGATGTACACACTAAAAGATGCATCAATAGTGTTTCGCACCTTGTCTCTGCTGAATTTGATTGTGCCTTTTACTAAGCGAATTATTCCTACGTAGCCAGTAATGAATGCTGCCGAAATCCCCGTGTCCGCTTCAGTGATTTGGTACGTTCCATCCTCTGTTGAACAAGGTATTACGAACGAAAATTGTTGAAATGCTTCGGGGTATGGAATGCGCCCGATGACGCTGACAGTGCCTTCCACCAAAGACTCATAGAAAAAAACAGTGGCTATAAACCTCTCCTCTATATTCGGGAATGGCGGGCGAAAAACAGCTTCGAAAAGATTGTTATCTCCTGTGGGGACGTTGTCGTCTTTCAGTGTTTTCGGGTTGCAGTCGTGTGCCCGATAAAATTCGTTGTCCATTATCAAGTTCCTCTTTATGTAAAAGTTGACAAGGCGAAAAGATACTTCAATGCTCGGAAGTATCTGACAGGAAGTGTGTTCTATATGGCGCAGCTCAACCACTGACAGAACTTACAGTTATGCGATCCTCGAAACTGTGCTAGCGACTTCCTGCATCACATCGCCCCATGGGTGCCGGTCAGGCCTTTCGCAGGTACAATGCGCGCCTCGACCGTGACAGCCTGACTAAAAAAACATATGTCCTTGCCCAAACATCACCTGGAACTGCTCAGCCCCGCCCGTGACGTGGCCATCGCCCGCGAGGCCATCCTGCATGGCGCCGACGCGGTGTACATCGGCGGCCCGAGCTTCGGTGCGCGCCACAACGCGTGCAACGAGGTGAGCGAAATCGCCGAACTGGTGGAATTTGCCCGTCGCTATCACGCGCGCATCTTCACCACCATCAACACCATCCTGCACGACAACGAACTGGAGCCGGCGCGCAAGCTCATCCATCAGTTGTACGACGCCGGCGTCGATGCGCTGATCGTCCAGGATCTGGGCGTGATGGAGCTGGACATTCCACCCATCGAGCTGCACGCCAGCACCCAGACCGACATCCGCACCCTTGAGCGGGCGAAGTTCCTCGATCAGGCCGGTTTCTCGCAACTGGTTCTGGCCCGTGAACTGAACCTCAAGGAAATCCGCGCGATCGCCGATGAAACCGATGCCGCCATCGAGTTCTTCATTCACGGCGCGTTGTGCGTGGCGTTTTCCGGCCAGTGCAACATTTCCCACGCGCAGACCGGGCGCAGTGCCAACCGTGGCGACTGCTCCCAGGCCTGCCGTCTGCCGTACACCCTGAAAGACGAAAAGGGTGGCGTGATCGCCTACGAAAAACACCTGCTGTCGATGAAGGACAACAACCAGAGCGCCAACATCCGCGCGTTGGTCGAGGCCGGTGTGCGTTCGTTCAAGATCGAAGGTCGTTACAAGGACATGGGCTATGTGAAGAACATCACCGCCTATTACCGCCAGCGCCTCGACGACGTGCTCAACGACCGCCCGGACCTGGCCCGCGCTTCCAGCGGCCGCACCGCGCATTTCTTCATGCCGGACCCGGAAAAGACCTTCCACCGTGGCAGCACCGACTACTTCGTCAGCGAGCGCAAGATCGACATCGGCGCGTTCGATTCGCCGACCTTCACCGGTCTGGCGGTGGGCACGGTCGAGAAAGTCGGCAAGCGTGACATGCAGGTCATCACTCACGAGCCGCTGTCGAACGGCGACGGCCTCAATGTGCTGGTCAAGCGCGAAGTGGTGGGGTTCCGCGCCAACATCGCCGAAGCCAAGGGCGAGTTCGAGGAAGAAGGCGAGAAGCGCTACCGCTACCGCGTCGAGCCGAATGAAATGCCGGAAGGCCTGTACAAACTGCGCCCGAACCATCCGCTGAACCGCAACCTCGACCACAACTGGCAGCAGGCCTTGCTCAAGACTTCTGCCGAGCGTCGCATCGGCGTGAGCTGGCTGGCGAAGCTGCGTGAAGAGCGTCTGGAACTGACCGTGACCAGCGAAGAGGGCATCAGCGCCAGCGTTGCGCTGGAAGGCCCGTTCGGCGTCGCCAACAAACCGGAGCAGGCGCTGGACACCTTGCACGACCTGCTCGGCCAACTCGGCACCACCGAGTACCACGCGACCTCGATCAAACTCGATGCGCCGCAAGCGTTCTTCATCCCGAACTCGCAGCTCAAGTCGTTGCGCCGCGAAGTGATCGAAGCGCTGACCGCCGCCCGTGTTGCCGCCCACCCGCGCGGTGGACGCAAGGCTGAATCCACGCCACCGCCGGTATACCCGGAGGCGCACCTGTCGTTCCTGGCCAACGTCTACAACCAGAAGGCTCGCGACTTCTACCACCGTCACGGTGTGAAGCTGATCGATGCGGCTTACGAGGCCCACGAAGAGGCGGGCGAAGTGCCGGTGATGATCACCAAGCACTGCCTGCGGTTCTCCTTCAACCTGTGCCCGAAACAGGCCAAAGGCGTGACCGGCGTGAAGACCAAAGTCGCGCCGATGCAGCTGATCCACGGCGATGAAGTGCTGACCCTGAAGTTCGACTGCAAACCGTGCGAAATGCACGTGATCGGCAAGATGAAGGGCCACATCCTGAATCTGCCGCAGCCGGGCAGCGTGGTGGGGCATATCAGCCCTGAAGACCTGATGAAGACCATTCCTCGGGCGCCGCACTGATTCAAAGGCAATAAAAAACCGGTGACGAAAGTCACCGGTTTTTTTATGCCTGCCAGAAACTCAGCTGGCTTCGTAGCGCGATCCCGTTGGCGGCGACGCCTCGCCACTCAAAGCATCGACCATTGGCGGATGCTCCTGCGCTGCCTGACGCAGATCCTCGGTCACCCGCAGCTCTGCGCCAGTTGGCGAGAAGGTTGCCGCTGCTGCAAACGGAGCAGGATTGGCCGGCACCGGACGCTTGCCACGGCGCCAGAAGAAGAACGTCACCATGCTCAGGTTGACCAGCGCGAAGGCCCAGAACAGGCCGCTTCCACCATGGGCGTTCATCGCCGGCGAAATCAGCAGCGGGCTCATCGCCGAGCCCAGTGAGTTGATCAACAACATGCCTTGAATCATCGGCACCAACGTTTCGACCGGTGCACGGTCGGCAGCGTGGCTGACGGCGACCGGGTACAGCGCGAATACACCGCCGCCCAACAGGAACAGAGCCGCCGCGAGCATGGCCGAGGACAGCGGTACCAGCACGATCACCAGCGACAGCACGGTGCACGCGGCGCACAGCACGGTCAGCACTTGCAGGCGATCCTTGCGGTCGGACCAGCGCCCGACCGGGTATTGCAACAGCATCGCGCCGAGGATCGTCCAGGCCATCATGCTGCCGACTTCGCCGACGTTCAGGCCGATGCGTTGCAGGTACAGCGGCAGCAGGGTGTAGATCGCCGCTATGGTCACGCCGGAGCCGAAGCAGCCGACCAGCCCGGTCGGTGATACGCCGAGCAAGGCCCGTGGCTTGAGCGGTTCGACCTGTTCCAGTAATGGCGACACTCGCGGCAGGATCACAATCGGCAACACCGACAACGTCGCCAGCATGCCGGCGACCATGAACGGTGCGGTATCGCCCAGGCCGGTGATTTTCCCCAGCGTGGCCTGGCCGAGCACCCCGGCGCCGTAGAGGACGATCATGTACAGCGCCAGCAGACGCCCGCGAATCTTCGCGTCGCCGGCCAGCAGCAGCCAGCTCTCGATCACCAGAAACACACCGACCGTGGCCCAACCGTTGATCAGGCGCAGGACGACCCAGCCCCAGGTGTCATAAAACAGCCCTTGCAGCAGGATGGTCGCGGCGATCAGCGAGGCGAAGCTGCTGTAGGCGCGGATGTGGCCGATGCGCAGGATCAGCCGGTCGTTGAAGATCGCCCCCAACGTCAGACCGATGAAATAGGCCGAGGAGACGATGCCGATCATCGTCGCCGATTCGCCGGCAGCGCCCAGGCGCAAGGTGGTCAAAGAAGACAGAAAGCCGTTGCCCAGCGCAACAATGAACAGCCCGAGCAGGGGCGCCAGCGCCATGGCCAGCAAACGCGGTGTCATAAAAACCTCAAGTGATCGAACAGCGGAACGTGCGCCTCTGCGCATGCGAGTGCCAAGCCGAAGTGTGTTGAAGACAAACGACCGCCGAACGGGCAGGACGATTGAGCCTGGCGCACTGTGTGAAAGTGGCCGGCTGTTCAAACCTGAGGGTTGTCATGGCTGCGGGCAGGCGCCGGTCGGGCGACTGCAAGAGGAGGCGCGATTTTAAGCCTTGTGTGGCGTTTGCCAAGGTGCCGGGCCTGCGACGCTGGGACGCAGGCCGGCCGATGTTGCCCCGAATGCCAGTCAGCCCACGGACTTCAACGGAATCGGCCCCTTGAGCCGGTCCGTCATCGTGGCGCAGTACCAGTCATCGAACTGGCAGACGCCGGTCTCCGCTGTTTCCGAGTACGGCCCCGGTTCATAGGACGGAGAGGTCACGCCACGCTGGGTACCTTCGACCAGCGTGCGGTCCTGATCGTTGGTGGCGACCCAGACTCGGGTCAGGCGTTCGAGGTCGTAATCCACACCTTCCACCGCCGTGTCCGGCACCAGCCATTTGGTGGTGACCATGGTTTGCGTGGCGCTGATCGGGAGCACCCGGAAGCTCAGGGCGTGGTCGCCGAGGAAGTGGTTCCAGGTGGACGGGTAGTGGAAGTACAGCAGCGCACCGATGTCCGGTTCGGCGGTTTTGTCCAGGCGCCCGGCCACCGCAGGTTTGCCGTCCATGGTGTAGCTGACCGCCCCGGACGACAGCGGGATGCGGGTCATGCGGTACTGGCCGTTGATGTCCATCACCAGTCGGCTCGGCAGCCCGGCTTTCTCGCAGGTATTCCAGTAGGCCGTCAGGTGCGGATCATCTTCGCCGCCGGCGCCACCCACGGACGGGTTGTCGACGTAGGATTTCAGCAGTTCGGGGTGGGAGCCGTCGCAGTGGTAGCACTCGCGGTTGTTCTCGAACACCAGTTTCCAGTTACCGTTCTCGATGATGGTCGACTCGAAAGCCACTTTGCAGTTGTCCAGATAATGCGGGGCAATGAACGGGCTGACGGCCTTGCGAAAGCCTTCGAAGTCCGGCGCCCTGGTGGCGACGCAGACATAGATGTAGCTGTGCACGATCTCGCAGTGCACAGGCTTGAGGTTGTACTGGGTCTTGTCGAAATCCTGGCCCATGTTGCCGGCGTACAGCAGGTTGCCGTCCAGCTCGTAGGTCCACTTGTGATAGGGGCAGACCATCTTCGCGACCTTGCCGTGCTCGTGTTCGCAGATCTTGGCGCCGCGATGGCGGCAGGCGTTGTGAAACGCGCGGACTGCGCCGTCCTTGCCGCGCACCACGGCGACCGGGTAATCGCCGATCTGCAGGGTGAAGTACTGGCCGGGCTTGGAAATTTCGAAGGTGTGCCCGGCGAAAATCCAGTCTTTGTGCCAGATCTGTTCGAGGTCCTGGCGGTAGACGTTTTCATCCTTGTAGAGGGCGCCCGGCAGCGAGTGCCAGGGTTTGCGCTGGGCGATCAGGTCAACCACGGTGTCGTTGTTATTCATTGTTATCCTCGTCATGCGCGTAGGGCCGGAACGGGTTCCAGCCTATCTGTGCCAGGAAAGCCGTCACAAACGACATTTCCGGTGGGCAATCGATGCGTTGAGGTTATGGGTGAGGGCGCGCGAAAACCGGCTCGAGCGTGGCGATGGCCGACGCAGACTGATCCAGATTGCGAATGGCCTGTTTCACCGCGAGGCTGCGTTCGCGGCCGAGGCTTGAGGCGAACAGGTCGAACTTCTGCTCCAGCTCTTCGCGGCTCAGGGCCGTTTCGGGATCGCCGCGTGCGGCGGTGATCGGGCTGACGAGCACGTTGCCGTTTTTCAGGGTAACGGTGACGCGCGAGAGGATTTCAGTGGGGAACCGCGCGGAAATATCGGCGGCTTCGACAATCTCGATGCGCGCGCTCAAGGCGCGAATGTCGGCGGCGTGAATGGATTCTCCGGTGACTTCGTCCGGCCCGAGTTTGCCCCTGACGATCAGCGCTGCCAGCGGAAAGGCCAGGGCGTATTGCGCCTGATCGGCATCCGCCGGGGCATGACCTTGCAGGCACATCGACTCGTAGAAGGTTTCGACGCGGATCGTTTCGATCACCTCGGCATTGAGCGCTGGATTCTCCTTTTGCAGTTGCAGCATCGCGGTCAGCGCCGGTTGCGCCCAGCGGCACACTGGCCAGGGTTTGAAATACTGGCTGTCGATTTCCCAGCGCTCACCAAGGTCGCGCCAGTGCTCGGCCACCGAGGCGTCCTCGACGGTTTCTGCCGGCGCGCCGGTCACCCCTTCCTTGGCCATCAGCAGGGCATTCAATCCGACAAAGGCGCCGCTGCCGTGGGCATCGCGCAACATGGTCGGAAACGCGATCAGGCGCATCATCGGGCAACGGGCGCTGAAGTACTCGGCGATGCCGAGTGCATGGCGGAACGTCGGCTCGTCAAAACCCAGCAACCGGGCGCCGGCGCAGATCACACCAATCGCCGAAAAACCGCCGGACGCGTGATAAGTCGGGGAGGTCGCCATCAGGGCTGTTCCGGCGCGCAGTCCGGTTTCATAACCGAGGCACAACGCGCTCAACAGTTCATGCCCGCTAATGTCCTTGCCTTGGTGATGCAGGGCATCGGCGAGGGCAAGGAGAGCCGGTACCACGGTCGCGCCGGCGTGCCCCTTGGATCGGAAGTGGCCTTCGTGGGCATCGAGGCTGTCGGCGGAAAAGCCACCGGCCCAACCCGCGCCCAGCAGATTGACGCGCTGACCGTCGAACAGCAGGCGGCTGCCGTACTCGCCGGCGGGGTAGTGTGAAACGGCAAAACGGCGCAGCGCCACACTGGTGTCGTTGGACGCAGCACCGGCCATGACGCCGACGATATCCAGCAAACTGTTCTGCAGGATCTCCCGGGTCTTGGCCGGCGCCTGGAGGAAATCAAAGTCGCGGCAGAATTCGTAGAGTGACATTCAACAGTTCCTTCCTGTGAGGGGAACCGGCCAGATCCCGGCCGGCGCCGCTCCACAATGAGTCAGGAAGGTGATGCCGCTCCAACGACATTTTCATCGGGCAATTGATAACTAAACCGATGGCTAGCGGCGCGGAAACTTCGACAGGATCCAGTCGCGAAACCGGCGCAGGGCGTCTTCGTTGTCCGCCGTCTCTCGGCAGCTCAGGTAGTGCCAGCTGTTGCGCAACTGCACTTCCTGTTCAATCGGGCGCACCAGCAAGCCGCGCTGCAACAGCGGCGCAACCAGGTGATTCCAGCCCAGTGCGATGCCCTGATGGGTCAGCACCATGCTGATCAGCAGGTTGTAGTCGTTGGCATTGAAAATCTGCGGGCTGGTCGCCGGGCGGTCGTCGATGTCGATGGACTGAAACGCCAGCCACACGCCCCAATCGACATGCTCGGCGACTTGCGAGCGACCATAAGGGCTCAGGTTCAGCAGGGCCGAATCGCGCACGCCTTCGATGGTCGAGATTTCCGGGTGCTGCTCCAGGTACTGCGGTGTGCACACCGGATAGATCAGGTCATGGCACAACGGGTAGCTGCGATAGCCTTCGCGGATGCGCGAAATCTTGGTGATGAACACGTCGGGTTGCACGCCCGGTTCCATGGTCAGGAAATTCTGGGTGGTGATCAGGTTCAGTTCGATGCCTTCGCTCTGGGCGAAGAATTCCGGCAGGTGATTCGACAGCCACAGCGCAGAGAACGCCGGGGAACAGCAGATGGTCAGCACTTTCTTGCCGGACTGGCTGCTGCGGATGCGCTCGGCGGCCTGGGCGATGTTCACGAATGACAGCTGCGCGGCGTCGAAAAACAGCGCACCCGCCGAAGTGAGCTCGACGGCCCGCCCGACACGGGTGAACAACTGCGCCCCCAGGTAGCTTTCCAGTTCGCGGATCTGCCGGCTGATGGCGGCTTGCGAAACGCACAATGCTTCGGCGGCACGGGTGAAACTCTGATACTTGGCAGCAGCGACAAATGCCTTTACGGCCCTCAAGGACGGCATCTTCAGCAAGATGGTGTCAGGGTCGACATGCTTGGTCATTCGTACGGCCTCCTCACGATACGGCTCCCCGGCGAAGCGCGACGAGGGTAGCCCAAGCCTGCGCGCAGGGATATGCCGGCGTCGCAGCAAGGATAGTCGCAGTCGCTGGTGGGCGATGCCCGCTGCAAGGGGCGGATGCCGGCGTGATCGATAACCCGACGTTATCAACTTGCCCCTGTAAATGTCGTTGGATTAAGCGCGGGGATGCTAATAAATTTGAAACGTCCCTCGTTCCTGGGGTCCCAAAAATAATAAAAGGAAACCCGTCGTGACGACATATGACTATTACCGCTGCCGCTTAAAACCAGTTTCGCTCGATTGCATGTTGCTTGAACCCGAATATGCACAACGCGATGGAGGCAAGGTATGACTCGCTCCGACGAAATAATCTGCGTCAAGAATGTATATAAAGTCTTCGGCTCACAGCCAGCACTGGCCATGAAGTTGATAAAAGAAGGTGCATCGAAAGCCGAAGTATTCAAAAAGACCGGGCAGGCCATTGGTGTGTTCGATGCCAACTTCTCGGTCAAGCGAGGCGAGATCTTTGTCATCATGGGTTTGTCCGGTTCCGGCAAATCGACCATGGTCCGACTGTTCAATCGCCTGATTGAACCCACCGCCGGCAGCATCTTTCTGAATGGTCGGGAAATCACCGGTCTGGGCGACAAGGACCTGTTGCAGGTGCGCCGCAAAGACATGGGCATGGTCTTCCAGTCGTTTGCCTTGATGCCGCACATGAGCGTCATCGACAACGTCAGCTTCGGCCTGGAAATCAGCGGAGTCGGCGAAAAGGAACGTTACTGCCGGGCCATGGGCGCCCTTGAACAGGTCGGGCTTTCCGGGCAGGAAATGTGCTTCCCCCATCAGCTCTCCGGCGGCATGCAACAGCGGGTCGGCCTGGCCCGGGCGCTGGCTAACGATCCGGCCATCCTGCTGATGGACGAAGCGTTCTCCGCGCTCGATCCGATGATCCGAAGCGAGATGCAGGGCGAGCTGATCAAGCTTCAGGCCGAGCAGGATCGCACCATCATTTTCATCTCCCACGACATTGAAGAAGCCGTGCGCATCGGCCATCGCATCGCGATCATGGAGGGCGGGCGCGTGGTGCAGATCGGCACGCCCCGTGAATTGCTGTGCAACCCGGTGAACCAGTATGTCCGGGATTTCTTCAACGGTTTCGACACCAGCCGGATATTGCGGGCAGGCGATATCGCGCAAACCGATTCGGGCATTACGTATGACCCGGCCCGTCAAACCCCGATCAAGGCCGACGCTTCCTTGCGCGAGATCTTTCATATAGTCGCCGCTTCTTCAACACCGATGCCGGTGGTCGATGAAGTTGGACTTTATAAAGGGTCGATCTCGCAGGGGCATCTTTTAAGTTGTCTCGGTAATAACTGAACGCTTGTTTAACAGCGCTTCTGTTTAAAAAGAATGATCACGCAGTACGCAAGTGCGAGGTAGCGTCATGTCCGACTTTAACTTTCTGGATCCCTTCCAGAGTTTGAATATTCCTCTGGGGTCGTGGGTTGAAACCGCCCTTAAATATCTGGTGCATAACTTCCGGGATGTCTTCCGCTCGATTCGCTGGCCGGTCGATCAGGTACTCGACGGCGTCCAGTGGGGGCTGCTTTCGCTGCCGCCGACGGTCTTCATCATCATCGCCGGGCTTATCAGCTGGCAGATCGGCGGCAAACGTATCGCGATCTTCAGTGTGGCGACGTTGACCGGGCTCGGACTGATCGGCGTGTGGAACGACGCGATGGTCACCCTGGCGCTGGTGCTGACCTCGCTGTTGTTCTGCGCGGTGATCGGGATTCCGCTGGGCATCCTCTGTGCCCGCAGCGACCGCACGGAAATGATCATCCGCCCGGTGCTCGACGCCATGCAGACCCTGCCGGCGTTCGTGTACCTGGTGCCGGTGGTGATGCTGTTCGGTATCGGCAACGTGCCCGGTGTGATTGTCACGATCATCTTCTCTGTCGCGCCGCTGGTACGGCTGACCAATCTCGGCATTCGTCAGGTGCCGGCGGACAAGGTCGAGGCGGCGCGGGCCTTTGGCTGCACACCGATGCAGATGCTGATGAAGGTTCAACTGCCGCTGGCCGCGCCGACCATGATGGCCGGGTTGAACCAGACCTTGATGCTGTCGCTGTCGATGGTGGTGGTCGCCTCGATGATTTCGGTCGGCGGGCTGGGGCTGATGGTGCTCAGCGGCATCGGTCGCCTCGACATGGGCCTGGCCAGTGTCGGCGGGGCAGGGCTGGTGTTGCTTGCGGTGTTCCTCGATCGCCTGACCCAGGCCATGGGTGAACGCAGCAGCGATCTGGCCACCGGGCAGCGCTGGTATGAGAGCGGGCCGGTCGGCCTGGTCATGAAGTTGAAGAAAAAGAAGAACGTTGCTCGTGCGGTCATTAACTGAACCTTTCTGCTCACCGATCAAAACTCCAAAGCGTGGTGAAACATGAAACTGGCAAATCTCAAGAAAAGCGTCGTGGCGGGTGTGGTTGCTTCAGTCATGGGCACGATTCTGTGTTCAGCAGCGTACGCGGCTGACGCCAACAAGCCCGGCGCCGGTGTGTCGATCACGCCGATATTCCCGACCATCGCTGAAGAGCGCTTTCGCGGTGAAGTGGTCATGGCCGGGCTCAAGGAACTGGGCTACGACGTCAAGCAGCCTAAGGAGACCGACTACCCGGCGATGTTCCTGGCGCTGTCCTACGGCGACGCGGATTTCACCGTGCATGAATGGGAAAACCTGCACGAAGCCTTTTATGAAAAGGCCGGCGGCGATGACGTGATGGTCAAGGTCGGGCAGATCATGAAAGGCGTACTGCAGGGGTACCTGATCGACAAGAAAACCGCAGACGCCTATCACATCAAGGATCTGTCGGATCTGAAGAAGCCCGAGATCGCCAAACTGTTCGACAGCAACGGTGACGGCAAGGCCGATCTGACCGGTTGCAACCCGGGCTGGGGCTGCGAAGTCATGGTCGAGCACCACATGAAGGCCTATGGCCTGGAGCCCACCGTCGTCGACAACCGCGGCTCGTACTTCGCGTTGATGGCCGACACCATCGCCCGCTACCAGCAAGGCAAGCCCGTGTTGTTCTTCACCTGGGTGCCGCAGTGGATTTCCAGCGTGCTGGTCGAAGGGCGTGACGTGGTCTGGCTGCCGGTGCCGTACACCGATCTGCCTGACGGCAAGGAAAGCAAGGACACCTTCTACGAAGGCAAAAACCTCGGCTTCCCGGTGGACACGATCAATGCCGTCATGAACAAGGAATTCGCCGAGAAGAACCCGGTGGCCCGCAAGTTCCTCTCCGAAGTCAGCATCAGCACCGCCGACGAAAGTGCGCAGAACCTGAAGATGCAGCAGGGCGAGAAGTCCCTCGCCGACATCAAGCGCCACGCCGCCGAATGGATCAAGGCCCACCAGCAAAGCTACGACGGCTGGCTGAGCGATGCGCGCGCGGCGGCCAAGTAAGCCGGTTCGATTTGTCCTCCCTACGATAGACGGTTCAACACTATGAAAGTCAGTTCGCTACCTGCCGATGATGACAGTTGTGGCTGGTTCCACCTGAGCCGCCCACGCAGCCCCGAGCCCGGTCATCGGGGACATCGCTCGGCCCGTTGGGTGATTGTCGGTGCCGGTTTCACCGGGCTGGCCGCTGCACGGCAACTGGCGCTGAGTTTTCCTGATGACGAAGTGGTGCTGGTCGAGGCGCAGGAAGTGGGGTTGGGGCCGTCCGGTCGCAATGCCGGTTTTGCCATCGATCTGCCCCACGACATCGGGGCCGAGGACTACATCGGCGATATCGACCTGGCCCGGACGAGTCTGAAACTCAATCTGGCCGGCCAGTCGATCCTGCGTTGCCTGGTCGACCGGTTCAACATCGAGTGCCAGATGAAAGCTTGCGGCAAGTATCAGGCCGCCGTCGAAGAGCGTGGCATTGCGGTGCTGGAGGCTTATCGCCGGGGGCTCGACAAACTCGGTCAGCCATATCAGATGATCGATGCGGACGAGTTGCCCTCGCACCTGGGGACGCACTTTTATCGCAAGGCCTTGTACACGCCCGGCGCGGTGCTGGTTCAGCCTTCGGCGCTGGTGAAAGGGCTGGCGGACAGTCTGCCGGCGAACGTCACCTTGTACGAACGCACGCCGATTCTGGAAGTGGAGTACGGCCGCCAGACGGTTCTCAAGCACGCTTACGGCAGCATCACCGCCGACAAACTGATCCTCGCCAACAACTCGTTCGGCATGCGTTTCGGCTTTCTGCAGGGGCGAATGCTGCCCATCTACACCTACGCCAGCATCACTCGGCCGCTGACTGAAGAAGAGCAGGCGCGCCTGGGTGGCAAACCGTTCTGGGGCGCGATTCCGGCCGATCCGTTCGGCACCACGGTGCGCCGCACGCTGGACAACCGCTTGCTGATCCGCAACAGCTTCAGCTTCAACCCCGACGGGCGCAGCAACAGCAAATACAACGAGCGGTTCGTGCACCGTCACCGAGCCTCGTTCGATCAGCGCTTTCCGATGCTGCCGGGCGTGCCGTTCGAATACACCTGGGGCGGGGCGCTGGCCATGTCGAGGAACCACAACGGCTTCTTCGGCGAACTGGCGCCGAACGTTTACGGCGCGCTGGGTTGCAATGGCCTGGGCGTGACCCGGGGCACGGTCACCGGCAAGTTGCTGGCCGACTGGCTGGCCGGGCAGCGTGACGAGCTGATCGATTTCCTGCTGCAAGCGCCGGGGCCCAACGGCAATCCACCGCAACCGTTTCTTTCCCTCGGGGTGAACATGAACCTCAAGTGGGGGCAGTACCGCGCCGGTCGAGAAAGTTGAATGAGGTCTTCGAGTCATCGAGGGCTTAGCGATTGAACACTGCAAACACTGGAGAAAACCCTATGAACTTTGACGGCATCTTTACCCCCGCCATTACGCCTTTGTCCGCCGATGGCCAGATCGATTACTCGGCCTTCGCCGAGGTGCTCGAGTACCTGATCGAGTCGCGGGTTCACGGCATCGTTATCGGTGGTTCGACCGGCGAGTACTACGCCCACACCACCGCCGAGCGGTTGAAAGTGGCCGAGCGCGCCAGGGAAGTGATCAACGGCCGCATTCCGCTGGTGATCGGCACGGGCGGGATCCGCACCGAAGATGCGGTGGCCTTCGCCGAGCACGCCAAGTCGATCGAGGCCGACGCCATTCTGGTGGGCTCGCCGCCGTATGCCTTGCCGACGCAAAAGGAAATCGCCGCGCACGTGCTGGCCGTGGACAAGGCTGCCGGTCTGCCGATCATGCTCTACAACTATCCGGCGCGGATGGGCGTAGCGATGGGCCCTGAGTTCTTCGAAGCGATTGCCGGTTGCAAGAACATCGTCGCGATCAAGGAAAGCTCCGGCGACACCGCCCAGTTGCATCGTCTGGCGCATTCGCATCCCTCGATCCAGCTGTCCTGCGGCTGGGACGACATGGCCCTGGAGTTCTTTGCCTGGGGGGCGCGCAGCTGGGTTTGCGCCGGTTCGAACTTCATTCCGGCCGAGCACATCGCGCTGTACGAAGCCTGCGTTCTGGAGAAGAACTTCGACAAAGGGCGGCGGATCATGTCGGCCCTGTTGCCGCTGATGGACGTGCTGGAAAGCGGCAAGTTCGTCCAGTCGATCAAGCACGGCAGCGAGCTGGTCGGCCTGCATGCCGGTGGCGTGCGCAAGCCGATGCAGCCGCTGGAAGCGTCCGAGAAGGAAGTGCTGGAAAGCGTGATCAAAACCCTCAAACAGAATGTCGCGCGCATCGTCGCGGAGGTTTGAAATGGCCGATCTTCTGAGTCAAGCGCAATACCGCGAACTGGCGGCGAAGCTTGAGTTTCGCAATCAGGCGTTCATCAACGGCACGTTTCGCAGCGCGCTGTCCGGCAAGACGTTCACCACGACCAACCCGGCCACGGAAGCGGTGTTGACCGAGATTACCGCTTGCGGTGCCCAGGACGTGGACGTTGCTGTCGCCGCCGCCAAGGCCGCGTTCGAAGACGGGCGCTGGCAAGGGCTGGCGCCTTCGGCGCGCAAATCGGTGTTGCTGCGGTTCGCCCAATTGCTGGAAGACCACTCTCATGAACTGGCGGTGCTGGAAAGCCTCGACAGCGGCAAACCGATCCGCGAATGTCAGAACATCGACGTGCCCGAAACGATTCATACCCTGCGCTGGCACGCCGAACTGATCGACAAGATCTACGATTCGACCGCGCCGACCGGTAACGGCGCGGTGACCATGGTGGTACGCGAACCGATCGGCGTGGTCGGCCTGGTGTTGCCGTGGAATTTCCCGCTGCTGATGCTCGCGTGGAAGATCGGCCCGTCGCTGGCCGCCGGTTGCTCCATCGTGGTCAAACCGGCCAAGGAAACCACCCTGAGCACCCTGCGTGTGGCCGAGCTGGCGCATCAGGCGGGGCTTCCAGCCGGTGTGTTCAACGTGGTGCCCGGCGGCGGCAAGGAGGCGGGCGAACCGCTGGGCCGTCATCCGGATGTCGCGATGGTCAGCTTCACCGGATCCACCGACACCGGGCGCTTGTTCCTCAAGTATTCCAGCGAATCCAACCTGAAACGCATCGTGCTGGAGTGCGGCGGCAAGAACCCGGCGGTGGTGATGAACGATGTCGAAGACGTCGATCTGGTCGCCCAGCACGTGGTCAACGGCGCGTTCTGGAACATGGGCGAGAACTGCTCGGCTTCGTCGCGGCTGATCGTGCATACGGACATCAAGGAACAACTGCTCCAGTGCGTTAAGGTGCATCTGGCCGACTGGAAAATGGGCGATCCACTGGACCCGGAAAATCGTCTGGGCTCGATGATCAGCAAGGCGCATTTCGAGAAGGTCCGTTCGTACCTCGACCATGCCCGGGAGGAAAACCTGTCGCTGCTGGCGGGGGGCAACACGACCGACAACATTTTCGTCGAACCGACCATCGTGGATGGCGTCGGCCGTGACAGTCGTCTGTTCCAGGAAGAAATCTTCGGCCCGGTGCTGAGCGTGACCACGTTCACCTCCGTTGACGAAGCGATCAACCTGGCTAACGACACGGCTTATGGCCTGGCAGCCTCGGCCTACACCGGCAGCCTGCGCCATGCGCTGAAACTCTCGCGGGGCATCCGCGCCGGCATCGTCACCGTGAACTGCTTCGGCGAGGGCGACGCTTCGACGCCTTTCGGCGGGTACAAGGAGTCGGGTTTCGGCGGGCGCGACAAGTCGATCTGGGCCCATGACCAATACACCGAGTTGAAAACCATCTGGATCGACGCGTCCTGATCCATCGCGGTTCGCCGCAGGTCACTTTCGCCCCGATCGGCACGCGCGTGCCGGTTGGGGCGAATTGCGTTCATTCCCGAGTATTTTGCCGCCCCGGCGGTTAGCATGGCGCTACAACAATGAAACCGATGGACCACACCTTGATCGAACGACGCCAATTCAGCGGTGGTATGAAGGGCAAGAACCTTCGCTACCTGAACGAGCCTTCCTCCGGGGCGGGGCGCATGACCCGCACGGGTTTTGTGCTGCTGGAGCATTTTTCCCTGCCAGCGTTTACTCAGGCGCTGGACACCATCATTACTTCGAATCTGCTGCGCCCCGGTCTGTTTTCCACGCGAACCTTCGGCCTGAGCGATGGCGAGGTGATCAGCGATCTGGGTCTGGTCATTCGCCCGGATGCGCGACTGGAGGCGGGCGCGATACAGGAGCTGGACCTGCTGGTGATCTGCGGCGGTTACCGCACGGAATTAAAGGCCAGTGACGAGTTTATCGGTCTGCTGAAAATGGCCGCCGAGGCGGGAGTGATACTCGCCGGATTGTGGAACGGCGCGTGGTTTCTGGGGCGGGCAGGGGTGCTGGAAGGCTATCGCTGTGCGATCCACCCGGAACATCGGCCGGCGTTGGCGGAAATTTCCAAGGCCACGCAGGTCAGCAGCGAGCCTTATGTGATCGACCGTGATCGGCTGACCGCTTCGAGTCCGTCCGGCGCCTTCCACATGGCGCTGGACTGGATCAAGAGCCTGCACGACAAAGCGCTGGTCGAAGGCATCGAGGACATTCTGGCGTTCGAGGAATCGCGTTACCGGCGGATCAAACCGACCGAGAACATCTGCGTCAGCGCACCGTTGCGCGAAGTGGTGAAGCTGATGGATGCGAACCTCGAAGAGCCGCTGGAACTGGAGCAACTGGCGGTGTACGCCGGGCGTTCCCGGCGTCAACTGGAGCGACTGTTCAAGGAACAACTGGGCACCACGCCGCAGCGCTATTACATGGAACTACGCATCACCGAAGCCCGGCGTCTGCTGCAACACACCGAACTGTCCCAGGTGGATGTGCTGGTGGCTTGCGGGTTCGTGTCGCCGAGCCATTTCAGCAAGTGCTACAGCGCCTATTTCGGTTATCGACCGTCCAAGGAAAAACGGCTCGTCAAATGACGAGCCGTTGTTGTGTGTTGCTTCAGAGGTGGTCGGCGTCGATGATCGCCTTGGCAAAGGTCTGCGGACTTTCCTGCGGCAGGTTGTGGCCGATGCCGCCGTTGATCAGACGGAACTCATACTTGCCGGTGAAGCGTTTGGCGTAATCCTCGGGCGCCGGGTGTGGCGCGCCGTTGGCATCGCCTTCCAGAGTGATGGTCGGCACGCTGATCGATGGCGCGGTGGCGAGTTTCTGTTCCAGCGCTTCGTACTGGCTTTCACCCTGCACCAGGCCCAGACGCCAGCGGTAGTTGAACACGGTGATGGCGACGTGATCCGGGTTTTCCAGGGCCTTGGCACTGCGGTCGAACGTTGCGTCGTCCAGCGCCCATTTCGGTGAGGCGGTCTGCCAGATCAACTTGGCGAAATCGTGGGTGTTCTTGGCGTAACCTGCGGCACCACGGTCGGTGGCGAAGTAGAACTGATACCACCATTGCAGCTCGGCCTTGGGCGGCAGCGGGTTCTTGCCGGCGGCCTGATTGCCGATCAGATAGCCGCTGACCGACACCAGCGCTTTGACTCGTTCTGGCCACAGCGCCGAGACGATGTCCGCTGAACGTGCGCCCCAGTCGTAGCCGCCGAGCACGGCTTGTTTGATTTTCAGTGCATCCATGAAATCGATGACGTCACTGGCGAGCGCTGCAGGCTGACCGTTGCGCACGGTCTTGTCGGAAAGGAAGTGCGTGTCGCCATAACCGCGGGCGTACGGCATCAATACCCGATAACCCTTGGCCGCCAGAATGGGTGCGACTTCGTCGTAGCTGTGAATGTCATACGGCCAGCCGTGCAGCAGAATCACCACCGGGCCATCGGCCGGGCCGGTTTCGGCGTAAGCCACGTCCAGCAGGCCAGCCTTCACATGCTTCAGCGCGCCGAAGGGCAGGTCGGCTTTCACACTGGCGGCTACAGCCTTGACCGGTTCCGGCGTCGCCGATTGTGCGTTGGCGAACGCGCCGAATTGCATCAGGGCAGTGGCGAGAATCGACAGGCACAGCAGGCGACGACGGGTGTTGCCGGTAGCGGTGGTGTGCAGTGCATGCTTCATGGGAAGACTCCTTTGCAATCGACGGGGGCCGGGTTCGGGGTGAACCCTTCTGAACTGGAGTCCAGTAAAGCCCGGCGATGTATCCGCGCTGTTTCCGGTTTGCGCGCCAGATGCAGGCGGGTGTATCCGGGAGGCGGTCGTACACACTGAGATACAAACCCGTTGCAATGCCCCGGTTGCTGCACAAATCTTCTAAACGCGCTGGCGTGAAGCGCGGTAATTTAGCCGTTGAACCCATTTCTCTGGAGCCCTGCGTGGACAAACGCAACTGGATCGACCTGTCCCAGGATGCCGACACCGGGATCGAGTCGATTCGTGCCCATTTCCAGGGCCATGCCTACGATCCGCACTGGCATGACAGCTTTCTGGTGGGCGTGACCGAGCAAGGGGTTCAGCAGTTCGATTGCCGGCGCGTGCGGCATTTCAGTACGCCGGGCAAGGTGATCATGCTGGAGCCGGGGGAAATCCACGATGGGCATGCGCCGACCGAGGAGGGTTTTACTTACTCCATGCTCTATTTCGATCCGCACTGGCTGGAGCGCGAGTTGCTTGCGCTGTTCGAACACGTGCCGGACAACAGTCAGCTCGGGTTCGCCGACACCCTGAGCCAGGACCCGCGCTTGGCCACTTCCATCAATCAGGCCTTTCAAGCCCTGCATCACGGCGACTTGCGCATCGTCCGGCAAAGCGCGATTGACACCTTGCTCGGATCGCTGACCGCTCATCTCGACTGGCGCAAGCGGCTGGCCTTCGATCCACGGTTGCCTCGAGTGGCGCAGGTTGCGCGGGATTATCTGCATGCTCATGCGTTCGAAGATATCGGGCTCGATGATTTGGCCCGGGCCTGCGGGGTTGACCGTTTTCGTTTGACCCGGGCCTTCAAGTCGGCCTTCGGTCTGGCGCCCCATGGCTACTTGATTCAGTTGCGACTGGCTCGAGCCCGACAAATGCTGGCGCGGGGTGAAACGCCCGCCAATGTCGCCAGTGCGCTCGGGTTTGCCGATCAAAGCCATCTGGGCCGCTGGTTTCGCCGCGCCTATCACCTGACCCCTGCCGACTACCGCAAACGCTGCTCAAACCTTCCAGACTGAACGTCTCGCAACCGCGACCATGGCCTCCTGTTCTGATCCGGAGTTCCTGTCATGGAATCGTTGTTACCCTTTCTGCTGTTTTCCTTCGTTGCCTCGATCACCCCGGGGCCGACCAATATTCTGGTGATGAGCCACAGTTCGCGGCGCGGGATGCTGGCCACGCTGCCGATCATCTTCGGCGCCTGTGTGTCGGCTGCACTGGTGGTGCTGGTTGTCGGGCTCGGCGTGGGTGAAACGCTGCTGCGCTATCCCCGCGTGCAGCAGGCAATGGCCTGGGCCGGGGTGCTGTGGTTGAGCTGGTTGGCGTGGCAGATTTTTCGCAGTACGCCGCCATCGCTGGACTCCTCAACATCGGGTGACGACAGTTTCAGCGCTTTCGGTGCCGCCGGCCTGCAATTGATCAACCCCAAGGTCTGGATGATGGCCGTGGCGGTGGTGAGCGTGTTTGGCGGGAACGGCGACGAACAGGCGCGGATGGTGTTGTTGGCCTTTGTGTTTCTGCTGGTCTGCTTGCCGTGCATGACGGCGTGGGCGTTGCTGGGGGTGGGCAGTGCGCGGTTCTTTGGTTCACCTCGGGCATTCCGGCGCATGAATGCCGGGCTGGCGTTTTTGCTGTTGTTGTCGGCTTGGTTGACGGTGTTGGTGTAGCCCCCCAGAATCGCGCCCCGTTCCGGCCACTGGTGCCGGACGCTCAAGGTGAAAAGGGGTAGCGGTTGAACGAACAGACATTGTCCATGCGCCTGGAGCGTGTAGCTGCGCACGTACCGGCCGGTGCGCGCCTGGCCGATATCGGCTCGGATCATGGCTACCTGCCGGTGGCGTTGATGCGTCGCGGCGCCATCGAGGCTGCGGTGGCGGGGGAGATGGCGTTGACGCCGTTCCGCTCGGCCGAACGCACAGTGCGTGAAAACGATCTGGGTCAACAGATCACCGTGCGCCTGGCCAATGGCTTGATGGCGATCGAGCCGCAAGACGGAATCACCGCGATCAGCGTCTGCGGCATGGGCGGCGAGACCATCCGCGACATTCTCGAGGCAGGCAAGGCACGTTTGAGCGGCCGCGAACGCCTGATCCTGCAACCCAACGGCGGCGAGCAACCGTTGCGCCAATGGCTGATGGACAACGACTACCGGATCCTTTGCGAGGAACTCTTGCGGGAAAACCGCTTCGACTACGAAATCATCGTCGCCGAACGCGATGGGCCAGTGGCCTACACCCCTGAGGAACTGTACTTCGGACCGTTGCAGATGCAGGCGCGCAGCCCGGCGTTTGTCAGCAAGTGGCAGCACCGGTTGCGACACAAGCAACAGACCCTGAGCCACTTCGGGCGTGCGCGGCATGCCGTGTGCGAAGAGAAGGTGCAGGATCTGGCCCGGCAGGTACGGTGGATCACTGAAGTGCTCGCTTGAGCCCGACTCAGGGCTGATATCATTCAACAACTTTCAAGCAGGGCAGAAAACGATGAACCGTCAGAAGAAACTGCAACAGCTCTTCAAGGAAAAATCCAGAAAGGCCAACGCCAAACTGGCGCCGAAAAGCAACAAGCCGAAGTACATCAGCAAGGCTGATCGGTTGAAACTGGAAGCTGAAGCGGCTCAGGTCTCGGTCGTTTCCACTGAGTGAACGAAAAGGGGACAGATTTATTTTCAGAAAATAAATCTGTCCCCTTTTGTCCTTGTTCAGGGCTTGATCATGGGGCGCCATGGGTTGAAGGAGGCGGCCTATCGGCCTTTCTGCCGACAAAGCCCATTTCAATCGGCGTCCTTATGTAAAACACAGAGAAATCTTCCGCTTCCAGGCGCTTGAACAGTCTGTCGCATTCTTCTTCGGTGATCGCCATTCGGATTTCCGTCGGCTGATCCGCGAGTTCAAAAAAGTGCGAGGAATGCAGTCGCCCGGTATGGCCGAAACCTTCAATGGCAGTGGAGAGGGTCGCACCGCGCAGGCCCAGTTCCTTTGCCAGATCGACAATCCAGTCGCCGAGCATCTTTCCTTGATGACGACGGTTTTGTTGAGTGAAGAAAATCACCAGAAAACCTTTCATTTCGGTCTCCTTAACGCGTGCCAATCAATTGATAGGACAACAGTCCCGCCGCAGTCATTGCCAGCGAACCGACGACGTGCAATGAAATCGAGCCGAGCGCCCAGAGCAGTCTGCCTTCCTGAATCAGGGCAACCGTTTCGGCTGAAAATGTGGAAAAGGTCGTCAGCCCGCCACAGAATCCGGTGATGATCAGCAGCCGCCACTCTGGGCTTAGGGAAGGGGAGGCAGCAAGGAATGCGATAGCCAGGCCGATGATGTAGCCACCGACCATATTGGCAACCACGGTGCCCGGAGGAATCGCGGGGAACAGAGCATTGAGTTTCATGCCAAGGATCCAGCGCAACCAGGCGCCCAGTGACGCACCCACGGCAATGACCAGAAGTGATTTCAGCATACCGGGCTTACCTCTTCAGACCGTTGCGGCCAAACAGGTAGCGGAGGGGAAAAGCAAAAAACGGCGGGTTGAATAAAGGGAATCATGATCCTGTCCTGTGGTTGGGGGACAGGGGAGCAGACACGCCTACGCACCCTGTCCAGGGTTCACGTAGGCATCATCAGCACGAGGCGGTTTGAGGAGGAATGCCATCTCCTGCAAAGATCCTATAGCAATCAGACACGGCACTTCAACGACCAAAAGGGGACAGATTGATTTTCCAGAAAATAAATCCAGAAAATAAATCTGTCCCCTTTAAAGTAGAGATTTTTCTGCAAAGTATCGACTGGGCACTTCCCCCAGCAAGTGCTTGAAAGCCGTCGTGAATGCACTCGAGCTGCTATAGCCCAACATCATCGCGACCTGTGTGATCGACTGACCTTTTCCCAACTGTACAACCGCAGAGAGCAGGCAGGCCTGCTGTCGCCATTCGATGTAACTGATGCCCGTGTGCACGCGAAACTGTCGGGTAAAGGTTCGGCGGCTCATGCCTGCACGTTGGGCCATTTCGTCGATACCCACCTCCAGCGAGGGCTGGGTCAGAAATTCGCGGCATACCCGCGCAAGACGCGGTTCTGTCGGCAACGGCGCGTTGAGCGACAGCGCAGGCATCCCGGCAATTTCATGTAGCAGTAATCCCATCAGATGACCGTCGCGCCCCTGAGTGGAATAGCGCGCAGGTACATCGATTGCCTTCAGCAACAACTGGCGCAACAACGGCGATACGTCCAACACCTGACACTGATCCGTCAGCCCGAGACGCTGCGCCGCATGTTTGCGGATATAGGTGTTGTGGAGCGTGACAGGGCCGCGCATCTGCATGGAATGAGGCAGTTGCGCCGGGACCCAGATGCCGCGCTGAGGCGGGACGACCCAGTTGCCGTGATCGGTAAAGACGGTGATGACGCCACTGGCAGCATACGCAAACTGTCCACGCGGGTGGTCATGCAACGGGAACAGCGTTCCATCCGCGTAGTCACGTGCGGTCACGACGGCATCGCGGGGTGTGTTCTGGTAGGTCGGTACGGTTTTTTCGCGCATGGCCCGATATTAATGAAAGTTGGCCTGTGACTGAAAGCAGGCCAGGTCGATTGCTTGCATATTTCTCCTGGCACGAGCATTTCCGCTATGCGCTGGGGAAACACTGAATATGCAAAAGAAGCACTTTTTACTCGCCGTCCTGGTAACGGCTGTCTGGGGATTGAACTTCCCCGTCACCAAGCTCGGGCTGGCCGGTATCGACCCTCTGCTGTTGACGGCGTTGCGTTTCGCACTGGCAGCGTTGCCCTGGGTGTTTTTCGTCAAGCGTCCGCAGGTTGCCTTCGGATGGATCGCGGCCTATGGGTTGATCTTCGGTGTCGCGATGTGGGCGTTGATCAATCAGGGGATCGCATGGGGCGTACCGCCGGGTAGCGCGTCGTTGCTGATCCAGTTCAGCGCGTTTTTCACGCTGGGCTGGGGCGTGCTCTTCTTTGGAGAACGCTTGGGACGGCTTCAGTTGATTGGCAGTGTGTTGGCTGCTGCAGGATTGGTGGGGATCGTCTTGTGCAGTCCCGGCGATGTACCGAGGGCTGGTTTTGCCCTGGTGATTGGCAGCGCAGTGGCCTGGAGCATGGGCAACGTGATCATCAAGGTTTCCAGAGCGCGTGAAATCTTTGCCTTCGTCGTCTGGGCGAGTTTGTTTCCACCCATCCCGCTCTTGCTGTTGACGTGGCTGCTACACGGTTCCGCTCCTTTCAATGCGCTGCCTTCGCAACTGAATGGCATGACGCTGTTTTCACTCGCGTTCCAGGTGTACGCCGCGACGCACTTCAGTTACTGGGGATGGAACCTGCTGTTGCGTGAATACCCGGTTTCGCGCGTGGCACCGTTGTCGCTGCTGATTCCGGTATTTGGCATCGTCAGTTCGACGGTCATTCTCGGCCAACACCCTGGCCCCTTTGATTGGGCGTTTATCTTGCTGGTTCTACTGGCGCTGGCCTTGGGTTCAGTGAAGTTGCCCTTCACTCAACAGCGTTCGGCTCCGCAAGTGTCCACATCCCGCTGAGGATCTGCGCTTTCAGCCGGTTTAACCGCATCAGGCACTCGGCTGCACCGGTTTGGCCAACTCAATCCCCGCCGCCCCCAGCCGCTTGAGAATCTCGAACAACAGATCACTCTTGGTCTTGCCGACAATCCGCGGGCTGTCGACGTAACCGGTCACGGTCAGGGTGATGCCATCGGGTGAAAGCTTGCTGAACCGCACGAACGGCGCCGGTTTGCCAAGGATGGTTTCGTGCTCTTTGTAGGTGTCGAGCAGCAGGTTTTTGACCTGCTCGGGATCGATGTCCAGCGGGAACATCAGCTCCAGCGTCGCCACGCCCTGGGCACTGCCGCCGAGGGTGACGTTGCGCAGATTCTGCGAGATCAGTTGCGAGTTGGGCACGATTACGATGGAGCGATCGCTGAGCTGGATCTCGGTGGCGCGCACGTTGATCCGGCGGATGTCGCCCTCGACGCCGCTGATGCTGATCAGGTCGCCGACCTTGACCGGGCGTTCGGTGAGCAGGATCAGGCCGGAGACGAAGTTCTTCACGATCTCCTGCAAACCGAAACCGATCCCCACCGACAGGGCGCTGACGATCCACGCCAGATTGGTCCACTTCACGCCCAGCGAAGACAGCGTCAGCAACACCACCAGCGCATAACCGATATTGGAAAACAGCGTGCTGAGCGAGGCGCACATGCCCGGGTCCATGTCGGTCTTGGGCAGGAATTCGTTGTCCAGCCAGCGGCGCAGGGCGCGGATCAGGTAAATGCCGATCAGCAGCGCGAGCACCGCGTTGAGCAAATGCCCGGGAACAATGTTCAGTTTGCGCAGGCCGGCGCCACCGAGAATCGCGCCGATGTTGGTCGCCAGTTGGCCGAGGGTGGTGCCGATGCCACCTACAAACAGGGTGATCACCGCCAGCAGCAACAGCGCGGCGCGGCCCACGCCGGCCAGCAGGGTCGAGGCTTGTTCGAGGCGCCGGTCGCCGACCCCCAGCAGTTGCTTCAGTGCCTTGCCGCTGGAGTGGCGGGGCGAGAAGAAGTATTCGCAGCTGTCCTTGAGCAACTGCATCAGCAGGTAGAAACCGGAAAACACGATAAACGCCCACACCAGTTCGTAGGTAATGAACCGGGCCAGCGACACATACCCCGTCAGCAACGCCCCCAGGGAAATGACCATCGCCAGTGTTGCAATGGTGTAGACCACGCCGGCGAACGTGTTGCCCGTCACCTGCGCATCCCCGGCCGCTGCCAGTGCCTTGCGCACCTTGCCGACGCGCATCAGCAGCACCGTGACGATGCCCAGCACCACCAGCGCAATCACGCCCCGGCCGGTGATCACGATCTGGCTGCTCATGCCGGACGCGTTGCTGACCTGCACCGCCGTCACCAGCACCAGCAGCGTGGCGGACAGGATCCGGGCGAACGGCTTGAGTGTCTGCGCCACCGGCTCGGCAATCACCGGCAGCCGCCACGACGGGTGCTCGGTGGACAGCAACGCGCGGCTCAGGCCGGTGATCATCACGCAGGCATACACCACTTTCTGGAACTCGTCGGAAAACGTCGCCAGCATCGGTGGCAACGGCACATGCCGCGTGCAGGCGTAATACAGCAACTCCAGGGCAATCGCGGTGGTCGCCAGTGTCGCCAGCGCCGAGGCAAACGCCAGGGAACTGCGGCGCAGCCGACCTTCCGGCATGCGATGAATGCACACCCACGCCAGCCAGCGGTCGGCCAGCCGGCGGCCCAATGTCCAGATGATGAAGGCCAGCACCACCAGCACACTGGTGTAGAGCCGTTGCCCCGGCTGCCAGGCCTCGGTGCCGGTTTCCTTGATCTGATCGACGAATGAGCGCAGGCGCTGGCGATCGTCAGGGTCGGGATCGACCAACGGTGCCCAGAAACCGGGGCTCAGGATGCTGTCGGTGCCGAGGGTCAGCTCGCTTTCGAGCAACGTACGGCGAATGCTGGCAATTTGTGTGATCAGGTCGGTGGCGTTCTGCTTGAGTGTCGCCAGGTTCTTCAGGGCGGTGTCGACTTTGGTCTTCTGCTCGATCAGCGTCGCCCGTTGTGCGGCGATATCGGCCTGTTCGGCGGCCACCGTTTCCGCCGGCGTCGCCCCCAATACGCCCAGTTGCACGGTCAGTTGTGCCTGCTGCGGCAGCAGCGACGCCGACAACCGGTCGATGTCCAGAATGAACATCTGCACCCGATCCTGCGGGCCTTCGAGCTGGTTGTAATTGTTGGCGGACGAAATCTGCTGCTTGAGGCCATCGAGACGTTGTTGCAACGCTTGCAGATCGTTTTGGCCGACCCCGGGAAGCGGGGCGCCGATGTCGATTGTGCTCGACAAGTCGGCGGCCGACACGCTTGTCAGGCCCGGGCCGAGCAGGGTCAGAGCGACGAATACCAATGACATCAATGCATTGCGCATGGGACTGGCTGATTCCGGTTGATCACACAATCAATGAGGTTAGGTGATCAGGCGCCTGCTGCATCATTTTCTGCTGCTAATCCTGGCTTAATGCGTGTCCGGTGATATCGCCGGGCATCGAATTGAAAGCACTCTTTTTCGCGACTAAACTCCCGGCCATGAAACGCTATCTGCGGTTTTGTCTCATCTTCCTGATCAGCCTGGCGCTTCCCCTCAGCGGGATGGCGGGCGTGCAGGCGCCGACAGAACCCTGCCCGATGCAAGCCATGGGCATGGCGATGATGGACGGCATGAACATGGATTGCTGCAAGGACATGAAAAGTCCTGCCGACCATGGCACTCCCTGCAAGCCAGGCCAGGAGTGCAAGACCGGCGGTGTGCTGCAGGTCTCGATCCTCAAGCCGCCCGTCACTGTGTTCAGCCCCGTGACGCTTTCATTCTTCAGTGATTCCCTGCCTGTAGCGACCCCGTCCGGGGTCTGGCGACCGCCCCGCGTCTGATTCCTGTCTCCCTTCGAAGCTCATTCCGCCCAGGCGGAGTGGATTGGCTGTGCGTGTGTTTTTCACCGCGCGCAGCGGACGATCACAGGAATCGTAAACATGAAATTCAAGTGCAATTGCACGGGGTGGCCGTTGGTGGCCAGTCTCGCGGCAAGCGTGCTGGCGTGGCCGGGTTTTGCCGCAGCGCTGACACTCGATGAAGCGCTGCGGCTGGCGGAAACCCATGCGCCGTCGCTGAATGCGCAAGACGCAAAAATCCAGGCCGCCAGCAGCGCCGCCATCCCGGCGGGGGAGCTGCCCGATCCGAAACTGGTGCTGGGCGTGCAGAACTATCCCGTCGGCGGCCCGGATCGCTACAGCCTCGACCAGGACTTCATGACCATGCAAATGGTCGGCTGGCGCCAGGACATGCCCAACGGCGACAAGCGCAAGGCGCGCATCGAGGTCGCCGACGCGGCCATCGAGCGTGCCGCGGCGGAACGTCGCGTCGAGCGCCTGAAGGTTCGTCAGGCCACGGCACTGGCCTGGATCGGCAGTTATTCGGTCGAGCGCAAACAGGGTTTGCTTCAGGACTTCTACAAGGAAAACCGTCTGCTGAGCGACACCGTCCGGGCGCAGATCGCCGGCGGCCGCGCGCAACCTGCCGACGCCGTGACGCCGAAGCAGGAGGCCGCCCGACTGGCGGAGCAGGAAGACAACCTGACACTGGAGCGCACCCAGGCCCGAGCGGCCCTCAAACGCTGGATCGGTGCGGCCGCCAACGACAAACCCGAAGGCAACTTGCCGCAATGGTCGGTCGAGCCCGCCACCTTCAACCATCAACTGCAACACCATCCCGAACTGGCCGCGTTTGCGCCCATGACTCGCGAAGCGCAGGCAAAGGTGCAAGAGGCGGTGTCCGAGAAAAAGTCCGACTGGAGCTGGGAAGTGGATTACCAGCACCGTGGCCGCGAGTTTGGCGACATGGTCAGCGTGCAGTTCTCCTGGGATTTGCCGTTGTTTCCCGAGACCCGGCAGAACCCGAAAATCGCCGCCCGACAAGCCGAACTCAGCCAGCTGGAAGCCGAGCGCGAAGCCCTGTCCCGTGAGCACACCGAGCAATTGGAAAACCAGTTGGCCGACTACGCGCGGCTCGACCGGGCGCTACTGCGCAGTCAGCAAAGCCTCGTGCCGCTGGCCAAAGAGAAGGTCGACTTGAGCCTGGCCAGTTATCGCGCGGGCAAGGGCGATCTGAACGCGGTGGTCAGCGCCCGCCGGGAACTCATTGAGGCTCGCTTCAAACAGATCGACGTGGAAGAACAGCGCGCACTGACCGCTGCACGTCTGCATTTCGCTTATGGAGAGACCAGCCTGTGAACCGACCCAATTTCAATGGCTTCTGGCTGGCCGGTCTCGCCCTCGCAGTGGGCGTTGCCGCAGGTTACGGCGTGGCTTATCAGCGCATGAACGGCGAACCCGGCGCAGCTCCGGAGCAGGGCGCCACATCGAAAGCCTTGTACTGGTACGACCCGATGTACCCGCAGCAGAAGTTCGATAAACCGGGCAAGTCGCCCTTCATGGACATGCAACTGGTACCGCGATACGCCAGCGACGGCGTAGGCAATGCGACGGTCAGCATCGATCCGGGTCTGACCCAGAATCTGGGCTTGCGTATGGCAACGGTCACACGGGGGGCTTTTGCCTCCAGCCTCGACGTGACAGGCGTACTGGCGTTCAACGAGCGGGATGTGGCGGTGATCCAGACGCGTACCAGCGGGTTTGTCGAACGGGTTTATGCCCGGGCACCGGGGGATGTGTTGGCGGCAGGCGCGCCGTTGGCAGACATTCTCGTACCGGACTGGGCGGCGGCGCAGACCGAGTTTCTCGCCCTCAAGCGCAGCGGCGACCGGGACCTGATCGCAGCGGCGCGCCAGCGTTTGCAACTGACCGGCATGCCATCGAACCTGATTGTCCAGGTGGAGCGCAGTGGCAAGGTCCAGCCGAACCTGACCGTCACCAGCCCGGTGGGCGGCGTGTTGCAGGAACTCAACGTGCGCACCGGCATGACCGTGGCGAACGGCGAAACACTGGCGCGGATCAACGGCCTGGGCAGTGTCTGGCTCGCTGTGGCGGTACCGGAGTCGCAAACCGGCTCAATCACCGAGGGGCAGTCCATCGAAGCGCGACTGCCGGCGTTTCCCAGCACCGTGTTCAACGGCAAGGTCAGCGCGATTCTGCCGGACACCAACCCCGACAGCCGCACCCTGCGCGTACGGGTCGAATTGGCCAACGCTGATGGACGCTTGCGGCCGGGGATGACCGCACAAGTACGGCTGAACCGCTCGACCGGGCAAGACAAGCTGTGGGTGCCGACCGAAGCGGTCATCCGTACCGGCAAGCGCGCGTTGGTCATGCTCGCTGAAGAGGCGGGGCACTACCGCCCGGTAGAGGTACGTCTCGGTCAGGAAAGCGACGGCAAAACGGTGATCCTCAAAGGTCTGGAGGAGGGGCAGGAAGTGGTGACGTCCGGCCAGTTCCTGCTCGATTCCGAGGCCAGTCTCAGGGGCATCGTCGCCGAGCCGCTTGAGGTGGACGGGAACGCCTCGGGGAGCCAGCCATGATCGCCGCGCTGATTCGCTGGTCCGTGGCCAACCGCTTTCTGGTGCTGTTGGCGACGCTATTTGTCACGGCCTGGGGGGTGTGGTCGGTGCAGAGCACGCCGATCGATGCGCTGCCGGATCTGTCCGACGTGCAGGTGATCATCCGCACGCCGTACCCCGGACAGGCGCCGCAGATCGTCGAGAACCAGGTGACCTATCCGCTGACGACCACCATGCTCTCGGTGCCGGGGGCGAAAACCGTGCGCGGCTATTCGTTCTTCGGTGACAGCTTCGTTTATGTGCTGTTCGAGGACGGCACCGATCAGTACTGGGCGCGCTCGCGGGTGCTGGAATACCTGAGCCAGATCCAGAGTCGCCTGCCGGCCAGTGCCAAACCGGCGTTGGGACCGGACGCCACCGGGGTCGGCTGGATCTATCAGTACGCGTTGGTGGATCGCAGTGGCCAGCACGATCTGGCGCAGTTGCGCGCGTTGCAGGACTGGTTCCTCAAATTCGAGCTCAAGACCCTGCCCAACGTCGCCGAAGTCGCCACCCTCGGCGGCATGGTCAAGCAGTATCAGGTGCAGCCCGACCCGGTGCGGCTGGCCAGTCTCGGCATCACCCTGGCGCAGGTGCGTGAGGCCATCGGCAAAGCCAATCAGGAAACCGGCGGTGCCGTGCTGGAAATGGCCGAGACCGAGTTCATCGTGCGGGCCTCCGGCTACCTGAAGAGCCTCGACGACTTCCGGGCGATCCCCCTCAAACTCGGCGCCAGTGGAGTGCCGGTGACTTTGGGCGATGTCGCGACGATCCAGACCGGGCCGGACATGCGCCGCGGCATCACCGAGCTGGACGGCCAGGGCGAGACCGTCGGTGGCGTGGTGATCCTGCGCAGCGGCAAGAACGCCCGCGAGACCATCGCGGCGGTCAAGGCCAAGCTCGACGACATGAAAAACAGCCTGCCGCCCGGCGTGGAGATCGTCACCACTTACGATCGCAGCAAGCTGATCGACCGCGCCGTCGATAACCTCAGCCACAAACTGCTCGAAGAGTTCATCGTCGTTGCGCTGGTTTGCGGGATCTTCCTCTGGCATTTGCGCTCTTCATTGGTGGCGATCACCTCGTTGCCGGTGGGTGTGCTGATCGCTTTTATCGTGATGCGCCATCAGGGGCTGAACGCCAACATCATGTCGTTGGGCGGGATTGCCATCGCCATCGGCGCGATGGTCGATGCAGCCGTGGTGATGATCGAGAATGCCCACAAGAAAATCGAAGCGTGGCACGCGGCCAATCCGGGACAGGAACTCAAGGGCGAGCGCCATTGGCAGGTGATGACAGACGCGGCAGCGGAAGTGGGGCCGGCGCTGTTTTTTTGCCTGTTGATCATCACGCTGTCGTTCATTCCGGTGTTTACCTTGCAGGCGCAGGAAGGGCGGCTGTTCGGTCCGCTGGCGTTCACCAAGACTTACGCGATGGCGGCGGCAGCGGGCTTGTCGGTGACGCTGGTGCCGGTGCTGATGGGCTACTGGATCCGTGGACGGATTCCGGATGAGCGACGCAACCCGCTCAACCGCTGGCTGATCCGGATCTACCAGCCGGCGCTGGATGCGGTGTTGCGCCGACCGAAATTCACCTTGCTGGTGGCGCTGCTGGTGTTCATCAGCGCGGCGTGGCCGATCTCCAGGCTCGGTGGCGAGTTTCTCCCGCCGCTGGACGAGGGCGATCTGCTGTACATGCCGTCGGCCTTACCGGGACTGTCGGCGCAAAAAGCCTCGCAGTTGCTGCAACAGACCGATCGCCTGATCAAGACCGTGCCAGAGGTCGAGCATGTGTTCGGCAAGGCCGGCCGTGCCGAAACCGCCACCGACCCGGCACCGCTGGAAATGTTCGAAACCACCATTCAGTTCAAGCCCCATGAGCAATGGCGCCCGGGCATGACCCCGGAGAAACTCGTGGAAGAACTGGACCGTGTGGTGAAGGTGCCGGGCCTGACCAACATCTGGATTCCGCCGATCCGCAACCGCATCGACATGCTCGCCACCGGGATCAAAAGTCCCATCGGCGTGAAAGTCGCCGGCAACGATCTGGCCCAGATCGACGCGGCCACTCAAGCCGTCGAACGGGTGGCCAAAGGGGTGCCCGGCGTCAGTTCTGCGTTGGCCGAACGCCTGACCGGTGGCCGCTACATCGACGTCGATATCGATCGCAACGCCGCAGGTCGCTACGGGCTGAACATCAGTGATGTGCAGTCGATCGTCGCCGGTGCCATTGGTGGCGAGAACGTCGGGGAAACCATCGAAGGACTGGCACGCTTCCCGATCAACATCCGTTACCCGCGAGAGTGGCGTGACTCGCCCGGTGCTCTGGAGCAACTGCCGATCTACACGCCTTCGGGCAGTCAGGTCACCCTCGGCATGCTGGCGAAGATCAAGGTCACGGACGGCCCGCCGATGCTCAAGAGCGAAAACGCCCGGCCGTCCGGCTGGGTGTACATCGACGTGCGGGGCCGGGACATCGCTTCGGTGGTGGCTGATCTGCGCCGCGCGGTCAGCGAACAGGTCAAGTTGCAGCCGGGCATGAGCCTGAGCTACTCGGGGCAGTTCGAGTTTCTCGAACGAGCCAACGCTCGCCTGAAACTCGTGGTGCCGGCCACGCTGCTGATCATCTTTGTGCTGCTCTACCTGACCTTCGCCCGCTTCGATGAGGCGCTGCTGATCATGGCCACGTTGCCATTCGCCCTGAGCGGCGGTGCGTGGTTTCTCTACCTGCTGGGCTACAACCTGTCGGTCGCCACCGGGGTTGGCTTCATTGCGCTGGCCGGTGTTTCTGCCGAGTTCGGCGTGATCATGTTGCTCTACCTGAAAAACGCCTGGGCTGAACGCGAAGACCTCGGCGATCGCACCGAGCGCGGATTGGTCGCAGCGATTCGCGAAGGCGCTGTGCAGCGCGTACGCCCCAAAGCCATGACCGTGGCCGTGATCATCGCCGGTCTGTTGCCGATTCTGCTCGGTAGCGGCTCCGGCAGCGAGGTCATGAGCCGCATTGCCGCGCCCATGGTCGGCGGCATGGTCACGGCGCCCTTGTTGTCCCTGTTCGTCATCCCGGCGGCGTATCGACTGATGCGCCGTCGTCACTTGTCCGTTGAAACCCTCCAACCTGAAGGAAAAACCTCATGAAACTGATCCCGATCACTGTTGCCGGCACGCTGGTTGCGTTTGCATTGACTGCCCACGCCGAGGACATGCCCGGCATGAAGATGGACGACATGCAGGGCATGCAGATGCAGGCCGCCACTCAACAGGCTCCGGCCGCGAATGCCGAAGGCACGATCAAGGCCATCGATGCCACGAAGCACACTGTGACCATCGCTCATGGTGCGGTTGCGGCGTTGCAGTGGCCGCCGATGACCATGGGGTTTGCGGCAACTGAGGAACAGTTGGCCGGGTTGGCGGTGGGGGACCGGGTGAAGTTTTCGTTCCGGATGGAGGGCAGCAAAGCGACGCTGGTTTCGATCAGCCAGTAAGGCTGTGAAGTAAAAAAAACCGGCGCGAATCATCGCGCCGGTTTTTATTCAGGTTTTCAGATCGAGCGCTGATTGACCCGCTGCATCAGTTCCTCCGCCGACTCCTTGCGCTCCGAGTAGCGATCCACCAGGTCCGGGCGATCACGCAGCAACAGCGTGAATTTCACCAGTTCCTCCATCACGTCGACCACCCGGTCGTACAGCGCCGAAGGCTTCATGCGATTGCCTTCGTCAAACTCCAGATACGCCTTGGGCACCGACGACTGATTGGGGATGGTGAACATGCGCATCCAGCGGCCCAGCACGCGCAGTTGATTGACCACGTTGAACGATTGCGAACCGCCGCAGACCTGCATCACCGCCAGGGTCTTGCCCTGGGTCGGGCGCACCGCACCGAGCGCCAGCGGCACCCAATCGATCTGCGCCTTGAACACCGCCGACATCGCACCGTGCCGTTCGGGCGAACACCAGACCTGGCCTTCGGACCATTGCATCAGCTCGAGCAGTTCCTGGACTTTCGGGTGATCGCCGGGTGCGTCATCCGGCAGCGGCAAGCCCGAGGGGTTGAAGATCCGCGTCTCGGCTCCGAAGTGCTCCAGCAGTCGCGCGGCTTCTTCCACCAGCAATCGGCTGAACGAGCGTGGGCGGGTCGAGCCGTACAACAGCAGAATGCGCGGCTTGTGGAGTCCGTCGTCGCGGGTGGTTTTCTGAATCAGTGATGGATCGAGGTTGGGCAGGTCGGTCATGACGGCTCCGGTCACAGCGTGCTGATGCGGTCGAGCTCGCGCTTGAGGGCATCGCGGTCGAGTTGGGCGAAGGGCAGGGCGAGGAAGGCCCGGCAGCGGGTTTCGATCCGGGCGAGGGTCCCGTGGAAGGCTGCGTTGACGGCGGCTTCATCGCCGCGCACCTCCGACGGATCCTCCAGCCCCCAATGGGCCTTCAAGGCCGGGCCGAAGTAGACGGGGCAGGCTTCGCCGGCAGCCTTGTCGCACACGGTGATGACAATGTCCGGCGGGTTGTCTTCGAAGGCGTCGTTGCCCTTGCTGCTCAACCCGGCGATGGAAATGCCGGCCTCCTGCAGCGTGGTCAGGCTGCGCGGCAGCACCTGGCCCTTGGGGAAACTGCCGGCGCTGACCGCTTCGAAACCTTGCGGCGCAAGGTGATTGAACATCGCTTCGGACAGAATGCTGCGGCAGCTGTTGGCGGTGCACATGAATAGAACGCGCATGTTCGGTCCTCAGCAGCAGGCGGATGTATTGAGCGGGCGGTCACCCATGGCATCGAGCCGGGCGCTGTTTTCTTCCAGCCACGCGGTGTTGGCGGCCAGGGTGGTTTCAAGCAGTGTGCGGACCCACGCCGGCAGATCCGGGTTGAGCCGGTAATAAACCCACTGGCCCTGACGGCGATCCAGCAGCAAGCCGCAGGTACGCAACTGCGCGAGATGGCGGGAAATCTTTGGCTGGCTGTCGTCCAGCGCGCAGACCAGTTCGCAGACACACAGCTCACCTTCACGAGTGATCAGCAGCGTGGCCCGGGCGCGGGTTTCGTCAGCGAGGCATTTGAAAACGGAGGCGGGATTGAGCATGACAATGCCTTCAATACATATGGTTGTCCGAATATACGGATTTCCATATGTATTGGGCAAGCCTCTTGTTTAATGAACTCTGCGGAAACGCTGTCAGAGAGGATCACGCAAGGTAAGGGGCCAGGATGTCGTGCAGTGGACGGGCAAGGGCGAGCGTCCGTTTGACTGTTGTCAGTTCCGAACCTGCCAGACGCTTGCTGCCCAGTCTGCAGAAAACACCGCCCGGATCGATGTGCAGCGAAAACAGTCCGATGACCTCGTTCCCAATGACTTTTACGATCAACTCCATGAAGGCTTCATGCGGTGTGCTGGCGGTCAGGTAGGTGAACTCCTCAACGGTAGCGCTGCCCGCCCAAGACACCTCATCCCAGGCCAGACGATCCAGGTGTATGAAGTTTTGCTGCGTCTGCAAATCCTCCACAAGCGCTCGCAATACATTCACAAACTGCTCGCAGGTAAGGATTTCGAGTTCGTATCGATAAAGGCCTGAGGGGGCAGTGCCGACGACTTTGGCGGTCAGGAGGTAGCTCTGCGCAATTTCCGAAGGCTGTCCATCCCAGCCATTCAGGTCGGATACCGGCGGGCACCAAATGACCTGAATTGTTTCGCCGGTGCGGATCAGTTCGCTTTGATCAAAACGGGCCGATGTGGTTTGGCCAACACGTGGCAATAAGTCGTGGAGGTGGAGTACCGGGGCACTGTAATCGATGCCGGAGTCCTGTGACCAGAATGTGGGGAAGTGGATTTTCATGGGGTGATCGTAGTCCATCATGTGGCTCTCGGGTCTTCATCAGCCGGTAAAACGCTTACCAGGTTATCGCCAGCCCAGGCGCTGGCTGAAGGCCAGATGCTCGCCAATCCACAACCCGCGAGGGTGACTTTTTCGGGGTGAGTGATAGCATGTGGCCTTCATGGCGAAACAACGCGTGCTTTGACTTGGTCGACTGCCAGGACATCAAGTTTTCATCTTCAATCAATGCAGATTTATCAATGATCAAGATTGCGATACCGACGTTTATCCTGCTGCTGTGCCTGCAGGGTTGTGCAGAGATGCCTGCGTATTCGAACGTACAGTCCGGTGAGCCGAGCGACGAAACCCGTTACACCGTCGTCGAAACCGATACCTATGCCGGAAGGCCTCAGCGCTCCTGGGGGGACGGCGAGCCAAACCTGAACATCATTAGAATCAACGACAAGAAAGTGGGGAACATTCCATTCTCCACTTACTATTACAAGAATGACTCGCCTCAGCGTGCTGTGCTGATCCCGGGGAAGTACACGATTCAACTGGAATACAATCTGCCGTTGCAGTTCCTGTTTGCCGATCTGGAGTTCGAAGGCAAACCCGGTCAAAAGATCATCGCCCGTTCGCAATATGTGGGTCTCAACCGATTGGAAATATGGTTGGAAGACGCGGCTACCGGTGAAATCGTTGGTAAGCGTGTGCACTGACAAGGTTAAAGCGATGGCTGTGAAGTAACGCGCTTTCAGCGATTGAACGAAGAGGGGGATTTTGAATACTTATTCAAAATCCCCCTCTTGTTTTTTGACCCCGTAAGTTCGGGCGACTCAGCGCTTGCTGAAGGCCAGTCGCGCCGCAAACAGCACGAAAATCATCCCGGTGGTGCGATCCATCCAGCGAATCACCTTCTCCCGTCGCAGAAACCCGGACAGGGGCTGTGTCGCGCCGATCAACACCAGCGACCAGATCAACCCGAGCACCACATGAATGCTCACCAGCCCGAACGTCCAGGGCACAAGCGGCTGCCCTTGCGGAATGAACTGCGGCAGAAACGACACGTAGAAAATCCCGATCTTCGGATTGAGCACATTCCCCAGCATGCCCTTCAAAAACCAGTTGGCCCCCGGCTTGCCGTTGGCTTCGGCGGGAGCCAGCGAGCGGCGAGGGCGCAGCAGCATGTTCAACCCGAGCCACGCCAGATACGCCGCACCGCAGTACTTCAACAGGTTGTAGGCCAGCTCCGACACCGCAATCAACGCCCCGAGGCCGAACGCCACCGCCGCACCCCACAACAGGCAACCGGCGTTGATGCCCAACGCAGCGCGCAAGGCCTGTTGCTTGCCTTCGACGGTGGCGGTGCGCAGGATAAGCGCGGTGTCGAGACCGGGTGTCAGCGTCAGCAGTGTGGCGGCGAAAGTGAAGGCGAGGAGGTTGTCGGCGATGGACATGGCGCGTGGGTTTCCTGTTCTGGATGGGGGAACGGTAGCGGTTTCAGGCGGGGGGATCCAGCAGGGAGATGAGGCGGGGTTCGATGGCGTCAGGTTGTATCTCAAGGATTGCCAGGGTGACCGGCAGTTTGAAACGCCGGGGACCGGCGCTGCCCGGATTGACGTAGAGCCGGTCGCCGCGCCATTCGATTCGGGGTTTGTGGGAGTGGCCGGTGATGATGAGTTTCACGTTGGGGTCGAGGTCAGTGGGGACGTCGGCGATGTCGTGGATGAGGAGGGTTGACCAGCCGTTGAGGTTTACGCTCAGGAGGTCGGGGAGGTCTTGGGCCCACGGACTGTTCAGATCGTTGTTGCCGCGCACTGCGTGGACGGGGGCGATTTCGGTCAGTTGCGCGATGATGTCCGCGTTACCGATGTCGCCGGCATGGATGATCTGATCGCAGCCTTGCAACGCGGCCAGGGCTTCGGGGCGCAGGAGGTTGTGGGTGTCGGAGATGAGGCCGATCTTCATACGGAGCTCCGGGTTGAGTAGGGCCGGGATGCTGGCTTCCACCGAATTCAGCCTGTCGGCTCAGCGGGTTTCGCTATCTGTTCGCTTGTCAGATCACCTTGCAGTTCCCTGAGACCCGCTGGGCTTGAGTAGAGTTTTTCCATAGCCAGTACTTCGGTCAGTTGTTCCGGCGAAAGTGTCTTCTCTTCCTTCTCAAGCTCCACGCGCATGGGGCCTGCGATATTGTCAGGCAGTGTCTGTTTGAGCGCTACACGCAATAACCCGCAAGCCTTGCGCTTGTTCTTCTCGAAGCCTTGCCCGTTATCGAGATGAACGGCAAGGGTAACGAGCGACACACCGTGTCCTTGAAGGGCCGCCTTCAACAACCAGCGATTTGCCAGTGGGTAGTTAACCGGCACATCAGTGCCACTGCTGTAGAGGTTGCCGAGGACGAACTGTGCCTTGGCGTCACCCTGTTCGGCCGCGCGGGTATACCAATGCAATGCGGCAGGCAGATCTTTGGGGATGCCTGTGCCAACGCCGTTGAAATAAGCCGCTCCCAGCATTCCGGATGCCTGGCTGTCGCCGGCAGTGGCCGCTTGGGTAAGTAGTTTCACGGCTTGTTGAGGGTCTGCTGAAACGCCGTGACCAAACAAGTAGAGGTTACCCAGTAATGTCAGAGCCTCGTTATCGCCCTGAGCGGCTGCTTTGCTGGCCCAGTTGAAAGCCTGCCGAGGGTCTGTCTCGACACCACTACCTCTGTAATAAAGGGAGGCGAGTTGACGTTGAGATTTGGCATGACCTTGTTCTGCAGCCTTGCGAAACCATGTAGCGGCCTGGGCGAAGTCCCTCGGTATTTCCAGGCCCGCAATGCTCGAAAACCCCATGAAATATTGGGCGTCTGCGTTCCCGTGCTCTGCCGATTCGCTTATCAACTGCAGGCCCTTGGGTCGATCAACGTCTACACCACGACCGTAATATTCAATGAGGCCGAGCTTGAATTGTGCAACAGGCTCTCCCTTTGCTGCTCCTTTCAAGTACCACTCTGCGGCTTTTCCAGGGTTGCGGCCAACGACCAGGCCTTCCTCATAGGCTGAGGCGATCAAGGTAGTGACGCTGTAAGGGCTTCGCCACAGCGTGATAAAGAAGGACACAACAATGAATGCGAGGATGCTGAGGAATAGAGCAATTGAAAACCGGCGCAATTTCGAATCCGTTCATAACGTGGTAAGCGGGGGAGTGTATCGATGCTTTTTCGTACTGCCCAGTCTTACAGGGTTCTAACCTGTTCTCCTCCATAGACAATATTTGGCGTTCACACTTTTCACTCATCCTGAACGTTGTGAACCGGTCACAAGCCTGAGAGGCTAGCGTGAGGTTTACCATCAGGACATACGGACATGAGCACGCCAAAAATTTTGATCACGGGGGCTTCGGGCCAGATCGGCAGAGCCTTCTGGACCGCGCGGGACGATAAATCCGATTTGCGCCTGGCCGATATAGACGTAGCAACACTTCCGGACTCGGCACAACGTTTCGCTCTCGATATCAGGGATCAGGCCAGTTGTCTCGAAGCCTGTGAAGGCATACACACCGTGATCCATCTCGCTGCTGATCCGAACCCGGACGCCGACTTCACGTCTTCTCTACTGCCTGTGAATATTATCGGCACCTACAACATGCTGTTCGCCGCAAAAGCTCAAGGCTGCAAGCGTTTCATATTCGCGAGCAGTGCCCAGGCTATTGAGGGTTATCCGAAAGACGTCCAGATACATGAAGGGATGGCACCGAAACCAGGCAACCTTTACGGGGTCAGCAAAGCGTTTGGCGAAGCGCTGGCTTCGATGCATGCAAACGATGGTCAAATGACGACAATCGCGGTCCGTATTGCAAACGTCGCCAGATTTCACGCTGGCGAAACCCACAGCCCCCGGGACGTGGCTGCGTTTATCAGCTTCAGGGATGTCGTTGCGTTACTGGAGCGATGCGTCGAGGCCGAGCTGAGCGGATTCCATGTTGTCCATGGTGTCTCGGATAACCGCTACAAACGGCTTTCAATTGATCAGACCAGAAAAACCGTTGGGTACGCGCCGCTTGATAACTCATTCGAGATTCTGGAAGGGCGCGCTTGATCGAATTGGGTGCAGTGCTTGCGAGTTCGCCTGAGTGAATCAGGAACACATCTGACTGATGCGAAAGGAGTAAAAGGGTGGGGGGATTATTTGAAAAATATATCAACCCCCTTTTTCTTGTTGCCCGGCCGAGAGGTTATGTTATCTGACGAAACCCGCTGGCAAATACGTTGTGCTTACTGAAGGCCTTCTATGCAGACTGACCAAACCCGATTGCTCGCACTCACATTGCTTGAGATCAAGACGTTGCTGGGTGATTACCTGGGAAGTGATGTGGACGCACCAATGAGCGTTCGTATCGCGGCCCACCTTGCCTATGCCGTTCACAATGAAGCTGAGGCGGTGTACGGGCATGAGGATTTTCGGCTCGACAGCGTGGTCCGGAAAATCGCTGCGGTCGATGGAATTCTTGGGGTTTCGGAGGGGGCTGCATTGCTTGGCAGGTTTGACGCCGAAGCCAAAAATACGATGGGCTAAATTCAGTTTGAATGATCGCTTACGGCCAGAAACTGGATTCGATTTTGCTATTCACTCACTCACTCATTCACTCCCGAGCGTGCGAAATTACCAGACCTTCAATTGCTCACAGAGGCAGGCTCATGACCTCCACCCTGGCAGTCTCGGATATCGCAGGTCCATGGAGTGGGGATGCCCCCACAGGACTCATTCAGCGTTGCAAGGAGGCCTGGGATACGCCTTTGGAGAGATTGAATGATCTTATGGTTGCTACTTTTTTGAATCAGAACATTGCCACCGAACACATGCTCATCGAGGCGAAACGCCGCCTGAAAGACCAGGAACGAGATGAAACCGAGTACTTCGACGGCCAGCTCCTCGAAGCAATCGAACGTTTGAAACCCGGGAAGTAATTCTTCCCGACGGTTTGTTGTGTTCGACATCGGCTATTTATTTGGGGTTTTCTGAGTCACGCGACTGGCAGAGAACGGCCAAAAGCAGACGTTCGCGAGTGACTGGTTTCGACCCGAAACTGACAAAGGCTCGCCACTCACAGAGTCCGAAGTCCTCAAGATCCGTGACCAAGCCACGTGTGTTGCAGTTCCATTCGATGTCGCCTTTGACATGGAGAACGAACGTGGTTTCCGGGACTTAGTGGCCGAGGACTGCTGGAATGAATGGCAACGAGTACGGCTCTCAATGAAGAAACCCCTCTGACTTGCACTGATATGAAAGGGACTGATTCTGAGAATTCCCCGCTTTTTCTTACAACAGATCAAGAAGTCGGGAATTGAAGAGACCTGCATGGGTCGGCAGCTTGTATTGCGCCACACAAAAACAAGATTCCGATCCCATGCAGGCCATCCGATTCTGACACAACGCGCTCACCCAAGCGCTTTCGCCAGAACCAGGTTAAACGCCGCTGGCGTACCCCAGAGTACATCGGCCCAGGCACCGCTGCCGGGCGTCAGCAACTGGCGCAGGTGCTGCTCATGGAACGCCTTGCCCAGCGAATCGACGCGAAACGCCGCCACCCACTGCTCGCGCCCCAGCTGGTAGGCCTTGCCGAAATCTTCCCAACTGTCGAAACAGTCCTGCGCCCGCTGTGCATTGAGCAGCAGCACACGCCAGGCGAGGTCGGGCTCGAGCCAACGCATCAGCAGCGCACAACGGACCAGAAACGCCACCCGCACACAGGCAAAGGCCATGGCCGCACGGGGCTCATCGCCAACCTTCAGTGCCTGCAGATCGAGGCCGTACCATCGCTGTTCGAGGGTCGCATTGAAATGCGACCGCACCGCTTCGTCATTGCAATCGCTGCGTATCCCGGCCTGGTGCAGCAGCGCTGCCCGCACGATTGTCTGCGCTTGCTCGGTGAAGTGATCGCACGCCGGCGAGTAGAAGCCCTCGACTTCCATCGCATCGGCCATGGGCCTGGCCAGCAGCAGCGACCAGTGCCTGCGTTGGCTGAACAACTGGGCGCCACGCGGTCTGAATGCTCGCCACAACATCCAGGCTGAAACAACAACTGCGATAAGCAAAAACATGCCGCTCTCCTTACCTTGCCCGGGCCTGCCAGGCCTGGATTTCCTCGGCCATTGGCGAGGTCATTTCCGGCCACGGCACACCTTCGGTGAGGTACAACGGGTCTTTGGGCTGACGCTCGATGTGTGTGCTGAAAATATGCCGGATGGCGTACTTGACCGACACCGTCTTCGGGGCAGCCTGCAGGAATTGCTGCGGCTGACGCCCGGCGACCAGCCATTCGACCATGGCGGACGGTGCATCGAGGCGCTCGTAAAGTTGCGGATATCGGGCAACCAGGCGAGTCTGGGCGGTCGGGTTGTTGACCTCCTCGATACGCAGCCAGCCTGCTTCGGTACGCACGATGCCGATGGCGATACAGTCGGCGGGTGTCTGCTGGTCGGTGCCCAGGGCATTCAGGCACTGCAGCAGGTCCTGGTAATAGCGCTCGACCGGAGGCCGGTTTTGCTTACCCTTGACCTGCTCGACCGTCAAGGTGCCGTCGGCCTGGACGATCAGGCTGATGGTGATGTGTGGCTGGCCCTGGCTGTCACGCAAACTGAACACGCGCATGCGCTGCTGTTCCACCGCTTCGGCATAGCGTTCGCCGTAGCCACCAGTCAAGGCGCGGCGATCGGCGAACTGGCCCAGACAGTGGCGCATCACGTAGCTTTCAAAGGCCATTTCCGCGCGCAGCAAGGAACTTTCGGGACGCAGTTCCTGCAATAGGTGCTCAGCGGTGGTCACCCGCGCAAGCAAGGCCTCGGGCTGGCTCTGGCGCCAGCCTTGTTCGACCCGCGCCGCCATCTGCGCATGTTCCTTTTGCCACAGCAACAACGCCTGGGGGCAGTTGATGCGTTCGAGCTTGCCCGCGAGCGCTGTGCCCTGGCGCGAGGTCAGGAACTCCACCAGCAAGGCCTCCTGGGCCAGCAGTGGGGCCTGCTGCGGATCGATCCACACCAGCGGTGCAAGTGAATCTCTGCCGGCCTCGCTCAAATGCCTGACTACCCAGGATGGCGGCTCGGCTCCCAATGCCTCGATAGCCTGCCCCATGCTCAGGATTCGTCGCGCAGGCTCGAAATTGCCGACCAGATGACGGTAGAAATGGTTGAGCAACCATTTGCCCACCTCTGGCGCATCACCTCGGGCCTTGCTGCGCTCGGCAATGCCACGCTTGAGTTGATCGGCATTGAGTGCATTGCGCGGGGCGTAACCGGACGTTCGCAGCTCCGGTGTCACTTCCATATCTGCCACCAGGCCTTGCCGGCCGGTTTTGCCGGCGCCTGCAGCTCGGCGATCCACTGGCGGATCATTTCATTGTTTCCCCGATCAACTTCGTTGTTCGGATCACTGCGCAGAATGGAGCGCTGATAATAGGCCACGGCCTCTGCCTTGCGCTCGAGCCTCTTGAGCACATCGCCGGCACAAGCCAGCAGAGAGGGTTCGGCGAGTTCATCAATGACCGGCGCGTAACGTAGCCACAGGCTAGTGGCCGCCTCCGGCAGGCTGTATGACAGGTACAGGGCAATTTTCATTCGTGCGAACAATGGCGAATATTCCAAGTCCTTGTCGCTGATTTCGCGCTCTTCCTGCCATTTGAGAACGCGCTCCAGCCAGATCAGAATCTCGCGCTCGCGGTCCAGTTGAAACAGGGCGCGGGTGACGTCCTGTACGTAATCTTCCGGGTCGTGGCGGCCGTAGCCATAGTCGGCTGCGTAGTGCCAGAGTTGTTCGGCGGCTTCGGCGATGCCCGGGTTATCGTTCAGCAGAATGCGGTTGTCGAGGATGCCCTGATAGTGCTCGGCGAACGGGCTGGCGGCGATGCCACGGCTATGCAACTCAAGGGCCAGACCCATCAGTTTGTCGTTGTAGCATTGGTAATTGAGCGCAAGGTTGTTGCACAGCATCGAGTACAGGTGCGCGCAGGCATCGTAGCGGTGCCCGTGGCCGTTGGCGAAGCATTGCTCCATACGGGCCTGGCCCTGTTCGTAAGCAGCCTTTTGTACTTCTCGCAGCCGCCACCAGGCCGAATCTGTCTCCTCGCTTGAAAGGTTCTCGACATGCGCTTCGACCACGCTTTCAAGGGAAGTCGCAAAATTGTAGTAGTACATGCCACTGGCCAATGGCGGCAAGGGTTGGCGCAAGGCATCGGATATGCCGAACACATTGGCGTGGGCGCTGAACAGGCTGTAGACGCTGCGGTAGTCCTGCAGATCGCCGGCCGAAACCGCCTCGCGCAGCATCGTCAGTTCGGTGTTGGCGTCGATGCGCCCGGCCTGACGTTCACGCACCGCCACCAGGCGAGTGATCCACGGGTGATTCGGCGCGCGTCGCCGGGCTTCTGCAAGGGCCAGAGTGAAGACGTTGTCGATTTGCTCAAGGTCATCGCGCGCGTCATGCAGTGCATCGAGCAGCGAGCCCATGGACGGGGTCGACTCGTCCCGCCACGGCAGGCCGGACGTGAATCGCTCCAGCACCCTCTGATCATCACAGGCACGCATCACGCACAACGGCCACCACGCTGACTGATCCTCGGCATCGAGCAGGCGATCTTGTACCCAGTAGGCCGTGCCCGGCCACATTTTGCCGCGCATTTCATAGGTTTCCATGAATGCACGTTGCCCGGCGTCGTCGATCTGGCCGTTTTCAAGCAGCCAAGGCAAATGGAAGTCAACGAAGTTGTCACCGCCGCCGGAATCCAGACTCAGGGTCGCCACTTCACAGATTTTCAAAGCACCGGCCAGGTCGCCCTGGGCCTGCAATGAGCGGGCGGCCAGACGTGCCAGGCGCACTTCCCATTCTCGACGCTGGGGTAGCGACAATTCGGCGATCAATCGCACAACCGGCTGTTCGAACATCGCCAGGCGCAACGGAACGATTTCGATGAGCGCATCGCCCAGCCACAGCCAGTCGTTACCGTCGACATCCTGATCTTCGCCAGCGGTGCGTAATGCGGCAATTGCCGCCAGCGCGGCTTCGCGAGCTTCTTCGTCGCGTTCATGGGCGGCCAGCGCCTGGGCCCGTCGCTGGTGTTGATCGGCATCGTCCCAGGCCCGCAGTGCATGACGGTCGGGGTTGATCAGGGCGAGGGTGTGACGCACTTCGATGGTCTTCAGGGCGACGTCGAGTGTGGCGTGTTGGAGATCTTCGAAAATGCGGTAGCGCCGGTACTGCTCGATATCGAACGGCAGCGGCTCGTTGGTCAATTGCTGAAGGGTGTCGAGCGCCTGAAGCAGGCCCTGCTCATCTTTGAGGTAGTTGTCCAGCCGCAGTTGGTAGATCAGCAGGTTGACCTTGAGTTCGTTGCGCTCATCATCAGGCGTAGCTTCGATCAGTGCCTGGCCGTCGCCGGCCAGTACCGCCCTGGCCGCGTCTGCATCACCCGCGTTGACCCACAGCACGTGTAGCCGTCCGATCGATTCCAGCGAGGTTGCCTTGAGCGGTTGGCCGCGCAGCTGGCCCAACAGGTAGTCGACACCATGTTCCTGATGCTCGACCTCAAGACGATCCATGAATTGATCCAGCTGGATGCCGGACAGCACGGTGCTGTTTTGCGTCATTGTGAACTCCATTTGCGAATGACTGTGCATCGCCCGATGCGTCCTGCGTCGGTGCCCTCGAGTGGGGCAACGGTACTCGTGCACGTCTGCCTTTTACAGGTCACGAATGACGAAAGGGATCGGGCAATACAGCGAGGTGCCGCACGCTACCAGTTGGCGTTTGAAAAACCAAGAGTGCGCCGGGAGGCAACGCCAAATGATTGACCTGCACACAGCGAATCAGAGGAAGTGGAGCATCACAACTCAATCGCCCAGGTCTGACTTACAAGCTCTTTTCCAAAGCTCTGAATTGACTCTTCTTCCATTAATTGAAACCCCGCTCGCTGATACAGACGGCGAGCCTCTACCAGATTGCTGGTGGTCCACAAAATCATCTTTTCGTACCCGACATCCCGGGCAAAGCGCAGGCACTCTTCAACCAGCCGATTGCCGATCCCCAACCCCCGAGCACTGGCGTCCACAAACAGCATGCGCAGTTTTGCCGTGGTTGCGTCGTGCCGGATGACAAACACCGAGCCCACCACCTTGCCGTCCTTTTCCGCGATCCAGCAGCGTTCGCTGGCAGGGTCGAACTCACGCAGGTACTTAGCGACGATCTCGGAGACCAGCGCTTCGAACTCCCAGTTCCAGCCGTATTCGCGGGTATAGATCACGGTTTGTTGCTGCACCACCAGCCCCATGTCGCCGGGTTGCGGGTCGCGCAACAGGTAAGTCGGCTGTTGGCGGCCCTCGAGCAAGGTCTGGATCTGCTTCATGGATTCGATCAATTGCAGTTGCTGCGGCTCGGCCAGGCGTTCGAGCAGGGTGATGACTTCCTGCCGCGACGCTTGTTCCAGCGGGGCGAGTATTTCGCGGCCGAGGTCGGTGATGTGCAACTGGCTGGCGCGGGCGTCGGTGGCAGAGGGGACTTTCTGGATCAGGCCTTTTTTGTCGAAGCCGCTGATGATCCGGCTCATGTAGCCCGCGTCCAGGCTCAGCATCTGGCGCAGGTCGGCGCTGGTCAGGTCGCCGCGGGAGGCCAGTTCGTAGAGGATGCGCAGCTCAGTCAACGAGTAATCGCTTTGCAGCAGGTGTTCCTGCAGAACGCCGATCTGGTGGGTGTAGAAACGGTTGAACTGGCGGACGATGTCGGCTCGTTCGATGAGAGGGGGCGTGGACATGGTGGGTGCTCAAATGGTTGCCTTGAGCAACTATATAGTTGCTCAAGGCAACCAAGTCAAATGAATTGCTGACCAACGGCAGCCTCCCTTATCCTGCGTGTTCATGGAGCCACACTCACAAGGAAAGAACGTGAAATTACTGATTGCTGCGTCTGTATTGGCCCTTCTGGCCGGTTGTGCATCCCACGGCAAGAGCGACGATGCCATTTACCGGGAAGCCGCCGACGCCCATGTCATGACCCTTCCTGCCGGGCAGAACAAGGTCAGCCTGCCCGCAACCAAAATCCAGAGTCACGGCCTGATCGCCGACAATCTGGCGATTGCAGCCGGCGGCGGGGCCAACGCCACGCTGCTCAAGCAACAACTGCTGATCGCCAAGTCTGCCGGCGAAAGCGGCTTCTTGATCATCGGTGCGGGGACGTCACTCGACGTGGCCATCATCAAGAATGCGTTTGAGTCGCTCGACCTGAATGGCATGCGCATCTATTACGCGGGCGGTGAGGGTCAGAAGGATGCGGCGCGCAGTGCCGTAGAAAAAGCCCAGGCGAAATTCCAGTACATCAGCGTGCAATGAGTGAGGCTGCGTCACGACGTGCGCATTGAGAATGCATACGTCGTGGCACGGTCGGCGTTGATCATGCCGGGGACAAACGCATACCCATATCGACGGTGCGGCTCTCGAACCCGAACTCTGCATACATCCGTGCCGCGCGTTCATTGAACGGCCAGACGGATAATCTCAACTCTTGGGCGTTGTGTTCGATGGCCCAGCCTTTGACCCGCTCCATCAATTGACGGCCGATGCCTTTGCCCCAGAAGGCCTCGGCGACGCACACCGATCCGATGCGCACGATGTTCATGGGTTGCATCAGCGGGCTGGTGCTGGCCGAGAGGCTCGCCGCAATGAAACCTGCGGGCTGCTGACCGACGTGTGCAATGAAGACAACCTGACCCGGTTTGTCGAAGTAGTTCATCCAGTGCGGCAGGTCACGGGCGAAGTCCTCGGTGGTGGCGGTGTAGATGTCGGGGCGGGCTGCGTGGTGGACGGCGTTGAGAATCTGGCCCAGTTCGCAAACGATCAATGCATCTTCAGCGGTGGCAATTCTGTACTGCGTGGTGTCGTCCATGGGGCGTCACGTTCCTTCAGTGGCGGGTGGCTGCTTCAGTTCAGGGGCTCGAGGACGAAGTCCGCCGGATCGAACCGCTCGGTCGTGTCCATTTGTATGTTTCTGAGGCTCACTGTTTCCAGGTGTGTGGCGTAGAGCGATTCAGAAAACCAGGTGATCAACAGGGTGCGGCGGCGTGCGCCGGTCGGGTTCAAGCTGCCTGCGTGGATCAGGTCGGCATCGAATATCAGGATGTCGCCAGCACGGCCGGATAGCTGAACCGAGCGGGATTCGTCAGTGAAATCGAACGGGGGCTCGCCCGGTGCGGGGCGATGGCTGCCGGGGACGATGCGGGTTGCACCGTTGTCGGGACCGTAATCGTCGAGGTACACCAGCGCGTTGACGGTGTCGCCGGGGCGTTGTGCCGATAAGTCTTGGTGCAACTGTTGATGGCCGCCACCGGCAAGCGGCTCGCGGCCATCCACCTGGGAGAGGAAGAAGCGTTCGCCGATCAACTCGCCCACCACCGCCAGCACTTGTGGCAATCGGCACACGGCCTGAACGGTCGGATCCGTGTCCAGCAGCGAATGGCGCCAGTCGATACCACGGGGCACGGGCCATTCGCTTGAGGGCCTTACGCCGGTGTCGAACGTGTTCCGAAGTCCGGTCAGCCATGCAGCCGGGATTGCCTGGCGGAGCAGGGCGTAGCCGTTTAGGTGAAGTTGTCTAGCGCAGGGCGTAGACATAGGCATCCGTTGCCGTATCGTCATCCAGAGTCACCTTGGTCAAAACCCGCTGTTATTCAGCCCTTTCAAACTCATCAAGCGCCGCCCGGTGCTGCGCGGGCAACACCGTCATCAGTTCGGGAGTGACCGGGTCAGAAACCCGTCGATCAAGGCCACCACCTGTTGCTGGATCACCTCACGCGAACGGCCGCCGCCATCCCCGCAAATGATGCCGTCGCCTGGTGAGTCTTCTTCAAGCAACTCCACTGCGCCGGGCTTGCACGATGCCATGAAGCTGAAATGGCTGGCGTCGCTGATCTCGACATACTGCGACGATGCCGAAGGCAGCCGCTTGGCAAGGTTGGCCGACTCCAATTGGGCGGGCAGGTCTTCTGACGGCACGCCAGCGCCAATCACCAGTGTCGGAATCGGCAGCGCGGCGAGGCTTGTATCGGTCATGCCACGTGACAGGCCCAGGTCCAGTGAAACGATCGCGCCGACGCGTTTGTCGCTCAAGTCCGCGCTCATCCGGCTCTTCGATTCTGGCGTGTCGGCGACGTTGATCGTCTTGTAGACCGAGCAACTGGCCAGTTTTTGATGGGCTGTGCAGTCCTTCGCAAAGCGCTCGGGATCGAACCGTGAACCGGCGATTTCGAGGGCGGTCCAGCCGCCGAGTGAATGGCCGGCTACCGCAATTCGCCGCATCGAAACGGCACCCAGTTGCTCCGGCCTAGCGGTGACTGCATCGATGACGCGGCTGATGTCGGCAGGTCGCTGCCACAACTGTGCAGCGGCTTGAGGACTGCGGTCATGCGTCGTGGTGCCGGGATGGTTGACCGCCGCCACGATGTAACCCTGACGGGCCAAGGCGGTAGCCAGCCAAGCCTGGTTGCTCCAGTTCCCTCGGTAACCATGCGAGAGCACCAGTAACGGATGCTCACCGGCAGTCGGTGGTGCATCGCGTACGGCGGATGTCCCGACGAACACAATATCGTCGGCAATCAACTGCGGGGTGGCGGTGGTCTTGGCGGGATACCAGACGACCATCTCCAGCGGACGGTCGTTGTGCGCATCCGGCAGTGTGGCGGTCCGGAAACCGATGGGGTTTTCGTCAGCGTGTGCGCTGGCCGAAAGGCAGATCAGAAGCAGGATGCGGAAAGCGTTTTTCATTGTTTTTATCTTCCTTGATCAAATCGGGTAAACAGGACGTTCGCCCAGACGTTCTACCAGTCTTACGAGATAACCGTCGGGATCCTGAACGAGAAATTCACGCTGGCCGACTTCGACATCGTCAGCGCGATACCAGGTGTCTTTGCAGGTTTTATAGAGTGAGACCTGGGCAGTGCCCAGTCTTTCGATGATGGGGGCAACCGCCTCAACGTCAATCTGCAGATTGACGCCTCTTCCGAAAGGCTTGCTCAGATCCGCCGTCAGCCACTGGCCTGCATTCGGTTCAACCTGCTCGAGCATGACTTGAGCGCCATTCAGGTCGAGGTAGGCGAAGCCATCTTCAGGGCGTTGATAAGCGATGTTGAACCCCAGGCAGGAGACCCAGAACGCGAGGCTGGCCTGCAGATCCGTGACCATCAATTCTGGAACCAGTTTGTTCCGTTCAAACATGGGGTGAATTCCTTTTCGTTGAAGTCGGGACGACGGCGCCAGACTTCTTCCCTGCAGTAATACGAGTCGGGCGCATGGTAAGCGCGAATCGGGGAGTACCGGAAGCTGCACGCATCAAAAATCGTCACAAGCCGCGATGACAGGGCCGTCTCTCCATACCTGTAAAAAAACTGACTAGAATCCACAGACACCCATTCATTCAAGGAACGACCGATGTCCGGTTTACGCACATTGATTGTGACCACGACCTGTATTGCGCTGCTGAGCAGTTCGGTGACAGCGCTGGCCGATCCTGGCAACGGAAAGGGGCAGGGCAAAGGCAATCCGCATAACAGCCAGGGCCATGGCAATCAGGGGAAAAAAGGCGGGGACGGGTATCAGGGGCATGGTCCGAGTATCGACTACGCCGGGGTGATCGGGATTGTGGACGGGTATCGCGGCTACTGGACCCCGGGCCCGGCGTTGCCGCCCGGGATCCAGAAGAACCTGGCCCGGGGCAAGCCGCTCCCACCCGGGATTGCGAAGAAGCTCGATGGTCGACTGGTCGGCAGACTGCCGCACTACGACGGCTACGAATGGCAGCAGGTCGGCACCGATCTGATCCTGGTCGCGCTGGCCACCGGGTTGATTTATGAAGTGCTAAACGGCGCCTTCGATTGAAAAATAGATCTGTCCCCATATGATGCAGGCATGAGGGGAATTCCGTTTTATTTGTTTCATTGCCTGGCGACGGAGAAGTCAGTCAGGGAGGTAGGGTTTTACCGATTTCTCAAGAAGTTCTACCAGCTCCGGATCCATGTAGTGATAGTCATCCGGAATGTCCAGCGAGTGAATTCGCTTGTGCTCCAGCAGCCGGGCGTACTCGGCCCGCAGGCGATTCAGGTGTTTGGTTTCCATCACAAAAATGAAATCGGCCCAGCGAATATCCGCTGGGCCGATGGTCTTGCGTGCATTGGGGCTGGTGCCCGCTGAACGAACATTGAAGCCGGGCCGGCGGCGCCAGACTGCTTCCGCTGTTGGGCTGCGCCATTGGTTACGACTGCAAATGAACAGTAGGTTCGTCACTCTTGATCCAGCAATTGGCGGGTGGAACGAATGGGGTAGCTCATGCCGAGTTGGCGAGCCCTGACCAGTTTGGTGGATCGGATGTACATCAACTTCCAGTTCTTTTCCGGTTTGAAAGTTGGCGGACGAACCGCTTTGTCATTGCCGTGTTTACGGGCCTGGGTGCGTCTCCAGGCGCGGGTTCTGTTCATGGTCTGTCCTCGTGAATACCGGGTTCAGCAGCCGCGGTAATACGAGTTGGGCGTATGGTAAACGCGAATCGGGAGTACCGAAAGCTGGACGCATTGAAAATCGTCATTTGCCGCCATGAATGGCGGCGGTGCGGGATTCTCACCAAGAACTCGCGAAACGCCTTTCAGCCGGAGGCAGGAAAAATAAATCTGTCCCCTTTAAGGACTCAATGCCTTGAGCTGTCGCGCCAACTCCAGCGCCACCCGACCACTGCCCACCGTCGGCAACAGATGCGTGAAGGGAATATCGATCATCCGGTTCTGGCGTACGGCCCGCAGGGTCGACAGCACCGGATCTTGCATCAGCAACTGACGCTTGCGACTGGCCGGCGACCATTGCGCGTCGGCCAGCAGGATCACATCCGGATCACTGGCGAGCAGGGTTTCGCGGCTGACGGTCACCCGGTATTGATTGATCTCGGCGAACAGGTTTCCAGCCCCGGCTGCGGCCAGCAGGGTGGTGACGAAACCCCGTCGACCTTCGCTGTCGAGACCATTGACCTCGCTGTCGAGATAGAACACTGACAGTGGCCTGCCCGGGCGGGTTAACGCCTTGGCCTTTTCCAGATCGGCATCCATTGCATCGCTCAGTTCCCGAGCGCGCTGCTGTCGGTGCAGCAAGGCGCCGAGGATCGAGAGGTCGTTGCGGATGTGTTCGAAGTAATCCAGCGAATGTCCGTTGCAGGCCGATTCCAGCAAGTACGAAGCCACGCCGTTGCGCCCCAGTCCGCTGCGTGACGTCACGCCGTTGCCAAACGCCGTGGCGAAGCCGCCGACCACGAGATCCGGCTTCTGCGCGTACAGCACTTCGCTCGATGGATAGCGGGGCGAGATCACTGGCACGCCGAAGTACTCGGATTGCGGCGCACCGGTGTCATCCAGATAGGCGACGCCGGCCAGCGCCGGGCCCGCGCCCAACGCCAACACGAGATCGGCCGCATGCTGATTGAGGGCGATAATCCGCGACGGTGGTGATGCCGGCAGGTGCCAGGTCTCGCCACAATTGCGGTAATCATCTGCCAGAATCGGAGAAGCGCAGAGCAGGGCGCCCGCCAGAAAGCACAGCGTTCTCACGAGCGCTCCTTGATCAACAGATCCTCGACCACTTCGCCGCCCACCAGGTGCACCTCGACCAGCCGTTGCGCATCCGCGTGGCTGCGCACGCCATACCAGCAGGTCTCCGGATACACCGTCATGACCGGCCCCAGGTTGCACGGGAATTGACAGTGCGTGCGGGTCAGCAAAACGCCGCCGGGGGTCTCGATGCGGTCATGCGCCAGCAAGTGCCGACGCAGGGTTTTCCATATCTGCAAGGCGCCGCGCTGGGTGCAGCGCGGGCCGGTGCAGAGGAATACGTGGCGGGCATGGGCGGGAACATGCGACCAGTCCGGGTGCGTGTCGACGCCGTCGATGGTTTTGATTTCAGCCATCAGAAACGGTACGTGTAGCGCACTTCGGAGGTGAACGGCCGTCCGAGGTTGTCGACGTTGTTCGAGCGGCTGGTGACGTAATCGCGGTCGAACAGGTTTTCCACCAGCAGGCTCAGTCGGTGCTGGTGCGCGCCGTCCAGGTAGCGATAAGCGTCGGCGTCCACCACTGAGTAATGGCCGTACTCGATCTGTTTCGAGCTGATGACATCGCGGATATAGCGGATCGCGCCCCCGGCACCCCACATCCGGTCAACCGACTCGTAACCGACGCGCGAGCGGGCGAAGAAGCTCGGCACATCGTTCAGCGTCACCCCAGCGCGCGATTCGGTGAGGTTGCGGGTCATGTCTGCTTGCAGGCTCCATTGCTCGTTGAGCGCCAGTTTCGCGTCCGCCTCGAAACCGCGCATCTGGATCCGCCCCTGGCCGTTGACCCACTGGATGTCGTCGAGGGTGATCAGGTCGTCGATCTTGCGTTTGAACAGGGTAACGCTGGCGCTGAACTCGCGGTCGAGCAGCAGGCCTTTGTAGTCGAGACCCAGTTCGGCGTTACGGCTTTTCTCCGGTTTCAGGTTGCGGTTGCCCAACTCGTCGCCCGGTTCGTTGACGAACAGTTGCTCGGCGTTCGGCAGTTTGTAGGCGGTGCCGTACTGGCCGCGCAGTGCCCAGTGTTCATTGAGGTCATACAGCGAAGTGAGCATGCCGACCGTGGCGCTGTCGCCGCCGCTCATGGCTTCGTGACGAATACCGATGCTCGGATGCCAGTCGGGCAGGGCGTCGATCTGCGGGCGCAGTTGAGTATAGAGCGCGTGGGCTTCGGCCTTGTCGTTGTCGATGATCAACACATCGTCCTGGCCCTTGAACCACTGGTTGTCTGTGCCGAACACCAGCACATGCCCGCCGGGTAATTCAGCTTTGCCTTCGGCCTGCACGCCCCAGTCGGTGAAGCCCCAATAGTCGTTGTGGTTGATGGTTCTGGTGCCGCCATTGGCGGTGTTGTTGATGCGCGTGTAGCGGGTGTCCCAGTCGTTGATGTGGCCTTTGACGAAGTAGCTCAGACGCTCATTGATGTTCTGTTCGAAGGTCGCCGTGGCGATCTGCTGGACGCGGTCGTTGGTGGTCTTGTGGTTGTCGACCGGCCGGGCGAAGTCGAGGTTGGCGTCGGCGTATTGGTAGAACAATTCCATCCGCGCATCGTCGCCAAAGGACTGAATCGCCTTGCCGCCGAAGGTGGTGACTTCGTAGGCGCGCTTCTTGTTGCTGTCGTTCTTGATGTCGCGATTGCGAAACGGCTGATAGCCGTCCGAGACGTTATGACTGACGTAGGCCAGCAAGCCCAGGTCGCCGAAACCGTTGGTGAAGATGTTCTCGACCCGCGCATCCTCGGTGGTGCCACCGAAGGTATCCACGCCCATGTTCACTTCGCCGGAGGCTTTGCGGCTCTGCGGGCTGCGAGTCACGATGTTGATCACGCCGGACACGGCCTGAGTGCCGAACAGTAGGCTCTGCCCACCCTTGAGCACTTCGATGCGTTCGATGGCGTTGGCCGGCAGGGTGTCCAGGTACAGGCCGCCATACAAGCGATTGTTCAGGCGCACGCCGTCGAGCAGGATCAGCGTGTCATCGTTGCGCCCGCCCAGCAGGGAATAGGTGCCGTAGTCGAACGGGCCATTTTTCGGCGCGACGTACAGGCCGGGAATGAACATCTGCATGACGCGGGTGACATCGGCGCTGGGGCCGGCACGTTCGATCTGCTCGCGGGTGACGATCTCGACCTTGCTGCCGAATTGCGCCATGTCGGCCACGGTCGTGGACTCCACGGACGGCGCGGAAACGATTTGCTGAGTGAGTTCGAGCGGCGCGTCGTCCGCCAGCAACAGGGGGCTGAACAGACAGCCAAGCAATAGGGATGGAGCCGGAGTGTTAAAAGGTCGAATCATTATCTTCTCGAAAGGATCTTCGCAGAAGAGCATGCAGGAGAAGGCATCGCGCACACGCCGACACCGGCCCATGCCCGCCCACCGCAGGATTTTGCCAAACAGAATTTCAGGCCGGTCTCCGGGCTTGCGCGTATGGATGCTTTCACCTTCCCATGGCCGTCTGGCCACAGTGGTGTGTCGAAAGCATCACGCGCCTACCGTTGCGGGGGCAGCACCGGACTTGTTCGAAAAGAACGTACCGGTTTCCCGTTTCACCCCATGCACGGCGGCATGGGACACCTGAAACAGGGCGGCATCTGAACATTCGGATGACCGCTCGTCAACTTCGTTGAAGGATGTAAAGCTCCTGCGACGCAGGCGCGAGATTGCGGCGAACCCTGATAATTGAATCACTGAAGTTCTGGTTCTAGTGAACGTTCGAGAGCATAAACACCGAGATAATCCCCGCGCCGAGTACAAACATCATTATGAAGATAATGTTCAGTTTGAGCCGGTTTGAACTTTCGAGTTTATTGAGCCTGACGACCAGGTCGTCCACTTGGGCCGAAGTTGCCAGTCCCTTTACCGCATTGGCCAGCGCTTGCGGGGAGATGGAGTTGTCCGGTTTATTTTCCATAGGGTGGGTTTTTAATCGAATTTCACCCTTCACCTTGGCCAGTCTGAGGGCAACCGCGACCACCAGAAGAGGTGTTGCCATTAATTGAAGGAGTTTCAGGTACCGTTCGTAGACGTAGGCAGCGTATTGCGTTTTGTGTAATGCCTGAGCCTGTTCCTCGTAATCGGCGTAGGCCCGTTTGAAGCGCTTCACTTGTTCAACGATCAGCGGATCGGAAAATCTTTCAGCCTCTGGAAAAACGCTGTCGTAATTCATGAAAACGTTTCTGTCTACTTTAGTGTCCACGCGGTTTACAGGACGAATTTTTTGAAACAGATCACAGGCGCTAGCGAGCTGCTGGGCTGATTCGCGCTCCAGTACGTCGTCTTTTTTCACTGAAATTGGCAAGCAGATTCTGGCATCGCTTAACTCGTCTGCTGCGATATTCAGGGACTGGGCAGAAAGCTGACCAAAGGTTTCTTCCACTCTCAGGTTTGAAAGCTTTGAGTCCAGGCCAACCTGGATAAATTGAAATATGAGGCCCATCGAGCCCGCGATGATCCAGGCGTAATCAACTCTTTTCCAACCAATGTCATTCAGCCGGCTTGGCAATAAACGGCTTTGCCAAACGAACAACCCGCAAAAACAAATAAACAGACCCAGAATTCCGAGAATGGCGTAAGCCGAATACTCGAACATTTCTTTGATCAAAGATAACTCCATGTCGTGCTCTTTTTTCAGTGAAATATCAATTGGTTTCGCGGGCGCTTCAGACAGCCGTCACGTGCGCCTTGCCTTGTTGTACAAACCGCTCGATCAACCACCGCGCCGCCGGGCCCGGTGGCACATCGGTACGGTAGATCGCATCGAAGGTGTATTGCCCGCTGGCGTACTCCGACAAATCCAGCTGTACCAGTCGGCCGCTGTCCAGATCCTCCTGAATCATCGGCTTCGGCATATTCCCCCAGCCGATGCCCTCGCGCAGCAACATGTGTTTGGCACCCAGGTCCGCCAGGCGCCAGGTGCGGTTGCTCAGCACGGCGAACTCCCTGTCTTTGGTCAGGCGTGAGCGATCGGACAGCACCAGTTGCGTATGCTCACGTCCGGCACCGGGAACGTTGGCTTCGCCCGAAGCCAGCGGATGATTTGGCGCTGCCACCGGAATCAGCTCGACGCTGCCGATGCCGATTCTTTCGATACCGTTGATGCCGTCGTTCATGGGCCCGCTGACGCCGACCACCGCGCCGCGATTGATCACCCGTTCAGTCACGGCGCCGAGTGCTTCCATGTGCAGGTGCAGGGCGACGGTGGGGAATTCTTCCCGAAAGGATTTCAGCGCATCCACCACGCGCTCGGCGGGCAACATCACGTCGAGCACCACGTGCACTTCGGCTTCCAGCCCCTGAAGCAGGCCTTTGACCTTGGCTCTCAAGCCATGCACGCCGTTGGCGATGGTCCGGGCTTCGGCCAGCACGGTGCGGCCGGCGTCGGTCAGTTGCGGTTTGCGGGTGGTTTCACGATCGAACAAGGTGACGCCCAATTGCATCTCAAGGTTGGCGATCGAGTAGCTGATCACCGACGTCGCCCGGTGAAGCTTGCGCGCAGCGGCTGCAAAACTGCCGACTTCGACGACAGTCAGGAATACGCGCAGTTGATCGAGTGTCGGTGTGCCTGGATCGGAGATCATGCCTGTGTCCTTGAGTCGCCATGGGCGCGTTACCGTGGAATATGCAGCTTACCTATTTTATCGAACGTAATGATCTAAATTAGTCGGCTATTCAGATGAGCTGCCGAGGCGCAACATTTCTTCATCCGGACGGTTCAAGTCGAACCGGACCCCATTGAAGGAAATACTCCCATGGCTACTTCTGCAAACATCGCTCAAACACAGGCTTCTGAACAGAACGCTTCCGACACCAAACAAGCTTCGGCTGCCTTGATTGGCCGCGTATTGCTCAGCGTGATTTTCATTCTCTCCGGTTTTTCCAAACTGGCCGCTCCGGCCATGATGATCGGTTACATCGGCTCGGTGGGCCTGCCGCTTCCACAAGTTGCACTGGCAGTGGCGATCATCGTTGAAGTCGGTGGTGGCCTGGCGCTGATCGCCGGATACCGCACCCGCACCGTCGCCGCTGTGCTGGCTGCGTTCAGCGTGTTCACCGCACTGGCCTTCCACAGTGCACTGGCTGACCAGAACCAGTTCATCCACTTCTTCAAGAACATCGCCATGGCCGGTGGCCTGTTGCAGGTCGTGGCCTTCGGTGCCGGCCGCTTCAGCCTCGACGCTCGTCGCGGTTGATACCCGAGCGCGGTGAAGGACAGGCTCCTTCACCGCGCTTCAGCATTTTTTTGTTGGCCGCACCCCGCGACAGAACCGAGTAATCATCATGACCGTTCAGCAACAACTTTCTGGCTACACCCGTGAAACCCATACCCTCCGAGCAATCCGTTATCGCACCAGCGGCAGTGGGCATGGCGCGATCGTGCGACTGATGAGCCCTTCGGATCTGGGGCATCTGATCAAGCCGTTTGTGTTCCTCGATCTGTTTGAAGGCGAGGCTTCGTTCATTCACGGCATGCCGATGCATCCGCATTCGGGGATCGCCACCGTCACGGTGATTACCGAAGGCAACTTGCGTTTCGAGGACGCCGAGTCGGGCAAGGGCATGATTGATTACGGCGGCGTGGAGTGGATGCGAGCGGGCGGCGGCGTCTGGCACGGCAAGGAAATGTCGGTGGGTACTTCGGAGCGGGTTCAGGGCTTTCAACTGTGGGTGGCGCTGCCTCCAGAGCTGGAAAACGCCAGTGTCGACAGCCAATACCTTGAGTCCGGCGCGATGCCTGAAGTGGGGCCGGCGCGGGTGATTCTCGGCTTGCACCAAGGTGTCCAGAGCCCGGTTAGAGCGCCTGCGGGAATGAATTACTTGTTGGTCACGCTGGGTGCCGGGGAATCCTGGACGTACACCCCACCCGAAGGTCACGAGTCGTTATGGCTGAGTGTCAGCCGTGGATTGCTGGCGGCGCCGGATCTGGTCAGCGCGGGTGAAATGGCGGTCTTCGAACCTGGCAACGGCGCCGTGACGCTAAAGGCCATGCGCGAAGGCACGGTGTTCGTGATCGGCTCGGCGCAACCACATCCCTATGACCTGGCGCTGGGAAACTACTCCGTGCACACCAACCCGCAAGCCTTGCGAGAGGGTGAGGCGAAGATTGCGGAAATCGGTGGGCGGTTGCGTGAGTATCTCAAACAGTCGGACGGGTCGGTTGCCGTGCCGGTGTTCAAGTAAGCCGGGTCTGGCCTGGGAGTTCACTCAGGCCATGTATCCCTCGACACCATCCCACAACAGTTTCAGCGCCGTGACTACCAGCAAGCCATAACAGGCGCGGTACATCTGGCGCTGATCCAGTCTGGCGTGCAGCCGCCAGCCCAGCCAGACCCCGCTGGGTACGGCGAGCAGGCTGACGAGCATCAGCGTCAGGACGTTGCCGCTGGGTTTGGCCAGCAGCAGCCAGGGTACGGCTTTAAGCAGATTGCCGACCGTGAAAAACAGGCTGGTCGTTCCGGCATACATCTGTTTGCTCAGGCCCAGCGGCAACAGATAGATTGCCAGCGGCGGCCCGCCGGAGTGCGCGACCATGGTCGTGATGCCCGATGTAAGGCCGGCGGCCAGCGCTTTGGGCGATGAGCGCGGCTTCACGCGGACTTCTCCACCCGCCTTGAACCACAAACCGACAAACAGCAGGGTGACCACCGCCATTACGATGGCGATCGCTCGGTGATCCAGCACCCGAAAAAGCAGATAACCCAGGCCGATGCCGACGACCAGTCCTGGTACCAGCAGGCGCAGATCCGGTTTCGACCAGGTTGAAGGCTTCCAGTAGCGCAGACTGAACAAGTCCATGGCGACAAACAGCGGCGCCAACAGCCCGCCAGCCGTGATCGGGTCCATCACCAACGACAGCAACGGAATCCCGACAATCGCGAAACCACCACCGAACGCGCCCTTCATGAAGCAGATCAGGAACACGCCGGCGAAGGTGACGAGGAGGGTGGTGACGGTCAGTTCCAAGGTTTTCGCTCACTTCATGAGGGCGGGAAATGGCCTTAATTTCGCTCATGATCTGCGCGGTTAACAGTTACAGTTTTGAGGTTATTCCGTGGGCCAGTTGCCGGGCGGATCATGGGTTTGAACCCAGATCGATACTGTGGTCATTGGATGCGGGTCGAAGCTTCGGCTTCGGGCATGTGGAGCGCAATCCATCGATGTGCTCCATCAACCCATCAGGAATGTTCTGCCACATCGGATCAAGTATGAAATCAACGCCTTCGCGGCGAGCCATCTTCGCCGCCGGTACAAAGTCTGCATCACCCGCAATGAGGACGATCTGATCGACTTGTTGCTTGAACGAAAGTGATGCGACATCGACGCCGATTCTCATATCAACCCCCTTTTGTCGGGTGTCTATGCTGACGTCGGTTTCTGTCAGGTCGGATATCTGAATTTTGCCTTTGAGCAGTTCGGCGATTCTTGAGGGTTTGATTGTCCATTTCACATCTTTCGATAGATGTCCCAGCCGCAGGGCCAGTTTGCGTTTGCTTCGCAACCGAATATGTAGCTCTCTACGAAAAACCGCTTCTTTGGATTTGGAAAAGTCCACGAATTTTTTCGTTATGGGGTTGTGCTGCTTTGTGTCCAATGGAGGGCAGTCGTAGAAAAATATTCTATAAAGCTCTTTTCTGGGACGTTGCTGCGGCCCTGAAGGCAGGCCACTTTGACCAGAGAAGGCTCTGGACATCAGGTGAGCTGTTGCCCATCGGTGTACCAGATCGGCAGCGCGTTCGGCATTGAATGCGTTGTGAGGTTCTATCCTTCGAAATCGCTTGATGAAGTAGGCGCCGTCAACCAGAACCGCTGTGGGCATACGTTCTTCCTGAAAACAAAAACGCCCAAGGGTTTGGCACGTCCTGGATGGTTAGGACGGCTTACTGCCTTGGGCGGGATGTGGGTAGGTTAGGGAGCGATGACGGTGCCGTCAATCGCGCCTTCTTTGTTTTGATCAAGGCCTGCCCATCAATCTTGAATGTGCTTTTCATTCTGTCGATGAGCAGGGACCGGGGGAAAGATAAAGCCTAAGGAATTGGCCCACAAGCCAGCACTTTCTGACGTATTTGTAGGTTTTTGCGCAAGGGCTTGTAGCTTGAAGGAATGGGGTATGACTGTTTTGAACGGTCAATATCAAAACACGCAGTCGTACAGATTGGAGTATCTGCAATAAAGGGGAAAAGTTGATGCTTGAAGACATCCTGACCGAAGGCCTGTCCGTAGTGTTCTGCGGGATCAACCCTGGCCTGTTGGCGGCGGAGCAGGGGCATCACTTCGCCGGACGAAGCAATCGCTTCTGGCGCACGCTGCACCTGGCTGGGTTCACACCGCACGAGGTGAGCCCTGAAAGCGATCGTACGATCCTGCAATTTCATTGCGGGTTGACCGCCGTGGTCGAGCGTCCGACGGCCCGGGCGGATCAGTTATCGGCAGACGAATTCACCGCCGCCGCTGCGAATTTCGAACGCAAGATCGCCCGGTATTCGCCGCGCTTCGTGGCGTTTCTCGGCAAGGCTGCCTATGCCGGGTTGTCCGGGAAAAAGTCGATTGAATGGGGGCTGCAAAACACCCCGTTTGGCGGTGCGGCAGTGTGGGTTCTGCCGAATCCCAGCGGCCGCAATCTGGCGTTCAACCAGGAACAATTGGTGACGGCGTATCGACAGCTTTACCTGGCATCGAGCGAAACCACATAAGCACGAAACATGTCGGCCATCGCCTCCGCACGCGCGGTGATTTCGTCGTCAGTACGCGGGCTGAGTGAGAAATCCTTCCCCACCGAACTGAGTGTGGCCAGGATCAGATCGCAGGCCAGCGTACGAGTGGATTCGCTCGCCTCGGGCAGCAATTCAACCATGAACGCCTCAAAGGTTCGCTTGCCCGCCGCCCGTACTTCATGGGCCTCGGGCGCATCACGATAAAGCGGCGCCGCGTCACTCAACGCACCGCGCATCTGCGCCTCCTCACACTCCGAACGGATAAACGCATGCACCAGCGTGCGCAGGCGATCCAGTGGCGGCGCCTCCCGATTTTGCAGAATCCGCTGCAGCATCTCCGTGGTCTGCAACCACTCATCACTCTGCAACCGAAACAGAATCGCCGCCTTGTTCGGGAAGTACTGATACAGCGAGCCCACGCTCACGCCAGCCTTCTCCGCAACCCGCGCCGTGGTGAATCGGGCCGCGCCTTCCTTGGCCAAAACCTGAATAGCCGCCTGCAGAATCGCGGAAACCAACTCGGCGGAGCGGGCCTGTTGCGGCTGTTTGCGTGAGGAAATACGGGCAGTCTGGCGGTCAGTCATGGTCGGCTCAGGCGTGAAGAGGGAATGCGAATAGCGAATCGGGCCATTCGCTCGCATCATTTAAACGCGACGAATCATTCGCATTTTAGCCCTCAACTGACGGAAAACCACCTATGACAACGTTGACTACTGAGCCACTGGCAACTCTGATCGAACGCCTCTACACCCAGGCCAGCGCCGCCACCAGTCCGCTCCTGAATACCGTGTCCAATGAAGAACGTGAACGCCTGATGCACAGCAAAACCGAGTACCGCGAGCTGTACGGCATGCTCAAGGACCTGTGGCTGCCTGTCTCCCGCGACACCGGCAAACTGCTGTACATGCTGGCCCGTAGCACCCAGGCCAAAGCCATTGTTGAGTTCGGCACCTCGTTCGGCCTGTCGACCCTGCACCTGGCAGCGGCCCTGCGGGACAACGGCTGCGGTGTGCTGATCGGCAGCGAATTCGAACCGTCGAAAATCGAACTGGCGCGGCATCACTTCGTTGAGGGTGGCGTCAGTGATCTGATTGAAATCCGCGAAGGTGATGCACTGGTGACCTTGGCGAGCGACCTGCCGGAAACGGTCGATCTGTTGCTGCTCGATGGCGCCAAGGCGTTGTATGGCGATGTGTTGAATCTGGTTGAAAAACACCTGCGACCTGGCGCGCTGGTGGTGGCCGACAACACCGATTACTGTCCGGAATACCTGGCCCATGTGCGCTCGCCGGAGAACGGTTACCTCAGCGTGCCGTTTGCCGATGACATTGAAGTGTCGATGCGGTTGGGCTGAGCGGTGGCATCCGAAATGCCGCGAGGGTGCGTGTTGCTTTAGAGGCGGACCTTCGAGGCATTTTTCGGTTTGATCTTTCATGCGTGCGACAGGATTCGTCTATCGTCATGAAGATCAACACATGGCCAGGATCAGGGAGCTGATCATGAATCGTCAGGACGACCTCAACATCATCTGGAAGCGAATATTCTGGATTTTCATAGCCCTGTTGTTGCTGGCGATTGCCGTCACTTACAGTCTGCCCGACTACAAAGTGCCCTTTATCGTTTGTATCGCCGGGAATATCGGGGGCTACGTAGGATTTCACAGACGACTGTCGATACTGACCGATCCGGAAATCGAAAACCTCGCCAAGTCATGGTTCGCTTTGATACTGCCTTCATTCATCGGCGGGATACTGGCGGGGCTGTTGTATCTCCTGTTCCTTTCCGGCGTTATCAGGGGCGATCTGTTTCCGGTGATCGTTCCGGACGACGATCCGAAATGTTTGAAGCAAATCTTCAATGATATTTTTTGCCAACATGCGGAAGGGTACGCGGCCTACGCCAAGTTGCTGTTCTGGTCATTTGTGGCGGGCTTCAATCAGGACTACGTCGTTGACCTGATTGAAAACATAAAAGGCACCGACAAAAAGACTGACCAAGGCTGAAGGGTACTGTTGCCCGGCTTAGTGCTGTTTTTTTGAAATGACATCGTTCATGTACTGATTCAAATCGCGAAAATCGCTGACGCTCCAGGCGTGCGGCGGGATCTTTACACCATTCTCGCGCAAGGTTTTTGGAATCAGGTCGCCGTTCGGGCGAAGGATGATCGAGGACACGATCACGCCCGGGTAATCATTCAGCCGCTTCTTGAAGGCAGGTGTTGTCAGATCAGGTGTCGGAGGATTGCTTTTATGGGCCAATGGCCCGGTTCCCTTGATATCGGGTCCGTGGCACACGGCGCATCTCTGTGAGTAGAGATTCTTTCCGTTGAGGTTGTCCGCAAAGGAAGGGCCTGTTTGAGTGAGTAGCAAAATGGCCAGTAAAGAGAAGACTGATGTTTTCATTTTTATAGGTCGATATTGATGGGTTTTGACGATGAAACGCTTCACTCGCTTCAGAAGTTGACGCGAATGACGGATAGCTACCCGCCGCTGTAATGAATGAGCAGGGCGATAAAAACCACAAAAGGTGTGTACAGCACCAAACCGCCAACGACGAGTGCCCAGCCCCAGGCAAAACCGCTTTCGCCCTTGAAACGACCGCCACTCAGCAGGCGCAGCACGAAAACGCCAACCTTGTAAGCCAATACGTTGAACAGGAAGTCCACGATGAAATCCATTTTTGGTCCAGTGCCTCCCTGGGTGCTCATATTTTTACAATCTCTCTCACAGACCAATTCGTCATTGCTGTCATAGCAGATAACTCCCGCTTTTGGTCCACTTCGGGCGGTGCCGACCGGCTGTGTTGGGTCGTTTTCTTCTGTCTCGCGGCGGGCAGAAGATGGCCGATAGCTGTCCACACTCATTAGCCCTTTGCAGGCATTTAGTCACCCGACTTGCCAGCGCAATGCCACGGAACTTCTTGGAACGCCCCGCTGGTGGTCAGTATTGAACCGAGCTCATAAATGAGTTGCCTATTGAGAGTGGCATTATCGGAACACTGGTCGGCTTCTCCGAACGTGCTCCAAGAGTCGCTATCAATTCGAACAGTTCCAAACTTGCTTTCTAGATGGGAGTGGGATGCCCAAATGCCATGCTCAGTGGTGCTGACTGAGAATCCCAATGGCGCCAGTACCAGGCGGAGCGCCTCCTGGAACCCAATATCCGATGGCTGTGGATAGAACTCAATTAGCAGTTTGTTGCTGCCATAGCCTTGTCTAATCGCGAAAGCGTACATGACCGTCCTCTTGAAGTATTTCGAGCACGTTGCACCGTCTGGAGTGAAAAAAGGGGCATGATTTGTTATTTGAAAAAAACCAGTTCCCTTTTAAGTGCTTATTCCGACTCACTCAGCACGCTGTGCCCCAAACAGAACGGGAACCGCATCCAGAAAATGAAACAACTCGGGCACCTTGGTGTTCAAGCTTCGCGAACCATCATCTTCCTCACTGATTGCGAAGTTGCCACTTTCGAGCTGATCAACCAGCCATTCCATAAACGCAGCGACGGAGGTAGCCACAACGTATTTATCTTCTTCGTCGCTGCCAAAATTGATGACCTGACCCACGATTCCGCGCGGGCCTGGGTCCAGATCAACGCCGAGATGGTTGCCGCCGTAGTCGTAGGCGAAGGGAATCCAGTATCGATTGGCGTACAACGCCTGGACAGCGTCGGGCGTTCCAGACGTGCAGAAGGCGCTCCCCTCGGTCATTTCTTCGGGCGACCACTCATCGATAATGTCTTTCCAGGATTCCCAATTCTCTCTGGCCTTTGCCAGTGACAGAAACTCAAGACCATAGAAAAGGCCTGAGTTCGTAGCACCGCGTTGCCCGTCATGCCACTTGTAGAGATCCTTCAGGCTGTCTGGAAAAGGCCTGCCAACCAGGTTTTCGAACTCGGCGATTGCAGCGTCCGAACATCCCGGCGCCAAATCTTCACGTATTTCAGGAATATTGGTTTCCAACCATTTTTCAAGTCGTTCCATCACTGCTTTCATTGAAGCTTCCCGGCATAAAAACGTGCACGCTAACGTAGCTTGAGGCTTTGTGAAAGGCCGGAACATCCATCGGATGCCCGGGCAATTCCTCGTGCTCCGTCAAATGCTCAACAACGCTTTGGCGAATTGACTGACCTGCTCAGGCGTCACTAAAAAAGAGCCATTCATCTGCCAATCGCAGGCGTCATCGGACGTGGAGCCCAGGTACACACGCAAGTAAATGAACCCGGGAAAGAATGGGTCCAAAGTGGCGGACAAAGAAAAGTCCTGGCTTTCAGAAAGCCAATCTTGATCGACCCCCACCTTAATCTGCGCAACCGACGCAAAAAACGCGTCAAGCGGCTGCTGGATATCCGCAGAAAATTTCTCCGACGTTATTTCTGCCTGCATCGCAGTGCCAGTGAGGCGAACCTGAATACAGCCCGACCGACCGCGTGGGCATGGCAGGATGGTCATCGTCAGCCCATCGTGTTGACTTAATTCTGCTGGCATTGCTTCTCCGTTATTACCGTTCAATCCAGGATTTTACTGAGCATACTTTCCTTGGAACTCGTGAACTCGCTTGCTGAAAAGCAGATAGTGAGCGCCGCGCGCCAGAAGCACTGCAGCAGCAATCAAGACAGCGCTCATATAGATGCTGCTATCGATGATCTCTATGGCAGTGCCGAGAGCGCCCTGAGCCGCAATGGCGCATACGATCGCCAGAATATTGCAAGCAATCACACTTCCGTAGAAAGCAAAAAGCGAAACAGTCAATGAAAACGCTACATAGCCCAGGTTGTTTGATGCAGGCCCAAACAGGATTGGCCATACAGAATAGGCGACATACAAAGTGATAATGAGCGCAAGAAAGGCGGGTGGTTTTTTCATGTGTGGATTAGCTTTCGTCCGAGTTGAAGGCTGGCAAAAAACGTCGAAATACTAGCCATATTTTCAACCGCTGTCGTTACATGTTCCAACGGATCTTGTTCCAGAACGCCTGGGCCGATACCTGTCAATTGAAGGGCGCTCACGCTATCGTGGCTCCGAACAATCAACAAAAAGGCTAAAACAGGATGAAGCCCCTGGACCTGACGCGTTTCGACCTCAACCTGTTGGTGGTGCTCGAGGCGCTTTGGGCCGAAAGACATGTCGGTCGCGCCGCCGAACGATTGCATCTGTCCCAGTCCGCCACCAGCCACGCCTTGTCGAGGTTGCGTACCGCTTTCGACGATCAGTTGTTCATCCGTCACCCCCGAGGCATTGCCCCGACGCCGCTGGCCACCGAGCTAATGCCGAGAGTCGCGGCGGTGCTTGAGTCAGTCAGGCTCGTCGCCAGTCCTCGTGGCTCGTTCGATCCCAGCCGTTTACAAGCCGAACTCAACGTGGCGGCCACCGATCACGCGGTGTTGACCGTCATCGCCCCGGCACTGGCCCGGATTCAGGCCGCCGCGCCTGACGTGGTGCTGAAGCTCAGGCCGGCCGATGGCGAATCCGCTCTGCGCCAACTGGACGCCGGCGAGCTGGACATCGTGCTGGGCTCGGGTTCTTTCGCCCAGATTCCGCAACGTTTTGATTGTCAGCTCGTCCATCAGGAACGTTTCGTCGGCATCGCGCGCAAGGGCCACCCGGCGTTGGTCAAGCGCGGCAAGAAGTTGCACATGGAACTGGATGACTTCGTGCGCCTGCCGCACATCTTGGTTTCGCCACGCGGTGATGCTCGGGGCGCCGTCGACGAGGCGCTGGAGAGCCTCGGTCGGACTCGCAAGGTGAGCGTCACTTGCCCGAGTTTTCTGGCCGTTCCGTTCATGATCGGCGCGTCTCAATCCATCGCCGTGGTGGCCGAGCGCGTCGCCTTGCAGCTGCAAGAGACCGCGCAACTGAGCCTGTTCGAACTGCCCTTGGCGCTCCCCACCTGGGAGGTGCTCGTTGTTCGAGCACGAGGGCGCGCCAACGAGCCCGCCATCGAGTGGATCACGAACATGATGATCGCCGACTGAGGCTTTATGAATCTGGTGCATCAACAGGCTGTGTAAAAGCCATTGGATCGCCTGCGTCGGTCTTCCTAGAGTTCGGTTGTCGTTCATTCAACCCGCCAGGAATACCCCATGCGCACAGAGCCCACTTTGGTCATGATCCCGTGCTTCGCCGGGGCCCCGTGGCAACTGAACCAGATGACCCACTTGCAGAACCGCCCCCTGCGCACCCTGCGTTTGCCGGACGACGTGTGCGAGCTGGAAGCATTGGCCAATTTCATCACCGACCAGGTGAAAGACCTTGAAAGCTACGTGCTGGTGGGCGATTCCTACGGAGCAGTGTCCTCGATCGCGGTGGCGGCGCGGCAGCCGAAAGGCCTCAGAGGATTGGTGCTCTCCGGCGGTTTTGCCAGGAGCCCGATCACTTCGCCCTGGCTAAAGACTCTGGCAGCCCTTGCACCATTCTTCCCCGGCCCGTTCTACCGGCAGATGACCCTGCGCATTCACGCCGCGCAATTGGCGTCGGCGTTCGACAGGGAAGGGGAGATTCCTTGGTCAACCGGCAAGAGCCGCGCCTTCTTCATCAAGGAAACGTCCCACAGGGCCTACATCAACCGCATGCGCTCGATCGAGAACGCGGACTACACGGCGCTGCTGAAAAAGATCGACGTGCCCACACTGATTCTCACGCCCGAGGAAGACAAACTGATCGGCAAAGACGCCGCAGGCGTTCTCCTCAACGGCATCAAGGGTTCGCAGGAAGTCATCCTGCTGCGCACCGGGCACATGTTCAGGTTCTCGCATCCAGGGGCGTATTCGCTGGAGATCAAAAGGTTTCTGGAGCGGGTGTCACTTTAGGTTCATGCAGCAAGACATGATCCGAGTGCCAGAGCAAAGGATGCCCCGAGTTTACTGACCGTGAGGTGTGGCGCGCCGCAACCTGCCGCTCAAACGCAAGCCATCGCGCACATTCAGCCCCATCAGCGTGAGATTGACGGCCCCTGCGATGAGTTCGATGAACTGTACGATGTAAAACCACGTGTCGAATCTTCCAGTGGCCGCCCATAGGTTGAGCGCAATTGCGCACGGTACAAGCACCAACAGGCCATTGGCGGAAATGAACGGCATACGTTTCTTCTTTGAGCCCACCAGGCGTCCTTGCCGTGATCGGCTCAGCAGCATTCCGCTCGCCCCGGCCAGCACCATCGTCGGGATCAGCACCCAAAGTCCGGGGCTGACGATCAGGTGCTTGAGCTGGGCGATCGACTGCCGGGCTCCCATGGTTTCGACAAGAATCGTCGATAGAAAGAAAGTGGCGATGCAAAACAGTGCCAGCATGCTGGCGGTCAAGTGGAGTCGTTTCAGCATTTATCGAATACCGTCAGTCAATTGGGCGTTACTCAAGCGGTACAGATGTTCGGCACCGCGACCTTGGTAAACAGATGCGGCATGGCCATGGCGCTGGAGGGGTAACGGTTCAGCTAGAAAGCATGATGACCTCCAGTTTGTAAACATGATGACAATGTGGTGCGAGGTGTCGAAACTCTAGTTAATTGACACCATGGTGTCAATATGGAAAGGTTCGCACCATGAAGAAGCCAAACCACACCCCCGCTGGGCGCGCGATGACTGATCTGGTCCTTGAACTCTTTCGAGCAAGTGCACGAATGATCACGGCAGGCGATCGCCTCGTAGCAGAAATAGGTCTCACAAGTGCCCGCTGGCAGCTCCTGGGAACGATCGTCAATGCCGATCGGGCGCAACCCGTTTCATGGATTGCTCGCGACATGGGTGCGAATCGCCAGAACGTTCAGCGGATCGTCAACGATCTCGTGAAGGATGGACTGCTGGAGTTTCAGCCGAATCCTCACCATCGCCGAGCGCAGCTGGTTGTGCTGACGGATGCCGGAAGAGAAGCATTCGAACGTGCGATGAAACTTCAAGCGCCCTGGATCAACACACTTTCGGAGGGGCTGGATGTCGATGACATCCAGACGACCCACAATGTGCTGAACCAGCTCCGCAACAGGCTTGAGGAAGACCAAAGGGACTAACCCGCCGATATTCGGAGTCCAATGCGAATCGACATAGCGCTGAGAGGGGACGTATTTATTTTTCCGGAAATAGATACGTCCCCTTTTTACTATGCGGCACTTGCCGACAACGACTGTGCGCCTTTGCCAGCTCAAGCAGTCAGCGAACATCCAGAAAACGATGACGAGATTGGCCAGCAGAGAAGCAAATCAAAGCCTTGGTCAGTCCGCATCACACCGCGTTTATTTCGCGTCAACTGATCGCACGTTGACACCATAAAGCCATCTCCTATTGTTCTCCGCAGACCGCATCCAGGGACCGGATGAGCCGGACAGCCTTTGCGGGCGCGGTCGTTTATGCCATTCCAACAAGGAGCAGCAAAATGTCCAGTGCGACCAATACTTACGACGTGCTCGTCAATATCGATGCCGATTACCTGATTGCCCATCCCAACGACGTCGGCGGTGCGATTTCCATGCTGGTGACGCGCGATGCCGTCGATCCGCATGCCAGCGGCAGCACCGGCGAAGGCGGCAACGAGTTGTGGATCGATGTCAAAACCGGCGACAACATCCGCTGGCGTGCCACCACGCTGTCGCGCAACTTCGACCGCATCGCACAGATCAAAAACGTCCAGCCAGGCGACCCGCACCAGGGTGGCGATTACAAAGGCACTATCTCGACACCGGTCTCTTTCAACGTGCCCGGTGTGGTGATCTATCTGAACAAGGGGGCTCCCGGCGGTATTTCCAAAACCGATGTGACGTACAGCCTGTGGCAAGCCACTGCTCTGAACCCAGGAAAACTCTGGTACACCATCACTTTCGCGCTGTACGACCGTGACCTGAACCAGATTGGTACAAACCACACCTGGGATCCCTATATCACCGTCAATAACCAGTAACTGAACAGCAAAAAGCCCGGCTAGATACTCTTCGTCAGTGACGAAGGTGTCTGGCCGGGCTTTTTATTGATTTTCGTTAGTCTCGTTCAGGGAATGTTGGGGCGCGTAATGCTTGAATAGTCCTAGCCGTGGGCTAGGCTCAAATTCAACTTTCCAGAGAGCAGGACTTCATTTTCAGCATTCGCGTGCTTTCCGGACTGGAGCCAAAAAGAACAACTTCACTAAAGGGTTGCCGATGGATCGATATGATGCCCCGCTTGTTGTAGAGCGCACTTGGCGGGCAGGCATGTTGAAGGGATTGATTATACGAAATCCATGCCTGAGCATTTTCTTCATGACGCTGGCCGTGTTCATGGTGTTGCAGTACAAACCTGCCGTCCTCAACTACACAACACGCTTTGTCGACTTCGCCGATTACATGCTGGCGAACGGCGTCACGCTGTTTCCCATTGCCGACGACCTCAAACCCTATCCCGACTATACGGTTCTCAACACCTTACTGGTCTATCTGGCTTCCTTGCCGTTTGGCCGCGTCTCCATTCTTTCGATGGGCCTGCCTTCCTGCATTGCCGCTTCTCTGATGCTGGTGTTTATTTATCGGCTCGGGGCGCTGCATAACAAAAAGTGGGGCGCGTATGGCGTACTTTTCAGCCTGTTGACCTGGGCCTTTCTGGACGGCGTGAACTCACTGGCACTTGATATCTATCCGGCCCTGTTCACGTTGATCTGCTTCTACGTTGCCTATTCGGCCGAGTTGAAAAAAGACCCGCGGCGCCTGGTGTTCCTGTTCGTGGGGCTGGCGCTGGGCTTTGCGTTTCGTGGGCCTATCGGTTTGATCGGGCCCGCCTGTGTCATCGGGGCTTATTACTTCCTGAGCCGCCAATGGCGCATGTTGCTGCTGTTTTCATTCCTCTCGGGCCTGATTCTGGCTGCCGGAGTTGCGCTGCTGGCATGGGCTGCGTACCTGCAAGGGGGGCAAACGTTCCTTAAAGACGTGCTGAACATGCAGGGCATCGGGCGCTTTGGTTCCGACCACGCACCGCGCTATTACTTCTACTTCTCCGCAGGCCTGTTTACTTACGGCTTCACAGTGTTTTACGCCATCAGCGTGATTCTGAAGAAGTACAAATTGTTCTTCAGCTCGACCCGCGATAAAGACATCGACCTGCTGCTTTATCTAACTGGGTGGCTGTTGGTACTGCTTGTACTGTTCACCATTCCAAGCTCCAAGAAAGCACGCTACATACTGGCAATCACCCCGGCCATTTCCTTGTTGGCCGCCTACCTCTTTGTCAGCCATGAAGCAGCATTCGTGCGCGCCAAAAACGGCTTGATGCAGTTCTGTCTCAAGTTGCCAGTGTTGGGTTTGGGTCTGCTGTTGTCGGTGCTGGTGTACAACAACTTCGCCGAAGTCCCATTGCAGCCCAACTACCTGGGCGCAGGCCTTGGACTGTTTGCGCTGTTGAGCTTCTACCATGCCAAGCGCGAGTACTTCGCCGAGCATCGCTACCGTGAGTTCATGACGCTGTCGTTTGGGGTAGGGGCCTTTCTGATACTGGATATGTTCTTCTTCAACCCAATCACCTACCACCTGGAGCTCATGATCGAGCCCACGCCGAAGTTTTTGCCGTATTGGTTTTGGTGAAGTGGCAGGAGGATTGAGGCGTTTTAGAGAGCCTCAATCCTTCTCAGGGCATTTGAAGCCCCAGGAATAAATCTTCATGTCCTCGACCTCTTCCCCGACAGTCGACACGCCCAGGCAGACGCCGTTCCTGACGTAGTTGAAACTGCAGAATTGAAGACCAACCGTGCACGACTCGACTTCAGTGAAGCCTTTTCTCTGGAGGATGTTTTCGACCCCGTATTCACCTGTGTAGGTCGGGTTCGGCTTCCAGCCATTTTTGATCAAGGCCTTTCGTGCGGTTACAAAGGGCATGTGTTCTTTGATCGGGACGTCGGTTGCGTGGGACAGGGGGCTGATGCAGCAGAGAAGGCTGATGAGGAGTGGTTTTAGTTTCATTTGATGGTTCTGACAGAGCCTCTGTGATTTTTCCCGATTGCATTCAAAGTCTGGAGGAGATTTCCTTCCAGATGTAGCCGTAGTTGTATTTCAGCCAACGAACCAATGCCTTATCGAACTGCCTGCGAAACCAGTTACGTTTTCTTGCTGCCAGCCTTTCCTCTATTGAGGCTCTGAGTGAGTCAGGATCGAAGCCTGTCCAGACAGTGGGCAAGACTGCTGCAAGATTGGTGAAGCACACGGGCGCCACTTCTGAATAAAGGATCTCGTACAGCACATCCGGATCGACGCCTTCGACCTTGCGTGCGACGTAGTCGTAATCAGTCGGGAAATAGTTGAACGGTTCGGAAAGCGCGGTTCTGACTTCTGTCAGCTGTGGCTCAGTCAGAAAATGTCCCAATGCGAAAACTCCTCCAATTCCTCATCTAGCGAGTCCGCGACCACGCCACCTGCGACACCTCCTGCGATCGTTCCAACCAAGACAACCGCAATTGCGCAAATGGGGGCGCCAGGACCGCACAACGCACTGATGCCCATCCCGGCCAAAATGCCGCCCGCTGCGCCACCGCCGACAATGATGCCTTGGCGAGCTGCTTCTTTGGGTTTGTTTTCAGCATTCAGTATTTGATAAGTCGCCAGCGCAGCGGTCACGAGAATTCCTAGTTTTCCCATGATCATCATTTTTTTCGTGCCTTTCGTGAACTTGGCATCGTCCCGGCCAGCGGCTTCCAAAATAATGTAATGGACCTTTTTCTGCTCCGCGGCTGATAGGCTTTCGTAGCTCTTTTTGAACAGATCGTTCGAGTAACGATCAAGAACCCATTTCAGTGTTCTGCCATCACTTTTCTTTTTCTGGACGACCGCCAGACCTTGGGCTGAGGTCCACTTGCGGTGTTCCATCAAGATTTTGTTTCGCATCTCATTACTGAATGCCACACCTTCTTGCGCCGTGATCTTTCCAGCTTTCACATCTTCCAGTGTTTGCTGAGACATACGCTTGATATTTTTGAGGTAGCTCATCCTGATTTTTTCATCAGAGATGGCATCTAGCGAGAACCTCAGGGCAGCACCTTCCATTAGCTCTAACGCCCTGTCGAGGGGGGAGTCTTTCAAGGCGTGTTCGCGTTGAACAACATAGCTGCCAGTGACGATGTACGGCTCTGTCATAGGACGTTCCTTATCCTAGAATTTTGTTCAACAAGCTATCGGTGAGGGAGGGGGAGTCAGCAGGCGGTTCATCATCGAATTTCAGCATGAGGCAGGTTTTGCCTGATGGGTTCGAGAATTTGACGGCATTGTCTTTGTTGAACACGCCCGGAAGCGTTGAACCATCCTCAAAGTGAGCGGTGCAGGATAAACCTTCATAGCTTTCGTCCGCAGGAATTCTAAAACCAATCCACTTTGGCTGGCCGGGCAGGAGCGTTGGAGGAATGAATTCGCAGGGTGTGTGCGAGTCGCCAATAATCACCGTCCCCGACCCACCGATGACAATGCTGCCATGGGTTCCGCCGGTATCGATGGTGGCGGCATTCTTGCCATTGATGAAAACGGTTGAAGACAGACCAGACGACAGTGCGCTGCCACAAGTGCAAGTGTCACCTTGGCGTGCGGCGGGTAGGCCGTCGAAAAATACGTCGGGAGAACCTGTTGCGATGGGGTTGGTGCCATGCCCAGGCAAGGGACAACTCGATGGATCACTCTTCCGTGCCGCTGGTTTAGCCATGATGACCTCCTGTCAACAATCCTCGTGAGTGGCACAACCTATCACGAACGCAACGTCTATTAGTAACCCTCGGATATGACGTCCCGTGCTCACGGGAGGTTAGTGTGGCCCCAGTGTTGAACGAGCCTCACTGTAGAAGCAGCCGCATACTGCTTCTACAGAGCCTCGTGGGTTATGCGACTTCGACGTGATCCAGCGCCTGATTCACCGCCAACTCGGCAATCATCACCACTTGCGCGATACCCAGCGCCGTCTTGCGATTCGAGGGATCGAGCAGGGCGGCGAAGTTACTGAGCATCTCGCTCGCAGAACTCAAGGTTTCGCTGGCATTGGCCAGCAAACATTCGGTGTTGTACTTCGGATTGGCCAGGTACATCCGCTCGGGCTCGTTGCAGGACGACATGACCCCGGCGGCGGGGAAGAGGTAGTGATCCAGCGCACGCTCGGCGGCGTCGTGGAGTTTTTTGGAGTTGGGGGATTCGTAGGGGGAGGTTGGGTCGGTTTCGGGTGGGTTGGGTGTTGGTTTGATCATGGTGAAACTCCTACATCGTTAAATGGGAGCCGACACTCTCGCTACCAAACGATGGGTGGCGGCCATGCTCAGGTTGGTAGACCGGGACGTAGGAACCGGCGCGCCCGAAGACGCCCTGTGCATGACCACCATGACGCGGAGCCTTTCAGACACTGCACATCATGATGCTTATGCAACCTACGATAATCCGGGGCTACCAAACCCCGTCACTGGTTTTCAGTGACCGGGAAACGATAAGACCCACGTCGTAGACGCACAAGCCGGCGGATTCTGGCGTAGTCGTAGGCAATGACGCAAGGCGTTGTAGCCTTGGTGAAGTTACGGCGGGTGATTTTAAACGTGGACTGTTTAAGCACTCAAATCGTGGGGGAATCTCCTTCTAGATGTAGCGGTAGTTGTATTTCAGCCAAGCGGAAAATAAATCCTTTCATTTTTTTTTTTTTTTTTTTTTGGGGGGGGGGG